>WBZS01001426.1_pt1 | contig 19097 bp, 15 predicted proteins | sample 5204201 | NCBI WGS metagenome assembly WBZS01 (sample SAMN12344357, study PRJNA552823) | activated sludge metagenome | biome: Activated sludge suspended growth; feature: Nitrification reactor; material: Wastewater; isolation source: activated sludge from nitrification reactor of wastewater...
CGAAGCCGCTCTCGGGTGCGGGGGCGATCCGCGCGTGCAGCCGGACGAGCGGGCCGGGTGCCCACCAGTTCCATCGGCCCATGAGCCGCATGAGCGCCGGGACGAGGACGCCTCGGACGAGGGTCGCGTCGAGCAGGATCGCCAACGCGCAGCCCAGTCCGAGCATCTGGATGAAGGACACCTTGCTCGTCGCGAAGGCCAGGAACGTCACCGACATGAGGGCGGCGGCTGCCGTGACGATCCGACCGGTGCTGCCCAGGCCGGCTGCAACGGCAGCTGAGTCGTCCAACCCGCCATCGCGAGCTTCCTTGATCCGGCCGAGGAGGAACACCTCGTAGTCCATCGACAGTCCGAAGGCCAGGCAGAACATCAGCGGCGGGATCGACACCGACAGCGGCATCGGCGTGAAGCCAAGCAGGCCCGAGCCGTGCCCGTCCTGGAACATCCACACCATCACCCCGAGCACGGCCGCGATGGTCGCGGCGTTGGTCAGCAACGCCTTGACGGGGAGCACGAGCGACCCGGTGAAGAAGAAGATGACCACGAAGGTTGTCAGGCCGATCAGCCCACCGACGAGCAGCAGCCGGTCGGCGATGGCGGCGTTGACGTCGACGAAGCGAGCCGTTGGGCCGCCGACCAGTCGGTCGTCCGGAGCCTCCGCGCGACGCACGGCAGCGACGAGGTCCTGAGCGGCTTGGCTGTAGACCTCGACGTCAGGAACGATGAGAACCGCTGCAGCAGAGTCGGATTGCAACCCCGGCCGGGGCTCGGCGACCCGGATACCGCGCACGTAGGTGCCGACCGGGGTGTCCACGCGGCTCACCGACGGCAGCACGGACAGGCTGGCCCCGTATGCCGCGAGCGTCGGGCGGTCCGCTCCGTCACGGACCCCCTCGGGGAAGACCACAGTGATCGCCTCGCTCTCGCGGCTGGTGAAATCCGCGCGGGCCACTTCGGCCACGGCCCGACCCTGGGAGTGGCTCACCGGGATGGCCCTGTCGTCCGGCAAACCGAAGGACACCCCCACGAGCGGGGCTGCGAGCACGCCGAGCAGGACGACCACCGGAGCCGCACACAGGATCGGCCGCCGCATGACGACCGTGGCGACCCGGCTCCACAGGCCCGCGGCGGCATACCGGGTGGGGGTGCCGAACCGACGATGGGCCGCGCGGTGACCGAGCAGGCGCAGCGCAGCGGGCAGGACGACAAGCGAGACCCCGGCGGTGAGCAGGGTGACGGCGATGCCGGCATACGCGAAGGAGCGAAGGAAGTACATGGGGAAGGCGAGCAGCGCGCCGAGGGCGACGGCGACCGTCACCGCGGAATAGGCAACGGTCCGCCCGGCGGTGTGCAATGTCGCGCGCAGGGCCGACTCGACGTCGTCCCCGGCCTGCAGCTGCTCGCGGAAGCGGTTGACGACGAGCAGCGCATAGTCGATGCCCAGGCCCAGCCCCAGGGCCGTGGTGAGGTTGAGCGAGAAGATGCTCACGTCGGTGACCGAGGTGAGCACGCGCAGCACGGCCAAGGTGCCGACCATGGCATAGACGCCGACGAGCATCGGCAGCAACCCGGCCACGACCGAGCCGAAGACGGCGACGAGCAGCAGCAGGGTCACCGGGATGGCCAGGGCTTCGGCGATCGCGAAGTCCTTCTTCACCTGCGTGGTCAGGTCGGTGATCGTCTGCGCGACCCCGCCGGTCTGGACCGTCACGCCCTCCGGCGAGGTCGTCGTGAAGGCGGGTTGGAGCGTGGCGATGCGCTCGCGGTAGTCGTCCTCGTCGCCCTCGACGTGCGCGACGATGAGCGCGGTTCGGCCGCTGGTCCCCCGCAGGCCTCCTGCTGCGGATGGCGGAGCGCTCCAATAGTCGGCCACGAGGTCGATCCCCGGTTCGGCGTCCAGCCGGGCAGCGGCTGACCTGCCGATCCGGGCCACGGCCGGGGCGTCGACGGTGCTGCCCTCGGGTGCGGTGACCAGCAGGACGAGGTTTGCGGTCGGTCGGCCGAGTTCGTTGGCCAACACCGTTGCTGCGTGAGCGGATTCGGAGGACGGGTCGTCGAACCCGCCTGACTGCAGGCGGCTGATCGCCCCGACGCCGAGTGCTCCGGCGGCGACAAGCAGCACGGCGCTGACGATGAGGATCGCGCGAGCCCGGTGCATGACGGCAGTGATGAAGGTGTCGACCATGTGGAGTCCTTGATGAGCTGGGGAGGGAGATGAGAGGAGGTGTGCAGTGACAGCGGAAGGTCAGGCGGCCGGGTGGTGGCGGGGGAGGCCAGCGGCCAGGGCTGAAACCGCGAGCCGGACCTGGTCCGGGTCGTCGGGATTGGGGGTCGCACCGAGCGCGCGAGCCCACGCCCTGGCCGCGGAGTTGACCGGGTCGATGTGTGCGACGAAGGTTTGGACGCCGGCCCGGCTGGCGTGGCGGGCCGCCTCGGCGGCGATCGCCGTGCCGATGCCGGCTCCGTGCCAGCGGTCGATGATCTCGACCGCCAGCTCGGCCTCGGTCGGGCGGAAGGGGTCGCGCAGCCAACGTCCGATGCCGACGGGCCGCCCGCCGAGGGCGGCCACCAAGGCGACGTGCCGGGAGGGGTCGACATCAGTGAGGTGGCGGACCATCGCAGGGCGCAGGGCGGCCAAGGGCGTGTGATAACGCAACTGGCGCGAGCGGGCGCTGAGGTCCTGGAAGACCGCCTGCAGCGGACCGGCTTCCTGCGGTGCCAAGGGGCGGATCGTCAGATAGGGATGGGCGGTCGGGGAGAAGGCCGGGTAGGCCGGGGCAAACCAGGGCACGGGAGAGCTCCTTGTGAGTGCTGTAGTGCCCTGAGGGTGCGGGTAGGCCCTTGCGCGGGCCTGTCACGGGTCTGTCACGTCCGTTCCGCGCCCAGGGTGGGCCGGGATCGTGCGTGGCAGACTCGCGCGCATGCCGTCGCTCACCCGCGCCGAAGCGACCTTTCGCGCCGCCTCCCTGACCGTCACTGGGTATGCCGTGCACCTGGATCTCGACGTCGGCGACACTCGGTTCGCCTCGCGCACCGTCGTGGACTTCCACGTGTTGCAGGACGGCGTGCAGACCTGGGTCGACCTCAAGGCGAGCGACCTGGGCGGGGCCGAGGTGGACGGCATACCAATCGAGGTCGGGGCGTGGCACGACGGGCGGCTGGCCCTGCCGGCCCTGGCAGCGGGCGAGCACCGATTGACCGTCGAGGCGACGATGACCTACCGGCGGGACGGGTCGGGGCTGCACCGAGCGGTCGACCCAGCCGATGGCGAGGCCTATGTCTATGTCCAGTCGTTCCTCGACTTCGCGCCGGCGGTGTTCGCGTGCTTCGACCAACCCGATCTCAAGGCGCCGATCAGCCTCACCGTGCGCGCTCCGGCGCACTGGATCATCGTCGGCAACGGTGCCGCGACGCGGGTCGGAGCGGGCGAGTGGGTCCTCGCCCAGACCCAGCCGATCTCGACCTATCTATTCACCGTGTGTGGCGGTCCCTTTGTCTCCGTGCGGGATTCGCACGACGGAATCCCGCTCGGGCTGCACGCGCGGGCGTCGATGCAGGCCGAGTTGGAGCGCTGGGCGCCGCAGATCCTCGAGGTGACCAGGCAGGCCTTCGACGCCTACCACGCGCTCTTCGGGATCCGGTATCCGTTCGGTGACTACCACCAGGTCTTCGTCCCCGACTTCAACGCGATCGCGATGGAGAACCCGGGCTGCATCACCCTGCGCGACTCGCTGCTCTATCGCGGCGCTGCGACGCCCGACGAGGTGCTGCGGCGCTCGCGGACCGTGTGTCACGAGATGGCGCACATGTGGTTCGGCGACCTGGTCACCATGCGCTGGTGGGACGACCTGTGGCTCAACGAGTCGTTCGCCGAATACCTCGCCCACCGGGTCCTCACCGGCGCCACGGAGTTCGCGGACGCGTGGGTCGACTTCGGGATCTTGCGCAAACCCTGGGGGTATGCCGCCGAGCGCGCCCCGTCCGCCCACCCGGTTGCGGGGGCGCCTGCGTTGACCGCCGAGGACGCGCTGTCGGACTTCGACGGGATCTCCTACGCCAAGGGCGCGACGGCGATCCGCCAGCTCATTGCCTATGTCGGGGACGAGGCGTTCATCGCCGGGGTCTCGGCCTACCTGCGGGACAAGGCGTTTGGCAACGGGACCTTCGCCGAGTTCCTTGCGGCGATCGAGGCCGCCTCCGGACAGGACCTCGGTGACTGGGCGCGCGCCTGGTTGCTCACCACCGGCCGGGACACGCTGCGGGTCGAGACCGACGGGGTTGGCGTGATGGGCGCGGTGCTTGCGCGGGTGAGCCCTGCGGCATACCCCGCCTCCCGTCCGCACGTGCTCGACGTCGGCGTGTATGCCGCCGACGCACCTGCCCAGGTGACCCGCGCCCGGGTCGAGGGCGATCAGACCGCCTTGCCGCAGCTGCGAATCGACGGCGTCGACCGCATCGTGCTGCCCAACTCCAGCGATCTCACCTGGGCGTCGGTCGACTTCGACGAGGCGACCCTCGGCGCTCTGCCCGGGCGGTTGGGGGAGCTGACCGACCCGTTGGCGCGCTCGGTGTGCTGGCAGGCGTTGGATGATGGCGTGGCCCGGGGGGTCGTCGACCCGCGCCTCTACTTCGAGGTGGTGGCCCGCTCGTGGCCGGCCGAAGACCACCCGGCGTTGTTTGCCAATGTGGCCGACGACTCCCTGGTCATGCTCAGCCGCTTCATCCCCGACGAGGTGCGGCCGGCGATGCGGGCGGACCTGGCCGAGACCGCTCGGACCGTGGTCGAGAAGGAGCCGGCCGGGTCGCCGCGAGCGACGATCGCCGCCCGGGTCATCGCCCGCACGAGCACCCACGAGGGCTTGTTGCGGTCGTGGTTGACCGCGGCGCCACAGTGGTTGCGGGACGACACCGATTTCCACTGGATGGTCGTCGGCAACCTCGCCGCGCTGGGGGCGCTGTCCGAGAGCGAGCTGGCCGCCGCCGAGGCCGCCGACCCGACCGTGTCGGGACACCTGGCCGGGCTGCTGGCCCGGGCGTCGGTGCCAACGCCCGAGGCCAAGGCCTGGGCGTTCGAACAGCTCACCTCGCCGACCGCCGGGCACTCCAACCACGCCCTCATCGAGCTCGCCCGCGGGCTGTGGCGCTCACCCACTCGAGCTCTGGTGCGGCCGTTCGTCGGGCCGTTCCTCGACGCGATCCCGGCCATGACGGCCTGGGTCGGTTCCGACGCCCTGACCAAGGTGGTGCGCTTCGGGTTCCCCTTCGTCGTCGAGGCCCAGACGATCGAGCTCGTCGACGCGGCGTTGGCCCGCGACGACCTCACCGCGGGGGTGCGGCGCGCTTTCGTCGAATGGTCTTGGCCGGTGCGCGAGGCCCTGGCCTCCCGGCGTCGGTGGTTCGGCACCGACTGAGCCGGGCGGCATACCGCCTAACGCCCCGATCCACGCGACCGCGGGTTAGCCTCTGAGCGAGCCACCCCGCCGGCAACGACGCGAGGAGGTGAGCGTGCGGTGGTGACCCGGGCTCAGCACGAGGCCGCTGTGCAGGCGGTGACCGAGAGTTTCGCGGGCCTGGACCCGGGCGTGCCGGTCCGGCTGGCCAAGCGGACGACCAACCTCTTCCGGCCCCGCGCCACCGCCCTGGGACCAGGTCTGGACGTCTCGGGTCTGACCGGCGTTGTCGACGTCGACCCAGCGGCGGGCACCGCGACCGTGCAGGGAATGGCGACCTACGAGACCGTTGTCGACGCGACGCTGGCACGTGGCGTGATGCCGTTGGTGGTCCCGCAGCTGCGCACGATCTCCGTCGGTGGGGCGGCCACCGGGTTGGGGATCGAGGCGAGCAGCTTCCGGCACGGCCTGCCCCACGAGTCGGTCCGCTCCATGGACATCCTCGTGGGCACGGGCGAGATCGTCACCGCCGCGCCAACCGGCCCGCACGCCGACCTGTATCGCGCCTTCCCCAACTCCTACGGATCGCTGGGGTATGCCGTCTCCCTCACCATCGACGTCGAACCGGTGGCGCCGTTCGTGCGACTGCGGCACATTCCGTTCGACAATCTCGGCAAGCTCGCGGACGCTGTGGCCCATGTGGTGACGGCCCGGGAGTGGGACGGCGAGCCGGTCGACTTCCTCGACGGAGTCGTCTTCGGCAGGCACACGGCATACCTGACGATGGGGCGCTGGGAGCAGGCGCTGGACGCGGCCGAACGGCCGAGCGACTATGCGGGACAACGGATCTACTACCGGTCGATCCAGCAGCGGGCGAGCGACGTCCTCACCGTGCAGGACTACCTGTGGCGGTGGGACACCGACTGGTTCTGGTGCTCGCGGGCGTTCGGGGTGCAGCGACCGGTGGTGCGGCGGCTGTGGCCGCGGCGGCTCAAGCGCTCGGACGTCTATCAGCGACTGGTCGGCCTGGAAAATCGGCACCACGTGGCGGCCCGCGTTGACCGGTGGCGTGGGCGGCCCGAACGCGAGCGGGTGGTCCAGGACGTCGAGATCCCACTGGAGCGGACCGCTGCGTTCCTCGACTGGTTCCTTCGTGAGGTGCCGATCGAGCCGATTTGGTTGTGTCCCATCGCTCTTCGCGAGCCTGGCCTCGGCGCTGCGGGTGCGAGCGAGGCGCCGTGGCCGCTCTATCCGATGCGTCGCGGGGAGATCTACGTCAACGTCGGCTTCTGGTCGAGCGTGCCGATCCGTCCCGGCCGGGCCGACGGCGACGTCAACCGGGAGATCGAGCGGGTCGTGTCGGACTTCGGCGGGCACAAGTCGCTCTACTCCGACGCTTACTACTCCCGCGAGGAGTTCGAATCCCGTTATGGCGGAACGACATACCAACAGGTGAAGGCGACCTACGACCCGGACGGCCGGTTCCCGGGGCTTTATGACAAGGCGGTGCGACGACGATGACCATGACGGTGGCCCAGGCGGTGGAGCGCCTCTTCGACAACACGGCGCTACGGGTGACCGCCTTCGACGGGTCGAGCACTGGCCCCGCCGACGGGTGGCCCGTGCGGATCGCCAGCGAGCGCGGCCTCAGCTATCTCTTCACCGCGCCCGGCTCGCTGGGGTTGGCCCGCGCCTACCTGCAGGACGAGCTGGTCTTCGAGGGCGTCAACGAGGGCGACCCCTACGACCTGCTCGCGACGCTCGAGGACGGGCTGGTGCCACGCGGACTGGAGTGGCGCGGCATACCGGAGCTGGCCCGGTTCGTCGCGGCGCAACGGTGGCGGATCCCGGAGTTGCCGCGTGAGGAAACCCCTTCTCGGATGCGGCGACTCGCGTCGGGCCTCGCGCACGGGCGACGACGCGATGCCGAGGCGATCGCTCACCACTACGACGTCTCGAATCGTTTCTATGAGCTGGTGCTCGGGCCGTCGATGGCCTATACGTGCGCGGCATACCCGAGCGCGGAGGCGACCCTGGAAGCCGCGCAGGAGGCGAAGTTCGACCTGGTTTGCCGCAAGCTCGGGTTGGAGCCAGGGATGCGGCTGCTGGACGTCGGATGCGGCTGGGGCGGGATGGTCGCCCACGCAGTGCGGCACTACGGGGTGAACGCGCTTGGCGTCACGCTGTCCAAGCAGCAAGCGGCGTATGCCGCCACGCGGCTCGAGCGCGAAGGTCTCGCCGACCGCGCCCAGGTGCGCCACCAGGACTACCGCGACGTGTCGGAGGAGGGGTTCGACGCGGTGAGCTCGATCGGGCTGACCGAGCACATCGGGCCGCGCAACTACCCGGCGTATTTCGACTTCCTGCGCGGCAAGCTCGTCGACGGTGGTCGGTTGCTCAACCACTGCATCACCCGCCCCGACAATGGGCACGCGAGCCTGCCGGAGCGGGGGTTCATCAACCGGTATGTGTTCCCCGACGGCGGGCTGACCGGGTCGGGCGACATCGTCACCGCCGCCGAGAACGCCGGGCTCGAGGTCCGCCATCACGAGAACATCCGCGAGCACTACGGGATGACCTGCAGGGACTGGTGCGCCAACCTGTCCAAGAACTGGGACGAGTGTGTCAGCGAAGCGGGCCGAGGCACCGCCCGAGTCTGGGGCCTCTATCTTGCCGGGTCGCGACTGTCGTTCGAGCGCAACCGGATCCAGCTGCACCAGGTGTTGTTCGCGCGGACGACTGCGGCGGGCCGGTCGGGGTTCGGGCTGGCGACGCTGTTCCCCGAGCGGGCCGCGCGGACGGGGGTCGGCCCGGCCTGATCCGAGTCGGCGGCGCACTCGCGGCCGAAAGATCGTCGACCTTTCGTGGGCTCGATGAGATGTGGTCGACCTCGAGAAACATCGTCGACCTTTCACGGCTGGCAGGAGCGACAGCGGCCAGGGCCTAGCCTGTCCCGAGGCGCGCCGACGATCGGCGCCCCGCGCGCGACGAGCGCGGCAAGCGCGGCATGAGCGCACCGAGCGACAGGAGACGAGCGTGGCCACGACCGAGACGGCGGCCGCTGGGGGGTGGGCGCGCGGCATACGGGTCGATGCGGGCCTGCTCGCGGCGGTCCTGTCGGCGGCGACGTTCGCCAGCTCGGGGCCGTTCGCCAAAGCGCTGCTCGCCACCGGCTGGTCGCCCGGCTCCGTCGTCACCGCCCGCGTCGGCCTCGCCGGCCTCGTGCTCCTCGGCCCCGCCCTGTATGCCGTCCGCGCCCTTCCCGGGGTCGTGCGCCGCAGCGCGTGGCTCATCCTCGCCTTCGGGTTGGTGGCGGTCGCCGGGTGTCAGGTCGCGTATTTCAATGCGGTGCAACGGATGCCGATCGGGGTCGCTCTGCTGTTGGAGTATCTCGGCGTCGTCCTTGTCGTCCTCTGGGTCTGGGCCCGCAGCCGTCGCGCGCCGACCCGAGCGACCCTGATCGGTGTGGTGCTGTCGTTGGCGGGGTTGGTTCTGGTCCTCGACCTCACCGGGTCGGTGCGCCTGGACCCGGTCGGCGTCGTGTGGGGGTTGTTGGCGGCGGTCGGCCTCGCGGTCTACTTCGTCGTGTCAGCGCACGGTGACACCGGCCTTCCGCCCGTGGCGCTCGCGTCGTTCGGGATGCTGGCTGGGGCGGTGGCCCTGCTGGGTTTGGCCGCGCTCGGTGCGTTGCCGACGGCGACCGCAACGGCACCGATCGCCCTCGGTGGCGTGACGCTGCCGTGGTGGCTCGCCATCGGTGAGTTGGCCGTCATCGCTGCCGCGACGGCATACCTGCTGGGTGCCATCGGCGCACGGCGGCTTGGGTCGACGGTCGCGTCGTTCGTTGGGCTGACCGAGGTGCTCTTCGCGGTGGTGCTCGCGTGGCTGCTGTTGGGGGAGTTGCCCACGCCCGTGCAGTTGGCCGGTGGGGTGCTCATCCTCGCCGGGGTGGGCGCGGTGCGGGTCGGCGAGTTGCGCGCGCGAGCGACAGTTTCTGACTGAGCGGGGTCAGCGGGCGCCGCGGGGCGGGACGATGCTGAGGTATGCCGCCCGCCCCAGTTGCCATGCGCCGTAAGGGATCGCGACGACCCAGGTGACGACGACGACCAGTTGCGCGACGGGCGGAACCGTGCTGAGAGCCGCCGAGAGCAGGGGGTAGCCGACGAGGAAGACTCGCAGCGCTGGATCGAGGTGTGGCGGCCTCGGAGGGGTCCCCCGCAGGGTGGGATCGGCCAGGCCGGCCTGCACATGGTCGAGCATCGGCGACGCGCGCAGGTGCTCCGGCAGGGCCCGACGGTCGCGGCGGATCAACCGGATGAGGATCGCGATGAGGACGACGTAGATCGCCGCGAGCACGACATGAGGGCCGGCTGTCTGGGGCACACCTTCCGGGCGGACCAACACCCCGGCGACGACGTAGTGAAGCCCGAGGAGCCCAGCGAGGATGACGGTGGCGCGCGGTCCGGGCAGAGCCTCGCGCAGGGTGGGGAGAGGGCGGGCGGCATACCGGCGATGCCACCACCACACGAGGACCGCCACGACGAGCGTGTTGGCCAGAGCGCTCGCGCCGACGACGACCGGCCCACCCGGCACGGCGGCATGGTGCGCCGCGAGAGAGAGGGTGAGGGCGGCTGCGACCCAGGCACGTCCGCGCGGTGAGCCGAGGGCGGCGGCGAGGCGAGGCGGCATACCGGCGATGACTCCCGACCGGCCGACGAGGTGAGCTTCAGCGATGACCAGGGGCGCGATGAAGGCGAGCACCGGGTGGGCGAAGAGCACGAGCACCGCGGTCTGGAAGACGTGCAACCCTCCGACGACAGGGCCGTCGGTCGGGCCCCAGGTCGGTGACCAGAGGACCTTGGTGATGTAAGCCTCGTAGAGGCCGAGCAGCGCTCCGGCGACGTAGAGCAGCGGGAGGGTCGGGCGCGGGGTCGCCAGGACGGCGCGGGCGAGCAGCAGGACGTGTAGGCCGTAGAGCGGTAGGACGAACAGCAGCCCCCACACGTCGAAGAACAGCCAGGGCGAGGAGGACGTGCCGTTCTCGATGAGCAGGCCGCTGACCGCGGTGAGGACGACCGCGAAGCCGAACCGGTCGCGACGGGTCATGGTCGGCGGCTGGCGGGGTTGGTCGTTGGGCGGTGGCGTGTGGGCGGAGGTGCGGCTTGGTGTGGGCCGGCCGCGGTCAGCGGTAGTTGGTGAACTGGAGCGCGACATCGAGGTCCTCGGCCGCCCGCAGCATCGTCATGACCGACTGCAGGTCGTCCTTGGACTTGCTCGACACCCGCAGCTCGTCGCCCTGGATCTGCGCCTTGACCGCCTTGGGGCCCTCGTCGCGGATGAGCTTGGCGATCTTCTTGGCGACCTCCTGGCTGATGCCCTCCTTGAGGGCGACGTCCAGGCGGTACTCCTTGCCGGACAGGCGCGGCGGCTTGTCGGCGCCGTCGAGGTGCTTGAGGGAGACCTTGCGCTTGACCAGCCAGGTCTGCAGGACGTCCAGGACCGCCTTGACCCGCTCCTCGGAGTTGGCCTTCATGACGATGCTCTCCCCGGAGAGCTCGACCGAGGCGCCCACGTTCTTGAAGTCGTAGCGGGTGGCGATCTCCTTGGCCGCGTTGTTCACGGCGTTGGCGACCTCCTGCTTGTCGTACTTGCTGACGACGTCGAACGAGCTGTCGGCCATGGGGGGCTCCTCCTCGGGCTGGGGCGCGGGTGTTGCTTGGCGCGGACGGGGGCCGCGACCGGGTGGTGGGTGGGCGGCATACAGGTTTCGTATGCCGCCGGGCTGGCTGCTATCCTCGCATGCGCACCACGGCAGGTTGCCCGAGCGGCCAATGGGAGCGGACTGTAAATCCGTCGCGAAAGCTTCCAAGGTTCGAATCCTTGACCTGCCACCACGTGCGGAGGGCCCCGGAGGTTCGGCGTATGCCGCCCCGGGGCCTTCGTCGTGGGCGCGCGGCGTGGTCCGGACCACTAGGGCAGGAGGTCCAGGTGCCTCCTGCGAGCCGGCATGGCGTGGATGACAATCTCGTCCCCGCCCTGGAGGACGAGGACCACCGTCTCCAAGAGCCGGGCACTGGTGTCGAAACCAGGCGCAACTCCCGAGTTGGCGGGCCGCCCTCGTCGAGCGGCTCGATCCACAGAGACCACACCGCCGCCTGGATCGCATCCTCCGCGGAGACGCCGTGCTTGAGTGCGCTCGGGTGGACGTTCACGCAGCGAAGTGGGCCAGCGCCGCCCGGATCGCCTCGGACCTGCTCATGTGGCTCTTGGCTGCCGCCGCGTCGAGAGCGTCGAGTTCCTCAACGGTCAGCCGCACTGCAACGACCTGCATCGGTTCAGCCCCACGACCAGGACGCCCACGACCCCGACGCTTCAACTCTTCGACGTCGTATCCCGCCTCAGCCTCCGCGGCCCACGTCTGGATCTGCTCCTCGCTCACCATGCCCATATCGTATAACGAAAAAAGAAAGTGGTTGCGGACCTGGAGCCACCTCGATCCCGCGTCCAAGTGTCCAACCCCACCCTGCATGAGCAGCGTCTCAGATGGAGACGCTCGCCGTTCCCCGCCACCGCGTAGACCTCTGGCGGGTCGCCGCTCGTCGACCAAGTGAGCGAGGGGCCAGCGGACCCCCTACCAACGCTTCGCCATCTCGGCTCGTACGCACTGATCATGCTGTGTTACCAGACCGATGAGGGCGTCGAACCCGCATTCGTCGGCGAAGCACTTCGGATGAACCAGCCGCGCGGGAGCACCCCGAAGGTCCTCGATGAAGGGAGTCCAGCGGTGCACCCAGCCGGAGTCACCGCGATGCGACGACACTCCGGGCCTAGCAGCATCTTGCTCCAGACCGCACAGCGGACATGTCAGCAACGTCATGGATTCATCCTGCTCCCGTGCCCATCGAGGGGCGGTGACTCGTGCACATGTCCCATTTCGCTGCCCAGGCTCAGCCGGCCAGGAACTTGGTGTCCATGTGCCAGAGAACAGAGTCCCGGCTGGGCCGGTCGGCACGACGCTCGGGCAGGGCGATGACCTGTCCGGCCCGGCTGTAGAACTCCTCGCCGTTGCCGAAGTCGGAGCGCAGCCGTAGGGAGACCTGAAGCCGGTAGCGATCATCCACGCCGAGGTAACCGCGGTCGAAGAGGATGTGAACGTCCGAGCGCAGCAGCAGACCGTTGTCCACCCGATGTTGCCCTTCCTCGGCGATCGGTCTGATGTGGGCGGCCTGGAGGACCGGTTCGACCTTGTTGCCGGTAATCGCGCATCGGCGCTGGTAGGAGGTCAGCACGAGGGACTTGAACGCCCGCTGACCCAATCGGGGCACCGTCAACGACGGCAATCCGTGCGTCGCACCGGGGACGCTGAGGGAGTCACCCTCGGGCTCGGTGGCTCGAATCTGTGCGGATTCGAGCAACATCCGGAAGCGTCGTTCCAACACACTGTCCTGCGCCAGGTCGTAGCCCTTGAAACGCACGATGTTCTTCGAGAAATCCTCGGGCGCAGGAAGGCTCTCGCCTTCGCCAGCGAAGAAGAGATCTCGGAGAAGCACGCAGCCGATTCTTGTCTTGGGGTCGGGCCGTTCCTTCCGGTAGCCCGCGATGGCGCGGGCCAGACCGTCGAGGCTAGCGACGCCGTTTCCTTCCCCGAAGATCTCCCACGCCTCGTCGATCGACAACTGCGCGAATCCGCTGAAGAACCCTCCGCCGACCAGCCGATTGTCCGGCCAGTGGGTCTTGAAGAGGAACGGTTCGCCTGTCCCCAGTGCTCGGAAGCCACTTGATGTCGACGGCAGCCAGAAGTTGGCTTCGCTGAGATGCGGTCGCGCGCGCAGGAAGCCCGCCCAAGCGTTGTCCGTCACGCCGACGACGACCTTCACGTCTTCGACCGTATGCCGCTGTCCCGCCCCCGTCAACGACGGCCTCCACCCGGACCGGGCTCAACGTCGTGCAGCTTCGGACGCTCTGCCGCTCGCGACCACGAGGTGAGGTCCGATTCAGTGACCACCGCCCCACGCGCCGAGGCGAGAGTGCCAGCATCTGCGCGTTGCCCCGCGTGTCAAGCGTAACTTGTATCAACATGTCCGCAGTTCTTGTATCAATGGATTCGCAGAACCGGTAGCCTCCGCGACGGGGATTCGTCATGTGGTCGATGGACCGGCCGGGTGAGGCCGCGGCCTTCCTGGCGGACCCGGATGTGGCGTTGGCGGCTCGGCCAACGCCGTTGCTCATCGATGAGTGGCACGTGGTGCCTGGGGTTCTCGGGGCGGTCAAGCGCGCCGTGGATGCCGACCCCCGCCCCGGCGGTACCGGTCTGGCCGCTCACTCAGCGCGAGCTGGGCCGACGTGCGAGTGGCCCTGGTCTGCTGGACCGGGTGATGGCCGATGGCCTGGACGCCGTTGTCGACCCGAGCGATCCGCCGGATCTGTCGGGCTATCTCCACGCGGCTGTTGCCGGTGGCCTACCCCAGGCGGTGCTGAGTCCGGACCCCGCCTTCTGCTCCAGGCACTCGGCGTCCTGGACGTGGTCCCGGCTTGGTCGACCAATCGGCTCAAGCGCCTGACCCAGCGTGGGAAGCGATACCTGACCGACGGCGGCCTGGTTGCAGCCGCGCTACGGACAAACGCCCCCCAAGTCTGTTGCGCGACGGCGCCCTCATGCGACCGATTTTGGACACCTATGTCACGGCCCAGGTCCGAGCGGAGGCGTCCGCTTCGGATGCGATGCCGCGGCTCTACCACCTACGGGATCGGGACGGTCACGAGATCGACCTGCTGCTGGACTACGGGCGCCGCGGCCAACTTGCCATCGAGGTCAAGGCGACCTCTGCTCCGACTCGACATGACGCCCGGCACCTGATCTGGTTGCGTGAGCGACTTCCCACCCTGCGTGCCGGACTCGTCCTACACACCGGGCCGCGCGTGTACCGACTGGACGACACGATTGCTGCGGTGCCGATTGCCGCCCTCTGGGCGTGATGTCGATCTGCCCGACCGTGCGGTCGCCGACGTGCGTGCCTGTGGATACTCCTGTTGCCCTGTGGATACCGGTTGCTCTTTCGGGGAATGATGCTTGAATCTCAGGACAGGGGTCGGCGACGGTCCACGGATGGTTTCCCGAGGCGCGGAGGGTGACGTGTCTGGACGTTCGATTGTGATGCGGCTGGCCGTTGGCGTCGCCGGGTTGCTCCTGGTTGGGGCGTGCACGGGCAGTCCTGCCCCGGGGCCGTCGCAGACAGCGACAGGGTCGAGTGTGTCGACATCGACGTCGACCGTGACGACTTCGACCCCGACGGCGACGTCGACGATGGGGGTGACTGCCACCGAAGAAGCCGCCGCCATCGCCGCCGCCCAGGCCTACGTCGGGGCGCTCAACCAAGCGTTCTCGACTCGGTCGACGACCAAACTTCGAACGTTGTTCGTCCCGGGTTGTGTGGTATGTGAGCGCGACGCGGACATGATCGATGGTTGGCGGACCAGTGGTAGGTCGATTGCTGGGGGTGCGCTGGCTTTCGGGGACGTGACGGTGGTTCGTTGGGACAACGCGACACATCTGTTGTTGAAGGGTCAGATGACCACCGCGCCGTCGGAGATCAAGGACGCGTCCGGAAGAGTCGTGGATCGCTTTCCAGGGGGTACCGGCGTGGTGTATCTGCCTATGTCGAGACTTGGCGCGGCCTGGCTCGTTGAGGGGGTTTCGTCGTGAGGCGAGCGGCGTTGACTATGGTGCTGGCGCTGCTCGCCTCTGCGCTGGTGGGGACTGCCGAGGTAGCCGCGGCTGACTGCTACAGGCGGGGAGTGGCAGGCTCAAGCGGTGCTTCGTGTCCGAACGCGATCATGTGGACCTATGACGGGCAGGCCCGCACCTTCAACAAGGACGGGCTCACGATTGGGTCGCTGGACAAGCCCACTGGCCCCCGTTACGACTACGACCGGATGTTGCGGTGCGGAGGTGACGCGCTGTGCGGTGCATCGGCGTTCACCTGTCCGGTCGTGGGTGGCCAGCGTGGTCTCATGTACAACGCGCTGGCCTACCTGCTGGACAACAACGGGACCCGAGTGCCTGGAGCGCCGCCTCTGCAGAGTCTCGTGTGTGAGTACCCGGGTCAGTCGGTGCCAGTGGCGGTGGTGGAGGCTGCGGCGCACGAGGAGATCCGCAAGCGGGTTCAGGCTCCCACGGTGACCTCGGCTCCGCCGGGTGTGTCGTTGGTGAACTTGTTGACGATCTACGCGACGGTCCCTCAGCCGGAGCCGGTCATCCAGATCACGGCCCCGGTGCCGGGTGAGGTCCGGGCCGTTCCGGAGTATGTGTGGGACTTCGGCGACGGCTTGACCGGAGTCGGGCCGGGCTTGGCGTATCAGCCGGGCGATCTGCCATCCACGGTCCCGGGGAAGTATCTAGGTGCCACGTATCTCACCGCTGGGGTCAAACAGGTCCGGCTGACGGTGACCTGGCGCGTGCAGTTCCGCCTGGATGGGCTCATTGATGTGCCGTTGGCGCCTATCGTGTTCACCGGGACTGAAGCCAAGGTGGTGGCCACCGCCCGCGCCGCCCTGGTCAACCACTGATCGTTCACGGATCGCCTCGGTCACTGACAACTCGGTGAGCAGTCCGTTCAGACCGGCAGGGCTCGGGTGTCCTTCACCGCCTTCATCGTCACCAGGCTGCGCAGCGACGCCACCCCGGGCAGCTCGCCGAGCCGCTCGGTATACAGCGCGTGATACGAATCCAGGTCCCGCACCTGCACTGTCAGCAGGTAGTCCGCGTCCCCCGCAATGAGCGAACACCGCAGCACGTCCTCGATCCCGACGACCGCCTCCTCGAACGCCGCGAGCGTCTCCTGCCGCTGATCGCTCAGCCGCACCATGACGACGACCTGCAGCGCGCGTCCCAACCGCGCGGGGTCCAGCGACGCGGCATACCCCTGGATGTAGCCGCGCTCCTCCAGCGACTTGACCCGCCGCAGGCACGGTGACGGGGACAACCCCACCTGCCGGGCGAGGTCGACGTTCGTGAGCCGCCCGTCCTCCTGCAGCGCCCGCAGGATCGCGCGGTCCAATCCGTCCAAGCCCGAGTATGCCGCGGGCTCACCTTCCAGAGACATGATCCACTCCCAGCGTGGTCCAGAACGGCAGGACATGCCAAAGATAGCGGCATACAGAGGCGCGAAAGGGCACCACGTGCCAAGCGGCCACCACTAGAATCGCGCCCGAGCCCGCAACGACGCGGCCCGCCCCCCGACCGGGGCATCCACATGGACAGCGGCCCTCGGGCCGGGAAACGGTGACGACATGAAGGTTGGGATCCCCGCCGAGGTCAAGAACCACGAATACCGGGTCGCCATCACCCCGGTCGGCGTCCACGAACTGGTCGGCCACGGCCACGATGTCATCATCCAGAAGGGCGCCGGGCGCGGCTCCTCGATCAGCGACGAGGACTTCGTCAGCCAGGGCGCGCGCATTCTCGAGCGCGCCGACGACGTGTGGGGCGAGGCCGACATGGTCCTCAAGGTCAAGGAGCCGATCGCCGAGGAGTACCACCGGCTGCGCGAGGGTCTCACCCTCTTCACCTACCTGCACCTGGCCGCCGACAAGCCGCTCACCGAAGAGCTGATGGCCAAGAAGGTCACCGGAATCGCTTACGAGACAGTCCAGTTGCCCTCGGGCATGCTGCCGCTGCTCTACCCGATGTCTGAGGTCGCCGGCTGCCTGGCCCCCCAGGTCGGCGCCCACGCGATGATGAAGGCCCAGGGCGGCCGCGGCGTCCTCATGGGCGGCGTCGGCGGCGTCGCCAACGCCAAGGTCGTCGTCCTCGGTGCCGGTGTCGCAGGCCAGAACGCCGCGAACATCGCCCTCGGCATGGGCGCGGACGTCACGCTGCTGGACACCGACCTGGACAAGCTGCGGATGAGCTTCTGGCGCTATGACAACCGCGTCCACCAGATCGCCTCGTCCAAGCTCTCGATCCGTGAGCAAGTGCTCGGGGCCGACATGGTCATCGGCACCGTCCTCATCCCCGGCGCCAAGGCCCCCAAACTCGTCACCGACGACATGGTCGCCGCGATGAAGCCCGGCTCGGTGCTCGTCGACGTCGCCATCGACCAGGGCGGGTGCTTCGAGGGCAGCCGCCCGACGACGCACGCCGACCCCACCTTTGGTGTGCACGACGCCATCTACTACTGCGTCGCCAACATGCCTGGAGCCGTTCCGAACACCTCGACCTGGGCGCTCACCAACGCGACCCTCCCGTATGCCGTGAAGCTCGCCGACAAGGGCTGGAAGGGCGCGCTCAACGCCGACGCGGCACTGGCCCTGGGCCTCAACACCCAGGGTGGGTTCGTCACCTACAAGGCCGTGGCCGACGACCTCGACCTGGCCTACCGCCCGATCGCCGACGCCATCGCCTGACCCGTCGCCGAGGTTCGACCCAGAAGCTCAACCCGGAAGCTCAACCCGGAAGCTCAACCCGGAAGCCCCGGGGCCCTGATTCCTCAGGCCCCGGGGCTTCTCCGACTTCCTCACACCCGCCGATGCTTTCGTGGGTCAGCGGCCGAATCTGGCCCGAATTCCTCACACCCGCAGGCGACTTCGAGCGTCCGAGGGCCAGAAGAGCCGACTTCCTCACACCCGCGGGCGTATTCGAGACCGCGACTCGCTGTGCGCCGAATTCCAAACAGCCGCAGGCGACTCGAGTGACCGAAGGCCCAGAAGAGCCGACTTCCTCACACCCGCAGGCGGACTCGGAACCGATCAGATGTGGCCGGTGATCCGAGCGGCCAGGCGTGCCGAGAGGTCCGCCGGGGCAGCCGATGCCCCAGCCTCACCGAGAGACAGGCCCAACGCCAGCCCGAGGATGAACGTACTCACCGGCGCCAGCGGCCGGGCCAATCCATGCGCCACCCGCCGGGAGAGGTCGTGGATCGCGGCGACGTCGACAATCTCAGCAGGGACGTCCAGATCAACGCACACGCCGTCGATCCACGCTTGCCACTTCTCCTGCTCGGCGTCCAGATCGTGGTCAGGTCTCACGTCGTCCATCGCTGCACGTCCTCCGGGGTGTCGATGTCCATAGTCACGCGGGCAGGCGCCGGCACGGCAACCAGATCGAGGCCACTGAGCAGCCACCCCATCGACCGATCCGTCGGGTCACCCAACGCCTCGGCAGCCCGTTCGAGCGCCCCAGCCCGATAGAGCCCGAACAGCCACTGCAGCCGCCCGTCCTGCTCAGCGAGGCACCACCCGTCCACGGTCCGCTCGCCACGTGCATCCGGTATGCCGCCCTCGGCCGGTCGTGTCGCCTCGTCGCCTTCGGTTCTTGTGGCCACATCGAGCAGCAGCTCCACGCCGGCAGGTGCTCCCGGCAGGTCACACGCGAGAACGAGGACCAATCGGGCAGCCGAATCGATTGGCAAGGCGGACGGCATACGGAGGGCCCGCAAGCCAGCGACCACCGCAGCAGCGGGCCCCCCGAAGACTGGTTCTTCACGGGTCAACAGCACGCCGTCGGGCACCGGTCCGTCTCCGACGACGACCACCCGCTCGGCATCCCGAGCCGCCTCGAGCACGCGATCCAGCAACGGCCAACCACCCACCGGCAGGGCGCCTTTGTCGACGCCCCCCAACCGGGAACCCCGGCCGCCGGCGAGGATGATCGCGTCGAAGCGGATCACCCCACGCGCTCCCAACCACGTTGCGGCGCACGGGTGCCCA
>WBZS01001427.1_pt1 | contig 19095 bp, 14 predicted proteins | sample 5204201 | NCBI WGS metagenome assembly WBZS01 (sample SAMN12344357, study PRJNA552823) | activated sludge metagenome | biome: Activated sludge suspended growth; feature: Nitrification reactor; material: Wastewater; isolation source: activated sludge from nitrification reactor of wastewater...
GCTGACCGGCCGGGCCGGACGCCGCGGCATCGACGTCGAGGGCCACGCCGTCGTGCTGTGGCAGCGCAACCTGGACCCGCGCCAGGTCGCCGGGCTGGCGTCCACGCGCACGTACCCGCTGCGCTCCTCGTTCTCGCCGACGTACAACATGGCCGTCAACATGGTCGCCCGCGTCGGCCGCGAGCGGGCGCGCGGGCTGCTGGAGCAGTCGTTCGCGCAGTTCCAGTCCGACCGGTCGGTGGTCGGCGTGGCTCGCGCGGTCGCCCGCAACGTGGACAGGCTGCCCGCCCTGTGGGCGGAGGCGGCCTGCGAGCGCGGCGACTTCACCGAGTACGCCCGCCTGCGGGCGCGCATCGGCGCCCTGGAGGCCGAGGCCGCGCGCAGCCGGCGCACCGACCGGCGGGCCGAGTCGATCGCGGCGCTGCTGGAGCTCAAGCCCGGCGACATCATCGGCGTGCCGTCCGGGAGGCACGAGGGCTGGGCGGTCGTCGTCGACCCGGGCGTCGGCCGCGACCGGGCCAACCCGTCGCCGCTGGTGATGACCGAACAGCGTCAGCTCAAGCAGCTGTCGCTCACCGACTTCCCGTCGCCGCCGGTGGTGGCGGGGCGCATGCGCGTCCCGAAGCACTTCGACGCCCGCCAGCCCAAGGACCGACGCAACCTCGCCGCGGCGTTCGGCACGAAGCTGGGCACCCTGGACGCGTCGGCGTCCCGGTACTCCCCGCGCGCGATGGACGCCGAGATCGCCGCCGAGGTGGCCGCGCTGCGGGCGCAGGCGCGGGCGCACCCCTGCCATGACTGCCCCGACCGCGAGGAGCATGCCCGCGCCGCCGAACGGGCCCTGCGGCTGGAGCGCGACACCGAGGACCTGCGCCGCCAGGTCGCCCGGCGCTCCAACACGATCGCGACCCGGTTCGACAAGGTGTGCGCGGTGCTTTCGGCGCTCGGCTACCTGAGCGAGGACGGCACGGCGGTCACCGCCGCCGGCGGCATGCTGGCCCGGCTGTACTCCGAGCTCGACCTCGTCACCGCCGAGTGCGTGCGCGCCGGGGTGTTCGACGACCTGGACGCCGCCGAGTTCGCCGCCGTCGCCAGCACGCTCACGTACGAGTCGCGCGGGGGCGACGGACGGCGTCCGGCCCGGATGCCAAACCGCAGCACCGAGATCGCCCAGTCGCTGGTACGCCGCATCTGGCGCGAGGTGTCGCTGCTCGAGCGCGATCACCGGCTCGACAACGGCCGCGATCCCGACATCGGCTTCGCCGAGGCCGCCTACTGGTGGGCCACGGGCCTGCCGCTAGGGGAGATCCTGGCGCAGACGGACCTCACCGCGGGCGACTTCGTCCGCTGGATGCGCATGGTCGTCGACCTGCTCGGCCAACTGGCGGACGCCGTGGGTCCGGGCGGCGTCCGTGACCGGTCCCGGGAGGCGATCGTGCTGTTACGCAAGGGCGTCGTCGACGCCGCCTGGTCCGAGGACGACTGACTCCGGCCTACCCCAGGGCGCGCAGGATCACCGCCGCGGACGCCGCCGCCCACGCTTGGGGGCGACACGAGGCGGGGTAGGGATGCGGGGGAAAGACCTCGGTCTCGCCGGGGCGTCCGTGGCCGGGGGCGGGGTGCCCGGCGAACAACTCGGGCAGCCGGTCGTCGAAGCCGGACGCCGCTCGCAGCAGCCCTCGGGCGATCCGGGCCGCCTCGTCGGTGAAGCCTTCGCGCAGCATGCCGTCGACGCAGAGGGCGGTGTCGTGCGTCCACACCGAGCCGACGTGGTAGCTCAGCGGCCAGTACCCGCCGTTGGCCGTCGACATGGTGCGAATGCCGTAGCCGGTGAACATGTCCGGCCCGGTGAGCCGGGCGACGATCACGGCCGCCTCCTCGGCGTCCAGGATGCCGGTGCCCAGCAGGTGTCCCATGTTGGAGGCGCACCCGTCCACGGGCCGCTTGGCGGCGTCCAGCGCCAGCGCCGGATACCGGCCGTCGGCGTCCGAGACCCAGAACCGGGCGCGGAACCGTTCCGCCAGCGCCCCGGCCCACGCCCGCCAGCGCTCTGCAGCCGATGCGTCGCCGCGCGCCGACGCGACGCGGGCGCCCACCAGCGCCGCCGCGTGGGCGTAGCCCTGCACCTCGGCGAGCGCGATCGGGGCCTCTGCCTGGGTGCCGTCGGCGAACCGGATCGAGTCGCCGGAGTCCTTCCAACCTTGGTTTGCCAATCCGGAGCCCGACTCGTCGCGGTACTCCAGGAACCCGTCGCCGTCGGCGTCCGCATGGCCGGCCAGCCAGCCCAGCGCGGCGCCGAGGGCGACGTCGAACTCGGAGACGTCCTCGCCGGCGTCGAACAGGTCGCCGAGCAGGAGGATCCACAAACAGGTGGCGTCGATCGTGCCGTAGTACTCGGGCGGGATCGTGACCGTCGCCTCCGAGCCGTCGGGCAGCACCTCGTGCAGCACGAGCGGCACCCGCCGGACCTCGTGCAGGATCTTGCCCGGCTGCTCGGCCGTCCGGACGTCGGTGCGCCTGCCCTGGCGCCGGGCCAGGACCCGCAGTGTGCCGCGGGCCAGCGTCGGGTGGTGCGCCGCCAGCATGCGCGCCGACAGCAGCGCGTCCCGCCCGAACAGGGTGAAGAACCAGGGCGCGCCGGCGGCGAGGAACGCGTCGCCGGGGTGGGCGCGTTCGGCCATCAGCAGGCCGCTGAGGTCGGCCCACGCCTTCGCGGCCAGGCGCGCGAGCGCCGGATCGGCCGAGGCCGGGGGAGCGAGCCGCGGGACGGCGGCGGCACCGAAGGGGGTGGCGGTGTCGCGCGTCGTCAGACGCCAGGTGACCGCGGACGTCCCGCGCGGCGGGACGGTGACCGTCCAGGCCAGCGTCAGCGCCCCGCGGTCGAGGGCCACCGCAGCCGTCCCGGGCTCGACCTCGGCGCGGGTGTCGGCGTCGCGCCAGGACCAGGCCGGGCCGTCCACCCGCAGCGGGCGGGGCGGCTGCCCTCCCTTGACCCACTCCATCGTGGACGCGTCGGGGGTCACGGCGACCTGAATCTCGAACGCCAGCGGCGCTATCGCGGCGCTGGCCAGCGTGAGCGTCTCGGACACGCCGTCGCCGTCCGCCTGTCGGGCGACCGTCAGCGTGACCGCCGGGTCGAGGCCCAGCTCGGGGGTGCGCACCACCCAGTGATAGGACGCGCGGCCCCCGCCGGGCTCGCAGGTGGCGACGTGCTCCAGGGCACGGCTTCGGATGCGGTGTGTCACACCCGCGGCGACCCGGTCGTCGGCCACGTAGACGCCGTAGACGCCGCCCCCGCTCACTTCGCCGGTGCGGTCAGCCCAGCATTGGACGGGTGCGGCGACGACGACCGACGCGTCGTGCAGGAACGGCTGGTTCATGGATGGCTCCCGTCGGCTCATTGGTTGGCACGCTTCCTATCACGCCGAAGCCACCCGGAGGCAGCGACCGGGCCCCGCTAGGGTGGTCGCCATGAGCGTCGCCATCCGCGTCATCCCGTGCCTCGACGTGCACGACGGGCGCGTGGTCAAGGGCGTCAACTTCCTCAACCTTCGCGACGCGGGCGACCCGGTCGAGCTGGCCCGCGCGTACGGCGAGGCGGGCGCCGACGAGCTCACGTTCCTGGACATCTCCGCCTCCGCCCAGGGCCGCGACACCATGCACCACGTCGTGGAGCGCACCGCCGAGACCGTCTTCATCCCGTTGTGCGTGGGCGGTGGGGTCCGCGGGGTCGACGACGTCGACCGCCTGCTGCGCACGGGCGCCGACAAGGTCGGCATCAACACCGGCGCGATCGCGCGCCCTCAGGCGATCGACGACATCGCCGCCCGGTTCGGCAACCAGGTGCTCGTGCTCAGCCTGGACGCGCGCCGCGAGGCCGGGCAGCCGTCCGGGTTCGGCGTGACCACCCACGGCGGACGCCGCCCCGCCGGCCTGGACGCCCTGGCGTGGGTCCAGGAGGCCGTCGACCGAGGGGCGGGCGAGATCCTGCTCAACTCGATGGACGCCGACGGCACCACCGACGGGTTCGACCTCGCCATGATCGAAGCCGTCCGGGCGGTGGTCGACGTGCCGGTCATCGCCTCGGGCGGCGCCGGCACCGTGCGGCACTTCGTCGACGCCGCCCGCGCGGGTGCCGACGCTGTGCTGGCCGCGTCGGTGTTCCACTACGGCACGCTCAGCATCGCCGAGGTCAAGGCCGGCCTCGCCGAGGCCGGCTTCGAGGTCCGCTGACCGCGAGGTGATGTCAGAATTGCAGTCGATTCGCCCGCCCGATCGCCCACTAGGGGTGATGCCGGGCCGGCCCGAATCGAGCGCAATCCTGACATCACCGACTTCCGGCGTCGCGGCTCTAGACCCGGTGCGTCAGCCCACAACAGGAGAAGAACCGTGACCGACTGCATCTTCTGCCGCATCGTCGCCGGCGAGATCCCGAGCCGCCGCGTGTACGCCGACGAGCACGCCGTCGCGTTTCTCGACGTGTCGCCCTTCAAGCGCGGACACACGCTCGTTGTCTCCCGCACCCACGTCGCGGACGCACTGGCCGACCCAGCCACGCTGGCCGCCATCGCCCCCGCCGTGGCCGCCACGGGACGGCTGCTGATGGACCGACTCGGCGCCGCGGGACTGAACGTCGTCTCCAACGTGGGCGAGGTCGCCGGGCAGTCGGTGTTCCACCTACACGTCCACCTCGTGCCGCGCTACGCCGACGACCCGGGCTTCGGCGCCATGGTGCGGCAGGTGCAGGGCATCGACCTCGACGAGGTCCACGCGACACTGACCGGCTAGCTCTCCACCTCTCGCGGAGCGAATGGCGGGCCGTGCTCTCCGACGACGATTCAGGATGCGGCGGGGCAGGGCGGATGCCGTAAGCAATGGCTGCAGCGGCCGAGTAGGGTGATTGGGCCCGCCCGGCGTCGTTGCCCCTCAAGGTGCCGTTTGCCCCCATTAGGTTCGAGCCTGCCGGGGGCACACGGCACTTGCGGGGGCGACTACGTGGGAGGCGACACGGCGGCGTTGAGTCGGGTCCCCGCGTGATTCGGGGGCTCGACGTGGGACGAACGGTCCCCGGCGTGGCGTTGCTTGGGCCGTGCCCGGCGTCGTTGCCCCTCAAGGTGCCGTTTGCCCCCATTAGGTTCGAACCTGCCTGGGGCACCCGGCACTGCGGGCGCGAACACTGCTGGGTTCGGGGCCACCGCATCCCAGGCGCGATCCCGCAGCCAACGCGCACCCGCGGCGTCCGCATCGCGGAATGCACTGTCCACGGACGGCGAGCCGCCCCGAAGCCCGCTATGCTCGGCCCGTGCAGTTGACCTCTCTCGTAGTTGACCAGCGCGTCGCCTGACGTTCAGACGACGCGCTCCCTCGCATGCCCTGGCCGGCAGCGGGGGTTTTTCTTTGCCAGGGGCCAGCACGCGCACGACCAGTCCGACCGAAGGGGATGGCATGACCGTTGATCAGCAACCCAAGACACTCACAGGCGCGCAGGCGCTGGTGGAGTCGCTGGAGCGCGTCGGCGTCGACGTGATCTTCGGCATCCCCGGCGGGGCGATCCTGCCGGCGTACGACCCGCTGGGCCAGTCCGACCTGCTGCGCCACATCCTGGTGCGCCACGAGCAGGGCGCCGCCCACGCCGCCGAGGGCTACGCGATGGCCACCGGACGCGTCGGCGTCTGCATGGCCACCTCCGGGCCCGGCGCGACCAACCTCGTGACGGGCCTCGCGGACGCCTACATGGACTCGGTGCCGATCGTCGCCATCACCGGCCAGGTCGCGTCGACCTCGATCGGCACGGACGCCTTCCAGGAGGCCGACATCCGCGGCATCACGTTCCCGATCACCAAGCACAGCTTCCTGATCACCCGCGCCGAGGACATCCCGGCCGCGATCAAGGCCGCGTTCCACATCGCCGGCACCGGACGCCCGGGCCCCGTCCTGGTCGACATCGCCAAGGACGCCCTCTCCTCGTCCGCGCCGTTCCGCTGGCCTCCGGAGGTCGACCTGCCCGGCTACCGGCCCACCACGGTCCCGCACGTCAAGCAGATCCGCGAGGCCGCCAAGCTGATCACCGAGGCCGTCCGTCCGGTGCTCTACGTGGGCGGCGGCGTCGTCAAGGCGGCTGCGTACGAGCAGCTGGCCGAGCTGGTCAAGATCACGCAGATCCCCGTCGTGACCACGCTGATGGCCCGCGGCGCGTTCCCCGACAGCGACCCCCTGCACCTGGGCATGCCCGGCATGCACGGCACGGTCGCCGCCGTCGGCGCCCTCCAGCGCGCCGACCTGCTGATCACCCTGGGCGCGCGCTTCGACGACCGGGTCACCGGCAAGCTGTCCACGTTCGCCCCGGACGCCAAGGTGATCCACGCCGACATCGACCCCGCCGAGATCGGCAAGAACCGCCGCGCGGACGTCCCGATCGTGGGCGACGTCGGGGCCGTCATCACCGAGCTGAACCAGGTGCTGCGTGGCGAGGACCTCGGCGACTACTCCGCGTGGCGCGCCTACCTGGGCAACCTCAAGGCCAAGTACGTCATCGTGCCTGAGCCGACCCACGAGGGCCTGCTCAGCCCCGAGTACGTGATCAAGCGGCTCGGCGAGCTGTCCGGGGACGCCTACTACGTCGCCGGCGTGGGACAGCACCAGATGTGGGCCGCCCACCTGCTGCCGTTCGAGAAGCCCGGACGCTGGCTCAACTCCGGCGGCGCCGGGACGATGGGCTACTGCGTCCCCGCCGCCATGGGCGCCAAGGTCGGGGCGCCCGACGAGCTGGTGTGGGGCATCGATGGCGACGGCTGCTTCCAGATGACCAACCAGGAGCTGGTCACCTGCGCCCTCAACGACATCCCGATCAAGATCGCGGTGATCAACAACGAGTCGCTGGGCATGGTGCGCCAGTGGCAGACGCTGTTCTACGGCGGGCGCTACAGCAACACCAACCTGGAGAGCCGCCGCGTCCCCGACTTCCCGATGCTGGCCGAGTCCATGGGTGCCGTGGGCCTGCGCGCCGAGACCGTCGAGGAGGTCGACGACGTCATCAAGAAGGCCCTGTCGATCAACGACCGGCCCGTCGTGGTCGAGTTCGTGGTCCACAAGGACGCCATGGTGTGGCCGATGGTCGCGGCCGGCACGAGCAACGACGACATCCTGATCGCCAGGGACCTGGCGCCCGACTGGGAGGACGAGATCCTGTGAACACCCACACCCTGAGCGTCCTGGTCGAGAACAAGCCGGGCGTGCTGGCGCGCATCGCCGGGCTGTTCGCGCGGCGCGGCTACAACATCGAGTCCCTCGCGGTCGGCCCGACCGAGCGCCCGGAGCTGTCCCGCATCACGCTGCAGGTGGGCGTCGACTCCGAGCAGGTGCTCGAGCAGATCACCAAACAGCTCAACAAGCTCGTCGAGGTGCTGAAGATCGTCGAGCTGGAGGAGTCCGCGGTGCGCCGCGAGCTCGTCCTCATCAAGCTGAAGGCCGACCCGGCCACCCGCAGCCAGATCATCGAGATCGTCCAGCTGTTCCGCGGCAAGACCGTCGACGTGCACAACGACTCGCTCGTGATCGAGGCCACCGGGAGCCCGGAGAAGCTGGAAGCGCTGCTGGAGATGCTGCGCCCCTACGGGGTGCGCGAGCTGGTCCAGTCGGGCCTCGTGGCGCTGGGCCGCGGCGCCAAGTCCCTCACCGACCGCACCACGCGGACCGACCGGCCCCGCCCGGCCGTCCGCTGACACCAAGCCTCACCTGACAAGGAGATTCACGCATGGCACAGATGTTCTACGACTCAGACGCCGACCTGTCCATCATCCAGGGACGCACCGTCGCCGTCATCGGCTACGGCTCCCAGGGCCACGCGCACGCGCTCAGCCTGCGCGACTCGGGCGTCGACGTCCGCGTCGGGCTCAAGGAGGGCAGCCGCAGCCGCGCCAAGGCCGAGGCCGAGGGGCTGCGCGTGCTCAACGTGGCGGACGCCGTGGCCGAGGCCGACCTGATCATGATCCTGGCGCCCGACCAGCACCAGCGGAAGATCTACGCCGAGTCGATCGCCCCGAACCTCCAAGAGGGCGACGCGCTGTTCTTCGCGCACGGGTTCAACATCCGGTTCGGCTACATCACCCCGCCGTCCGGCGTCGACGTCTGCATGGTCGCCCCCAAGGGGCCCGGCCACCTCGTGCGCCGCGAGTACGCCGAGGGCCGCGGCGTCCCGGTGATCGTGGCTGTCGAGAAGGACGAGTCCGGCGAAGCCTGGCCGCTGGCGCTGAGCTACGCCAAGGCGATCGGCGGCCTCCGCGCGGGCGGCATCAAGACCACCTTCACCGAGGAGACCGAGACCGACCTGTTCGGCGAGCAGGCCGTGCTGTGCGGCGGCATGTCCGCGCTCGTGCAGGCCGGGTTCGAGACCCTGGTGGAGGCCGGCTACCAGCCCGAGGTTGCGTACTTCGAGTGCCTGCACGAGCTGAAGCTCATCGTCGACCTCATGTACGAGGGCGGCATCGCCAAGCAGCGCTGGAGCGTCTCCGACACCGCCGAGTTCGGCGACTACGTGTCAGGTCCGCGCATCATCGACGCGTCGGTCAAGGCGCGCATGAAGGACGTCCTCACCGACATCCAGGAGGGCACGTTCGCCAAGCGGTTCATCGACGACCAGGACGCCGGCGCGCCGGAGTTCAAGGCCTTCCGGACGGCCGCCGAGCAGCACCCCATCGAGGCCACCGGCCGCGAACTGCGCCAGCTGATGAGCTGGGTGAAGGGCCACGACGACGACTACGTCGAGGGCACGGCGGCCCGCTGAGCCGCCGCACGCACGAACAGGGGCACCCCCGGCCTGGGGTGCCCCTGTTCTCCGTTCTCGTGCCTAGAGCGGGCGGCCGGACGCCGCCGACGCCCCGCATCCGTCAGCCGATCGCGATCCTCTGGCCCACGAAGATCAGGTTGGGGTTGGCGACGGAGTTCTTGTTCAGCTCCCAGAGGGTGCGCCAGCCGCCGCTCACGCCGTTGGACGCCGCCAGTTCGGACAGCGTGTCGCCGGCCTTCACCGTCACGAACCGCGTGCCCTGGGTGGCCGTCGCCTTGACCGTCGTGGCCCGCTTCGGGCTGGCAGCGACGGCCTTCTTCGCGGTGGTTGTCTTTGCTGCGGGTGCCGCCTTGGCGGCGGTGGCCTTGGCCGCGGGGGCGGCGACCGGAGCCGCCGCCGTGACGGACGCCGCGGCCCCGCCGTTGGCCTTGGTCAGCCCGGCCCGTGCTCCGCACGTCGGCCAAGCCCCGGGGCCCTGCACGGCGAGCGTGCGCTGCGCGACCACGATCTGCTGGGCCTTCGTGGCCTGGTGTGCGTTCGGGGCGAACTCGGTGCCGCCGAACGCCCGCCACGTGGACGCGCTGAACTGCAGCCCGCCGTAGTAGCCGTTGCCGGTGTTGATGGCCCAGTTGCCACCCGACTCGCAGGCGGCGACGGTGTCCCAGACGCTGGCAGCGTTGGCGGGGGCGGCGGCCGCGACGGCCGCGCCGCCCATGCCGACCGCGGAGGCCGCGGCGAGGGCGATCAGGCGCTTGCGGGAGCTGTTCATGTGGGGGTCCTTCTCGTCGGTGGATCCCGACGTACTGGACGGGACTCACTCAGGGTAAGCCAAACCTGAGAGAAAGCCAAGGGAAAGCTGAGGATTCCACAGTAACGGGTCCGGACGCCGCCCGCCGCCCCCAGGCCGGGCACCCTCAGACGTGACGGCGCGGCGTCCTCTGGCATTCTGGCCCGCGTGCAGACCGTCGTGCCGCAGGGCCTGACCCCGCAGGAGGTGGCCGCCCGCGTGGCGGCCGGCCACGTGAATGCGCTGCCGCCCCGTAGCGGGCGCTCGGTCGGCGACATCGTGCGCGCGAACGTGTTCACCCGCATCAACGCGATCCTTGGCGTGTTGCTGGTGATCGTGCTGGCCACCGGCTCGTTCATCAACGCGGCGTTCGGGTTGCTGATCGTGGCGAACTCCGCGATCGGCATCGTGCAGGAGCTGCGGGCCAAGCGCACCCTGGACGCCCTGGCGGTGGTGGGGGAGGCCAAGCCCCTGGTCCGGCGCAGCGACGGCACGCGGCGGCTCGCGCGCGACGAGGTGGTGCTCGACGATCTCGTCGACCTCACCCCCGGAGACCAGGTGGTCGTGGACGGCGAGCTGGTCGCGGCCGAGTACCTCGAGATCGACGAGTCGCTGCTGACGGGGGAGTCCGATCCCGAGCCGAAGGGCGTCGGCGACCCGGTGATGTCGGGCAGCTTCGTGGTGTCGGGGTCGGGCACCTACCGGGCGACGCGCGTGGGCGCGGACGCCTATGCGGCCCAGCTCACCGCCGAGGCGTCCCGGTTCACGCTGGTGCATTCGGAGCTGCAGGCCGGCATCAACCTGATCCTGAAGGTGATCACGTTCCTGCTCGTGCCGGTGGGGCTGGCCACGATCGTGGTGCAGCTCACCCAGGCCCAGGCCCAGGGCGGCTGGCGCCAGGCGGTGCTGCGCATGGCCGGGGCGCTGGTGCCGATGGTGCCCGAGGGGCTGGTGCTGCTGACGTCCATGGCGTTCGCGCTGGGCGTGATCCGGCTTGGACGCCGCCACTGCCTCGTCCAGGAGCTGCCCGCCATCGAGGTGCTCGCGCGGGTGAACGTGGTCTGCGCCGACAAGACCGGCACCCTGACCGAACACGGCATGCGCTGCGGGCAGGTGCTGGCGCTGGCCGACCTGGACGAGGCGGCCGTCCGGGAGGTGCTGGCGAACCTGGCGGCGTCCGACCCGCACCCGAACGCCTCGCTGCACGCGGTGGCCGAGGCGGTCGGCCGGCCGTCCGACCCCTGGACGCCCATCGCCCGGGCGCCTTTCACGTCGGCGAGGAAATGGTCGGGGGTGACGTTCGCGGACCGCGGCTCGTGGGTGCTGGGCGCCCCCGACGTGCTCGCGGACGGCGAGGCGTCCGAGCGCGCGGAAGAACTCGCCCACGCCGGCCTTCGGGTGCTGCTGCTGGCCCGCGCGGACGTGCCCGTCGACGACGCGCGCGCCCCCGGGCGGGTCGAGCCGGTGGCGCTGGCGGTGCTGGAGCAACTCGTCCGCCCGGACGCCCGCGACACGCTGGCCTACTTCGCCGACCAGGACGTGGCGGTCAAGGTCATCTCCGGCGACAACGCCCGGGCCGTCGGCGCTGTCACCGCCACCCTCGGCGTCGTCGCGGGCGACCCCGTCGACGCCCGCACCCTCGACACCCCCGAGAAGCTCGCGGACGCCGTCGAGCGGCTCAGCGTGTTCGGCCGCGTCACGCCGCAGCAGAAGCGGGCCATGGTCACCGCGCTGCAGGGGCACGGGCATACGGTGGCGATGACCGGCGACGGCGTCAACGACGTGCTCGCGCTCAAGGAGGCCGACCTCGGGGTGGCGATGGGGTCGGGCTCGTCGGCCACGCGGGCGGTGGCCAAGATCGTGCTGCTGGACGACCGGTTCGCGACGCTGCCGTACGTCGTCGCCGAGGGCCGGCGGGTGCTGGGCAACATCGAGCGGGTGGCCGGGCTGTTCCTGACCAAGACGGTGTACTCGGCGGTGCTGGCGCTGCTGGTGGTGGTGTGGCGGGTGCCGTTCCCGTTCCAGCCCATCCACGTGACGATCACGGGGTGGTTCACGATCGGCATCCCGGCGTTCCTGCTGTCGCTGGCGCCCAACCACGCGCGGGCGCGTCCGGGGTTCGTGCGGCGCGTGCTGCGGCTGGGGCTCCCGGCCGGCGTGATCGTGGCGGCGGCGACGTTCACGACCTACCTGCTCGTCCTGCCGGCCGGCGAGCCCACTGACGCCGTGCGCGAGCAGGTGGCCGCCGCCACGCTCGCCTGCCTGATCGTCGCGGCCACGTGGGTGCTCGCCGTGGTCGCGCGTCCCTACCGGTGGTGGCGCGTGGCGCTGGTCGTGGCCGCCTACGCCGCCTACGCGGCGATCTTCGCGTCGCCCCTGGCCCGGGGGCTGTTCATGCTCGACCCGTCGAACGCTTCGATGATGAGCACCGGGCTGATCGTCGGCGCGATCGCCGCCGCGCTCGTCGAGCTCACCTGGTGGGCCCGCGGCTGGATCTTCGGCGAACGCACCCCGTTCTGGGTCCGCCACGACGGGGCGACGTCGGGTTCCTGAGCCCGTGCCTCAGGCCAATCGCGCCGCGATCGCGTCGCCGACCTCGGTCGTGGAGCGCCGGACGGACCCGCGGGCGGTGACGTCTGCGTCCACCGCGGCCTCGATGCGGCGCGCGTCGACGCCGCGGCCCAGGTGATCGAGCAGCAGCGCCATCGACGAGATCGTCGCGGTCGGGTCGGCGATGCCCTGGCCGGCGATGTCGGGCGCCGAGCCGTGCACGGGCTCGAACATCGACGGGAACGCCCCGGTCGGGTTGATGCACGCCGAGGCGGCCAGCCCGATGCCTCCGGTGACGGCGCCGGCGAGGTCGGTGATGATGTCTCCGAACAGGTTGTCGGTGACGATCACGTCGAAGCGTTGCGGGTCGGCGACCATCATGATCGTGGTGGCGTCGATGTGCAGGTAGTCGGTGGTGACGTCGGCGTACTCCTCGCCGACCGCGGTGAAGACGCGGTTCCACAGCCCGCCCGCGTGCACGAGCACGTTGTGCTTGTGCACGAGCGTGAGCTTCCCGCGCCGCCGGCGGGCCCGCTCGAACGCGTCCCGGACCACCCGCTCGACGCCGCGGGCCGTATTCACGCTCACCTCGGTGGCCACCTCGGCGGGCGTGCCCTGCGCGAGCGAGCCGCCGACGCCGGCGTACATGCCCTCCACGCCCTCGCGCACCACGACGAAGTCGATGGGACCCCGCGCCACGACGGCGTCCGACAGCGGCGTCACGACGCCCGGGTACAGCTTGGACGGCCGCAGGTTCACGTACTGGTCGAACGCGAACCGCAGCCGCAGCAGCAGCCCGCGCTCCAGCAGCCCGGACGGCACCGCCTTGCTGCCCGGCGCCGCGCCGACCGCACCGAGCACGATCGCGTCCACACCCGCCAGCTCCTCCAGCACCGAGTCGGGGAGCACCTCGCCGGTGCGCTGCCAGCGGTCGGCGCCGAGGTCGTAGTGGACCAGCTCGAAGGCGTCGTCGCCGACCGCGGCGCCCAGCACCTTGAGGCCCTCCGCGACCACCTCCGGACCGATCCCGTCGCCCCCGATGACGGCCAGGGTCTGCTTCGCGTGGCTCATGGGGCGCCAGCCTAAACGAGGCGTCCAGGGACCGGACGCCGCGTCTCACCTCCCCGGACGACCGGGCGGCGGAGCCCCGGGGGCCATCGCGGCCGAGACGGTATCGTGACGCCCATGGCCCTCACGTTCGACGTCCAGCGCAACGACTCCGCCCGCACCGACGCGCAGGTCGCCGAGATCTTGCGCGCCCCCGGCTTCGGCGACCACTTCACCGACCACATGGTCTCGATCACCTGGACCAAGGGCCGCGGCTGGCATTCGGCCACCGTCAAGCCGTACGGCCCGCTCGTGCTGGACCCGTCGGCGGCCGTCCTGCACTACGGCCAGGAGATCTTCGAGGGCATGAAGGCGTACCGGCACGCCGACGGGTCGATCTGGCTGTTCCGGCCCGAGCGCAACGCGGCCCGCCTGCAGTCGTCGGCGGCCCGCATGATGCTGCCGGAACTGCCGGTGGAGGACTTCCTCGAGGCCGTGCGCCAGCTCGTCATCGCCGACGCCCGCTGGGTGCCCGAGGCCGCCGGAGAGCAGAGCCTGTATATCCGGCCGTTCATGATCGCGTCGGAGGCGTTCCTCGGGGTCAGGGCCGCCGAGGAGGTCACGTTCCTGGTGATCGCGTCACCGGTGGGTCCCTACTTCGCCGCCGGCGTCAAGGGCATCGACATCTGGGTGACCGACGAGTGGGCGCGCGCCGGGGCGGGCGGCACGGGGTCGGCCAAGTGCGGCGGCAACTACGCGGCGTCCCTGATCGCGCAGTACGAGGGCTACGACCACGGCTGCACGCAGGTGCTGTTCATCGAGGCGTCGGCCAAGGACCGCGTCGAGGAGCTCGGCGGCATGAACGTCTTCCTCGTGTCCGCCGACGGCGAGCTGGTCACCCCGGCGCTGACGGGCACCATCCTGGACGGCGTCACTCGCGACTCCATCCTCGCTGTGGCCGGGGACCTCGGCCTCAAGACCGTCGAGCGCCGCCTGGAGCCGTCGGAGGTGTTCGACGGCATCGCCTCCTGCAGGTACGTCGAGGCGTTCTGCTGCGGGACGGCCGCGGTGATCAGCCCGATCTCGGCGTTCGTCTCCAAGCACGGACGCTGGACGCTCGCCGACCAGGCCTTCCCGCGGACGCTGGCAATCCGCGACGCGATCCTCGACGTGCAGTACGGCCGCTCCGAAGACCGGCACGGCTGGATGCACCAGGTGGTGCCCGAGCGGGTGACCGCGTGACCGCCCCTCAGCCGCCGCAGCGCGGCAGCATGCTGCTCGGCGTGCTCATGGGCGTGGTGGCCGGGCTGGTCGTGGTCATCGCCGCGTGGGCGCTGCTGGTGACGCCGCTGACCGCGCAGCCCGGGGCCACGCCCACGCCCAAGCCGACGGTCACGGTCACCAAGTCGCCGACCCCGTCGCGGACGCCCTCGCCGGCCCCGACGCCCACGCCCACGGTGACCCCGACGCCGACCCCGACCGCGACCACCCCAGCCCCGGGCGTGGTGACCAGCCTGCCCGCCGGCTCCTGGATCACGGTGCTCGACTCGATGGCCAAGTCGCGGTTCTCTGCCGAGCAGGCGCTCGCCCGGGCCGCGGAGTTCTCCCGCAACGGGGTCACCGCGACCGTGGTGGACGCCGACGCCATTCCCAACTTCAACCGGGGCTTCTGGGCCGTGTCGGTCATCGGCCACGCGAGCCGCGCCGACGCGAACGCGGTCTGCGGCACGCTGGGCCTGTCGGTCGGGAACAACTGCTACGCGAGGCAGGTCGGGGGCTGAGTGCTGAGCCGCCGGATCCTGCTGGCCGCGACGGCGTCCCTGCCCGCGCTGGCCGCCGGGACGCCGGCGTTCGCCGCGTCGCCCGCGCACGGCGCTCCCGCCAGGCCGCCCATCCGGCCGCGCGCGGACTGGGCCGGTAGCCTCGCCCCCCGCGGACCGCTCGCCGACGAGACCGACGTGCGCTTCCTGCTCGTCCACCACACCCAGACCCCGAACACCGACACCACCGGTGAGCGGGTGATCGCGCGGCTGCGCAGCGTGTTCCGGTACCACACGGGCTCCGAGCGCGGCTGGGCGGACGTCGCCTACAACTTCTTCGTCGACCCGTCCGGGACGATCTGGGAAGCACGCCAGGGCAGCCTCGCCCGACCGGTCCGCGGCGACGCCACGGGCGGATCGCAGGGATTCGCGCTGTTGTGCTGCTTCGTGGGCGACTTCACCGCGCAGCCGCCCACGGACGCCGCGCTGAGCGCCATGTCCGCGCTGTTGGCCTGGCTGGCCGCACGCGAGGGCCTCGACCTGAACGCCCAGGTGAGCTTCACCTCGCGCGGGTCGTCGAAGTGGGCCAAGGGCCGGCAGGTGACCACGGACGCCGTCGCTGGGCACCGCGACATGTCCGTCACCGAGTGCCCCGGGGACGCCCTCTACCCGCTCGTGCGTTCACGCCTGCTGCCGGACGCCCGAGCGCTGCTGTCCGCGGCGTCGCCGACGCCCACGCCGGACGCGTCCGCCACGGCGGAGCCGACGGCGTCCGGGACGCCGGGGCCCACGGCGTCCGACCCGCCGGAACCCACGGCGTCCGAGGAACCGACGACCCCGAGCGGACGCGCGACGGTCCTGCCGCCGGACGCCGACGTCTGGCTGGTCGGGGCGGGGGTGACCGCCGGGGTGGCGGCGGGGGTGGCGAGCGTCGCGGCGGCGCGGCGAGCGCGCCGGTCAGCCGCCGATGAGCCGGACGGCCAGCCCGATCCCGCCGAGGGCCAGCACGGCGAAGAACCCGATCAGGAACCCCCGCAGGGTGGCTGAGCTGCCGGCCGGTTCGATGTACGCCCCGACGGACTCCACCGTGCGCACCTCGGCGCTGGGCAGCGAGTGCGGCCCCCCCGGCTGGCGCTGCTCGGGCCGGTACAGCTCGTAACCCGCGCGGGCGGGCGTGGTCTCGACGCGGGTGGCGTCCGGGGGAGCGCTGGGCCGGACGCGGCTGGCTTCGGCGGCGGCCGCCTCGGCGCGGGCAGCCCAAGGATCCTGATACTCCCGCGGCGGGGCCTCGGCCGTCGCAGGGGGCGGAGGGGATGGCGGGGTCTCCTCGGCGAACGGCCGGTGCACGCGCGTGGCGTCGGGGTCGGCGTGCGGGGGCGCGCTCGGCGACGCCGGGGAGGGTGGTTGGGAGGACGCGGACGCGGGCGCGTCGGCTGCGGCGACGGGCGCGACCGCGGCGACGGGCGCGACCGCGGCGACGGGCGCGACCGCAGCGACGGGCGGGACCGCAGCGACGGGCGGGACCGCAGCGACGGGCGGGACGGGCGCCTGGCCGTCCACGACGGTGTCGCCGTCGGCGTCCGGCGACTCGGACGGCACGATGACCGCGGCCGGCTCGCGGTCGGGCTCGGGCAGCGCCTCGGGGCTCCGGGCGCCCGGGATCGCGCGCAAGTGCCGGACCAGCGTCGTGCGCAATTGCGGCGAGTTCACGGGCGGGACGAGGAACGTGAGCGCTCCGGTGCCGTCCTCGATGTCGAAGCGAACCCAGGGCTCGCCGCCGAGCGGGGCGGCGGAATACGCGGCGCGCGTGTCAGCCCCCAGCGTGACGGCCCGAGACTGATCCATCCCCGCCGCGTCGCGCCAGAGCAGGCCGATGCGATCCGCTTGCACCACCAGCGCCCCGTAGTCGAGCCGCTCGTGCGCCAGCCCGACGGGGATCACCAGCTGCACCGGCGTGGAGTCGTCCACCACGCGCTCGAACCGGGACGCACCCCCGGCCAGCACCGTGCGCGACAGGCGGGCGAACCGGTCGTCGAAGGGGGCGAGGTCGAGCGCGGCGACGGCCGCGCGGCTGATCCGGTCGGCGAGATCGGGCATCTGGCTCCCTTCTGCGGTGCCGGTCAGTCTAGCCCCAGCGGGGTTCCGGTCCCCGAGACCGACGTCCACGGCGGGCGCGGCGTCCTATCCTCGGGGTCCGGCCGAACGCCACCCAGGAGGACCCATGCCCATGTTGACGACGGCCCCCGACGTCTTCCACCTCTTCGACACCACCCTGCGCGACGGCGCGCAGCAGGAGGGGCTGCGGCTCAGCGTCGCCGACAAGCTCAAGATCGCGCGCAACCTGGACGACCTCGGCGTGACGTTCATCGAGGGCGGCTGGCCGGGGGCCAACCCGAACGACACGGCGTTCTTCGCGGCCGCCGCCGAGGGACAACTCACGCTGCGCAACGCCGAGTTAGTGGCGTTCGGGTCGACGCGGCGGGTCGGCGGGAAGGCGTCCAGCGATCCGCTCACGCGGGCGCTCCTGGACGCCCGCACGCCCGTGATCTGCCTGGTGGCCAAGAGCCACGACGAGCACGTGTTCCGGGCGCTGAAGACCGACCTGGCCGAGAACCTGGCGATGGTGAGCGACACGGTGCGGTTCCTGACCGGCGAGGGCAGGCGCGTCTTCGTCGACTGCGAGCACTTCTTCGACGGCTACCGAGCCAACCCGACGTACGCGCTCGAGGTGGTCCGGACGGCCGCGGACGCCGGTGCCGAGGTCGTCGTCCTGTGCGACACCAACGGCGGCATGCTGCCCGCGTGGATGGGCGAGGTGGTCAGCGCGGCCGGCGCCATCGGCGTCGACCTGGGCATCCACTGCCACAACGACACCGGCTGCGCGGTCGCGAACACCCTCGCCGCCGTGGACGCCGGCGCCATGCACGTCCAGGGCACGATGAACGGCCACGGCGAGCGCACCGGCAACGCCGACCTGATCACGGTGATCGCGAACCTGCAGCTCAAGTACGGCTGGGAGGTCGTCAGCCCCGAGCACCTCGCGAAGGCCACCGCCATCTCGCACGCGGTGGCCGCGATCACCCACGTCGCGCCGAACACCCGCCAGCCCTACGTCGGGCACTCGGCGTTCGCCCACAAAGCCGGGCTGCACGCGTCCGCCATCCGCGTCGACGAGAACCTCTACCAGCACACCGATCCCAAGCTGGTCGGCAACGACATGCGCATGCTCGTCTCGGACATGGCCGGGCGCGCCAACATCCAGATCAAGGGCGACGAGCTGGGCTTCGACCTGTCCGACCGCGACCTCGCCGCGCGCATCACCGACATCGTCAAGCAACGGGAGATGGACGGGTACTCCTACGAATCGGCGGACGCGTCGTTCGAGCTGCTGCTGCGGGAGGAGACCGGACGCCTCGAGCGCACCTTCGAGGTGCTGAAGTGGCGGGTGCTGACCTCGGACGAGACCACCGACGAGGGCGACTCCGAGGCCACCGTGAAGGTGCGGGTCGGGGACGCCGTGACGGCCCGCGTCGGCGAGGGCTTCGGGCCTCTGAACGCCCTGGACAAGGCGCTTCGCTCCGCGTTGAAGAAGACCCACCCCGAGGTGGAGGGCTACGAGCTCACCGACTACCGCGTCCGGATCATCGAGGCCAGCCACGGCACGGGCGCCATCGTGCGGGTCCTCATCGACACCACCGACGGCGCGCGCACCTGGACGACGGTGGGCGTCGGCACCAACGTGGTCGAGGCGTCCTGGGAGGCGCTGCACGACGCGTACCTGTGGGGCCTGATCCCGCGGTGAGCTGGGGGCGATCGGTAGGATCCTGCGTATGAGCTGGACGCCGGACGGGCCGCAGATCCGCATCGGCCACGCCGAGCGTGACCGCGCCGTCGAGACCCTACGCGACGCAGCGGCTGAAGGCCGGCTCACGCTGGAGGAGCTGGACGGCCGCATCGAGGCCGCCCTGGGGGCCAAGACGCGCGATGACCTGCGTGTTCAGTTGGCCGATCTGTTGCCGCCGGGTGAGCTCGAGGTCACCGTGAACCCGGACGCGACGGCGGCGCGCATCCAGGAGCCCGGCTGGAGCTGGGAGGATCCGCTCGTGCTCAGCGCCCGCTGGGACGATGTCGTGCGTGCCGGCCCGTGGGAGGTGCCGCCGTTCCTG
>WBZS01001429.1_pt1 | contig 19071 bp, 14 predicted proteins | sample 5204201 | NCBI WGS metagenome assembly WBZS01 (sample SAMN12344357, study PRJNA552823) | activated sludge metagenome | biome: Activated sludge suspended growth; feature: Nitrification reactor; material: Wastewater; isolation source: activated sludge from nitrification reactor of wastewater...
ATCGCCACCATCACCTCCTGGCACCATTGCAGCGCAGATCGGACGAGTGCGCATCGGGACTGCTACCAGTTATGCAGCGGTCTTGATAGGTAACCAAATCATCTAATATGGTCAGGAGCGTAAGGTGTAATTGGTGGTGTGTGAGCATTGCCATTGCGTTAACGAGTCCGGGCTTCGCGGTGCCCTCTTTGGGGAGGGGGGGCGAAGGCTCGGGAGAATTACCGAGGGGAACCCTGTCATGAGCATTCGTTTGTTTTCAGAGGCGTGCACTGCGCCGTCGGCGAGTCCTTCAGCCCGGCCCGCGCTGCGCCGTGGTTTCTGGGCTGCGCTGGTAGCCGCTCCGTTGTTGTGCGCGGCGGGCGGTGCCTGGGCGCAGAGCGCGGACCTGGTGCTCGCCAACCACGTCGTCACGGCCGACCCGGTGCCGGCCGGCGGTATCGCCACCATCACCATGACGGTGCAGAACAACGGCACCGGCGCCGCCAGCAACGTCGTGCTGACCGACACCATTCCGGCCGGCTCCACCTTCGTGGACATGAGTGCTAGCGACGGCGGCACCTGCACCGCCAGCGCGCCCTACCACTGCGACTGGGCTTCCATTCCCTTCCCCGGCTCGCGCACGGTCACGCTGCGCGTGCGGCTGCCCAGCGCACAGGTGTGGACGAATGCGGCCACGGTCACCTCCAGCACCGCCGACCCGAACCAAGGCAACAACAGCCTGAGCCGCACCATCACCGTGCAGCAGGCGGCCGACCTGGCCGTCACCACCACCAGTTCGGCCGGCGGCACCATTGCCGCGGGCACACCCTACACCTACACGCTGAACGTCGCCAACAACGGCCCCGACCCGTTGCCGGCCGGCCAGTCGCCCACCGTCACCTTCAACGTGCCGTCAGGCTCGTCCATCACCTCGCGGCCTGGCGGAACGGGCTGGGACTGCCAGCCCGCCAGCGGCTACCCGCTGACCGATGAGCCGGGCCCGCCCGTCGGCGCCCAGATCACCTGCACCCGCAGCGACGGTCTGGCCAATGGCAGCAGCTTCCCGCCCATCACCGTGAACGCCGTCGGCAACGTCACCGGCGCCGTCGACGCCACGTTCGACGTCTCGTCCAACTACCTGGACGGCAACACCACCAACAACACCGCCACGGTGAGCCAGCCGCTGAGCGCCGGCACCGACATGAGCATCCGCAAGACCGTGGCCCTGGCCGCGGGCACCAGCGGCACCCAGGCCACCTTCACCCTGCGCGCGCGCCAGGAAGGCGGCGCCGCGCCCACCGGCGTGGTCGTGACCGACACGCTGCCGGCCGGCATGACCTACGTGAGCCACAACGCGCCGGCGCCCTGGAACTGCACCTGGGCGGCACCGCTGCTGACCTGCACCTACCCCGGCACCTACACCGGCGGCGCGTTCACCGACCTGCCTGACATCCAACTGGTGGCCGACGTCACCGCCACCGGCACCATCCCCAACACGGGCCACGTGACGGCCACGCCGCCCGACCCGAACGGCACCAACAACAGCAGCACCGTCGAAGTCACCAACACGGCCGACCTGCGCATCACCAAATCGGCCAGCCTCAGCCCGGTGGTGACGGGCCAGCCTTACAACTGGAACATCGTGGTCGCCAACTACGGCCCCATGCCCGTGCTGGCGGGCCAGTACATCACAGTGACGGAGACCATTCCCGCCGGCATGACGATAAACAGCGCCAGCGGCACTGGCTGGGCGTGCTATTCCGACGCTGGCTATGCCACGGCAGCGGTGTACCCGGTAGCCGGTGGCGCCACCCTCTACTGCCGGCAACTGCGCACGTCCAACCTGGGATTCAACGCCACCAACGGCACCGCTACGAATACGCTGACGCTGGCAGCAGTCAACACCGTCGCCGGTTCGCTGAACAACAGCGCCTGTCTGGGCTTGAGCGGCAACGGCCCCAACGAAGCCGGTGGCGCGCCCGACTTCCAGCGCAACTGCCACGGCGTCGGCACCAACGGCACCCTGCCCGAGAACTCCGCCGACCTGGAGATCGTGAAGACCGTGGTGGGCCCCAACCCCGTGGTGGTGGGCCAGCCCCTGACCTACCGCCTGGTGGCCCGGAACCTGTCCACGTCCGTCAACGCGACCCAGGTGCACGTGTACGACACCGTCAACAACCTGCGGAACATCGCCGGCTTTCCGGGCTTGGTGTCCGTGACGACGACGCAGGGCACCTGCGCGCCCGCCACGCCGGCCAGCGTCACCTCGGCCAGCATCGACTGCAACCTGGGCACGCTGAACGCGGGCGCCTCCGCCACGATCGACATCACGATCCGTCCCAACAACACCACGGCGACGGACCTGACGCGCGGCAACACGGCCACCGTCAATTCGCTGGACGTGGGTGACCCCAACCGCGCCAACAACACCTCGACCGTTTCCAGCGTGGTGCAGCCGCGTGTGGACATGACGGTCAGCAAGTCCGTCAACCCCACCCCGGTGCGCGTGGGCCAGCCCATGACGTACACGGTCACGGCCAACAACGCCGGGCCGTCGGAGGCGACCAACGTCCGCATCACCGACGTGATGCCGCCCAACACCGCCTTCATCAGCGTCGGCACGCCGTCGAACGGCGGCACCTGCGGCACCGTGCCTGCGGCCGATTCCACCGGCGGCACGCTGGAGTGCACCTGGGCCTCGGTGCCCGCGGGCGGCAACCGTACCGTGACCTTCACCGTCCGTCCGCTCGAGGCGGCGCTGGGCGGCGGCACCACCGGCACCATCAACAACACGGTCACCGTGGCCACCGACAGCACGGAAACCAACCTGGACAACAACTCGGCCAGCATCCCGGCCGAAGTGATCGCGTCCCTGGTGGACATCCTGGTGCAGAAGACCGACAGCGTGGATCCGGTGGTGCTGGGCGCGACGACCCGCTACACCATCACCATCCGCAACGCCGGGCCGTCCTACGGCACCAACCTGGTGATGACCGACACTTTCCCCAACGTCGGCAACACCGCGCGCTTCAGCTACCAGGGCGGCCTGACGGCCACCGCCGCGGGCACCGCTGTCACGCCGGTGTGCACGGAGCCGGCCATCGGCGCCATCAGCGGCACGCTGACCTGCACCTTCCCGACCATCGCCGTCGGCGCGGCCAACGAAGTGGTGCTGCAATACGACATGCGGGCCGAGAGCATCGTCACCGCCGGCGACTACTCGGGCACGCAGGGCAACCACGTTGCCGTGGCGGTGGCCGAGAACGAGACCGAGATGGGCAACAACCAGGTCGATGAAGACACCACCACCCGCCGCGAGGCCGTTCCCACCGACCTGGGCCTGACCAAGGCAGTGGACAAGGCCACGATGGCCGCTGGGGAGCAGGTGGTCTATACCCTGACGGTGCGCAACAACGGCCCGCAGGAAAGCCGCGGCGCCCAGGTCATCGACACGCTGCCCGCCGGCATGAGCTTCGTCGCGTCGCCCGACGGCTGCGTGAACAGCGCCGGCACGGTGACCTGCGCCGTGGGCACGCTGCCCGTGGGCGAGACCCGCGTCTTCACCTTCACGGCGCAACTGGCCGACCCGTACAACGGCCCCGCCGCGCTGGTCAACAACGCGCGCCTGGACGCGCCCGGCGACATCGATCTGAGCAACAACGAGGACGAGGTCACCACCCGCGTGCCTCCGCCCAGCACGCCCATCCCGACGCTGTCGCAGTGGGGCCTGATCCTGCTGTCGCTGCTGATGGCCGGCTTCGCCCTGCGCCGCCGCGTGTAAGCGCCTCGCCGCACAGACGCCAAGGCCGCATCGCCGCCGCCGCGCCCGCCAGGGCGTTGCGGCGGCGTTTTTTTGGGACCGCGGCTGGGGCAGAATGGCTGTTAGCAATATTGGCAGAATCGACCTCTAGCCTATATGAGACAAGCGCAAGCAGCTATCCAAGTAATAGCATGAATCCTTCCGACATCCTCCTGCTGCCCGGCTGGCAGGACTCCGGCCCTGGCCACTGGCAGACGGCCTGGGAGCAGCGGCACGGCTGCACGCGCGTGGCGCAGCACGACTGGATGCGCCCGCTGCGCGGCGACTGGACGGCGCGGCTGCAGGACGTGGTGCTGGCCCGCCCCGGCCCGGTGGTGCTGGCCGCGCACAGCCTGGGCTGCCTGCTGGCCGCGTGGTAAGACCGTTGCATAACCCACCCATGAGCGCGCAAGGTTGTTGTTGCTGAATCTGAGTAGCGTTTTCGATCCCGGCCGGCCGGCTCTTTTGTCTCGGGGCTGCTTTCGCAGCCCCGCTTGCCCCGCTCAGGGCGCACCGACCCCCGCCATTTCCATGCTTTTGAGCTTGCGGTGAGCCTTCAGCAGGTTCATCCCCAGTGCCGCCCAGCACATCTGCGCCTGCACCTTGGCCGTGCCGAAGTACCGCGCTCGGGCCAAGTGGAATCGGCGCTTCATCGTGCCAAAGGCCTGCTCGACCTTGAAACGAATGCCCCCGATCTTCTGGTTGAAGGCTTTGAGCAGCGGATGCACGGGCTTGCCGGCGCTGCCTTTGTGCTGGATCAGATCGCCCATGCCGCGCTCTTGGAGCCATTGCCGGTTGGCCTTGCTGGCATAGCCCTTGTCGGCCAGAACGGCTTCAACCCCGGGCGAGAGTGCTTCGACGATCTCAGGCAGTTTGTTGATCTCGGCCTCGTTGGCCGGATGCACTTGCACATGCTCGACGTAGCCGTCTTCACTGTCCACGGCCGTGTGACCTCGGTAGCCAAAGAAGGCTTGTTTACCCTTCTTGACCCAGCGGGCATCGGCATCGGCACTGTCGACGATCCTGGCTTGCTCGCCTTCGCCTTCCACATGCTGGCGCGGCCGTGCGGCGCTGGGGATGATGGTGGCATCGATGATGGCCCCGCGTGCGCCCTGTACCTTCAAGCCACGCTGCTCCAGTTGGCTGTTGATGAGCGTCAGCAGCTTCTGATCCAACTCCGCCTTGACCAAGCGGTTGCGGAAGCGGCAGATGGTGCTGGCGTCGGGCAACTCACCTGCCGAGGGCTCGAAGCCGGTGAAGACCATGAAGTCCAGCCGGACGCGCAGTGCTTGCTCCAGTTGGGCATCCGACAGACCATGCCACTGGCCCAGCAACATCAGCTTGAACATGCCCAGCGGTGAGTAGGGCTCGGGACCGCCAGCGCCGGAGATCTCGCGCTGGTACAGGCCTTTCAACTGAGCAGCAATGGCACCCCAATCGAGCAATTCGTGCAGCTTCATGCTCGGGCTGCCTTCGACCAGCGGGCGCGCGCCCATCAGAAAGAAGCTGTCCATCGCCACCATCACCTCCTGGCACCATTGCAGCGCAGATCGGACGAGTGCGCATCGGGACTGCTACCAGTTATGCAGCGGTCTTTAACCATGACAGATGTCGGCTGGCTGCGCGCATCGAATGACCCCGTGCTCTCCAGTGGTTTGAAAATCGCCGCGAATGGGTGATGGCGCACGATTATGTGAAAGACTGACGGCATTCACACCCATAGCAATCGCCCACGCGATTTTATGAAAACACGAAGCCACTAAAAGCAAACTAATTCATTATTAATTCAATAAATCCATAACGGGCATTCCGCGCACAGGCCAAGCGCGGCTGGCCCGATGAATGAGTTTCTATCGATGAAATCGGCAGCCAGCCTGGCAGAGTGATGGCGCGCCGGTCGTCGGCACACCCTCTGCGGGGGTTGTGCAGAGCGTGCTCAGGCGTTGAGCTGCGCCAACCGCTCGGGCGTGCCCACATCGGTCCACTCGCCCAGATACAGCTCGGCGCTGACGCGCCCCTCTGCCATCGCCCTGCGCAGCAGCGGCGCCAGCGGCGCGGCCGTGCCTTGCGGATTGCCGTGCAGGATGTCGCACCAGGGCGGCTCGAACAGCGCGCGGCGATACAGACCGATGGTGCTGAAGGTGTGGCGCACGCCGCCGGGCGGGGCGTCGTTGTGCGCCAGGCCATCCGCCGTCAGGCCGAAGTCGCCCTTGGGGTTGTGCGGCGGATTGGGCACCAGCCACAGGTGCGCCAACCGGTCGCTGGCGACCAAGCGCTGGGCGGCGGCCGGGTCGAACGTAAAGCCGGGCGCGAAGATGTCGCCGGCCACGACCCAGAACACGTCGGATGCGGTCGGCGCCAGCAGCGGCAGCGCGCGGGCGATGCCACCGGCGGTTTCCAGCGCGTAGCCGAAGTCGCGCCCTTCGGTGGACAGGCGGATGCTTGGTTGCTCTTGATTTAAGAGCTGTTCGCGCTGATCAGGAAAGCGCTGCAGCCCAAAATAGTCCTCAATCCTGTCTTCCAGCCAGGCGGTGTTGACCACGATGTCGCGCACGCCGCCGCGCTGCAGCGCGTCGACCCACCACTGCAGCAGCGGCTTGCCGCTCACCGGCAGCAGCGGCTTGGGGCAGTGGTCGGTGAGTGGCCGCATGCGCTCGCCCCGGCCGGCCGCCAGGATGAGCGCGCGCGCGCTGGGTGTTTCAGCCGGGCGCGCGCCAGTGTTCAACCTCATCGCCGCCCCCCTGCAGCTGGGCAACGGCAGGCGGCAAATGCGGCGGCGGGCGCTCTGCGGGGCGTGGTGGCAACGGTCATGCCCCCGCACTGTAGAGCATGTGCACGGGTAAAATCAGCGGTTTCCGCCCGCCGGCACAAACCCTTTGGAGCGCCATCGAATGGCAGAGCAAAAAAACATGGCCAACGCGATTCGCGCCCTCGCGATGGACGCGGTTCAGCAGGCCAATTCCGGCCACCCCGGCGCCCCGATGGGCATGGCCGACATGGCCGTCGCACTGTGGAGCCGCCACCTCAAGCACAACCCGGTGAACCCGCACTGGGCCGACCGCGACCGCTTCGTGCTCTCGAACGGCCACGGCTCGATGCTGATCTACGCGCTGCTGCACCTGACGGGTTATGACCTGCCGATGCAGGAGTTGAAGAACTTCCGCCAGCTGCACAGCAAGACCGCCGGCCACCCGGAATGGGGCATCACGCCCGGCGTGGAAACCACCACCGGCCCGCTCGGCCAGGGCATCACCAACGCGGTGGGCATGGCGCTGGCCGAGAAGCTGCTGGCGGCCGAGTTCAACCGCCCCAAACACGCGCTGGTCGATCACCACACCTACGTGTTTCTGGGCGACGGCTGCCTGATGGAAGGCATCAGCCACGAAGCCTGCTCGCTGGCCGGGGCGTGGAAGCTCAACAAGCTGATTGCCCTGTACGACGACAACGGCATCAGCATCGACGGCAAGGTCGCGCCCTGGTTCGTGGACAACACGGCCGAGCGCTTCGAGGCCTATCAGTGGAACGTGATCGGCCCGATCGACGGCCACGACGTGGACGCGGTCGACCGCGCCATTGGCGAGGCCAAGCAGAGCGCCGAGCGCCCCACGCTCATCATCTGCCGCACCCACATCGGCAAGGGCTCGCCGAATCGGCAAGACACCGCCAAGGCGCACGGCGAGCCGCTGGGCGCCAGCGAAATCGCCCTCACGCGCGAGGCCCTAGGCTGGCCGTACGCGCCGTTCGAGATTCCGGATGCGGTGTACGCCGCGTGGGACGCCAAGACCGCCGGCGCCAAGGCCGAGGCGCGCTGGGACGAGCGCTTCGCCGCCTACGCGCAAGCCTTCCCACGCCTGGCCGCCGACTTCAAGCGCCGCATGGCGGGCGAGTTGCCGAAGAACTTTGCGCAGGTCGCCGTGGATGCGGCCGTGGAAGCGCACAAGAAAGCCGAGACCGTCGCCAGCCGCAAGGCCAGCCAGATCGCGCTGGAAGCCTTCACCGCCGCGCTGCCCGAGCTGATCGGCGGCAGCGCCGATTTGACCGGTTCCAACCTGACCAACACCTCGTTCACCACGCCGCTGCGCTTCAACGACGATGGCAGCGTGGTGCTGCCCGAAGCTAAAGCCGACCGCGCCGTGCAACTGGAGCGCGGCAACAACGGCGTCGGCAAGGAAGACGAGGCCAGCAACGCCGCCCCCGCGCCGCTGCCGGAGGTCGATACGAAAGCCGCCGCCCCTGCTATCAGCGCGCGCTTTCACATCAACTACGGCGTGCGCGAATTCGGCATGGCCGCCATCATGAACGGCATCGCGCTGCATGGCGGCTACATCCCTTACGGCGGCACCTTCCTCACCTTCAGCGACTACAGCCGCAACGCCATCCGCATGGCAGCGCTGATGAAGCAGCGCGTAGTGCATGTGTTCACGCACGACTCGATTGGATTGGGCGAAGACGGCCCCACGCACCAGTCGATCGAGCACGCCGCCAGCCTGCGACTGATTCCCGGCCTGGACGTCTGGCGCCCCGCCGACACGGCCGAAACCGCGATCGCCTGGGCGGTCGCTCTTGAAAACAAGGATCGGCCGACCGCCTTGCTGCTGTCGCGCCAGAACCTGCCGTATGCGCCAAAGCGCGACTTGGGCGACATCAGCCGCGGCGCCTATGTGCTGAGTGAACCTACCGATGTGGGCCTGAAGGGCAAGGCGCAAGCCGTGCTGATCGCCACCGGCTCCGAAGTGCAACTGGCGCTCAAGGCGCAGGAACTGCTTGCTTCCAAAAAGATAGCTGTCCGCGTCGTCTCCATGCCGAGCAACGGCACGTTTGATCGTCAAACCGTGACCTACAAGAACAGTGTGCTGCCCGCCGGTGTGCCGCGCGTCGCGGTGGAAATGGGCGTGACCGACGGCTGGTGGAAATACGGCTGCGCCGCCGTGGTCGGCATCGACCGCTACGGCGAATCGGCGCCGGCGCCCAAGCTGTTCGAGTTCTTCGGCTTCACGCCCGAGAACGTGGCGGACACGGTGCGCGCCGTGCTGCGCAAGCGGTGACAGGGTTTTTTGATGAAATCGGCCGCTTGCCCTTGATGAACAAGCGCCATAAGCTATCAATTATCTAGCAAAAAGGAAACTGCAATGACCATCAAAATCGGCATCAACGGCTTCGGCCGCATCGGGCGCATGGTGTTTCGCGCGGCGGTGCAGAACTATTCCGACATCGAAGTCGTCGGCATCAACGACCTGCTGGAGCCGGACTACCTGGCCTACATGCTCAAGTACGACAGCGTGCATGGCCAGTTCAAGGGCGACATCAAGGTCGAGGGCAATACGCTGGTCGTGAACGGCAAGAAGATCCGCCTGACCGCCGAGAAAGACCCCGCCGCGCTGAAGTGGGGTGAGGTGGGCGCCGAGGTAGTCATCGAATCCACCGGCCTGTTCCTGACCAAGGAAACGGCGCAAAAGCACATCGACGCTGGCGCCAAGAAGGTCATCATGTCGGCACCGTCGAAGGACGATACGCCCATGTTCGTGCACGGCGTGAACTGCGCCAAATACGCGGGCGAGCCGATCATCAGCAACGCCAGCTGCACCACCAACTGCCTGGCGCCCGTGGCCAAGGTGCTGAACGACAAGTGGGGCATCAAGCGCGGCCTGATGACCACGGTGCACGCGGCGACCGCCACGCAAAAAACCGTGGACGGCCCGAGCAACAAAGACTGGCGCGGCGGCCGCGGCATTCTGGAAAACATCATTCCCAGCAGCACCGGCGCGGCCAAGGCGGTGGGCGTGGTGTTGCCCGATCTGAAGGGCAAGCTGACGGGCATGAGCTTCCGCGTGCCGACCTCCGACGTGTCGGTGGTCGACTTGACCGTCGAGCTGGAAAAGCCCGCCACCTACGCCGAAATCTGCGCCGAGATGAAGGCGCAGAGCGAAGGCAAGATGAAGGGCATCCTGGGCTACACCGAAGACAAGGTCGTCGCCACCGACTTCCGCGGCGACGCGCGCAGCAGCATCTTCGACGTGGACGCCGGCATCGCGCTCGACAACACCTTCGTCAAGCTGGTGAGCTGGTACGACAACGAGTGGGGCTACTCCAACCGCTGCCTGGACATGGTGCGCGTGGTCACCAAGAAGTAAGGCATCACACGGCGCGCAAGCGCTGAAGCGGCCCGCACGGCCCATGTCCTGAAAAGGGCGTGGGCTTTCTTTTTTTTGCGGGCTGCTCGAACGCTCGCGGGGGCGCTGCGCCTGAAAGCCCCGCGTCGACGCGGTCGCATGCGCCTTGCGCCGCCGGGCGAAGCCGGCGGTTTCCTACGCGCGCCGGAATTCGCACACCGCAGACTGCAGGCTTCAATCCAACCAAGCCTCGCAGGAGCAAACCGATGTCATTGTCCCGCCGCCTCGTGCTGACCGGCGTTGGCGCCGCCGCGCTGTCGTCCCTGCCCGCATGGGCCAAGAAGCCGTCCAGTGCCGTGGCCAGCGAAACGCTGGATTTCGACACCTTCAACGCCGCCGCCGATGCGCCCGTGCTGAAGATGGGCAGCCGCAGCGCGGCCGTGGCGCGGGCGCAGATTCTGCTGGATCGCGCGTGGTTCTCGCCCGGCGAGATCGATGGCGGCTTCGGCAAGAACATGCAGCGCATGGTCAAGGCCTACCAGCGCTCCAACGGGTTGAAGGAAAGCGGCCTGATGGACGCCGACACCTGGAAGTCGCTTCGCGAAGCCAGCCCGGACGCCTTGCTGACCCGATACACCCTCACCGACAAGGACGCCGCAGGCCCGTTCGAGAAGACGCCCGCCGACATGGCCGAACGCGCCAAGCTGAAAGCCCTGCCGTATGCCTCGCTGGAAGAGGCGATCGCCGAGCGCTTTCACATCAGCCCCGCCTACCTGCAGCGACTCAACCCAGGCAAGACGCTGGCGGCCGGCGCCGAGATCGTGGTGCCCAACGTGCTGGACAGCAAGGCACCCACCCGCGCCAGCCAGCGCATCGAGATCGACAAGAGTGAGCGCGTGCTGTTCGTGCTGGACAAGGACGGCAAGCCCGCTGCGGGTTTCCCCATCAGCATCGGCAACGAAAAAAATGACCCGCTGCCGCTGGGCGAAATGGCGATCAAGAACGCGGTCGACATGCCGAGCTTCACCTACAACCCGGCGATCCTGAAGAACGCGCCCAAAGATGCCGCCAAGACCGACGTGCCGCCCGGCCCCAACAACCCTGTAGGGACGGTGTGGCTGGGCCTGACCAAGCCGCACTGGGGCATTCACGGCACGCCCGAGCCGGCCAAGGTCGGCCATTCCGAAACCAACGGCTGCATCCACCTGACCAACTGGGACGCCGAGCGCCTGGCCAGGATCGTGAAGGTCGGCGCCAAGGTGGACGTGAAGGCTTGAGCGCACGGAAGCACATCTCTACCTCCATCGGGGCGCTGGGTTGGCTGATGGTGCTGGGCGCGCTGGTGTTGGCAGCGGCGTGGATGCTTGAGCGTGCCGAGCCGCCTTCGACAACCGCTGCCGCCATGGACCGAGCACCGGCCACGCCTTCTGCTTCCCACCCCGCCCGTCCGACGACGGCCGACGAGCCAGATGCTCCATCGCCCGCAGGAGCAGTCGTGGTTGCCGCCTCCGACGGTCGAATGGCTGCGCGTGGCCCTTCAGACGCCGCCGGCGCCGACACCACCACACTCAGCACGGCGCAGGCCGCCCAGCGTGCCGACGAGGCGGCCACCGCAGCGGTCAACGCCGCTCGCGTCGCATCGCCCGCCTCAACGAAAACCCTCACGCCGCTGCCCGAGGACACGGCCGAACTGGCCGCGCGCCGGCTGACGCTGCCGGTACAGGGCCTGCGTGCGGCGCAGCTCACCGACACCTTTACCGATGCGCGGGCCGGCGGCGTGCGCCGCCACGACGCCATCGACATCATGGCGCCCGTCGGCACGCCGGTGCTGGCCGTGGAGGACGGCCGCATCGCCAAGCTGTTCTTCAGCCAGGGCGGCGGCGGCATCACCGTCTACCAGTTCGACCCGGGCGAGCGCTACGCTTATTACTACGCCCATCTCGACCGCTATGCCGACGGGCTGCAAGACGGACAAGCTGTGCGGCGCGGTCAAGTGATCGGCTACGTGGGCAGCACTGGCAACGCGCGCGTCGACGCGCCACACCTGCACTTCGCCATCACCCGGCTCGGGCCGAAGAAGGAGTGGTGGAAGGGCGATGCGCTGAACCCGTACCCCATCCTCAAAGGGCCCTGACCACGGAGTCGCCCCAGCAAGCGGTCGTGCGGGTAAGCATCCGCCACAGCACGGTCGACAGCAGCTACCACGGCGGCAGCGACGGCCGAAGCGGTGGCGACGCCACGGTGCATCGTGGGCGTTGGGGCCATGGGTGCTGGCATTGTCGGCGCTGATCCGCCGCCGGCATCGCTGATCCGGCGAACCGCACGGTCGGCCTCGGCCCGTATCATGGGCCGCTGCCATGGACACGATCCACCTCATCGACATCGAAGCCGCCATCAACCACTGGCGCGCACGTCAGCCAGCCGTGAATGGCGCGGCGCTCGCGCCTCCGGTCGCGGCGCTGGCCGAGGTCTATGCGCAAATGGTGTTCCACCGTCAGGACCTGGCCGATGCGCAAGTCATGCCGCCGCTGGCGCGCCAGGCCTGGCTGGACTGGTACGCCACCACGCCCGATACCCCCTGCATCGCGATCTGCTCGACCAGCCAGGGCGACGCGGTCTGCAAGGGTTGCGGCCGCACCGATGGCGAGGTGCAGCACTGGCCGGGCATGAGCCCCTACGCCAAGCGCGCGGTGTGGCGTCGCATCACGTCGGACCACAGCGCCTGGCGCTTCAACCGCTACGCGGAGCGGGCACAGGTTTCGCCTGCGGATTGACGCACCTCGGCGCCGCCGTCAACCAGATTGCTTGTGTTTTTATAGCATTAGCCGACCGACAGACAAGCGCTGCAGCCCGGTTTTCCTTGAATTCATAGGGCTTTCCCCGAGTTGCAGCGCCCCACCGACGGTGGTTTAATCCGCGTGTCCGAAGGGGAGTAGCTCCCCGCCGCCGCTGCCAGCGCAGCGCGGCTTCGTCCGGTCGTCAACACGAAGCTTCGGGGTGCAGCCCCGCACGCTTCCGGCCCGACGGGTGGTTTTGCCCAGCACCGCAGCGTGCAGCGACCACCGAGCAAGACCTTCGATCAAGCCCCGCCGTGGCGCGTGGGCGGTCGAAGCATCGGTCTTGCGTTGTCTTGTTTCAGTGCCTTGCGCGGCCATACCCGCACACAGCGCACCCAACGGCACCCAAGCCACGTCTTCCGCCCCCAGGCCCGCAGCGGTTCCTGCATCGAAGTTTGTTTTGACTTTTTTTATTTCGGAGCTGCTCTCATGGAATTGTTCTCCACCGCCTGGTGGTCCGCACTGCTGGCCATCATCCTGATCGACCTGGTGCTGGCCGGCGATAACGCCATCGTCATCGCGCTGGCCGCCCGCAGCCTGCCCAAGCACCTGCAGAAAAAAGCCATCGTGTGGGGCACGGTCGGCGCCATTGCCGTGCGCACCGTGATGACGCTGGTGGTGGTGTGGCTGCTCAAGATCCCCGGCCTGATGCTGGTGGGCGGCCTGGGCCTGCTGTGGATCGCCTACAAGCTGATCGCCGACCAGGGCGGCGAAGAAGGCGAGCACGGCCCCGCCGCCACCACTTTCTGGGGTGCCATGAAGACCATCGTGGTGGCCGACGCGCTGATGGGCATCGACAACGTGCTGGGCGTGGCCGGTGCGGCGCACGGCGCGTTCGACCTGGTGGTGATCGGCCTGCTGATCAGCGTGCCCATCATGGTGTTCGGCAGCACCCTGGTGCTGAAGCTGGTGGACCGCTTCCCGTCCATCATGTACATCGGCGCCGGCGTGCTGGCGTTCACGGCAGGCTCCATGGTGGTCAGCGAGCCGATGCTGTCCGGCATCTTCGGCACGCGCGAAGCCCCCGTCAGCCTGCTGCGCTGGGCCGTGATCGCGCTGGCCATCGTCGGCGTGCTGGGCGCGGCCTGGCTGCGCACGCGCGGCAGCACCAAGGCCCCGAGCCGCGACGACGCATTCACCACCCCGCAGCAAGCCGCCACGCCGTCGCCCGCGATGGCCATGGCGCCTGCCGCCGCTGTGTCGATTTCTCAACCCGCGAAAGAGGAGCTCAGCATGGACACCGTGATCATCTATGTCGACGATGCGGACTACGCGGTCGACTTCCTGGCGCGCCAGCGCGCCAGCGACGCCGGCACCGAGATCGCCGGCCCGCGCCGCTGGCTGCTGGTGGGTTGTGTGCCACCGCTGACGCGCCACGCCAGCCAGTGGGTGAGCGACGAAGCCTTGCAGGAGCGCCGCCAGCGCTGGCTTGACGACACCGTGGCCACGCTGCGCCCGCTGCTGGAGCGCGACGGTGGCACCATCACGCCGCTGATGGCCGAGCGCCCGCTGCTCGACCAGACCCGCCAGCTGCGCATGGCGCATGGTGCCGGCCTGGCGCTCGACGCGCGCCGGCCCAAGCTCGGTGTCGATCTGGAGCCGATTGCGCCCGAACAGAGCCCGGCGCGCTCGGGCTGGGCGGTGCCCGGCGCGGTGGCCAGCATGGGCACGCTGCTGGTGCTCATCACCGAACTGACCGACTGACCGCACGTCGGCGGCGCCCGCTTCAGGCGCCGCCAGTCCCCTTCCGCACGCCACAGGCGTGCGCTATGCTTTCGGGATGAAATTGATCCTGAAATGGCTGCTTTCGGCAGCCGCCCTGCTGGGCGTGGCCTACATCTACAGCGGTGTCACGGTGGCGAGCTTTACCGCCGCCATGGTCGCCGCGCTGGTCATCGGCCTGCTGAACATGCTGGTGCGGCCGATTCTGGTGGTGCTGACGATCCCGATCACCGTGTTGACGCTGGGCCTGTTCCTGTTCGTCATCAACGCGCTGATGTTCTGGGCCGCGTCGGGCCTGCTGTCGGGCTTTCACGTCAACGGCTTCGTGGCGGCATTGATCGGCTCGCTGATCTACTCGGCGCTGGGCGTGGTGATCGACGCCGTGCTGGAGCGCTGAGCGCGCGCGGCCAAGCCTCAGCGCTTCAGCGTCGTTTTTTTTCGTCCAGTTGCTGCTGCCTGAGCAGCTCCTGCGCCTGCCGCAACCGGGTGTCGACGATGCTGGCTTCGACCAGATCGGCCGCGCCGCCCGGTGACTGGCGCACAAAGTCCTGCGCGGCCCGCCACCGGTCCACCGCGCCGGCGTAATCCATGTGTGCCATGGGCACTTCGCCCTCGGCCCGCAGGGCGCGCAGCGCCTGTCCTTGCGCGGCATAGGCCTGCGCCAATAACTGCCATGCACCCGCGTCGCGCGGATGGTCGCTCACCCACGGCTGCAGCGTGCTGGCGGCATCGGCACCGTGGCCCAGGCGCGTCTGCGCCTGCGCGCGCAGCAGCAACGTGGCGCGGCCCGCCTGGCTGCCGGCGTCGACCGGCGCGGCCGGGCGCTCGGCGGCAGGCAACAGCTCCAGCACGCGCGCGGGCTGGCCGGCCTGCAAGGCCAGCTCGGCCTGCAGCAGACGGGCCTGGCGCGCCGCCCGCGCATCGCCCGCCACGGCCAGCGCCAGTTGCGTGGCCAGCGCCTGCGCCCGGGGCAGGTCGCGCAGCTGGGCGTGCGACAGGGCGGCGGCATACAGGGGGCCGGCACGGCGCGCCAGCGGCTGGTTGGCAAAGCCGCTGTGCTCGGGCTCGCCGGCCCAGGTGCGCAGCACGTCGACGCCGGGGCGGCTGAGCACGCGCGCGCGCGCCGACACCATCAGCGCCTCCAGATCCGGCGGCGGGGCGGCGCGCTCGGCGCCCGTGCTGGCGGCGGGTGGCTGGCCCGGCGCGGGCGGCCCGGCCCGGCCCAGCGCCTGCTGGCGTTGCTGCATGTCGGCGATGCGCTGCGTGGTCAGCGGGTGGCTGCGCAGGTAGGGCCAGTCGCCGTTGTCGTTGATGCGCGAGGCGGCCTGCAGCTTCTCGAACATGGTGACGAAGCCGCGCCCGGCAAAGCCGGCTTCGGTCATCACGCCGTAGCCGATGCGGTCTGCCTCGCGCTCCATGTCGCGCGAAAAGTTGAGCTGCTGCTGGATCACCGCCGCCTGCCCGCCCACCGCCAGCGCGGCGCCGGCCTGCGGGTTCTTGCTGGCGGCGATCATGCCCACCACCATGGCCGCCATCATCAGCGGCGTCTGGCGCTTTTCCTGACCCAGCAGGCGCGGGATGTGGCGCTGCGTGATGTGCGTCATCTCGTGCGCCAGCACCGACGCCAGTTCGTCGCGCGACGCCACCGCCCCCACCAGCCCCAGGTGCAGGCCGAAATAGCCGCCCGGCAGCGCGAAGGCGTTGATGCTGCGGTCGCGGCCCAGCAGCACCGTCCAGGCGTAGCGCTCGTCCAGCTCGGGCGTAAGTTCGCCGCGCGCGCGGGCGCCAGCCAGAAGCGCGCGCCACAGGCCGTCCACGTATTCGCCCACCACCGGGTCGTCGATGTAGTCCGGGTCGCGGTACAGCTCGCGGATGATGGTGTCGCCCAGCTTGCGCTCTTCCAGCGGCGTCATGTCGCCCGCGTCGCCCAGCGAAGGCAGGCCGCGCGCGGGTGGCGGGGATGTACCCGGCAGCTGCGCGCCCACTGGCAGCATGGTGCCGATTACTACCAAAACAATAGCTGCTGCCGCTTTGCTGTAGCGCGCAAGGGCGTGATCTGGCTGGTCATTCACGTAGGTGTGCCGGCGGCGGCCGCGCTGCCGCGCCCTGAATCGATGTGCCCGTATGATGCCGCATCGATCCGTCGCGTTCCCCTGATTTGTCACCGCGTTCTGCCATGCCGTCATCCTCTCCCCTCACCCACTTCGACGCCCAGGGCCAGGCGCACATGGTCGACGTTGGCGCCAAGCCGGCCACGCACCGCGTGGCCGTGGCCACAGGGCGCATCGAGATGCTGCCCGCCACGCTGGCGCTGATCCGATCCGGCACCGCGAAGAAGGGCGACGTGCTGGGCATCGCCCGCATCGCCGGCATCATGGCCGCCAAGAAGACCAGCGACCTGATTCCGCTGTGCCACCCGCTGGCGCTGTCGCGCGTTGCTATCGATCTGGAAGCTGTCGACGCCACAGGGGACAGCGCTGCCGCCGTTTTTTGCACCGCGACCGTCGAGACCACCGGCCCCACCGGCGTCGAGATGGAGGCCCTGACCGCCGTGCAGGTGGCGCTGCTCACGGTCTACGACATGTGCAAGGCGGCCGACCGCGGCATGGTGATGACCGGCGTGCGCCTGCTGGAAAAGCACGGCGGCAAGTCGGGCAAGTGGGTGGCCGGCGACCAGGGCGGTTGAACGCTTGACGCTGCATGCGGCCGCCAGGCAGCCATCGTTCACTCAAGGCTAACCAGAGTGTGGTGCAAAGCGGCCCTTCGACAGGCTCAGGGCGAACGGTGTTTTTGCGGACTTGCGCAGGGTAACGGCAAGGCGCGACGAATTCCTGTTTTTATAGCTGCCCAAGCAGTGCTCGTTAGCGCTCGGGCACCGACGAGCCGCTGACCGGCGGCTCGCTCGGGGCGCGCAGCTGATCGCGCGCAGCCTCCAGGCGGCTGGCGTTGTCCTGTACCCAGCGGGCGTGCTCCTTCGGGAAGGCGGCGCGAAAACGCGCCAGGTGCGCCAGCGCCACGTCGTCGCGGCCCCGCAGCGTGGCGCTTTCGATGACGTTGATGATCACCCGCGGCTCGGGCGAAAAGTGCAGCGTTCTCAGCGCCGCAGGCAACATCCAGGCCGCGTTGTCGCGCACCGCTGGGCGCGTGGTCACATCGGCAAAGCGCACCGCCCCCGCATACAGCCACGAGCGGCGCGCGTGGCCCATGGCGTCGGCGCGGTAGGGCGCGGCACGCTGTTCGGCCGGCAGGTAGATCTGGCTGATGCGGTGATAGTCCCAGCCGGCATAGGCCACCCCGGCCAGCACGCACGCCGCCAGCGCGCCGCGCGGCCAGCCCGGCCCTGCGCTGGATTCAATATCATTTTGATAGCTGCTTGCGCTTTGCTGGCGAGCGCGCGTGGCCCACAAGAGCCATAAACAGATCAGCGCCGCCGTCTGGAACGGCCCGTACCACAGCGGATATTCGACGCCGCTGTGAATGCCGATCACCGCCAGCACGCCCCAGGCCAGCTGGCGCGTGGCGTCCGCCTCGGCCCACGGGCGTCCGCGCCACACCGCCCACGCCACCAGCGCGCAGCCAAGCAGCGCCGCCGGCACGCCCAGTTCGACCGCCAGATGCAGCGGCAGGTTGTGCGCATTGTCGAGGATGTGGCAAAAGCGCGGACCGTCGTACAGCGTGATGTAGTGCGCGTAGGCCAGCTCGTCCCAGCCCCAGCCCAGCCACGGTTTAAGGCCGATCAGATGCAGCACGTTGCGGTACAAGATCAGGCGGCTGCCGCAGGTCGATTCGGCATGCTGCAGGCGGTCCACCAGCGCGCGGCCGGCCAGCCCCTCGCTGCCCTGCAGCAGCCACGGCAGCGCCAGCGCCGCCAGCACAAACACGCCCAGCGCGCCCACCGCCGCCAGCGCCACGCGGCGCGACAGCCCGCCCCCGCGCCAGCCCCACCACAGCGCCAGCCCCACCACCGCCAGCAGTTCCACCAGCCCCACGCGCGACGCCGTGGCCGCAAGCGCCACCAGCAACAGCGCCCCCACGCCCGCCGCCACGCCGGAAGGCAAGACGCCCCGCGCACGCAGCCAGCGCAAGGCCAGCAAGCCGATGGCCAGCAGTGTCGCCAGCTGATTCGGCTGGCGCAGATTGCCGAACGCCTGCCCCGGCTCGGCGATATTCACCCAAGGGTAAAACGGCGCTTCGCGGTTGAAGTACTGCAGCAGCGCGATCAGCGCACTCACCCCCCCTGCCGCCGCCCAGCCCGAGGTCGCCGCCAGCACCGCCCGCTCAGGCTGGCGCGGCCACAGCGCCAGCAACAGCGCTGCCACGCCGACCGACACCAGGTACGGCAGCATCGACGACAACGGGCCCGAGGTGAACGGCCAGAGCCAAGGCAGCGCCACCAGCAAGGCGCAGAGGGGAACGAAGGGCATGGGGGAATTGTGCCGAACAGCCTTTCAGCACTGAGCAGGGCCGGTGCGCTTCATGGCGGCCACACACCAGCCCCACTGGGTCACACCGCTAATTCCATTTCTAATTAGTTGCCCCTGAACAACCCCCAAGACCCGCATGAACACTGGCATTCGGGGTGATTGCCGATGTTGCGAGCTCCCAGTTTGCTATTCAATAGCGG
>WBZS01001430.1_pt1 | contig 19064 bp, 13 predicted proteins | sample 5204201 | NCBI WGS metagenome assembly WBZS01 (sample SAMN12344357, study PRJNA552823) | activated sludge metagenome | biome: Activated sludge suspended growth; feature: Nitrification reactor; material: Wastewater; isolation source: activated sludge from nitrification reactor of wastewater...
GGAACTCCGTGATGTCACGAGCCGTGCCGTGGTACATGACACGCAGGCTGCCGTCAGGATTGCGCACGACGGTCTCGCCGGCCCACTGGTTGAGTGCGGCCGGCGCACGACGGGTCGAAAATAACGGCATGCGCTGCTGCACGTCGGATAGATCAAAGCCGGGTTGGGGCATGGGGTGTTCCATGTCTTGAAACTTGTCAGCCCCGCGCATAGCGTCGCTTTCAGATGGGAACCCCATCGCGCTACGACCCTCTTCCACCCATATCGGATAGCGAGCATCTCTCAGTCCGGCCAGCCATTTTCCAGTTATTTCATCCTTTATGGCATATTCGTCTTTGAATGCAGGATGTTTGACAATATATGAGTCCGACTTCAGCTTGGTGCCGAGGTCAACCTGCGTCACCTTCGCCCCGAGCTTGCGGGCGACCTGCGGCACGATACCGTCATAATAGCCGACCATCCCTTCGCCGCCGACCTTGAGGTCGAGTCCCTTCAGATCAACCTGCCCATACTCACGCAACTGTTCGTCAGCTTTTTTGGCAGCGTCTTTGCCGATATATTTGTCCATTTCAGAACGAGGGATTTCGTTCTTCTTTATGACAGGTTCGCCGTCTAACCCGTATGCACTCAGCATCACTGTGTCTTTTTCGGCTTTATACCAATTAACTGTTATCTGGCTCACCTGCTTGCTCAAGTCATACCGCTCGGCCTGCTGCTCACCCGTCGTCCATGCGATCCGGTCGAAGCCGTTGTCAATGGCATACGCAATCGCACGCTTGAGGGCGAGGGCTGTCCATGCTTGTGTGTCGGTGACGAAGGGTGCTAGGGGTGGGCGCGAGTCATCGCCCGGTTGACGTTTTTCTTCACGCACAATACCTTCAACCGACTTGGCAAATACCTCAGCTTCCGACTTCTTCTCAAAGGATTTAAGGAATGCTCCGGGTTTTGCGAATACTGAATATATCGGACTGGTCGGGTCTGCAAACCCCTCACGTCGTCCCTTCTGCGCCCAATCGCTCTGAAGTTCATCGATCAGCAGCACGCGCTTGCCGTCCGCATCGAGATGCTCGGAGACGCGCAGGTGTGCGACGGCGTTCGGTACGGCCGAGTAGTGGCCGGATGTAAATTTTGACTCTGGATCGGTAACTCGCTGTTTGTTGAACGAATCAACAAAACCTTCTGCAAGCGTGAGCGACGGTGTTGCCCTCGGGATTACATTCTTTCCAGTCTCGTTCTCGATGACATCATAGTACTTGTCATTCTTATGCGTGCGCAACCAATCTCGCGCGTCCTCAATGTCGTCAAACTTGCCAGATACCGGCTTTAGGTCTTTGTCATAAACAACATATCCAGAAAAAGATTCGTTCTGCATGACCTCCCATAGCGACGTATTCGACTCGCGCAAAGAGTACGTGTAGGGTTTGGCATTCTCAGGCAAACTCAGCACAATCTCAACAGCATTCTTCCCGCCCGGCAGCCACAGATCGCTCTGCGGGTACTTGAGGTCGTTGGCACCCACAGCCTTGCGCTGCTCGAACAGTTCGTTCTTGCGGTTGAGTGCGCGACCGTACTCCATCATCGCGTCGAGTTGCCGCCGATTGAATCCGAGTCGATTGAGTTCGTTCGTCGTTCGCTCGTCACCTTTGGCAAGGTTACTGGCAGCAAGGTCCGGTGCTCGCGGTATGCCTTTGTCGACAAGTACCTTCCGCAACCGCGCAAGTTCCGGTTCTATTGCCTGCAACTCTTTATCCAACCGCAGGTACTCCGCGCTCGGCTTGCCATACACGGTCTCACGGATGCGCACGCCGTTGTCCCGCAGCCAGTCCTGTACGCCGGCCGGGGTGGGCTGTGTTGCCAGCCAGTCGAGCACGCCGGACCAGACAAGCTCTTCCTTCTTGACACCGAGCTTGCCGGCGTTTGCTTGCAGCCACACGGCCGCTTCCTTGCCGGTCTTTATCTTGCGAGGTATGTCATTGACTGCCGCGCCGAGTTGCGAGTAGTACCATGCACGACGGTCGTCAGCGGCACGCTCGGACCGTTGCGCCTCACGCTTGCGACGCTCGGAGAACAGCGGCATGCCGGCAGCGGCCGACTCGCGAATCTTGTCGGAAATCTCGAAGCCTTGTTGGGTTCCGATGACTTTAGCATTTTCACGCTCGGCCCTATCGATGTCAGCCTCAGCGGCTTCACGGGTCGGTCGCGCCACATACATTCCTTCAGTGCCGTTCTCGTTTATGAAGGCCATGCGGAACTCACCGTTGTCATCGACGACACGGAAGTCACGTGGCCCCGGATGCACTACATGCATGCCGACACGTACCGACTTGTCGAGTTTTTCCAGCAGCTTGTTGACGGTGAATGGGACAATCTCGTCGTAGTAACCGTGCATGCCAAGGTCATCGATCGTGATGCTGTCGCCGGTAATCTCGCCCGACTGGTTCGGATCGGCGATGATCTGCTTCGCCATGACCTTGCCGATAGCGGAGGACAGTGCCGTCTCTTTGACTTTGGTATTGACTACCTGCCGGCTGCGGTACAAGCCGACAATATGCACACCCTCTTCGGTCTTTTCCCACCGGATCGTATCGACCTGACTGCGCAGTCGGCTCTTCCACCGCTCGACCTGTTGCGCGCCGCTGGTCCATACGATTTTGTCGAAGCCGTACTCGACGGCATGCGCGATCATGCGCTTCATGACCAGCGTGGTCCATCCCGGCGTATCAACTTGCGGCCCAAGGTCGCGAGCCTCGCCACCCTTCTTGGCAGCAGCAGCCTCGGCATCTTTCATCGAGCCGTACCGTTCCGTAAGTTCCTTGCCATTCTTGTCGGTACGGGTTACTTCTTTGCCATCCTTAAAGACGGCAAATTTCTTGGTGCTGATAAACGGTGCGGGGTCTGGTATGTCACGAGCATCAGCTTCGGCTTGGCTAAGCTGCTTCTCAAGTTGCTGCAATTGGTCGTTGAGGCTGGCATGCTTGCCGATCATGTCAGCAGGTGCATCCTTACCTTCGTTTGTGATAGGCGCTACCGCATCTTCAATCGTTTTAATTTCCGCACGCTTCTCCAATACCAACGAATACAGCCGATCAGCCTCAGCCTGAGCCTTCAACCCGTCACGCAACTGCTGGCCCCAATCGCCCTGTACCTCCTGCAAGACCATGACACGCTTGCCGTCCGCGTCGATATGCTCGTCGAATCTGGCAAAGCCGACGACGTTCTTCTCGTTCCAATGGACGGTATAAACAAAGTCGTTGACGTCCTCACGTTCGGTGCGCACACCAGCTTCGCCACGCACAGTCCGTACCTCCCCATGCGTACCGGGCGGCAGGGTCAGTTGGACCTCGCGGTAGCTGTCCGACACGGCACGACCCTTGTCGGTCGTGTAGCCGTCCCACTTGGTCACAACAAATCCGGTTCCGTCGCTCGGACCGACACCATCGGGAAGCAGGTCGTTCTCAGCCAGATAGGTATGGATCGCACCTTCAATGTCAGCGTCATCTGCATTGCGCGGCAGAGGGATGTCGTCTCCGTTATATGACAGTTGCTGCTCACCGTAGGCGATGTTGTGATAAAAGTTACTATCCACACCATCTACACGGATGCGACGAGTCTGCGGCGAATCGTAATCGTCATAGTAATACGTGCGTTCGTTCTCGATCAGTTGTTCGAGAAAGCTATCTTCGTCAATCTCGGCACGCGCGCGACGACGGGCCTCTTCCTCTATTGCTTGAAGGTCGCCAGATGCGACAGCTATGGCACGATCGAATGCTTCTTCAATCTGTTCTTCCGTGCCGGTGTCGAATGTGATGTCAGGATCGTCAGCAAATTGTTCCCAATTTGCATATGCGGCAGTAATGATCGAGCGGCGGCGAGCTTCTGCCTGTACCTCTTTTTCGGACGGCTCGAACAACGCACCCATGTCGCGACGAACTTCATCGACGAAATCTTCAGGCCTTATGTATCCATTGTTTGTATCAAAAACATCGTTGGTGACATCGGCTACATAATCCTCCCACGTGTTATCCACACGACTAGCAATCTCGTCCGACAATCTCTCGCCCGCACTCTCGCGCAACCAAGACTCGTCAGGTTCATCTATCTCCCACTCGCCGAACCGAATGTCCAGCTCGACAGGTTCTTCGTCCGCGTCAATCTCTTGCGACACGACAGCACTGCTGCGCGGATTGCGCTCACCGCGCAGGATCGTCTCGACCTTGACGCCGAACTCTGACAGGAACGATTGGACCTGCTCGCGCGTGACGGGCTGCTTGCCCTGCACGTCGAGCCATTCTTCGATGCCGGACCATTTAATCTCGTCCGGCTTGACACCCTTCGCCGGCAGCGACTTCAGCCAGTCTTTCCAGCCCGATGCAGGGGCTTGCCGCATGGCAGCCGTCTCGGCCGCCTTGCCGAGCGCGGAGTAGTACCACGGGGCAGGCGGCGGCAGACGGTTCTCACTCATACGTGCCATCTCAGCCAGCGCAGCCTGTGCTTCAGCGAGCTTGTCCTTGTTCGAGAACGATTCAGGTATCGGCCGCAACGTGCCGTCCTGTGTCACGGCATACCGGTTGTAGCCGCCAGCGCCATAGACAACACCCGTACCACCGTTGTCCTTGTACAGATCGTAGGTGCGCTCGTCAGGATACTCGGCGCGCATCTCTTCTGCATCTTTCCACAGCGAACGGAACGTGTTGTATCCGTACTCGCCGTCCATCGTGAGTTTGCCGTTCTCGATCTTCTGCAATGCCGCAAGCTGCCTCGCCTCACTCATCCTCGGCACGTCCGGCCGAGCGCCAACACCCTCGTAAGCCACAGGCACGGTATGCGCGCCAAGTAGTACGGCCGCACCGTTCTTGCCGAAGTTGCGGGTGTAGTACCCGTCATATCCGGCGTCGATGACGTTGCTCTCGAATTTGTTAGCGTCGCCGGACTCCCACAGATTGAGCGGGTCGGCGTCGCCGTTATACAGGTTGTTCAGATCGACGCTGTGCGCGTGATAGCCAACGCCCGACTCGGGGGTTATGCCGGTGCCTGTGTTGGTGTAAAAATAAATGCGCCGCTTGATGCGAGTGTCGGTCGCACCAGCAAGTCGCGCACGTTCGGCACCGCGATACCCAGTGCCGTAGAACTCGGAATTTAGCTCGGTTCGTTTGCCGGTCGAGTAGTGGACGCCTGTGATGGTGCCTGCGTGCTGGTCGATTGCTTTACCGTAGCTTGGGCGGATTTCGCTGCGAGGAAACGCTCGATCTGATCCGCTGCTCCCTGCATTGGTTGCGTCTCTTGCTTCGGTACGCCACTTATCAACGTCCCTTTCCTGAGTATCGAGTTTTCCGGTATTCCGCGTCGCAGTCCGTATGCCATAGCCATAGTCCTTTATAGTTGCACCGTACCCTTCGTCAAGGCTGACAAGAACGTCCTCCCTGCGCGCAATGGCATCGATGTCCTGTTCAAGCTCATTCATCCGATCGATCGGCAGACCGATAAGCATCTCGTCGCCGATGGTCGAATGTCCAGATATTACCTTTTTGTCCAGCGCACGGAACTGCATGTAAATCTTGTGCGCGTCTTTCCCGGCAATATCAATGTGGATTATGCCGGTCTTTTCCGCACCCGTAAAGGATTTTAACCCGAGCGCATAAACCGCTTCCTGATCAAGCACATAGCCGATTGCACGGGCGGCCAGTAGCGGATCGCCGTCGCTGACAACCAGTGCGAACGACGGATTCGTGTCGTCCATCCAGCCACCGAGTTGCGTGACGACCTTGCCGGTTACACCGATGTCCGACAGCAGGCCGGGGATGATGCGAGACACAACGTCGTTACTGACTTTACGCTTGTCGCTGTCGGTACGTTTCTTCCATGCAGCGACGGCCGCTTTGTCGTTCGGATTCGGAGCGACCTCGAAGAACAGCCGCTGATCCTTGGCGGTACGGCCGGGTGACAGCCGCACGGCATCACGTAACGAGAACCACGGACCTGACGGCGGATTGAGTTGTTCGGGCAGCAAATGTAATTCGTGCGCTACGACATCTTTTAATCGCAGCCCTCGATTGTGTCGGGCGTGATGTTTGGCGTCTTTTGCGTTGTATTCAAGCTGCGACCCGGCTCGCAGTTCGGTCAGCGTCTTGTCAGGTGTGGCGTGATAGAAAACGTACTTATCGCCGTCTTGTTTGAGATTACCGTTGCTGGTAGCTCGATCGAGCGCGTCCTGAATTACCTCGCCGGCCGTCATACCCTTTGCAAATGCATTGGTACTCGGCTCATTCCACCATGACGGTTTGGTACGACCCGACGACAGCGCCGCCAGTTCCCGCACACGGGCGCTATCCAGTTCGTCACCTGTATTGGCGGCAGGAACAGGCTGCGCTTGCTGACGCTCAGGTACTGGTTTTGGCGTAGGCTCACCACCCTCCCGTGTGTGACCGTGCAAGGCGGACGTGCTGATCCGGTGTTCCGTATCTTGCGTATGGCCTTCCGGTTCGTTCCGCCTCTCAGCCGACATGAACTCAGCAAACGCACTGGTGACTGCATCACGTGTGGCGGTAAGTTGTTCCGGCGTGATGGTCTGGAAGTCGAACTGATCGTTCGCACGAACCACCGTCAATGCTTTGGCAAACGCTTCTTTGATTGCAGCTACCAGCCGCTGAATAATCCCTTTCGCCTTCTCGCTGCCGTATTGCTTCTCGATCTTGGCGAATACGTCGGTCCAGAACTGCTCGCTCGACCAGTGCGAGCCGCCGAGGTCAGACACCATCTCGTCGAGCAGGAAGTCCTCGATCGTATTCTGGTTCGAGTTCAGCGTTACCTTTTCGTCATCGGTCAATTGCCGCGACCAGTTGTCAATAGCAAATGCCGCTTCGAGGCGAGGATTCGGATTCCCGTCCTTGTCCTTTTTTCCCCAATAGTTTTCTGCGAATGTACGCAGTCCTGCCTTTTTATCCGGCATTGTCGCGACCAATGCATCGCGCATCTTGTTCCATGCCGCCTCGTGACGATACTTGAGCAGATGAGTTATCTCGTGACCCATCACCTGTGCAGGATTGACGACTGCTGCCGTGTTGATATGGATCGTATTCTCGGAGACGATGGGAACAGCACCGTCCGATTCTTCAGGTGCGAACTCATAGACGATCTTCGTGCCGGTCAGTCGGGCGAGACTCGACAGGAATCTGCGCATGTTGCGCGTGACCTTCTCGCCCTTGATATCCGGTCCGGTCTCGCTACGAAGCTGGCTGTTCAGTCCGAATCTCGGACGAGGCTGCGAGAACTGACCGACCTCATTGTCGGCAAGCTGTTGCAGCCTGACCTGTGGCGTCAGCGTCTCCGGTACGGCCTTCGCAGCGGGCGCTGTACGAGCGTCGGTACTGATCAACCGTTCGATGGCAACACGCTGCTCACGGGTCAGCAGCGCCGGCCCTTTGACGAACTGCTCGATACCTTTCATTACCGCAGGTCCGACACGTTCTGCCACGTTGCGCAGTCGCATCGCGTCGGCAGGCACTCGCTGCTCGACCGGGGTACGAAGGATCGCTACCGCTTCGGCAACCGTGTTGGTCTTGGCAGGAGCGGCGGTAGGTACCGTCATTGCCGTACCACCCATTGTCGATACGGTGTGCTGATTGTTGGTGCCACCAGTGCCCTCAAACGTGGGTGTAGCGGCACGCTCGCGGGCGGCCAGTTCTGCATGTATCGCACGCGCCGTCACCGCCGACGTTGCCGGGTCTGCCAGAATGGCACGCAGTTCCGTGTCGTCTATCGAGGATGCAGCCCGCTTGAGGATCGTCTTGGGGCGCAACGTTTCGATGCCGGTTGTCCCCTCGTCGTCCTGCACTGTGGCAAGCCTATCCTGCGACTGCTGTGCCGTAGCGGCCAGTAGCGGAGCGTTGTAAGCCGCAGCATTCATAAGTGCTGGCATGGGACCGAGACCACTGTCGCGCTGCTCGTACTCGGCACGTGTCATCGTGGTACCGTCAGGGAACGTGACGAGCGGCTCGCCGGCATAGTACGGCAGTGCCGGTGCGTCGAGGTTCTCGGTTTTCCACTCGTTAATCGAGGGTTCCATCAGGTTGTCGACAGGAGCAGCCAGTGCTGCTTCTGCCGCAGCCTTCGCTTCCTCAAACGACTGTGCGGATGTCAGTCGATATTGCAGATAAAACTGATCGTCGTCCTTGATTTCGATCGGAGCCTTTGCTGCGATCTGATCCGATGCGTACTTGGCGAACGCACGAGACACATCCGGGTTACCGTCAGCCATCGCAGCGGCCGCGCCGACAGCGATCTTCGCGCGCATGTCCGCATCGGTTTCCGGCGACGACAGCGCATTCAGCGCGACGGTCTGCTGGTAATGCTTTGCGCCGGCACCCGCACCGCCCGGCAGGACGGACATCAGCGCGGTCGGCACGATGACCTTGCTGGTCTCTTCCCACGTCGCACCGGGGCCGGTATCGCCGATTGCTTTGCGGACTGCATCCTCGCCGGCCTGCTGCGCCATCTCGGTTGCGACTTCGCCGCCGACAACCTCACCGACAGTTTTTCCAGCGGCAGCCAGTGTCGGCTTGAGCACCGACGAGACGACGGCCTTTGTTATAGGCTTGCCAAACGGCTTGAACAGCTTGGCAAAAGGGATGATGTCCTGCGCAAGCTCACCGCCCGCTTCGATCGCACCTTCGACATGACCCGTATTACGTGCAATGCGGTGAGCTTCTTCCAGCGGCGTACCTAAATCCTCGACTTGGTGTTTCAGGACAGCATCATATGCTTCTTTCGCCTGCGATCCGTAGAATATAGGAAGGGACGCAATGCTACCTACTGCATAACCAGTCAGCGCACCAAGGGCTGCACCACCGGGGCCGCCGAACATGCCGATACCTGCACCGACAGCAGCACCTGCTGCGCCGGGTGCCATCGACAGTACGGCATTGTCGCCGGCTTCATAAACGTTGCCGCGAACGCTGTACCATTTGTCATTGGATTTTCCGACGGCGGATTCTTGCAGATCGGGCGTGTCGTTGGACTTGGCGTAATCGACCAGTTTCTGACCCGTCTCGTCGGCACCAAAGAACTGTAGCGCCTTGCCTGTCGATTCGGGCAGCGTGACCTCGACGCCGTGCTTCAGGCCGCGCAGTGTGTCACCGAGATAACCGGGGTCTTTTTCGGATGTAACTATCGGACGACCATTCTCGTCGTAATTGAAACCACCGGCCACACCAACGGGCGTGCCGTTCTCGTCATAATCAAAAGCCATTTTTGGCCTCTCCTAGTAGGAGGTTAAAGGGTCTTGCGAGTTTGAATCATACCCCCATCACCGCCGATCTGTTTGTCCAACAGGACCGCATCGAGTTGCACTGGTTTGGCCGGTGCTGCGGCAGCGGCAGGTTTCCCACCTGATTTCTTGTATGCGGCAACCAGTGCGTCAGCTTCTGCTTGCGTTGACGCCTGCCCGATTACCTTACCGCCGACACGCACATCCTGTGGCTCACCGCCGCCGCCATGTTTGAGGCCCGTAACCGCCGTCATTTGTGTCAGCACTTGATCACGAGCCATCTTTGCCTTCTCGATGGTCGGTGCGTCAGTCATCGGATCGGAGATAGTCTTGTTCAACTTTTCCAATGTCGCCGACAGATTCAGATGCTTTGCAAACTCCGACGACTCGGTACCCACATCAACATGGAACTGCTTGAGTTGCAATGCGGCACGATCCATTTGTTGTTTAGCGGCGGCAATAATGTCAGGATCATTACCCTTGCCTTCGCCAATCAGCATGTCGTAATCGGCTTTGCCTTCGATATAACTGTCGACAGCTTTGGCAAAATCCTTTGCCTCCTTGTCTTTGAGTCCAAGAGACGCCGCAGCTTTCGCTTCAAGCGACTTGTGATGACGGATGAGTTCGTTGTTCGTTGCGTGCCACTTCTCGTCGTCCGACTTCTGTTTGGCCGCCTGTGTGGTACGCAACTCGGTCTTGTCCTCATGTCGATCAGCCCGATCGTAGAACTTGCCAGCGTCAGTAATCAAACCGCGCTGCGCGAGCGCGTCGCCGACATCACGACTGTACTCGTGCTCGGTCTTTTGCTCCTGCATCACACCAAGCGACGATCCATCCTGTGTCGGACCGGCAATGGCGGTGTCCTTCGTCCGCGACACGCCACCGACGATTGCTGCGATACGGGCCTGCTTCTCCTGCTCGATCTGCTGCTTCATCCTCTCAAGAGCGCCCATCTCCTGCACTTTGCGGTCGCTGTCGATGTTCTTCTCGAAATAGCTGGCAGCACCGTCAGCCGCGGCAGCGATACCTCCTGCAAGATTCAGTCGCATGGTATTACCCTCCTTGCATTTGCTGCTGTACGGCCGCAGCAATCTTCGGATCGCCCATCGACTCGCTGACCTTGCCGAGCATCTGATCGAACGACTCGGGTGTCAAGCCGGCACCCTTCATCATCGTTTCGGACAGAGCGCGCGTCGCAGTCTCCAAGTCATCAGGTGTGCCCTTGATACGGCCGGTTTGCTTCAGGTAATCGAGAAGCTCCGTCATCAGGATCGCAGCAGACGGGCCGACCAGCGTCTTTGGCAGCGTACCGCGGCTTTCCCGAGAGAGCACGCCGAGCAGTTCGACCGCGCCGTTGCCGGCTGCTTCTGCCGGATTCTTCGACGACTGCAAACGCTTTTCAACTTCCGTGTTGGTTGTCTTGTCGTACAGCAGCTTCTGGCCGGCGAGCAGGATGCGCTGCAATGCGTCCTGCTGGTCAGCAGGCACGCGCTGCTCAAAGGTCGATCGTGCTTTGGCGATGATGTCCTCGCCGTCATTGATCAGTCCCATCATGCTCTCCGTTGAATGAAGCCTGCGTATTGAGGTCCGGCAGCAACTGGTCCTCTCGGGTTGTAAATCTGTGCGTTCGGATTGACTGTCATGCCACCCACGTTCGGCACCGCATTGGCGTTGACACCTTCCTTCTGCATCTGCGTAACCCGTGCGTCATACAGCGCCGTAGTCGCATCAGCCTGCTTGACCTGAGCGTCCTTCAACGGATCGGGCATCAGCCCCTTGATAAACTTTGCCGCTTCCATGCTCACAACAGGATGTTTATCGGCAAACTTGCCGATCCGATCGAGCAGACTGGTGCCGGTGTCGATGCCGGTGCTGGCAGCCTTGGCGACAGCACTTACGTTGCCGCCTTGCTGTGCTGCTGATTGCATCGCATTGATCGGCTCACCGGCTTTTGCAATGTCGAGGGGCGTCGATGCTGCTGGTGTCGTGCCGACCTTCGGTGTTCCATCAGGGTTGAGCATGTTGCTCGCCGGATCACCGTCGATCGTAATCTTGGAAAGCGGATCGACCCGAGATGTTGCATTCGGATTCATGTCGAGGGCAGGCTCATAACCGGCCGCCGTATCGCTGATCAGACCTGCATTCGTGGTCTGTTCGAGGTTCAGACTACCGGCATCGACAGGTGCAGTAGCTCCACCGGCAATCGATTGCTGCACGACCTCACCGTTTGCAAATGCATCGGTCGGCACGGCAGCCGAACTGATATTGGTTGACATGCTATTACTGATACCGTCTGCCCAACCCTTCATGCCCTCACCAAACACCCCATTCTGCGCCAACGTACCGAAACCACCGACAAGCCCCATCACGCCGCCGATCTTCGTGAGACTCTCGTTACCTGTCACCATGCCGACAACAGAGAGTGCTGTACCGATCGCTGCGACAGCCTCGAACACCGTAGCGGCCTCAAAGAATGCAACCACTGTCGACACAGGATCATTACGCTCACCAAAGGCAGGACCGCCGAACGGATCGCCGATCGGTGCGTCCATCGCAAATGCACGAGTCATGGCGCGTGACAGGTACGTCTTTTTATACATGATGCATCCTTTCGATCCGATAGTGAATATCGACGGCATCCGCACCCGTCTCGTAGAACCCAAGTCGCGTAACGAACGCACGGCTCGCGGTAGCCCGTCGTGGCACACGGGTCGTTGCACATCCATGCCGCGCAATCACACCACCAAGCACCTGTCGTAGCATCCGTCGCGTTCCGCGGATACCAGCCGGTTTGCATGCCAGATGAATCTCGGTACCCTTGATGATCACGACACCATCTGGTATAGGCACGCGCTCGAAGTCTGCAATCGCAGCAAGATACTGCTCGCGCGTGCAGAACAGCTTGTCAGCCACGCTGGCCCACAGGATATCATCCATTATCCCATGCCCTCAAACCCCGAATAAGTAAAAGGAGACGGCGCAGCAGCAGGCGCAGCAGCAGGCGCAGCACCGCTGACAGGTACGGAACCGCTGACAGGTACGGAACCGCTGACAGGTACGGAATCGCTAAAGTCGAGTAGCGCCCCGAGATTCATGTTTCCGATCGCACCGGCAATCTGGAAACCTTGTTTCATCAGGTAAAGCTGGTTATTGACGGCAGCCTGCTTCGCTGTAGCGTCCATGTCCTTGCTCGCCGTAATGTCCGAGATGTTCTTCACGGTCTGCTTATACATCTCGCTGGCCGTCGCCGAGTTCTGCATGACAGTCTTGTAGTCAGCTTCGATCGTAGCAAGCTGTGTCTTGGTCGCCGCATCCATATTGACCTTCATAGCATCGATCACCGACGACATATTTTTACCTGTCATGTCGTTGATCGACGACGTGTTGGTCTTGAGCGCCTCGTTGGTGTATGCAAGATTCTGCTTGGCGTTCGTATCATAGACCGACGCATCGGCCTGTGCGATCGGCAATGCGGCAGTGTATGCCGCCTGATCTGCCGCACCGATCGCCATGCTTGAATTCAGCACACCCATGCCGTTCATCTGTTCTTTGGCTTTGGTACGAGCCATGTCGATGAGAGGACTGCCGTTCTGGATTAGACCTTGCATCTGACCGGCGACAGTCTCGTCAGGTTTATTGACAATACGTTGTGCCGCGTTGTAGGTGGCAGCCTGCCCTGTCGGCGGCGTGATTGCAGGAAAAGTCGTGCCATCTGTGTTGGCGACCGTGCCGGGCACGGCAGACACCTCAGCAACAGCAGGCGCGTTGATCAACCCGCTATCGGCCGTCGTGGTGGTTACCGGAAGTCCGGTAGCGGGATTGATCGTTGCCATGATTACTTGCTGCCTTCCATGCACGCTTCCCAAGCCGTGCCCATCTTCAGCACGGCGAAGCCGTTGTCACCGCGACCTTGCGTGCCGCCGGCCTTCTCGTAGGCTTCCTCGGCTTTCACCATGCATGCCTGCTGCTTGGCGACCGGCGCATCAGGATATTTCTTCATCCAGTAGTGCGGCGCCTGCTGATCGGCGGCGGCTTGCAGGGCGAGCGCCGCGAGGATGATTACTACTGCTCCGTAGTTCAGTTTCATGGTTAAGACTCCGTTTAAAGTGGGTGGGCAAGACTGCTAACGTCAGTGGTTCCGTCAGGATTCCACGGCGGTTGTGGCTGTTTGAGTGTTTCTACTTCTGCCAGCGCAACAGCCAAGTCGCCGGCAAGATTGATGTTACGCTGCATGAGGCTTTGGATCAGGTTGTTCAGTTCTGCCATTGCTGCGTTGACGCGCATTTCGTCCATCAGTGATGCTCCTTTATTATGCACAAACCATGACTTTACGGAGAGTTCCGCCAGCGTCTTTGATGCTGATATACCCGGCGAACGCTTCTGCGGCTTTTGCTGCGTAAGTACCGAAATGCACGGTCCCTGTCCCACCGGGAATGAGTTTGATGTCGCCGTTTCCCTTTGTGGAAAAATACGCCGTCACATCGGAGTCCGATCCCGCTGTAGTCATTACTGGTACGTTTCCAGCAACCCCACCGTTAGTGAAGAAGTAGTTCACGGCAGATGGGTTATGCCCAACAACGAACTGCGGAGTGCCAGCGGCGGTGCCTAAAAAGACAGCACCACCACCACGGGCATAGATGCCAAGAGATATTGTAGTATCGCCTGTGCCACCGAGGTCTGTAGCCAGAAACATGGGACTGCCTCCGGCTGAGGCGCTGGCAATCGCTATTCCGTTCTGTGCAACATTACTTAATGCGCCATTAACACGAAATTGCGCTTGCCCGGCTTGTGAGCCAAATTGCAAAACGCCGGTACCAGTGGAATACATGGAAAAAGTCGCACCAGAGCCGATAACTATGGTGTTGGAAATAGCGAGGTTCCCTGCGTTCGTTCCAATCGTCGGATTCGTCGCACTGTTCGCAATCGTGATGCTGTTCGCGCCGCTGCCACTCAGGGTCAGCGCCGTCGCCGTCGCGTTGTCAGTGATTCCGCGAGAGATAAACGTACCCCCTGTTACCGTCAGGCCGGCAGGTGCCGTCAGACGACCTGTTACGTCAATCGTCAGACCGCTAGCCTCGATAGCATCCGCAGCACTGTTGATGCGCAACACCTTGTACGCATTGCCGACCAGTGTGGGCATCTTGTCGAAGCCAGCCTGCACAGAAGTAAGCTCGGTCCTCAACAGAGATGATATTACGGCAGATCCCTGTGCGGGCACACCGGACGGATTGTAATATGGGTTTGTCATTACCGTAGCCCTCGACGGGGGGTGAAATGAACGATCAGACTGTTGATCGTGTATGGTGCGGCATAATCGCAATTGTTGCTGATCGTCACCGCAATGTTCTCAGCCGATCCTTGTAGCTCCATCTCGCTCGGCAGCAAGGCACGCGAGTCCCACACGATCCCCGAGTCCCATGTATAACCGGCGTCCCACACCACACCCGAGAAGCTCGACGCATAGGTCGGAGCAGCCTGCGGGGCGATGAGTGGTGAGCCGTAGCCGAGGGAATAATTGACAGTCAGTTCGACGTAAGACGCGCCGGTTATTTCAGCAACCATCTTGCGGAACCGCTTAATCATGCGCGGACCTTTGATCGCGTCATAATTCAACGTGATGTACGAATTGATCGCAGCACCGTCAAAGCTAGTGCCAGCGTCAAGTTGATACACGTAACCGGAAGTCGATCCGATCAGTGTTATTTCATTGCCGTTGGAATCTTCACCTTCCCAAACGGTATTCACCGGATCAGGGAAATAGACAGGCATCGTGCCAATGTGCTTGTCATTGACTATCGTTGCGTACAACCCATACCCGTTGGAGAAGAACACGCGGTATTGACTACGCTCCCGATTGACCGTTGCCGCACAAGCATACTGCCGATTTGCTATGGTGAACGGTCGCAGATTGGCAGTGATTGCCATCTGGTCAAAGTTGCCGTAAGCCAGCGTCGCGTTGAGTCCAATTATTCCACGGTCATCGAACGTATAGACGCCGGCCAGATTGCCTGCGGTGTAGCCAATGCCGCCCGTGCCGACGTTGTAATTGACGAGTTGCCACGGAGATGCCGATCCGTACAGAATTTGCGTACCGTTGCGGGTCTGACAGAGTAGCGCGCCGCCACTCTGATTGCCCGGCATCTGGAGCAGATTGGAGATGCTTTCCCCAAGGTTTATTTCACCAGCACCAAGTACCGGGGTCCATGCGAACGGAGCGCCGATGCCGCTGAACTGCAAGCTCGGTCCGAACCCAAGGAACAGGTAGAACTTGAAGAACGCGACGTGCGTCGGCGTGTCGGTCGTCATCCCTGTGGTGATCGGGGCAAGCACGTCGCCGTCGAACTCGAAGGCTTTATTCTTGCCATCGGCACCGTAGGCTCGGGCGGCCGTGCCAAAGTTTGCAACGACAAACTCAAACCGCCCGTCAGGTGCAAGAGCGATGGATGTCTGCACGCCTGACAGCGTCACCGTAGCACCACCAGAGAGCGTTGCAGCGCCTGCCGTAAAGTTACCGCTACCACCGCTCGGCGTCGTGATGACAAACGTGCCAGCGGCCGTTCCTGTCCATGCGCCAGACCTCGTGCATACACGCTTCACCGTGGCGGTTACAGCGCCTTGCGTCAGCGTCGCACCGTCTGCTGGTGTTGCCGTACCACCAAGGGTAAAGCTGACCGTCTTGTAGAGCGGCACGGCGACCCATCCCGCACCAGACGATTTATAGACATCGACTGCTGTACCGCCCGCGTTGTTGCGGAACGCATAGGCCACGCCTGCCAGATACAGGACGCCGCGCACGGGACCGGAACCGGGCGGCTTTGCTATCAGGGTCCGATAGTACGATGCCGCCAGTGCGGTGTGGATCGCGTCTTGACGGGCAGTCGATGCGATGCCAACTGTAGTGACAACAACAGCCTTCGGTACGCCACCGACATTAAGTGTTTCGGTTGCCGTGAATGCACCAGTCACACCGGTAAGCACGAGGTAGTCAGCACCTGTCGCTATAACGATCCCGGTATGACCGGATGTCACACCTGTCACGGTATTGCCGACAACAACTGCCGCAGAGAACGTAACGGTCAGAATGACATACGACGCAGATGACGGTGCTGTTCTTCCGTCGAATCGTTCATACCCGGCAATCCGCGTGTATCCGCCGCCAATGTTGCATTCATAGTTCAGCGCATCGCGCGCCACACCGGGCTTCAAGGACAGCGTCGGCGTCACGAGGTCCAGACCACCCTTGAGGGCGATCATCTCGTACATGACGCGAGGCATGTCCATCGGTTTCATGCAAGCGGTCCTGCCATACGGATCATCGGAAGCTGATTGACTTCGAGCTTGTCAAGCTGGATGCCATACTCGTTCATGCCGCGGTTGTAGGCTTCACTGGCCGCCTCGTAGCCACCATAGAACATGAGCGCCCGCCACACAACCGCTATGTGGTATGCAGCCGGCCAGCCCGGTTCGGTCGTGTCACTGGCAAGCTCGGCAGGTTTCCGGTAGTAGTCGAGCGTGACAGTGTGATCGCCGTTCGGTACCGGACCGAATGACAGCGTATTGTCGGGATTGATCGTAAAAACCAGAGGCCGGGACTGCGCGTATCGAAGGGCACCGTACAGGTACGAATTGCGGAAGTCGTCGTACTCGACGAAGTTCATGAAGATTTCAGTTGTCGGACCTGATGCTGTCACGTAGTTACGTGCTGTGTCGAGGGTCCATTGCGACACGTCGGTTGCGGCGGCGTTGTACGCACCGGACTGGCCGGCGACAGTGACGATGGTCGCTGACTTCCGCATCCAGCGCCATGTCGTATGGGCCGACTCGATGTCGAGTACGGCCTGCTGAACCCAATTGACGACCCGCCCCAACTCACCCGTCTGATTGGCCGTAGCGGTCATTGGCTGTGCCGAGATGCCAGCCTCAGCGATCAGACGATTGCAGAGTTGGAGCAGATTCATATCGGACCCCTTAGCCCTCGGCCATGATCTTGTTTAGCCACGCGATACCCTTCGGCGTGTCCTGCAACACGGAGAACGGGAACTGCGCCGACGTGCTGCGGATGATTTCGTTCCGCGGGTCGAGGGATTCTTCGGGCTGCTCGTGCTTGGTCTGCACGTTGATCGGCTTCGAGCGCGCCAGCACTTCGACGTACTTGCGGCGCATGATCCACGGACGGCCGACCGGCACCCACTCGGGCACGCCATTGACATAGAGGTCGATCAGCTTGCGCGGATTCTTCTCCTGCAACGGCTCGACGCGAATCTTCACCAGTTCTTCCATGAACATGATGTCGCCGAGTTCGTCCATTGTCAGCGACGCATCGCCGATAGCTTCGATTTCCGGTGCTTCGCGCACCAGCACCTGATCGAGCGGCGGCATGACGATCTTGCCGGCACCTTGTTGGCCGACCGGCATCTCGGCAGTATGAGCAAGTTCTTGCATGGGTGTCTCCTGTTGTTGGTTACGGGGTGGTTCAGTACAACACCCCGGCCGCGACCGGGATGCTGTGGTGAGCCGCCGCGTTGTTACGCGACTTGCGGACGATCAGGCAGGGTAGCGCAATCCTGAAAGACCTTGGTGATGCCGGTCTGTGCCGCCTGATTGCTGGAACCCATCGTCCATGCGGAGCCGGTCGAAATGACCTTGACCAACTCGTAGCCGATGGGGCACAGCGTATCGGGGATGCCGGGGAACTGCGGCGCGTTTGCAAACACGCCAAGGTCCGAATAATCCACGATCTGACCCTGCACGACCTTGAGAGCACCAGAAGTGTCGAGGCACCAGACGAACACGCCCGCCTTGTTCAGACCAATCGGAAGGAACGCTACGCCGGTAGCAGCATCGGTCGTCGGCGTCGCGCCGTTGCTGGCACCCGTGAAGGTGTACATCTTGCCCTTGATGCAGTAGTACATGACGAGCGAGTTGGTCGTCGTGGTGGTAGTGGTAGTGCCCGCAGCGAGACCGGCCTTGGTCAGCATCTGAGTCTGCGGAGTAGTTTGCAAGCTATCCATGATTTATGGTTCCTTTCGAGATTGATTAGCCGAGAGCGATCGAGGGATCGCACGCGCCAATGACATCGGTGTAGGTCACCGTCACCGTACCGCCCGTCAGTGCCGTGGTGCCGCCCGTAAAAACGTTCGCCCCGGCAGAGATGGTGACGATACCGAACAGCGCCTTGCCTTCATCCGGCGTCGGATAGGTGACAGCAGCGAGCGAACCCGCTTCGACGCCCATCTTCGCGCTCACCGCACCGGCTGCATCGACGTACAGACACAGGACGTTGAACTTGTTGATGGCGACGCTGTTGGCGGCGACGAGGGAGTAGATCGGATCAGCCGCGCTGAGAGCCACGTGACGACCGCCAGCGACCGCTTTCACGGTACCAGTGGTCTTGACGTGCTGCGTGGTCGTCGCGATCGCCAGCGTGCCAGCATTGAATGCCTGACTCGACAGACGATCGGCAATTGCACGCAGGATCGGACGAAGAGCGTTCTCGTCACCGATCGCCGCCATCGCGTTGAGTTGTTGTGCAACAGTCGTGAGCATGGTCGCTCTCCCCGATTACAGCGCGGTAACGCCGACGTTGGCGACAGCCAGCCAACCAGCATTCTCGACCAGAGCAGCCTTCCACCAGATCGTGCCAGCATAGCCACGCTGGCCGAACGGATCACTCTTCGACTTCTGGCCCGGAGGCAGGAAGGTCGGATCGAGCGATTCCTTGCCGCGCACCGCGACTTGCGACCATGCATCTTCGGCCGCGACGATCAGCGGATACACGTCGGGGTTGGTGCCGCCCGTCGTG
>WBZS01001431.1_pt1 | contig 19057 bp, 18 predicted proteins | sample 5204201 | NCBI WGS metagenome assembly WBZS01 (sample SAMN12344357, study PRJNA552823) | activated sludge metagenome | biome: Activated sludge suspended growth; feature: Nitrification reactor; material: Wastewater; isolation source: activated sludge from nitrification reactor of wastewater...
CACACCAGGCCTACGCCTGGAACTGGTGGTTGATGGTGCCGCTGGGCTTCGTCCTCATGGGGTTCCGGATCCGCGCCGAACTGGCCACCGAGGCGGACGCGGATCCCCGCCGCCAGCAGGTCCCGACGACGCGACCGGCCAAGGCAGCGAAGAAGACCCGGATCTGGGACGACGAAGACGCCTGAGCTCGGTCAGGAGGCGGCGGTCACCCCGGTCGCGAACTGGGTGCGGTGCAGGTCGGCGTAGAGCCCACCGCGCGCGATCAACTCGTCATGGGTCCCGCGCTCGACGATCCGCCCGTCGTCGAGGACGAGGATCAGGTCGGCGCCCCGGACCGTCGAGAGCCGGTGCGCGATGACGATCGCCGTCCGGTCACGCAGGGCCTCGTCGAGGGCCCGCTGCAGCGCGGACTCGGATTCGGAGTCCAGGTGGGCGGTGGCCTCGTCGAGGACGATCAGGCCCGGGCCCTTGAGCAGCAGCCGGGCGACGGCCAACCGCTGCTTCTCGCCGCCGGAGAGCCGGTGCCCGCGATCACCGACGACGGTGTCGAGGCCGGCGGGCAACGACGCGACGAGCGGTTCGACCTGCGCGGCTCGCAGGGCGCCCCACATCTGGTCCTCGGTGGCGCCGGGCGCGGCATACAGCAGGTTCGCCCGGATGGTGTCGTGGAACAGGTGGGCGTCCTGGGTGACCACGCCCACCGTGTCGCTCACCGAGGCGAGGGTCGCCTCGCGCAGGTCGACGCCGTTGATCCGCACCGCTCCGCGGTCCGGGTCGTAGAGGCGGGCGACCAGGCCGGTCAAGGTGGTCTTCCCAGCCCCGCTGGGGCCGACGAGCGCGACCAACTGACCGGGTTCGACCGTGAACGAGACGTCCTCGAGGACGGCCTCGCTGCCGCGTCGGTCCCCGGTGGCGGCGCCCTCCAGGGACGCCAGGGACACCTGGTCGGCCGAGGGGTAGTGGAAGGTCACCTGGTCCACCTCGACCCGCACCGGCGCGTCGGGCAACGGACGCGCGTCGTCGCGTTGGGCGATGAGTGGGCGCAGGTCGAGGACCTCGAAGACCCGCTCGAAGGACACCAGGGCCGTCATCACGTCGACGCGCACGTTGGAGATGGCCGTCAAAGGCCCGTACAGGCGAGCGAGCAGGGCGGTGAGCGCGAAGAGGGTCCCCACGGTCAGCGTGCCGTCGATCGCCTGCAGGCCCCCGAAGCCGTAGACGAGCGCCGTCGCGAGGGCCGCGACGGTCGTCAGTGCCACGAAGAAGACGTTGCGGTTGACCGCGATCTTGACCCCGACGTCACGCACCTTGGCCGCGCGGTCGGCATACTCCTCGTCCTCGCGGGCGGGCGAGCCGAACAGCTTGACGAGCAACGCCCCGGCGACGTTGAAGCGCTCCGTCATCCGCGAGGACAGGTCGGCATTCTGGGTCATCTGGGTGTAACTGAGCCCGGCCAACCGCTTGCCCATGACCCGTGCGGGGATGAGGAAGAACGGCACGAGGACCAGGGCGGCCACCGTGATCTGCCACGACAGGCTGACCATCGCCACCAGGATCAGGACGAGGGAGATCGCGTTGCTCACCGTGCTCGAGAGCACCGAGGTGAAGGCCTGCTGGGCCCCGATGACGTCACTGCCCAGGCGGGAGACGAGGGCGCCGGTCTGGGCGCGAGTGAAGAATGCGATCGGCTGGCGCAGGACGTGCCCGAAGACCTGGGTGCGCAGGTCATAGATGAGACCTTCACCGATCTGGGCGGAGTACCAGCGCTGGGTCAGGCTGATCGCGGCCCCGAGCAGGGCCAGGCCGGCGACCAACAGGGCCAGGCGGATGACGGTCTCGCGATGACCGGGGATCACACCGTCATCGACGAGCGACTTGAGCAGCAGTGGGGTCGCGACGACCATGACGGCGTCCACGACGACGAGCGCGAGGAAGACCCCGATCCGGCCGACATACGGTCGGGCGTAGCCGAGCACCCGTCGGGTCGTGCCCGGGCGCAAGGTGATCTCCTTGACGCTCGAGTCCCTCGTCAGGCTGTGCATCAGTTGCCAGCCGCCACCGGGCATGCTCATCGGGGCACCACTTCCTTGCGCGAGATCCGTCGCGTGTTCGTCGTCGTTCGTCAGGGCCAGTCAACCACCGCGCACCGACCGGCATTCCGCCGTGCGTCTCGGCGCCGAGCCCTCGGGCGCCCGGAGAGTGGACCCGGTGTGGGCATCCGCGCCCCGCTCGGCCACGATGAACCCACGCGCGCCGTACACCGCGACGCAAGGGTCCGCTCGACGAAGAGGTATGCCGTGGCACCGGTCAAGCAGCACAAGGTCATGCTCGACGAGTCGGAGATGCCGACACGTTGGTACAACATCCTCGCCGACCTGCCCACGCCCCCTCCCCCGCCGCTGCACCCGGGCACCGGCCAGCCGGTCGGGCCCGACGACCTGACCCCGATCTTCCCGATGGACCTGATCCTCCAGGAGGTGTCGGCCGAGCGATACATCGACATCCCCGACGAGGTGCTCGACGTCTACCGGCTGTGGCGGCCCTCGCCGTTGTACCGCGCCCACCGGGGAGAAGGCGCTCGGCACGACCGCGAAGATCTACTACAAGTACGAGGGCGTCTCCCCGGCGGGCTCGCACAAGCCCAACACGGCGGTGCCGCAGGCCTACTACAACGCCAAGGCAGGCATCACGAAGCTGACGACCGAGACCGGCGCCGGGCAGTGGGGCACCTCGCTGGCTTTCGCCTGCGCCCAGTTCGGGCTCGAGTGCGAGGTGTGGCAGGTCCGCGCGTCGTATGACGGCAAGCCCTACCGCAAGATCATGATCGAGACCTTCGGCGCGACGATCCACCCCTCCCCCTCCGACCTCACCGAGGCCGGTCGCACCGCCCTGGCCGCGGACCCGAACTCTCCGGGCTCGCTGGGCCTGGCGATCTCCGAGGCCGTCGAAGTCGCCGCCCAGGACCCGAACGCCAACTACGCCCTCGGTTCGGTGCTCAACCACGTGCTGCTGCACCAGACGATCATCGGCGAGGAGGCGCTGCTCCAACTCGCGAAGATCGACGAGACGGTCGACCTCATCGTCGGCTGCACCGGGGGTGGCTCGAACTTCGCCGGCCTGACCTTCCCCTTCCTGCGCGAGAGGTTCGCCACCGGTTCCGGCCCGGTGATCCGCGCGGTCGAGCCGGCTTCCTGTCCCTCGCTGACGCAGGGCACCTACGCCTACGACTTCGGCGACGTCGCTGGGCTCACCCCGCTGCTCAAGATGCACACCCTCGGCCACGACTTCATGCCCGACCCGATCCATGCCGGGGGCCTGCGCTACCACGGGATGAGCCCGCTGATCTCGCACCTCTACGAGGAGAAGTTCATCGAGGCGGTCGCCAAGACGCAGCAGGACTGCTTCGCCGCCGGGGTCCTCTTCGCCCGGACCGAGGGGATCATCCCCGCCCCCGAGTCCACCCACGCGATCGCGGCGGCGATCGACGCGGCCCATGCCGCGACGGCCGCCGGCGAGGAGACCGTCATCCTGACCGCCCTCTCGGGCCACGGGCACGTCGACATGATGGCCTACGACGCCTACCTGCGTGGGGACCTGATCGACCACACGTGGGACGACACCGAGCTCCAGGAGTCGGTGGCCAGGGCCCTCACCAAGCTCCCCGCCATCCCGGGCGCCTGAGCGCGTCCCCTCATACAACCTCTCCCGGTGCCGGTTTGCCTACGGAGGTGTCACTTCGTCGGTGGCACTCTCCTAGCCAAAGTGGCACCGGGAGAGGTTGTCTGGCGGCGGGGACGGGTATGCCGTGGGGCCGGCTCGGGTGACCGGCGGGCCGTCAGGCGAGCGTGATCAGGTCGCGGTAGTCGGTGTTGTAGAGGTCCTCGACGCCGTCGGGCAGGAGCAGGATCCGCTCGGGCTCGAGGGCGTCGACCGCTCCCTCGTCGTGGGTGACCAGCACGACCGCACCCTTGTAGGTCTTCAGCGCCCCGAGGATCTCGGCGCGTGAGGCCGGGTCGAGGTTGTTCGTCGGTTCGTCGAGGAGCAGGACATTGGCCGAGGACACCACGAGCAGGGCCAGCGACAACCGGGTCTTCTCGCCCCCGGAGAGCACCCCGGCCGGCTTGTCGACCGCGTCACCGGAGAACAGGAAGGAGCCGAGGACCTTGCGCACCTCGGTCTCGCCGAGGTCCGGCGCCGCGGACTTCATGTTCTCCAGGACGGTCCGCGCGGTGTCGAGGTTCTCGTGCTCCTGCGCGTAGTAGCCGATCTTGAGTCCGTGGCCGGGCTCCACCTGGCCGGTGTCGGGCGCGTCCACGCCGGCGAGGATCCGCAGCAGCGTCGTCTTCCCGGCGCCGTTGAGGCCGAGCACCACGACGCGCGATCCTCGGTCGATGGCCAGGTCGACATCGGTGAAGACCTCGAGCGAGCCGAAGGACCGTGACAGCCCCGAGGCGCGCAGCGGCGTCTTGCCGCAGGAGGCCGGCTCGGGGAAGCGGAGCTTCGCGACCCGGTCCGAGACCCGCTCGGCCTCCAAGCCGGCCAGCATCCGCTCGGCCCGGCGGGCCATGTTCTGGGCCGCCACGGTCTTCGTCGCCTTGGCGCGCATCTTGTCGGCCTGGCTGAGCAGGACGGCGGCCTTCTTCTCGACGTTGGCCCGCTCGCGCTTGCGGCGTCGCTCGTCGGTCTCGCGCTGGTCGAGATAGGCCTTCCAGCCGAGGTTGTAGAGGTCGAGCTCGGCCCGGTTCGCGTCGAGGTGGAACACCTTGTTCACGACCACGTCGAGCAGGTCGACGTCGTGCGAGATGACGACCAGCCCACCCTTGTAGGACTTCAGGTGATCGCGCAACCAGAGGATGGAGTCGGCGTCCAAGTGGTTGGTCGGCTCGTCGAGCAGCAGGGTCTGGGCCCCCGAGAACAGGATCCGGGAGAGCTCGATCCGGCGCCGCTGCCCACCGCTCAAGGTGCCCAACGACTGCTCGAGGTGCCGCTCGGTCAGACCCAGGGCGCTGGCGATCGTCGCGGCCTCGGACTGCGCGGCATACCCGCCGGCGGCGGTGAACTCGGCGTCCAGGCGGGCGTAGCGTCGCATCGCCCGTTCCTGCTTCTCGCCCGTCTGCGCCCCCATGGCCTCCTCGGTCGACCGCAGGTCGCGCAGGATGACGTCGAGCCCGCGGGCGGACAGGACCCGGTCCCGGGCGGTCATCCCCAGGTCACCGGTGCGCGGGTCCTGCGGCAGGTACCCCACCGCACCGGAGCGGGTGATCACCCCACCGGCCGGTTGGCCCTCGCCGGCCAGGCACTTGGTCAGGGTCGTCTTGCCCGCCCCGTTGCGCCCGACGAGGCCGATCCGGTCCCCGGGCGCGACCCGGAACGTCGCGTGCTCGAGGAGGAGGTGGGAGCCGGCCCGCAACTCGACGTCGGCGGCGGTGATCATGACAAGGCCTTCAGCGGGGAGTGGACGGGCGAGCAGCGGGGGCGTCGGGGCGGGGGCTTGAGAGTCGGCTGTGCCCGCGACACGCGATCCAGCGGACCGTGGGGAAGCACGCCGGAGGACCAACGGTTTAGTGTAGGTGCCGCCGCTGCTGCGGCGGTCACGCCTGCACCCCGGAGGGTCCTGTCCATGAGTTTCAACGAGAACGCCACCCTCGACACCTCTCAGGTCATCACCGGCGGTGGGGGCAGCGGTGGCGGCCCCGGTGGGATGGTCGTCGGCGGTGGCATCGGTGGGATCATCATGCTGATCCTCGCCCTGATCTTCGGGATCAACCCCTCCAGCCTGCCCAGCGGCACGCCCAACCAGGCCGACCCGGGACAGGTGCAGACCGACGCCAGCTCGACCGGCTGCAAGACCGGTGCCGACGCCAACGCCAACGTCGACTGCCGGGTCATCGGCACGGTCAACTCGGTGCAGGCCTACTGGACCGCCGAGCTGCCCCGCTACGGCAAGCAGTGGCAGCCCACCAAGACCGTCCTCTACTCCGGAGCCACCCAGTCCGCGTGTGGCACGGCCTCCAATCAGGTCGGGCCCTTCTACTGCCCGCTGGACAAGCTCGTCTACATCGACTCCTCGTTCTTCGACCTGCTCACCCAGCGCTTCGGCGCCGACAACGGCGCCCTCGCCCAGGAGTACGTGCTCGCCCATGAGTACGGCCACGCGCTGCAGGACCAGCTCGGCCTGCTCGACCGGGCCCAGCAGGACCCGCAGGGCGCGAACGGCGGCGGCGTCCGCACCGAGTTGATGGCCGACTGCCTCGCCGGGGTCTGGGCCAAGCACGCCGCCACGGTGCCCGACGCCAAGGGCGTGACCTTCCTCAAGCCGTTGACCACCCAGGACATCCAGTCCGCGCTCTCCGCGGCGTCGGCCGTCGGCGACGACCAGATCCAGGCCAAGACCCAGGGCCGGGTCACCCCGGAGACCTGGACCCACGGCTCGGCCGAGGCTCGCCAGCGCTGGTTCCTCCAGGGCTACAAGACCGGCGACCTCAACCAGTGCGACACCTTCTCGGTCGACACCGTCGAGTGACCCCGGGCGGCGGTCAGTGGCCGCCGGCCAACTCGCGCCACCGCGCCAGCAGACCCGCTCGATCGCGAGTGGGCGCCCCCGTGGGGAAACTGCTCGTCACGTAGTGCTGGGCGAACGGGAAGCACGCGACCTCGAACGGTTCGGCGGCGCGCAGGTGTGCGGCCACCGTGTTCTCCGACAGCGCCAGCGACGTCGGCGGCACCCGCAGGGCCGTGGCGACGACGTGCGGGTGGAAGACCAACCCGAACTGCTCCGCTCCCGGTCGGCCCAGTTCGCCGCCGTAGTCCACCGAGAGGTTGCCCTCGACCCACAGCCGCTCGTCCAACGCCACGGACTCGGCGCCCGCGAGGTCGAGGTGTCCCCGGAGCCGGTTGCCGCCGCGGTCGGCGGCGATGTCGATCAGGACCTCTCCGGCCGGGGTGGTCGTCACCATCGCGTTGGTGGCGCTCGGCGCGGCGAAACCGCGTCCGGGTTCGTGACTGATCGTGTTCGACTCCACGTCGCAGATCACCCAGGTCAGCATCCCCCGCTCCCGGTGCTCGGCGATGAGCGACACCTCCAGGCGGATCCCCCAGAACACCGAGGTGTGCACCGCGAACGCCCCGAGGACGCACATCGGTCGGCGCTCACCGTCGGCGAACATCGTCGTGGGGAGCAGGTCGTAGCCCTCGGGGAGCAACCGACGGGCGGCGTCGAGGTCGGTGATCTCGTAGGCGAGGAAGGTGGCGTAGGGCTCGACGACGAACCCGATCCGCGCGTCCCGCCCCCCGGCCCGGTCCACGACCCAGTCCTGCACCCGGCGCGGCAGGCGACCGAGGGCCTCGGCGCGCTGGTGCAGGCGACCGACCTCGCGCGGGGTCACCATCTCCTCGGTAACGCGGGCGAAGCGTCGGATCAGCGCGGCCTCATCGGGGGTCATGGTCGCTCACTGTCGGGTCGTGGGTCGGCAGTGCAGGGGTCGACGGCTCGACGACGGTCACCGCCACCGTGCGGGCGCGTTCCAGCGCGCGGTCGAGGACGGCGCGGGTCGGGTCGGGGACGTCGTATGCCGTCCGCTGCGGGAGCGCGGTGAGAGCGGCCAGCCGCGGGTCGGCGAGGACCTCCCCGGCCAAGGACTTGTCACCGCCGACGAGCAGGGCGCGGGGCGCCGGACCCCCCGCCAGCACCCGGGCCAAGTGGTCGCGCACGGCACCGACGAGGGCGTCGGCCTGGTTGGACCGGCGGCGGGCGAAACGTTGCTGGGACCAGCCGCCGGCGGCGGTGCGGGACTGGACGTGCCGGGACCCGACCTTGTGGGCGAGCAGCCGTGCCCCGTCCGCCAACGCCACGGCATACCCGCCCCTGCGGATGAGAACCACGGCCAGCGGCGAGAGGTCGAACCGGTCGACCGCCACGACTCGCTGCGGCTCACCGCCGGGATTGTTCGCCTCGAATCTGGCCAGCCAGTCGCCGAAACGCTCGGGGGCCACCTCGATGACGCGGGTGGTCACGGGTCAGATGTTGAAGCCGAGGGCGCGCAACTGCTCGCGACCGTCATCGGTGATCTTGTCCGGGCCCCACGGCGGCATCCAGACCCAGTTGATCCGGTGCGTCTCGACGAGTCCCTCGAGCGACTGGGCGGTCTGGTCCTCGATGACGTCGGTCAGCGGACAGGCCGCCGAGGTCAGCGTCATGTCGATGACCGCGTGGTTCTGGGCGTCGACGGTGATCCCGTAGACGAGACCCAGGTCGACGACGTTGATGCCGAGTTCGGGATCGACGACGTCACGCATCGCCTCCTCGACGTCCGCGACGTTGGTGGGCGAGGTTCGGGTGTCGCTCATGAGGAACCTTTCGGGGACGGGGAGGTCGACGTGGGCGCGTCGGGGACCGCGATCCCCGTGCGGGCGAGGGCGTCCGAAAGCGCCATCCAGGGCAGGAGAGCGCACTTGACGCGGGCGGGGTACTTCGCGACCCCGGAGAGGGCGACACCGTCGCCGATGATCTCCTCGTCGCCGGGGTCGGCGCCCTTCGAGGTGAGCATCGCCCGCATCGCGGCGTGGGTCGCGAACACCTCCGCGAGCGCGTGCCCGGTGACCTCCTCGGCGAGGATCGACGCCGAGGCCACGCTGATCGAGCACCCCTGGCTGTCATAGGAAACGTCGTCGACGACCCGGTCGCCGCCCTCGCCGGTCAGGTGCACGCGCAGGGTCACCTCGTCGCCGCAGGTCGGGTTGACGTGGTGCACCTCGGCCAGGAACGGCTCGCGGAGCCCGGCCCGGACCGGGCGCTTGCTGTGGTCGAGGATCAGTTGCTGGTAGAGGTCCACGGCTCAGGCCACCTCCAGACCGAAGACCTGCGGGACGGTGTCGAGGGCGGCCAGGAGCGCGTCCACCTCACCGAGGGTGTTGTATGCCGCGAAGCTCGCCCGCGTCGTGGCGGCCGCCTTGAGCGTCCGGTGCAGCGGCCAGGCGCAGTGGTGGCCGACGCGCACGGCGACGCCGGCCGCGTCGAGCACCTGGCCGACGTCGTGGGCGTGGACGCCGTCGACGACGAAGCTGACGGCTCCCCCGCGATCGGTCAGGTCGGTCGGGCCGACGACCCGCACCCAGGGGCGCTGCGCGAGCCCGGCCAGCAGGTGCTCGGTGAGCGCGTGCTCGTGGGCGGCGACGCGGTCCATGCCGAGCGCGGTGAGATAGTCGCAGGCCGCTGCCAACCCGATCGCCTGGGCCGCGTTGGGCACTCCGGCCTCGAACTTCTGGGGCACCGGGGCATAGGTCGCCGACTCCATCGTCACGGTCTCGATCATCGAGCCACCGGTGAGGAAGACGGGCATCTGTTCGAGCAGGTCCATCCGGCCCCACAGCACTCCGATGCCCATCGGGCCGAGCATCTTGTGGCCGCTGAAGGCGGCGAAGTCGATCCCGAGGGACGCGAGGTCGACCGGCAGGTGCGGCACCGACTGGCACGCGTCGAGCAGCGTGACCGCTCCGACCGCCTGGGCCCGGGCGACCAGGGCGGCCACCGGGTTCACCGTGCCCAGGACGTTGCTCTGGTGGGTGAAGGCGAGGACCTTGGTGCGCTCGGTGACGAGTTCGGTCAGGGGAGCGAGGTCGAGCCGGCCCTGGGCGGTCACCGGGATCCAGCGGAGGGTGGCCCCGGTGCGGCGGGTCAGTTCCTGCCACGGGATGAGGTTGGCGTGATGCTCCATCTCGGTGACGACGACCTCGTCGCCCGGGCCGATCGTGAACCGGTCGCCGGTGCCTCCCCCACCGCCGGCGCCGCCGTTGGAGAAGGCGTAGGCGACGAGGTTGATCGCCTCGGTGGCGTTCTTGGTGAAGACGACCTCGTCGGGGCGGGCACCGACGAAGCCGGCCACCGTCGCGCGGGCGGCCTCGTAGGCCTCCGTCCCCTCCTCCGAGAGCGCGTGCGCGCCCCGGTGCGGAGCGGCGTTCAACCGCTCATACCACTCGCGTTCGGCGTCGAGCACCCGCGTGGGCTTCTGGGAGGTCGCCCCCGAGTCGAGGTAGACCAGCGGGCGGCCCTCGCGCACGGTGCGCGTCAGGATCGGGAAGTCGGCCCGGATCCGGGCCGACTCCTCGGCCGAGAAGGGCTGCGCTCCTGGAGCGGACGGCATACGGAAGTCCTCGTCGCGAAGGGGATCAGGCGGGGGTCAGGAAGCGGTCGTAGCCCTGGGACTCGAGCTGGTCGGCCAGCTCCGGGCCACCCTCCTCGACGATCCGGCCGTCGACGAAGACATGCACGAAGTCGGGGGTGATGTAGCGCAGGATCCGCGTGTAGTGGGTGATCAGGAGCACCCCGGCATTGGTGGCCGCCTTGGCGCGGTTGACCCCCTCGGAGACGATCCGCAGCGCGTCGACGTCCAGACCCGAGTCGGTCTCGTCGAGGATCGCGATCTTCGGCCGGAGCAATTCCATCTGGAGGATCTCGTTGCGCTTCTTCTCCCCACCGGAGAAGCCCTCGTTGACGTTGCGGTTGGCGAATTCGGGGTCCATCCGCAGCTGGGCCATCGCGTCCTTGACCTCCTTGACCCAGGTGCGCAGCTTGGGCGCCTCGCCGTCGATGGCGGTCTTCGCGGTGCGCAGGAAGTTGGAGTTGGAGACCCCGGGGACCTCGACGGGGTACTGCATCCCGAGGAAGATCCCCGCCCGGGCCCGCTCGTCGACGCTCATCGCGAGCACGTCCTCGCCGTCGAGGGTCACGCTGCCGGAGCTGATCGTGTACTTGGGGTGCCCGGCGATCGCGTAGGCCAGCGTCGACTTCCCGGAGCCGTTGGGGCCCATGATGGCGTGCGTCTGGCCGGACTCGATGGTCAGGTCGACACCGCGGAGGATCTCCTTGGTGCCCTGGTCGGTCTCGACGGAGACGTGGAGGTCCTTGATCTCAAGGGTGGACATGCGGGGATCCTCAGTTCTGGTCGTTCGTCAGGGCGACGAGGACGTCGTCGCCGTCGATGATCACGTGGTGGACGGCCACCGGCACGGTGGCCGGCGGACAGGTGGGGGCGCCGGTGCGCAGGTCGAACCGCGACCCGTGCAGCCAGCACTCGATCGCGCAGCCCTCGACCTCCCCCTCGGAGAGCGAGACGTTGGCGTGCGTGCACTGGTCGTCGATGCAGTGCACCGTGCCGTCCTCGGTGCGCACGAGCGCGACGATGCGGCCCTCGACGTCGGCGGCGACCGCCCCGACCGTCGGCAGGTCCTCGAGCCGGCAGACGCGCACCGCGGGGCGGTAGGCCGCGTCCTCGGTGGTGTGCACGGTCATCGGGTGACCGCCTCGAGCTCGGTCTCGATCGCGGCCATCAGTCGCTCCTCGACCTCCGCGACCCCGATCCGGGAGACCACCGAGGCGAAGAAACCCCGCACGACCAGGCGGCGCGCCTCCGGCTCGGTGATGCCGCGCGACATCAGATAGAACAACTGCTCGTCGTCGAAGCGACCGGTGGCACTGGCATGGCCGGCCCCGGCGATCTGGCCGGTCTCGATCTCCAGGTTGGGCACCGAGTCGGCGCGGGCGCCCTCGGTGAGCAGCAGGTTGCGGTTGAGTTCGTAGGTGTCGGTGCCCTCGGCGGCCGCCCGGATCAGGACGTCGCCGACCCACACGGTGCGGGCGGTCTCGCCCTGCAGGGCACCCTTGTACTCGACGTTGCTCCGGCAGTGGGGGGTGCCGTGGTCGACGAAGAGCCGGTGCTCGAGGTGCTGGTGGGCGTCGGCGAAGGAGACCCCGAGGCCGTCGAACGAGCCTCCGGGGCCGGCATACGTGACGTTGGTGTTGAGCCGGACGATGCCGCCGCCGAGCGTGACGACGATGTGCCGGACGCTGGCGTCCCGACCCACGACGACGTCGTGCTGCCCCAGGTGGACCGCCTCGTCGTCCCACTCCTGGAGGGTGACGACGGTGAGGTCGGCGCCGTCACCGGCGGTGATCGAGAGGACCTCGCCGTAGGTCGCCCGGCCGGCGTGCCCGAGGACGACCGTCGCCCGGGCATGCGGGCCGACCCGAAGCCAGAGGTGTCCGTGGACGAGTTGCCCGTCGGCGCCGGAGAGGGTGACCCTCACCGGATCGGTGAGCTCGGCGTCGGCGGGGATGTCGATCACCCCGACTCCCCCACTGTGCGCGGCGGCGACGGCCGCCGCCCGGTCACCCGGCTTGGGCATGCCGGCCCGCTGCCACTCCTGCACCGAGACGGACGAGATGGTGACGCCCGCGGGGAGGTGCTCCTCCCAGTCCAGGCAGAGACCGGTCGGCTCGTCCCGGAAGAGGTCGGCGAGACGGCTCACCGGGGTGAAGCGCCAGTCCTCCTCGCGGCCGGTCGGCAGCGGGAAGTCGGCCACGGCATACGAGGTCGTCCGTTCGGCGCGGGACTGGTCGGGGACCATCGTGGCCGCCGAGTGCGTGTGGGCACCGGCGCTCGGATCGGTGGGGCCGCGCAGGCCCGGGTGGACGTCGGTCTCGGGGGGTGAGGTGAGCAGGCCGCTCATGTCAGCCGACGGCTCCTTCCATCTGGAGTTCGATCAGGCGGTTGAGTTCGAGGGCGTACTCCATCGGGAGCTCCTTGGCGATCGGCTCGACGAAGCCGCGCACGATCATGGCCATCGCCTCGTCCTGCGCCAGGCCGCGGGACATGAGGTAGAACATCTGGTCCTCGGACACCTTCGACACGGTCGCCTCGTGACCCATCTGCACGTCGTCCTCGCGGATGTCGACGTAGGGGTAGGTGTCGGAGCGGCTGATGTTGTCGACGAGCAGGGCGTCGCAGACGACCGAGGACTTCGAGCCGTGCGCTCCCTCGTTGATCTGCACCAGGCCCCGGTATGACGTCCGCCCGCCTCCGCGGGCCACCGACTTGCTGACGATCGAGCTCGACGTGTTCGGGGCGGCGTGGACCATCTTCGACCCGGCGTCCTGGTGCTGACCCTCGCCGGCGAACGCGATCGACAGGGTCTCGCCCCGGGCGTGCTCGCCCATCAGGAAGACCGCGGGGTACTTCATCGTGACCTTGGACCCGATGTTGCCGTCGATCCACTCCATCGTCGCGCCCGCGGCGCAGGTGGCCCGCTTGGTGACGAGGTTGTAGACGTTGTTGGACCAGTTCTGGATGGTCGTGTACCGGACGCGGGCGTTCTTCTTGACGATGATCTCAACGACCGCACTGTGCAGGCTGTCCGACGTGTAGATCGGTGCCGTGCAGCCCTCGACGTAGTGCACGGACGAGCCCTCGTCGGCGATGATCAGGGTCCGCTCGAACTGGCCCATGTTCTCGGTGTTGATCCGGAAGTAGGCCTGGAGCGGGATGTCGACGTGCACGCCCGGCGGCACGTAGATGAAGGACCCACCCGACCAGACGGCCGTGTTGAGGGCGGCGAACTTGTTGTCCCCGGCGGGGATCACGGTCGCGAAGTGCTCGCGGAAGAGGTCCTCGTGGTCGCGCAGGCCGCTGTCGGTGTCGACGAAGATGACGCCCTTCTCCTCCAGGTCCTCGCGGATCTGGTGGTACACCACTTCGCTTTCATATTGAGCCGCCACCCCGGCGACGAGGCGCTGCTTCTCGGCCTCGGGGATGCCGAGCCGGTCGTAGGTGTTCTTGATGTCCTCGGGGAGCTCCTCCCACGAGGTCGCCTGCTTCTCGGTGGACTTCACGAAGTACTTGATGTTCTGGAAGTCGATGCCCGAGAGGTCACTCCCCCACGAAGGCATCGGCTTCTTGTCGAACAGCCGCAGCGACTTCAGCCGCAACTCGCGCATCCAGGCGGGCTCACTCTTGCGCCCCGAGATGTCCTCGACGACCTCGACGCTCAGTCCGCGCCGGGCGGTCGCCCCGGCGGAGTCGGAGTCGGCCCAGCCGTACTCGTAGGTGCCCAGCCCCTTGAGCCCGGGGTTGCGGTCCTCGATCGACGGGGCCGTCGACTCGGACACGGGGGTGGTGGTCATCGGCTCGACCTCTCACTGGTGGGGGCAGGGTCGGCGGCGACCCCTGGGACGAAGGTGGTGCAGGCGTGCCCGCCGTGGGCGAGGGTCGCCAGGCGTTGGACGTGGACCCCGAGCAGTTCCGAGATGGCCTCGGTCTCGGCGTCACAGAACTCGGGGAACTCGGCCGCCACGTGTTGGACGGGGCAGTGCCCCTGACAGAGTTGGACGCCACTCAACACCGACGGGGCGTCGGGGGCGCCGACCGGCCGGGCGGTCGCCGCGAAGCCCTCGCGGTTGAGGGCGCCGACCAAGGCCTCCGTGCGCTGGGCGATCGTCGAGGACTCGATCGCGGGGACGTGCGGGGCGCACCGCGAGACCAGGTCGTCGGCGCGTTGCTCGGCGAAGGCGCGGACGGCGGCCGGGCCCGCGTGCGTGGCGAGGAACCGGACCGCCTCCCCGGCGAGGTCGTCGTAGTCACTGCGCAACGAGGAGTGGCCGCGGGCACTGACGACCCAGGACTTGGCCGGGCGGCCTCGGCCCCGCCGGGTGGTCGGTCCCTGGTGCTCCTCGATCAGGCCCTCAAGGTGGAGGTTGTCGACGTGCCGACGGACCGCCGTCTCGGTGAGGCCCAGGCGTTCGACGAGTGCGGAGGTCGTGATCGGTCCGAGGGCGCTGATGTCCCGCAGCAGCCGGCCGCGGGTGGTCGTCCCCCCGGTCGGCGAGGCTTCGCCGAGGACGGACGGGCGCGACGGATTAACCACACATACATGTTAGGTATGTTGGGCCGCCCGCGCCAACCAAGGGTGACCTAACCCTCGGCACCGGTCGGGGCGGCCGGGCCCTCGGGACGGTCGGTGCACTCATCGGCGTCGTCTTCGTCGGCGTCGTGTTCGTCGGCGTGCTCGTCGTCATGCTCGTCGGCGTGGCCGGCATCGAGTCCGTCGTCGTCGATCACGCCGAGGAACACCGACCGCAGCCGAGCCCTCGGTGGCGCCACCGACGCCGGCCCGAAGAGCCGCTCGCGCAACGGTGCCGTCAGCACCCCCAACGGGGCCTGCAGTACGTAGGAGTACGCGATCACCATCCCGGTGAGGCCCGGCGCGAGAACGAGGCCGATCACGATGCTCAACGCCACCGCGATCGTCGTGAACCACGCATGCCTGGAGGTCGGGGCCAGCAGGCTGCGGAAGGAGCGGAACCGGATCGTCGTCACCATGAGCAGCGCCGGCACGACACTGACGATGACCGGCAAGAGGAAACTCAGCCGGTGCGGACCGAGTTTCGGGCTCTCCAGCGCGAACACGGTGGCCATGACGACGGCCGCCGCCCCCGGACTCGGCAGGCCGATGAAGTACCGCTTGTCGGCCGTCGGATCGGTCGTCACGTTGAAGCGGGCCAGCCGGAAGGCCGCACAGGCCATCCAGAAGAACGCGCCACCCCAGGCCAGGATCGGCCACTCGGGCAGGGCCCAGGTGTGCACGAGCACGGCGGGCCCCAGCCCGAAGGACACGAGATCGGCGAGCGAATCCAACTGGATGCCGAAGGGTGAGGTCGCCCCCACCTTGCGGGCCACGAAGCCGTCGGCGATGTCCATGACGATCGACACCGCGATCAGGGCCGCCGCGAGGTGGAACCTGCCGCGAAAGGCGAGGAGCACGCAGGACAGGCCAGAGACCATGTTGAGCGTCGTGAAGATGCTCGGCGAGACCAGTCGCAGCCGTTCCTTCGGCCGGAGCTGACGCAGCGAGACGACCTCGACTCCGGTGGGCGAGACCAGTCGCCAGCGATCGAAGGGGCGCCGACCGTTGCGCCCCCGCAGCAGGCGTGGGCGCTCGGGCCGCTCCTCGCTCATGAGCCGGGCCCGGCAGGCACCGCCGGCCACCGGCCCAGCAGGGTCTCGCCGGCGACGATGCGGTCGCCGGTGGCGACCTGGAGGTCAACCTCGGGGGACACGAAGACGTCCATCCGCGACCCGAACTTCATCAGGCCGATCCGTTGCCCGGTCGCCAGCTCGTCCCCCACCCGCACCCGGGTCACGACCCGCCGGGCCATCAGGCCGACGATCTGACGGAAGTGCACGCGGCGGACCTGGCCATCGACCTCCTGCTCGACGGTGATGTCGCTGCGCTCGTTGAGGTAGGCACTCTCGTGCTTGTAGGCCGCGAGCCACTTCCCCGGCCGGTAGTCGACCTCGGTGACCCGACCGCCGTAGGGGGCTCGGTTGATGTGGACATCGAAGGCGGAGAGGAAGATCGAGACCTGTTGCCACTCCCCCGGCGGCGCGACGTCGCCTTGGCCGGGGCCGGCATACATGACCTTGCCATCGGCGGGCGAGCGCACCTCGTCGAGCGGTACGGGTGCCTCGTCACAGGAGCGGACGGGGTCGCGGAAGAAGAGCGCGACACCGACCGGGAGGGCCGCCAGGGCGAGCGCCAGCCCGGGACGCCGGCCCGCCAGGGCCAGAGCGGCAGGCAGGGCCGCGACGGCGGTCGCGGGCCCGGCGTCCTTGTCGATGGTGACCAACGGTGAATCCTCTCGATCTGTCGCCCTGACCCTAGTTCGTCCGGGGTGGCCCGGGCCACCACGGGTGCAGTCCCTAGGATCGGGGCCATGGCAGCGGTCGAGGTGGAGTCCCTGCGCCGGGTCTTTCCGGGGACCGTGGCCGTCGACGGCGCGACCTGGTCGGCCGAGCGCGGGATCATCACCACGGTCCTGGGGCCCAACGGCGCCGGGAAGTCGACGACCATCGAGTGCCTCGAGGGCCTGCAGCGCCCGGACAGCGGACGGGTCCGGGTGCTCGGGGTCGACCCATGGGCGGCGCCGGCCGACCACCGATCCAGGGTGGGTGTGATGTTCCAGGACGGGGGCCTACCGAACACGGCGCGACCCATGCCGCTGTTGCGTCACCTGGCTCGCCTGTATGCCGATCCGTGGCCGGTGGACCCGCTCGCCGAGCGGCTCGGCATCCCGGCCTTCGCGGGGACGCCGATCCGCCGGATGTCCGGCGGGCAGAAGCAGCGGGTGGCCCTGGCCGCCGCTTTGATCGGCCGCCCCGAGGTGGTCTTCCTCGACGAACCGACGGCCGGACTCGACCCGCACGCCCGGCTCGAGGTCTGGGACCTCGTCCGGGAGGTGGCCGCCGACGGTTCGGCGGTGGTGCTCACGACCCACTCCTTCGAGGAGACCGAACGGATCGGTGAGCAGGTGGTCATCATGGGACGGGGCCGGGTCGTCGCGAGCGGGACCACCGCGCAGGTCCGCGGTGACGGCACTCTGGAGGAGCGCTACTTCGCCCTGACCGGGGACCTGCGGTGAGCGCCGCCCCGCCCCGTGACCGGGTCCTGGCGCAGGCACGCTTCGAGACGAGCACCCTGCTGCGCAACGGCGAGCAACTCCTGGTGTCCATCGTGCTCCCGACGATGGCCCTCGTCGGGGTCACCCTGAGCCCCTACCCCGATCTGGGCAGCGGAGCCCGGATCGACGTCACCGCACCGGGTGCCCTGGCCCTGGCCGTCGCCTCGACCGCGTTCACCGGTCAGGCGATCAGCACCGCCTTCGACCGCCGTTTCGGCGTCCTGCGGATGTATGGCGTGAGCCCCCTCGGGCGTGGCGGGCTGGTCGCCGGCAAGACGCTGGCCGTGCTCGTCGTGCTCGCCCTGCAGCTCGTGGTCCTCGGCGGCGTCGCGGCGATTCTCGGCTGGCGTCCGGACCCCTCCGGCATCCTGCCCGCGCTCATCGGCGTCGTCGTCGGGGTCTGCGCCTTCGTCGGGTTGGCGCTGCTGCTCGCCGGCACGGTGCGCGCGGAGGCGGTCCTGGCGCTGGCCAACCTGCTCTGGGTGATCTTTCTCGGGCTCGGCCTGCTGCTGCCCGTCGCGGTGCTCCCGGGGTGGCTGAGAGGCCCCGCCGCCCTGCTGCCCTCGGGCGCGCTCGGGGAGTCCCTGCGCAGCGCCCTCCTCCACGGCGCCTGGCCGTGGGGCGACTGGGCGGTGCTCCTCGGCTGGGCGGCGATCACCTGGGCGATCGCCTGGCGCGTCTTCCGGTGGGCCCCGTGACCGGCAAGACCCCTCCTTCGTCCGGGCAGCTCAGAAGCCCTCGCGGAGCCGCACGAACCTGATCCCGGCGTCGAGCATCCGCGGCACCGCCTGGCTGACCCCCGGCGCGGTCCCCCGCCCCGGCCGGTTCATGTGACCAATGACGATGTCCCCCGCCCGCGCACGACCCACCTCCTGGGCCACCTGCGCCGTCGTGAACGTCGTCCCCGCGTCGCCGTTGATGCTGAAACCCGCAACCTTCTGGCCCAGGTCGGCGCAGAGTGCGGTGGCCACCTCGTCGTAGTGCGCCGTCCCGGTCCGGAAGAACCACGGCCGATGCCCCAGGGTCTGCAGGAACCAGGCATCGGCGCCGGTCACCTCGTCGTACGCATCGCCGGCGTCCCGGGTGCCCGCCTCCTTGTAGGCGCTCCGACCGGTCACCGACAGCGGCATGTGCCGGGTGCCGTGGTTCTCGACCTCGAAGAGCGGGTCGGCGACCAACTCCGCGGTCAAGCCCGGGTTGGCGGCGATCCAGCGCTGGTTGAGGAAGAGCGTTGCGGGGACCTGGCGGGATCGCAGGAAGTCGATCAGGCCGGCGTCGTAGCCGGAGCCGCCCCCCGGGCCCCCGCAGGCGTCGAAGGTCAGCGCGACCCCGACCGGGTTGGCGAGTCGGGTCGTCACCCCGGTGACCTCCATGCCCCACTGCTGAGGGGCCCGGCCGGCATACGCCGCGACGACCACCTCCCGGGTCGGGACGGCGGCAGGCGCCCACGCGGCCGACCCGGCGGGTGGGGTTGGCGTGGGAGTGGGAGTGGGCGTGGGGGTGACCGACGGGATCGCCGTCGGGGTCGCCGAAGAACCGGCTGACCCGCTCGTCGTGCCGGCACTGCCCGCAGCGCCCGGCTCGCGAGCCGGCACGCGCGCACAGCCCGCGACCAGCCCGACAACTCCCAACAACAGCGCGCGTCGAGGCGCGCCGCCCGTTTCGGCGTCCATCGTCTCCCCCAGAGCCATTCCCTCCACCCCGGCCGCTGCCACGACCGGCAGGGCTCGTACCCTGCAAGAATGAGTATGCCGTCCCGTCCCGTCCCCC
>WBZS01001433.1_pt1 | contig 19018 bp, 20 predicted proteins | sample 5204201 | NCBI WGS metagenome assembly WBZS01 (sample SAMN12344357, study PRJNA552823) | activated sludge metagenome | biome: Activated sludge suspended growth; feature: Nitrification reactor; material: Wastewater; isolation source: activated sludge from nitrification reactor of wastewater...
CGCGGGCTTTTTCTTCCGGGGCGTTGTCGATCTGGTCGTAGCCCTTGGCTTCGCCGCCAAACTTCTTGGCCAGCACGGTGGCAATGGCCGCCGTCAGGGTGGTCTTGCCGTGGTCCACGTGACCAATGGTGCCTACGTTCACGTGCGGCTTGGTCCGCTCGAATTTCTCTTTTGCCATTTCTTCGACTCCGAAAAAATCAACTCAAACACAACACAACGGTAGCGGCGACGCCCGGAAAGCGCCGCCGCATGTCTGGTGCCCTTGGTGGGAATCGGACCCACGACCTCTCCCTTACCAAGGGAGTGCTCTACCACTGAGCCACAAGGGCGGCAACCTGTGCCAAGCCCATCACACCGAAACCGACCGACTGGAGCGGGAGACGGGAATCGAACCCGCGTCATTAGCTTGGAAGGCTAAGGTTCTACCATTGAACTACTCCCGCAAAGGCGCGCCCTTGGGGACGCATGCACTTCGCGTGAGCCATGTTCCAGCTTGCGCCGGACAACCGCCCATCCTGAACGCCCATCGTGTCGGCCGCGTGACCGGCCTGATCTGCTGGTGGAGAGGGCTGGATTCGAACCAGCGTACTCGTAAGAGGGCAGATTTACAGTCTGCTGCCATTAACCACTCGGCCACCTCTCCGGCAGGGAACCATGGATTATGCCACTAATTGAACGGGCTCATCAAGCGCTGCGGGCCACCGGTGGCGCCGAGCCGAGCCAATCGATGGCCGGCTGGCCGTGCTGCCGCAGGAAAGCATCGACCTGGCCGAAGTGACCGCAGCCGATGAAGGGCTTGGGCGGACGCAAGGCCGACAGCGGCGACGGGTGGTTGGCGGTCAGCCACAGGTGCGGCCCGTCATCGGCCGCAGGCTGCATCGACTGGGCGTGCGCCCCCCAAAGCAAAAAAGCGAGCGGACGCTCACTCTCGGCCAAACCCATGAAAATACGCGATGTAAATCCCTGCCACCCCAGTTTGCTGTGGCTGCCGGCCTGACCCGCCAGTACGGTCAGGCTGGTGTTGAGCAGCAGGACGCCCTGGCGCGCCCAGTGCTCCAGCAAGCCCTCGGGCTGCGGCGCGCGGCCGTACGCACGCTGCAGTTCCTTGTAGATGTTGCGCAGGCTGGGGGGCAGGCGCACGCCCGGCGCCACCGAAAACGCCAGACCATGGGCCTGACCCGGCCCGTGGTAGGGGTCCTGGCCCAGGATCACCGCGCGCACCGATTCCGGCGGCGTGAGTTGAAAGGCGCGCAGCGGTTGCGGCGGATAGATCGTCGCCCCAGCCGCCAACTGCGCCTGCAGCGCCTCGCTCAAGCGCTGGCCTGCCGCGCTGTGCAGAAAATCGCGCAGCGGGGCGCGCCAGCCCGCAGCCACCTGCTCGATATCGGGCGGCCAGTCCGACAGCGCGGGCGCGTTGTCGTCGCTTTTCCGGTGGGCGGAGTTCGTCATGAAATCACGTTCTACCGCTTGATCACGCCGCGTTTTCAGCTATGCTTTTTACAGCAATCAGGCAAACAGCTGCGCCAGCGCGTCACCCGGTTCGTCGGCGCGCATGAAGGCCTCGCCCACCAGGAAGGCGTGAACGCCCGCCTCGCGCATGCGGCGCACGTCCTCGCGCGTGTGGATGCCGCTTTCGGTCACCAGCAGGCGATCGGCCGGCACATCCTTCAGCAGCCCCAGCGTGGTGTCCAGGCTGACGTCGAAGGTGCGCAGGTTGCGGTTGTTGATGCCGACCAGCGGGGTTTTCAGCTTCAGCGCGCGGGCCAGTTCGGCGCCATCGTGCACCTCGACCAGCACCGCCATGTCCAGGGCGTGCGCCACCGCTTCCAGCTCCTGCATCTGCGCGTCGCCCAGGCACGCGGCAATCAGCAGGATGCAATCTGCCCCGATGGCGCGCGCCTCGTACACCTGGTAGGGGTCGATCATGAAGTCCTTGCGCAGCACCGGCAGCTCGCAACTGGCGCGCGCCTGCTTCAGGTAGTCGATGCTGCCCTGAAAGAACTGCCGGTCGGTCAGCACCGACAGGCACGCCGCGCTGACCTTGCCGCCCGCATCGGTGTTGCCCACGGCGTAACTCTGCGCGATGTCGGCCGGCTCGAAGTCGGCGCGGATCACGCCCTTGCTGGGGCTGGCTTTCTTGATCTCGGCGATCACCGCGGCTTGCCCCGCCGCGATCTTGGCGCGCAACGCGCCTTCGAAGTCGCGCGTCAGCACGCGGCTTTCGGCGTCGTCGCGCATGGCGGCCAGCGACTTCTTCTTCAGCCCCGCGGCCACTTCCTCGCGCTTGACGGCGACGATCTTGTCCAGGATATCACTCATTTTTTGATAGCTCCTTGCGCGCCCCTGGCGCGGGCTGCTTCAATATCTTGACGAACACACGGTGCATGACGACCGCCGCCACCAGCGTGATCAGCGTCACCCCCAGCGCAATCCACGTGCCTTCGTCCTGCCACATCATGCCGCCTTCGCCAGCGCCTGGGTGAACGCCAGCACCTGCTCCAGCTTGGCTTTGGCGGCGCCGGTTTCGATGGCTTCGCGCGCGCGGTCGATGCCGGCCTTCATGGTGGGCGCCACGCCCGCCGCGTACAGCACCACGCCAGCGTTCAGCGCCACGATGTGCTTGGCCGGGCCTTCCTGGTTGTCCAGCACGCCGTGCATCATCGCCAGCGACTGCTCGGGCGTCTCGACCTTGATGGCGCGGTTGCTCATCATCGGCATGCCAAAGTCCTCGGGGTGGATGTCGTACTCGGTGATCTGGCCGTCCTTCAACTCGCCCACCAGGGTGGCGGCGCCCAGGCTCACCTCGTCCATGCCGTCGCGGCCATACACCACCACCGCATGTTCGGCGCCCAGGCGCTGCAGCGCGCGCACCTGAATGCCCACCAGATCCGGGTGAAACACGCCCATCACGATGTTGGGCGCGCCGGCCGGGTTGGTCAGCGGGCCCAGGATGTTGAAGAAGGTCTTGACGCCCATCTCCTTGCGCACCGGCGCCACGTTCTTCATGGCCGGGTGGTGGTTGGGCGCAAACATGAAGCCCACGCCCGTGTCGGCGATGCTGCGCGCAATCTGATCCGGCGTCAGGTTGATGTTCAGCCCCAGCGCCTCCAGCACATCGGCACTGCCTGATTTGCTGGACACGCTGCGCCCGCCGTGCTTGGCCACGCGCGCGCCGGCGGCGGCGGCCACGAACATGCTGCACGTGCTGATATTGAAGGTGTGAGAGCCATCGCCGCCCGTGCCCACCACGTCCACCAAGTGCGTGCGGTCGGCCACGTGCACCTTGGTCGACAGCTCGCGCATCACCTGCGCGGCGGCGGTGATCTCGCCGATGGTCTCCTTCTTGACGCGCAGGCCGGTGGTGATGGCGGCGATCATCAGCGGCGACAGCTCGCCCTGCATGATCATGCGCATCAGGTGCAGCATCTCGTCGTGAAAGATCTCGCGGTGCTCGATGGTGCGCTGCAGGGCTTCTTGGGCGGTGATGGTCATGGTGGTGGATCTCTTGTGACTTGAATCGATGAAGTTGTGGCGTCAGCGCGCGCCGGGCGCGTCGGTCAGCGCCAGCTTGATGCCGAAGGCAATAAACAACCCGCCCGCCACGCCATCCAGCCAACGCGTGGCACGTTGCAGGGCGCCAGCGCGGCGCGCGGCCCAGGCGGCGGCCAGTGCCCAGCCGATGCAGACGATCAGGCCGTTGACGGTGAACAACAGCCCCAGTGCCAAAAACACCCAGCCTGCATTCGCGGTACCGGGCGCGATGAACTGCGGCACGAAGGCCAAAAAGAACAGCGCGACCTTCGGGTTAAGCACGTTGGTGAGGAAGCCGCGGCGGAATACGTTGGCCAGCTGTAATTGTGAGTGAAATTGGCCATCAGCGCTTGTCTGATCAGCGCGGGCAGCTATGCTTATTGGAGCATTCTGGCGCAAAGCCGCGCGCAGCATCTGCACGCCCACCCACATCAGGTAGATCGCCCCCACCCACTTCAGCACCCCAAACGCCGCACTGCTGGCGGCCAGCAGTGCCGATACGCCGAGCGCCGCTGCACCGACGTGCACCAGACACCCGGCCGAAATCCCCAGCGCCGCCGCCACACCCGCCCGTGCGCCGGCGCGCACGGCGTTGGCGACGATGAACATCACGTCGGGACCGGGCGTCAGGTTGAGCAACAGGCCGGCGGCGATGAAAACGACCATATGCTGAAGATCAGGCAATTTCGCTGCCTTCCGATTGTTTCGGTTGAATCAAATGAGCCACTATCGCAATCACCGCAGCGCCGCCCACATATCCCATAGCAACCGGCCAGTGCAGCGAATCGCTCCATCCCAAGGCTTGAATGAGCACCACAAAGCTCAGTAACAAACTGGCGCCGTAGCGAGTCAACGCCATCCAGCCCGGGATGGATGGCAGCAAAACCGTTATGACAAGAATGACCGAGACGAGCGTCGAAAGAATCAATCCCGACAGCAGCGGAATGCCGATCGAATCCGCGTCCACCGGATAAGCCGCCTGATCCAGATTACGGGACAGCGTCAGATAAGTCACGACGTTGAGCGCAAGAAGTTGAACGAATATCAGTGCAAGCGCTAGCCTCCGTGAGCGCCAATAGCCCGCCTGGGGACGGGTTGCAATCGGACGACTCTTTTTCGTCGGGAACATTGCAACGTCCTACTCGGTGGTCAGCGCAGAAAATTCCCCAACATCGCATGCCCATGCTCCGTCAGGATGCTTTCGGGGTGGAACTGCACGCCTTCAATGCGCACGTCGTGGGAGTAGCCGGTGTGGCGCACGCCCTGGATTTCGCCGTCGTCGTCGCTGGTGGCGGTGATTTCCAGCTCTTTCGGGCAGGTCGCGCGGTGGATGACGAGCGAGTGGTAGCGGTTGACGGTGAACTGCGCGGGCAAGTCGGCAAACACGCCCTGTTGCGTGGTCGTGATGACACTGGTCTTGCCATGCATCTGCGTCCTGGCGCGCACGATGTGGCCGCCGAAGGCCGCGCCGATGGCCTGGTGACCCAGGCACACGCCCAGGATGGGCAGCTTGCCCGCGAAGTGGCGGATGGCGGCGACCGAGACGCCGGCCTCGTTGGGTGAGCAGGGGCCGGGGCTGATGCACAGGCGGTCGAACTCGCCGCGCGTGAACATGGCATCCAGCTGCTCCAGCGTCACGTCGTCGTTGCGCAGCACGGTCACCTCGGCGCCCAACTCGCCGAAGTACTGGACGATGTTGTAGGTGAAGCTGTCGTAGTTGTCGACCATCAGGAGTCTCATGATTCTAAGTCCTTGATTTCATTAATGTTTTCCATTACACACAACCTCCATTACCCACTTTATTACACACATCGACAGTTGATTGCGATGGACGAAGCGCGAGCATGTGCTGGCTCAAGGTAGCAAGGGCTCCTGAGAGATGTCTTGGCGTGCGCCAGTGCGGTGTACTGACGCAGCGACGGCGCCCGCATGCCAGGGCCAAGTGCTGAGACTGGGCGGACAGACCTACCCCTCGCGGCGACACAGCGCGCGGGGCATCAGTTCTACGACGGGGCTGGGGTGCCAAGGGCATCGGGCAATCTCCTCAAATCTTGGAGCCGCCGTGCCGGGGAGCCTTCTTGAAACCTTGCCTGCCGGTACGGCGGCAAGGTGCGGTCAAGACCGCAACGACATGCCGCTTCCTATTGGAAGCGCCACCACAGAGCGATGTTGGTCGAAGCGGTACGGGTCATGGACAGACCAAAGTGTTGAATTTAAAAGCCAGAACTCGGCCCGAGTACACCCGAACGGAATTCCAAAGTAAGCCTGGGGAATTTTACCATGAGCATGTTAGGCAAAGCCACTTCCTGGAATGCCAGGGCATTCATCACCCCGCCCATCTACCTCGGACCGGACGACAACACTTCCAGTCTCGAAACCAGAGAGCAAGTAGACCAACTGCTACGGACTTGTGAGCATCGAATCTCAGGTTGGCAGTCATCTGGACCTGCGCGGGTGATGCTATATCGCTATATCAGCATCCGGGGCAGATATGACACCGCCGGATTTTCTCTGCCGACCCTAGGTCCCGGAGAACAGAAGCCGTTGATCGCAGCTTCTGAAACCATCGCCGTATCAGACCATACCAAATCGGTTTTGCGGGGAACAGCGCAGCGCATGACGCTGGTACCGTGAGCGCCAATATCGAGCTTTCGTCCTCATCGCTCGATGGGCCGGCAACCGATCGATTCTTGCACAACGAGCAAGACGAGGCCACCTACAGCGGACGCCAAACCAATCACCTCGCCCGTCTACGTTCAGGGCATCTTCCCAGGCACCCGCGGAAGGTCATAACGACACAGCAGCCCTTGGCAGGGCAAGAAAGGAGCCGGTGATGTAGCGCTTCCGAAAGGAGACGAAGACATGCACAAGGACATTCCAACATCGAAGGTGTTCTATCGTCCCATCGAGGCTGCCATACGGTGGGCCGGGTTGCTGCGGTACCTGCCGATGATCCTGGCTGCGATCGCGTCACCGCGCTTCCTGCCTCCATCGTTGAATTGCCCGCGATGGAATGAGTGCCGGCTGTACTCGGAGCGTATCTATGACGGCATCCTCAACGGGGAGCTGCCCTACGGCCAGAACGGCATCACGCTCAATGATCCGAAGCTGCTGCAGTCGCCGGATCTGACCGTTCGCCATGTCGATCTGAAGCGCTGGATGCGCAACCACTATCCCGAGCACCGGCCAGGATTCCTGTTCAGCCGTGGCGAACGCATGGCGCATCCTTTTATCACCTTGGAAACAGGACAGGCGATCCTGATCGAGCGACTGGCCCTTCAGGCGGCCCTGGAGCATGCGCGTCGCCAGATGCAGGAATTGCAGGAGCAGCGCGACACCTTGCTCAAGCAGTCCACCGCGCTGCTGGCTTCCAAGCAATGCGAGATCAGCGAGCGAGCGGAGACGACGTATCTCAACATCATCGGCGGGATGCTGACGCTGATGCTGGGCCAGTCCCCTTCGGGTGTGCCCTATTCCAGCTTCAAAACACAGGAGGCACTCGTCTCGGCATTGGTCGCCCACTTCGGCGGCACCATGGGCATCACGGAGCGAACCTTGAACGGCAAGTTCGCCAACGCCAGGAAGTACGTCCGTAGCGCAAGCGCATGAGGTTTTTCCAGCTTGTATGTGCAACCGCGGAGATTGCATTTGCAATGTCTTTCCGCAGCCAGGTCTATTGAATAAAGGTCACGCCAACAAACGCCACCGAGCGTTCAGGAGTGACCGCCATGTCGCAGCCCCCTGTACTCCCGCCGAACGAGCGCCGCATCCTGCGGCTCGATGAAGTCGAAGCCAAGTCCGGCTTCAAACGCGCCCACATTTACAACCTGATGAAGAAGCGCCAGTTTCCCCAGGCGCTGCGCCTGGGCGTGCGCGCCGTCGGCTGGGATTCGATCGAAATCGACCAGTGGATCGCCGAGCGCCTCAACCACCGGACCTGACCCGTTCTCCCGCGGACTTCCCATTCCCAGCCGGAGAGCGCCATGCAGGTCGTATCCATCATTTCAACGAAGGGCGGCGTCGGCAAGACCACGACGGCCGCCAACCTGGGCGGGCTCGCCGCGGACGCGGGCCTGCGCGTGCTGCTGCTCGATCTCGACGTGCAGCCCACCTTGTCCTCCTACTACGAACTGACCCAGCGCGCGCCGGGCGGCATCTATGAGCTGTTGGCCTTCAACGAGCGCGACCTTGGCCAGCTCGTGTCCCGCACGATCATCGCGGGCCTGGACCTGGTGCTGTCCAACGACCACCGGGGCGAGCTGAACACCTTATTGCTGCATGCGCCGGATGGCCGCCTGCGGCTGCGGCATCTGCTGCCAGCACTTGCTCCCCTCTACGACCTGGTGCTGATCGACACCCAGGGCGCGCGTTCCGTGCTGCTGGAGATGGCGGTGCTCGCCTCCGACCTTGCGCTGTCGCCCGTCACGCCGGAAATCCTCGCGGCCCGGGAGCTTCGACGCGGCACCATGCAGTTGCTCGAAGACATCGCGCCGTACCGGCACCTGGGCATCGAACCGCCGCCGCTGCACCTGCTCATCAACCGCGTCCACCCGGTGTCGGCGAACGCCCGACTGATCCAGCAGGCCCTGCGCGACCTGTTCCAAGACCATGCCGGCATCCGCGTGCTCGCCACCGACGTGCCAGCCATCGAAGCCTATCCGCGCGCCGCGACGCGCGGCCTGCCGGTGCATCGGGTCGAGCACCGCCAGCCGCCCGGCAGGGTCGCGCCGGCCTCGCTCGACACGATGCGCGCGCTCGCGAGCGAGCTGTTCCCGCAATGGCAGGACAGATTTGCCGCAATGTCCGGTCGCCCGCCACGTCCTCTTGATGCCGGGAGGTCCCATGGCGAACGCACATGAACTGGCCCGCGGCCACAAGCGGCTGCGCGCGCTGATCGAGTTCGCGGTCGGTGAAGGCTGGCACGTCAAGCGCACGCCGGGCGGGCACCTCAAGTTCACCAAGGCCGGCTGCGCGGCGATCTACACCAGTTCGACCGCGAGCGACCACCGGGCCGAATTGAACGCCCGTGCGCAGATCCGCCGCGCCGAGCGAGAGGCCCGCATGGCGCCGGCCGGCGGTCGTGGGGACTGCGAGGGGTGCGGCCATGGCTGACATGACCTCGCAGGACATGGCCGGCAAGCTGCTCGCGGCCGGCTTCGAGCGCAGCGGCCCAGCGGCTACGGCCTTGAGCGACCCGATCGCGGACACGCCCATGGTCGTGACGCTGGACCAGCTGCGGCCCTACGACCATGACCCGCGCATGAAGCGCAACCCCGCCTACGAGGAAATCAAGGCGTCCATCCGCGAGCGCGGCCTGGACGCGGCGCCAGCCATCACCCGCCGGCCCGGCGAGGACCACTACATCATCCGCAACGGCGGCAACACGCGGCTGGCGATCCTGCGCGAACTCTGGTCGGAGACCAAGGACGAACGCTTCTTCCGCATATCGTGCCTGTTTCGGCCATGGCCGGAGCGCGGTGAAATCGTCGCGCTGACCGGGCATCTTGCCGAGAACGAACTGCGCGGTGGCCTCACGTTCATCGAGCGCGCGCTCGGCGTCGAGAAAGCACGCGAGTTCTACGAGCAGGAGAGTAGCGCCGCCCTGAGCCAGTCGGAACTGGCCCGCCGCCTGGCGGCCGATGGGTTCCCCGTCCAGCGGTCGCACATCACCCGCATGGCCGACGCGGTGCGCTACCTGCTGCCCGCCATTCCCACTGTGCTCTATGGCGGCCTGGGGCGCCACCAGGTCGAGCGGCTGTCGGTCATGCGGACGGCCTGCAAGCGCACCTGGGAGCACTATGCCAAGGACCGCACGCTGCCGCTGGACTTCGACAGCTTCTTTCAGGAGGTGCTGGCGCAGTTCGACACGCAGGGCGACGAGTTCGCGACGCAGCGCGTGCAGGACGAGCTGATCGGCCAGATGTCCGAGCTGCTGGGCATCGGCTACGACGTGTTGGCGCTGGACCTGACCGAATCGGAAAGCCGCCACCGGGCGCTGGTCAGTGACCCGACGCCACCTGCGGCGCCGCCGGCGTTGCCTTCGCCCACCGCCGGCACGCCGCCTCCCCCGGGCGTAGCATCGTCCATCGCCAAGCCTGCAGCGGCGGCCAGTCCTCCACCCGCCAGCCCTCCGGCGTCCGAGCCCACCTTGCGCGAGGATACGGCCCGAGAGACGACAACGGAAAGCCCCGCGGCCGCACCAGGCGATCTGCTTCTCGAGCACATCGTCTCGCCGGCACCGACGACCGAACGGCTGCAGTCGATCCAGCGCATGGTTGCCGACCAGTTGGGCGATGCGCTGCCGCCCGACTTCTCGGCGAGCGTGCTGCAGTCCATCCCGGTGCAAGCCGGCGGGCTCTATCCGATCTCCGACGTCTGGTACATCGACGCCGGCCTGGACACGCCCGATCGGCTGCGCATCCACATCGCGCAGTTCGCGCGCGAGATCGCCGGGGAGGCAGCCCTGGACGAGTGCATCGAGGATCGCTCCGATGGCATCGGCTTCGTTTGCTGCGCGCCCGCCCATGCACCATCGCCGCTCGGCCGGGCGGTGCTGGCGCTGCTCATCACTCTGACGGGTCAGCCCACTGCTGAAGCGGGCGTGGATGGCGCGCAGCTCGCCGCCGACTTGCCAGCACTGCTGCACGGCCAGGGTCAACACCACGGCGACTGCACAAGGCGCTTGAGCGACACGGCGTTGGTCAAGCTATTTCGGCTGCTCCGCCTGGCCCGGCGTCTGCTGGACCTGGAAGCCGGCACCACGGCGCCCGGGACGTGAGCGAGGGAGGCCGCATGTCCACATCGCATCCGCTCAACCAGGCCGTGATTGCCCAGGCGCTGTATGACCTTCGCAACGGCCAACTGCGCCGCTGCAAGGCCATGGGCTTCGGCGAGGCCGAGCTGGATGCGCTCAAGCACCCCGCGCTGATCAGCGTGCTGGCCAACGCCAGCGTCTCGTGGTGCTCGGTCACGGTCAACCGCGAAGTGCTGCAGCGCCTGCTCAACCAGGCACAGGACGTGGAGAAGGAAATCGCCACGGTCGATCGCATGCTGCGGCTGGGGGCCAGCACGGAGATGGTCAGCCGCTTCTATGGCCTGACCCATCAGGAAGTCGCCCTGCGGCGGGAGATCCTCGGCCTGCCCAAGCGCAAGGGGCGCCACCCCGTCCTGGACGAGACCCAGGACACCGAACTTTGGCGGCAATGGAAAGCCGTGACCAGCAGCAGGAACGTCGATCTGGAGGATGAGACCTCGATTCTCGATGCGGCCATGGACCTGGCCGAGGGCATGTCACTGCCGCTCTCGGTGGTCTGGGCCGCGATCAGGAACTGGGTCGATCAGGGATTGGACTAGGCCATGGCCGTGGACGACACCGCCCCACGAGCCCCGCGTCAAGGCCCCATCGCACTCGCCGACCTGTTCGACGCTGCGCTGAAGGACCTCACGCCCAATCCAAATCCCCGCGCGCCAGCGCCCATGGCAGTGCCCACGCCTGCGGCGTCCGGCGACGCCTTCCTATTCAGTGGCAATCGGCACGAGAGCGTGCCGCGGCGGCTGTTCGTCGACCGCCGCCTGACACCGCTGGAGCGCAACGCCTGGCAGGTGTTCCGGCTGATGCTCAACGACGACGGCGTCACGACGTTCCCGACCTATGAGCAGTTGCGCCCATGGCTGGCGTCCATGCCCTGCGCGGGACAAGCCTCCCACGAGACCGTCGCGCGGGCGCTGACGCTGCTGCGCCTGACGCGCTGGCTGAGCCTCGTGCGACGACGGCGCGACCCCAAGACCGGCCGCATCCTCGGAAACCTCTACGTCCTGCACGACGAACCCCTGACACTGTTCGAGGCCATGCAGCTCGACGCCGACTACCTGGCCCTGGTCAGCCAGTCGCTGGGGCATTCCGCCAAGGCCGTCCAGGTGGTGGGACTCAACACCCTCCAGGAGATCGCGGACGACCCGATGTTGTCCGGACGCACCTTGCCGTCGCGGCTGCAAGTGCTCGCCGAGCGCCTGGCCGACCAGGGCATCACCGCCACCGCAAGTTATCCACAGGAGGATGCGATCCACGATTCCGAAGAAGGGCCCGCCAGCCTTCTTCGGAATGGCGAACGCCCTTCTTCGGAATCCGAAGCAGGGCCGAAACCCGCGCCAGACGGCGCTCTTCGGAATCCGAAGCAGGACCGTACAGTACGTAGTAGTCGTATTGATGAAGTACGTACTACCGCGCAGGCGCGCGCGCTGGGCGACCTGCAATGGCCCAAGCGTTTCGCGGAACTGAAGGCGGAACAGCAAGCCGGCGCCAGGATGGCGTTGCAGCAAGTGGACGCTGCCCTGCGGCAGGCTGTGCTGGACGAGTGGGCCGCACGGTGCGGCAAGCATGGCATCCGCAACCCCGCCGGGTACCTGTTCGGCATCATCCAGCGCGCCATGCGCGGCGAGTTCAATGCGTGGGCCAAGCAGACCAGCCCGGCAGCGCCAACACCATCGGCGGCGCGAGCGCCACCGCCCGAGCCGCCGCGCAACGTCGTGCCGCCCGCGGTGGCCCGGCAGCACATCGAGCGCCTGCGCGATCTGCTGCGCAAATCCTGAGCGCAGGGCCTGGCAAGGCCATGAAGCAGACCTCCTTGGCGGTCGGCAGAAACGGTCCCCAGGGGACGGCTGTGTGGTGAAACGCCGGACGACGGCGCGACATGCTGCGCAAAACCTGAGTAGAGCGCCTGCAAGACCATGAAGCAGACCTCCATGGCGCTCAACGGAACGGTCCCCTGGGGACGGCTGCGCGGCGAAGGATCGTGTCGAACGGCAGCGCGACGTGCGGTGCAGTACGCATACCGTCAACGACCGAGGCACGGAGCGCCAACGTGAATGCTCCGGCCTCCAAGGGACCGTTGCGCGCTGCGCCGCCAGCGCGCATAGAACCGGGGGCCGGCTCATTTCGGTTTGTTGACTGACTGCCTTCCGCTGCATGCGGATGCTGGCGGCTCCCTGTCCAACTGCGAGCGCTCACCATGGCAACCAGCAACGAACCATTGCAACTCAACCTCGGCTCCCTGCGCAGCGCGATGTCGCTGACGCTGCACACGCATCACGCTTCCCGCATCTGGCACGGCCGCGCCGCCGCCGAAGGGCGACCCGGCATCGTCGGCCTGAACGGCTACATCGCGGTGATGAATAAGATGAAGCGCGGCTCGGAGCAGGACGACCCCTACAGCGACTGGTGGATGCTGCGCATCGAGGACAAGCTCGACCAGACCAGGACCACGCTGCAGACCTTGCGCAAACAAGTGGACCAGGCACTGGCGGGCGTGCCTGCGGCATTGAGCCTGGGCGAGAACCTCAACGTGCAGCCCGTCAAGCTGCCGCTGTTCGTCAATGCGCAGTTGGGCTTTGCCGCCGTCTATCTCCTGGCCGACTACGACGACATCGCGCGCAAGCTGATCCTCGCCCACCACACCGCGCTGATCGACCGCAGCACTTTGGAGCGCTGGCTCAACGAGGGCGCGCACGCGCTGCGCAGCCTGTTCTCGCTGGCCCAGCAGTACCGCTACTCGGGCTGCACCCGCGACGATTTCGCGGCGAAGAATGCCGCAGCGCGGGTCGCGCTGGAGAAGTTCGGCGAGTTGCCGCAGGACGTCCTCGAAGGCACGCGCCGCTCGACGTTTGCGCCACCCATGGTGCGCCGTGGTCTGCAACAGCGCGGTGAGAATCCTGCCGCAGCCGCTACCAGCGTCGATGGTGATGCGGCCGCTGCTGCCGACCCGTCCGAAGGCGCAGCCACTGCCGGCGAGGACGAATCCGCATGAGCGATCTGAACCAGCCGACCCGCTACTTCCGGGGCCTGCAACAGGGAGCCTTCATGCGCCTGGAACACGCGGCCTCTCTAAAAGGCCTTTTAAAGCCTTTTAAAGGTAAAGGGGACTTGGAGGCCTGGGCCAGCCAGTGCTTCGCCATGCGCGACGAGTTGATCGGCCTGGCGCAGCGACAAGTGCTGCAACAGGCCGGTGGGCATCCCTTCCATCTGCTGCCCGTGGAACTGGCCCAGCAGACCACTGGCGCGGGAACGACGTTCCTGCGCTGGCGCAGGAACGACCGCTCGGCCATGGGCGTGGCCCTGTGGCAGGAGCTGATGGCGAGCACCAGCACGCCGGTCAACCTGCTGGCCGACCTGCACGCGATCGAGCTGCAGCGCATCACGCTGAACATGCAGATCAGCCTGTTGCACACCCTGGGTAGGCAGGCCCAGGAGTGCGCCAGCAAGGCCGCCGAGGCGGAAGACGCCTACCTGCGCCGGCTCGCGTCCATACCCCCCGGAGTGCGCGATCGGTGATCGCGTCGGGCACCCCAGCACGCGCCCGACGCCGACATGGCACGGGTATTTCAACCACCAAGGAGATTGCACCATGAGCACGCATTTTTCGGGCGAAGGCAACATCGGCTCGCCCCCCGAGTACCGGGAGTTCCCCAACGGCAACGACGAACCGCGGCGCTTGTTGCGGCTGAACGTGTATTTCGACAACCCCGTTCCCACCAAGGGCGGTGACTTCGAGGACCGCGGCGGCTTCTGGGCGCCGGTGGAAATCTGGCACCGCGACGCCGCACACTGGAAGGACCTTTACCAGAAGGGCATGCGCGTGCTGGTCGTCGGCCGCATGGAGCGCGAACCCTGGACCGACAACGAGGATCAGCCGCGCGAGACCTGGCAGATCAACGCGCGCAGCGTCGGCATCCTGCCGTTCCGCATCGAGTCCGTCGTTCTGAGCCCCAAATCGCAGGAGACCGCACAGGACGCGCAGCCCAAGCCCCAGGCCGCCCAGGAACCGGCAGCGTCGAAGGAGCCCAAGCGCAGGAAGTGATCCGGCGTGGGGGCGGCCGCAGTACGTTGCCGCCCCCCATGTCCTCGCGAGCTATCCCCAGGGGATAGCTCCATCAGCGTCCACCGGCTTCCGCGCGCTCCCGAACATCGCGGCTCCCGGCTCGCACACCGCCGGCCGCACGCCATCCCGCCCAAGCCGTTCCATCGGCGTGAAAGCGGTCGCTGCCGCATGCAGCTTGTTTGCTGCTGCCCCAACAGGCGCTCGGCATCCTCGATCCCAGCAACTCCATGAACAACGGGAAGCGGATGGACGGACATGCGGCTGTTTCTGTGCGAGAAGCCCTCCCAGGGCAAAGACATCGGCCGGATTCTCGGCGCCACGCAGCGCGGTGAAGGCTGCCTCAACGGCTCCGGTGTCACGGTCACCTGGTGCATCGGCCATCTCGTCGAAGCGGCAGCACCCGAGGTCTATGACGCGGCGCTCAAGCGCTGGTCGCTGGAACAGCTGCCCATCATTCCCCAGCAGTGGCGGGTCGAGGTCAAGCCGAAGACCGCCACGCAATTCAAGGTCGTCAAAGCGCTTCTGGCGAAGGCGACCCAGCTTGTCATCGCCACTGACGCCGACCGCGAAGGCGAACTGATCGCACGCGAGATCATCGACCTGTGCGGCTACCGCGGTCCCATCGAACGCCTGTGGCTGTCGGCGCTCAACGATGCGTCCATCCGCACCGCGCTCGCCAAGCTGCGGCCCTCGGCCGAGACGCTGCCGATGTATTACTCGGCGCTGGCGCGCTCGCGCGCCGACTGGCTCGTGGGCATGAACCTCAGCCGGCTGTTCACCGTGCTCGGGCGGCAGGCCGGCTACGATGGCGTGCTGTCGGTCGGGCGTGTACAGACCCCGACGCTCAAACTCGTGGTGGACCGCGACCGAGAGATCGCGGCCTTCGTGTCCGTGCCGTACTGGGCCATCGACGTGTCGCTGTCCGCAGGCGGTCAGACGTTCACCGCGCAGTGGGTGGCACCCGATGCCAGCACCGACGACGCCGGCCGCTGCCTGCGGCAGCCCGTCGCACAGCAGGCCGCGCAGCAGATCCGCGCCGCGGGCAGTGCCCAGGTGGTGTCGGTCGAGACCGAGCGCGTGCGCGAAGGCCCGCCGCTGCTGTTCGACCTGGGCACCTTGCAGGAAGTCTGTTCCAAGCAGCTTGGGCTGGACGTGCAGGAAACCTTGGAGATCGCCCAGGCCCTGTACGAGACGCACAAGGCCACGACGTACCCGCGCTCGGATTCGGGCTACCTGCCCGAAAGCATGTTCGCCGAAGTGCCCACGGTCCTGGACAGCCTGCTCAAGACCGATCCCACGCTGGCCCAGATCATGGGCCAGCTCGACCGCACCCAGCGCTCGCGCGCCTGGAACGACGGCAAGGTGACGGCGCACCACGGCATCATCCCGACGCTCGAACCCGCGAATCTCTCCGCCATGAGCGAGAAGGAACGGGCGTTGTACCGGCTGATCCGGGCACATTACCTGGCCCAGTTCCTCCCGCACCACGAGTTCGACCGCACCGTGGCGGATCTCTCCTGCGGCCAGCAGAAGCTGGTGGCTACGGGCAAGCAGGTCGTCGCCCGCGGCTGGCGCCTGGTGCTGGCCGAGTCCGAACGTGAAGGCAGCGCCGATGAGGATGGCGACGCCCCCGTGCGCACCCAGGTGCTGCCTGCGCTGCGTGACGGGATGGCATGCCAGGTCGCCGGGGCCGACATCAAGGCCCTCAAGACGATGCCGCCCAAGCCCTATACCCAGGGCGAACTGGTCAAGGCGATGAAGGGCGTTGCGCGTTTCGTGACCGACCCGCGCCTGAAGCAGAAGCTCAAGGACACGACGGGCATCGGCACCGAGGCGACGCGGGCCAACATCATCAGCGGGCTGATCGCCCGCGGCTATATCGTGAAGAAGGGGCGCTCCATCCGCGCATCGGATGCGGCGTTCACGCTGATCGACGCCGTGCCCGCGGCGATTGCCGACCCCGGCACCACCGCCGTCTGGGAACAGGCGCTGGACATGATCGAGGGCGGACAACTCACCCTGGATGTGTTCATCGGCAAGCAGGCCGCCTGGATTTCGCAGTTGATCGCGCAATACGGCAGCACGTCCCTGTCCATCAAGGTTCCCCAAGGACCGGCTTGTCCGCAGTGCGGCGCACCCACGCGCCAGCGAACCGGCAAGAGCGGCCCGTTCTGGTCGTGCAGTCGCTACCCCGACTGCAAAGGCACGCTGCCGGTGGCAACCGGCACGTCCAGGCGTGGTGCCTCGCGTCCACGCCGTACCAGTGGCGGTGGCCGCAAAGGCGCCTGACCGCCCCCGTTCCCCGTGAGCCATGCCCGCCATCGGCGGCGTGGCCCGTGTCCCGCATGCCCTGCGGGACGCCCCAGCGCGCAACGCCTTCTTGCTCCGTGTGCGCGTCCCGTCCGGCCGGCCCCGGCCGCGGGACCTGAAGGTGGCTTCTCCGCGAACCGCACCCCGCGCGTTCTCCTCGTCTGCATTCCTTCCGCCGCTGCGAAGGGTCCCCCGATGGCTTGCCTGTGCGAGCCATCCGGAGACCCTTCGCGGTCAGCGGTATTCGGTGCCGGTGCCCGCCGGCGCAAAAACGGGCTCCCTTTGTGCGCGGATGTGCGCCAGACGATGCCGGCCCCAGCCACGACATGGGCCGGGTGTGATTGCTGGATGAGCAGACGGTTCTAGCGACGACCGGGCCTGCCAATCAGCCCACGGGTGGTTCTTCTTTCCTCCCGAGCCGAAGGCCCCTGGGGCCTTCGGCGCCTTTCTCCTGCCTTTCAACGCCCCGGCCAGGGCGATGGCCCTGCGCCACACGAACGGGAGACCCACATGACCGCCAACATTGCAATCCGCCTCACTACGCACCGCCGATGCACCGAACTGCAAGGCGATCGGCAATTCCATGGCCGTGCTGTGCGTCGCGTGGCTGGGGACGCCGGCTGGTGCAGTACCTGCACAAGACGGGATCGATCGCTTCGGATTGATGCAAGACGCGGCCGGCGGGTCGCGCGATCCTCCCTCCTGCATTGCCGACGCATCGGCAACAGCCAGCAGCCAGGGTGTCCAGACTGCCGTGGGTTCCGCCCACGCCACCCGCCAGTTCGCCCCGGCATCTCTCCGGCGAACGCTGCCCACCGGGCATCGATGCCACCTTCCTCCAACCCACGGGATGTATGCCGCGTCCCGTCAGGGGCGTGTCGTCAACCCGGTCGATATCAGGACTTTCCATGGACACCATCACCCGACAAGACCGCATCACGCTCAAGAACCTCAAGGTCGCGGATTTCGCGAGCGAGGAAACGCTGTGCTTCACCGCCACCGTCATGTTCGACGGCAGGCCCATCGCCGAAGCCCGCAATGACGGACACGGCGGCTCGACGTTCGTGCGCGCGTTGCAAGGCCAGGCCGCGCTGCTGGCCCAAGCCGAGGAATTTGCCAAGAGCCTGCCGCCGGCATCGCTCGACGTCGAGCGCGAGGACGACGAGCCACTTCTCATCGACATGACGCTCGACTTCCTCGTGGACCAGTTGGCCGATGCCATGCACGCAGAGCGCAAGCTGCGCACCGCGTTCAACCGCGACATCGGCAACAAGGTGCTGTTCATCAAGGACGGCCGGCTGCTGTTCCTCAAGGGCATCAAGCTCAAGGCCATTGCCGAACGCGCGGCATATTTCGCAAAGCTGCGCAGCCGACAGGACCAGCCCATCGTCATCCTGGCCGAGCTGCCAGCGAACGAGGCATTCGCCATCTGGAAGCAGCATGTCCTGGGCGACAAGCCCCGCTGATCCAGCCTCACCGCACCGTCATGACCGCCCCGCACTTGCTGCGGGGCTTTTCTTTGTCTCTGCGTACATCAATCGGGGCTGGACCAGATGCCGATTTCCAACTGACGTGGCGCGCCCCCCCCACGAAGCTGCCCGCATGCTCGCTGATTCGTCAGCACATGCCAGCAGCCAGGGTTTCAGGCTGCCGCGGGGTTCTCCCCGCGCAACCCACCAGTCCGCATCGCATCCATTGCGCGGACGCACGTCGCCAAGACGCTGATGCTTTTTTTCAACCGCGTGCGGGAGCTGCCATCCCGTGAGGGACAGGGCCCCGCTTTTCCAAGGAGCCCATCCATGTCCCAGCAAGCCTCTTTCGGCCGATTCGGTCAATTGGCCTTGACCTACTGCGGCAAGTTCCTGCCGCTCGAAGTCCTGCACAGCGCCGCCGGCCACTACATCGGCACGCGCGATACCGAAGGTCCCGTTTCGCGGGAATCTCGTGAGTACTTCCGCAGCCATGCCGCGGCTCAACGTGCCCTCGAAAGAGGCGGCTGGTCCCAGCTCGCCGTTCCCTGATCCAACTGGAGGAATCACGTCATGAACCAGCTACTGCCGCAGGAAGTCGTCGATCAGATCGTTCGGGAAGAACGGCATTTCAGCGCCGCGCCCCAAGCCTTTTTCGAGGCATGGAAGCGTGGTGTCGAGATCGCCGGCCCGCAATGGTTTGGCGATGGCACCCGTGAAGGTCTGAACCAGGCCAAGAGCAAGTGGGATCTGCGTCCCAACATGCTGCAGCTCAACGATGCCCTCGGCGTCCTGAGCAGCGGCGAACGCATGTTCCTGTCCGCCATGGTCAGC
>WBZS01001034.1_pt2 | contig 19006 bp, 21 predicted proteins | sample 5204201 | NCBI WGS metagenome assembly WBZS01 (sample SAMN12344357, study PRJNA552823) | activated sludge metagenome | biome: Activated sludge suspended growth; feature: Nitrification reactor; material: Wastewater; isolation source: activated sludge from nitrification reactor of wastewater...
CGAGATCGACACCCGATATCGCATCGAGCATGAACCCGCCCGTGTGACCCCGGACCCGCATGGTCTGGAACATCCGGTTCCACAAAGAAGCGATCGCTTCGCGAGTGCCGTTGAACGGTTCTCCGGCGACGGCTCCCGCCAGCAGGGCATTCTGATGTTCCTGTCGGGTTGGGGTCAGGAGAACGATCGACCAGCCCAGAGTTCCAGTGGGTACCGATTGAATTAGGTAATCCTGCGCCGGGGTCCCCGGCAAGGCGATTCTGATCGATTGATGTTCTTCCTGAAGTCGCAGCTTGATCTTGAGTGGCGGTTGCAGAACATCGTAGTATTGACGCGATGCTTCGAGTTGTCGTTTCGCCTCTGCATCCAGCGGAGCAAGCGTGTGATACTTCCACTTCGGAACCGACGTCAGAAAGATCACCCCATAAGCATCAACCAGCAGAACCAGGTCACCGCTGCGTGTGAACGCCGATTCGAAATCATCCAGACTGATCTTGACTGCCACCGCTCCGATGATTTCCCCCTTGTCTTTGATCGGCGCCGCCAGAAAATAACCCGGCTCGCCGGTTGTCACGCCTATGCCATAGAATCTGCCGAATCCGGTTTCCACAGCCTCGCGAAAGTAAGGGCGATACCCGTAATTTTTCCCGACGAAGGAGCTCTCCAGCGCGTAGTTGCTGGACGCCAGAGTCAGCCCTTTTCTGTTGAGCAAATAGACGGCATTGATATCCGCTCCATGCTTCACGCTAAGAAGGTAGCTATTGGCGCCATCTTGCAGGATCTTATTGTCAGGTCGCTTCAGCAAGGCCTTCAGTTGCTCTGACATGGCGAGAATCCGCGGCAGCGATTCGTTCCGCGAGAGAAGGGATTCCAGGCTGAGACGATAGAAATCGGCGCGCGGGCGCGATTGCTGCGCAAAGCTGTCGATTTGCCGCTCCAGCATCCATTTCTGCACACACCACCCAACCAGGACGCAGATAGCGATCGAGATCAGAATGCGCGCGCCCAGCCAACCCCAGACGTGCTCGTGGGGTGAAGCACTTTGGAGGGGAGTGCTCATGGACCTGGCATCACGGATCGGATCCGTTGCCTGATCGGCATCCCGTGATCATAATCGTTGCCGTTTCGGCGATCCCCGGCAGAAAATCAACGAGCGGTATGCAAGCGCCGTTGGTGCAGAATTCGTAACCTGCCGTGTAGGGCGAATGCGCGAGTGTCAGTACCGGCAGCGCTGCGACTTCCGGCCGGTAATGCCAGGCGCCGTCTCTTAACACGGCGTCGGGCGGGGGTTCCATGCCGGCACCGGTGCCTTTGATGCGCGCCTCGACAAGGTGCAGTTGATTTTCTTCGACACGCCAGTCTTCCTCCCAGCGGATCTTTTCGATCGAATGTGCCCAGGCCAGGGTAAAGGCCTGGATCGCCAGAGATGCCGTAATCGCCCCGGCGGCGAGGCAGAGTGACATCAGCGCCTGTGGCTGCGCAGCCAGTGCCAGATAATGAACGTGGCACCAACGGCAAAGCCGATCTCGTCGGTCACCGGCAGCGCAACGACCAGCGAAAAGGCAGCGGCGGCGGCCAAGAAGCGTTCGACCATGTTGAGCGCAGACCAGAGATAGCCGACCGCGGCGCTACCCCACAGAAGTATCGCCACCGTTGCCTTGAACACGATGTAGACGACCGCGGCGATTGTGGGGTCACCCTGCATCATCAATGCCGGGTCGTAGACCGCCATGAATGGGATGACAAAACCGGCAATGGCGATCTGTGTCGCTTTGAAGCCGATCTTCATGGCCGGTGCCTTGGCAATCGATGCCGCGGCAAAGGCGGCGAGAGCCACCGGCGGCGTAAGATCGGCCATGATGCCGAAATAGAACACAAACATGTGGCTGACGATCAGGGGAACGCCCAGCTTAAGCAGGGCGGGCGCGGCGATCGAACTGGTGATAATGTAATTCGGGATGGTCGGAATACCCATGCCGAGGAGCAGGCAAACGATCATGGTCAGCAGAAGTGACAGGAACAGGCTGGTTTGCCCGATGTCGAGAATGTAGCCGGCGAAGTTCGACGCCGCCCCGGTCAGCGTCAAGACGCCGATGATGACGCCGACAATAGCGCAGGCAATGCCCACGCCCAGCGCCTGTTTGGCGCCATCGACCAGCCCCATTTTCATCATATGCAATGTCTTGTGCCCGCCCTTGACAAATGCATTGGCCAGGGTCAGCACTACGATAACGCCAAGCACCGGAACGATGCCCCACTTGGCGAACGACGCCGCACCGAGTCCCAGTGCCACCCAGAACACGTAGCGCAATGCAGTAGCTGAAATTCGGGTGGCCAGCGCCGTCCCGAGAATGAGGATGGCGGTCAGCGCCAGCCCCATCATGCCCGAGAACATCGGGGTGAAGCCATGAAAGAGCATGTACACCAGCACGGCCAGCGGCAGCGCCAGATACCAGTGCTGCTTGAGCGCCAGCCAGGGGTTCGGGCACTCCTCCTTGGACAGGCCAAGCAATTTCAGGCGCCCTGCTTCCAGATGCACCATCCAGAAAGCCGTAAGGTAATAGAGCGCGGCGGGTACGACCGCGGCTTTGACGATATCGGCATACGGAACGTTGAGTGTTTCAGCCATGATGAAGGCGACCGCGCCCATCACCGGGGGCATGATCTGGCCACCCATCGACGAAGTTGCTTCGACCGCACCGGCAAAGACAGAGGTATATCCGAAACGTTTCATCAGCGGAATGGTGAACTGGCCAACGGTCAGTACATTGGCGACACCCGAACCGGAAATCGTGCCCATCAACCCCGAGGAGATCACTGCCACCTTGGCCGGTCCGCCTTGCGCCTGACCGACAAGTCCGAGCGCCAAGGCGTTGAACAGGCGGATCATGCCGGCATGTTCAAGGAAGGTGCCGAACAGGATGAACAGAAAGATGTAGGTTGCCGACACCAGTGTGGGAATGCCCAGAATTCCGTCGCTGCCAAGATAAAGCTGGCTGACGATCTGGTCGAAGCCGTAGCCGCGATGCGCGATCGACAGCGGCAGGTACTGACCGAAGAAGCCGTAGGCGAGAAATGTTGCACAGACCAGCGGTAATGCCCAGCCCATAACCCGCCGCGCTGCTTCGAATACCAATACCGAAGCCAGCGTGGCGATCACCAGGTCAGTCGTGTTCGGGTCGCCCGCGCGTTCGATCAGGTCGGCCTCGAAAACGAAATGGTAGAAGCCCAGGGAAAAACCAGCCAGTGCCAGCAAGACATCCTGCCACGGCACAACGCTGCGGCTCTTGCCCTTGCGTGCCGGGTAAAACACAAAGATGAGCATGACCAGGAAACTGACATGCAGTGCACGGACAACCAGGCTTGAAAAAGGATGAAATGCGGCAACGATGATCTGGTAGCCGGAAAAAGCCAATGCCGCCAGCATCGCCAGCCTGGCCGTCCAACCGGCCAGTTGGCGCTGATGCCCATGTTCCTCAAAATCGGAAGGTTCGGGATTTACTGGGTGCCGGTCTGTCATGCGTTCGCTCACCGAAAGTGTTGCAAGTGTCATCGAGAGATCCGGTCCCCGTGAGGCAGGCTGCAACCGGATCTGCAAGGGGTTGAGTGGGATGCTATTTCAGGAGTCCGACTTCACGGTAGTATTTTTCGGCACCGGGATGCAGTGGAGCCGGCGGGTGCTTGGCGGCGTTTTCCTTCTTGATCGCCTTGGCGGCGGCGTGTGCGGCAATCATCTGGTCGAGATTGTCATACATCGACTTGGTCATGGCGTAGGCGGTGTCGTTCGAAACGCCCGAATGCGTTACCAGATAGTTCTGGATCGCAATAGTCGCCACGTCGGTATCCTGCCCTTCGTAAGTCTTGGCTGGAATCGTTCCCGCCTGGAAAGCGGGGTCGTCGATTTTTGCCACGATGTCCGCTGGAATCGGAAGGAAAACGATTTTTTGCGAGGTCGCCAGATCACGCAAGGCGGCGACGCCCAATCCGGACGAGAGCAGTGTGACATCAAGCTGGCGGTTCTTCATCAGTTCGACGGACTCGGCGTACGACAGATATTCGACGCGCGAGAAATCCGTGTAGCTCAGCCCCGCCGCCTTGAGAATTGCGCGTACGTTAAGCTCGGTTCCCGATTTCGGCGCACCGACCGAAATCCGCTTGCCCTTGATGTCGGCCAGCGACTTGATTCCGGAATCGGCTGCCGCGACAAAGTGGATGTAGTTCGGATAGAGCGCCGATAAGGTGCGCAGTTTATTCAGCGGTGCTTTGAAACCCGCTTCTTCCTTGCCTTTCCAGGCGTCGGAAAGCGAGTCGCCCAGTGTAAAAGCCACTTCACCACGACCGGCCTGCAACAGGTTGAGGTTTTCCGCGCTGGCCTTGGTTGCTTGGACAGAGGTTTTGGACCCCGGCAGTACCTTGCCGTAGATTTGTGACAAGGAAACGCCCAGCGGATAATAAACCCCGCTTGTGCCGCCGGTCAGAATATTGATGAATTCGGCGGCCTGTGCCGAAAATGACACGCACAATAGGGTGGTGCCGATGGCCAGAGTACGGCGCAGTTTGTTTTTCATCGTGCAAGCTCCTGTAGAATTTATGAAGGGTGTCACTGGATTTGTCTTTCAAGGTCGAACCTTACGCGCGGTCCAGTCTGGAACAATTTAACCGCAAGACCCGTACCCGGTGGGACAATTGCGGGTCGTTCATGCAATCGATTGATAAACAGGCGTTTATTTGTCGTTTCAGGACGCATGATTTGTCGCCGCGGGCGGTAGATCGGAATCCGGCCTGCGGGTCGTGCGGACATCCGCACGTCAATCTCTGGGCCAATACCACCCGTGCTGCTCGTTATACTGTCTGTTGTTCACAGGAAGATTGTTACAGGCCGATTGCCTTGATCACGAAATCACCTTGTCCGGTCCGTATTCTAGGCGTCGATCCGGGGCTGCGCATTACCGGATTCGGTGTCATCGAAAAATCCGGTTCGACGTTGACCTATGTGGCCAGCGGTGGCATCAAGACCGATGCCAAGGCGTCATTGCCCGCGCGGCTCGGGACCATACATGCCGGACTGCGCCAACTGGTCGCGCAGTACCAACCGGATCAGGCCATCGTCGAAATCGTCTTCGTGAACGCCAATCCACAGTCGACCTTGCTGCTCGGTCAGGCACGCGGTGCCGCCATTACGGCCCTGGTGGCCGAAGGGCTTGAGGTCGCCGAATATACGGCCTTGCAAGTCAAGCAGGCGGTGGTCGGCAATGGCCACGCCGTTAAATCGCAAGTGCAGCACATGGTATGTCGGTTGTTGTCACTCCCCGGCGGGCTCAGTCCGGACGCCGCTGATGCGCTCGCCTGCGCCATCACGCACGCGCATGGCGGGCAGGGTTTGGGGCAAGGTCCGGGCGCGCTGGCCGGCCGGGGATTTCGGGTCCGTAACGGGCGATTGATCTTGAGCCAGTAGAAAGCGAGCACACCGTGATCGGCCGCCTGACCGGAATACTGCTGGAAAAAAATCCGCCACAGCTTGTTGTTGATGTAAAAGGCATCGGCTATGAGGTCGATGTGCCCATGAGCACTTTTTACAACCTGCCGGCCAACGGTGAAAAGGTGACCTTGCTTACGCACTTTGTGGTGCGCGAGGACGGGCACTTCCTCTATGGCTTCTCCAGCGCAGCCGAACGTTTCGCCTTTCGGCACCTGATCAAGATTTCAGGAATCGGCGCACGCATGGCGCTGGCCGTGCTTTCCGGGCTTTCCGTCGACGATCTGGCGCAATCCGTGGCGCGACAGGAAGTCGGCCGGCTGATCAAGATACCGGGGATAGGCAAGAAGACGGCCGAGCGCCTGTTGCTCGAACTCAAGGGTAAACTGGCCGATGCCCTGCCTTCGGCTGCCTTGAGCGTAGAAGACAACCGGCATGACATCCTCAATGCGTTGCTGGCACTGGGTTACAATGACCGCGAAGCTGCGGCCGCAGGAAATCTTCTGCCGGCAGGCATTTCGACATCGGATGGTATCCGCCAGGCACTGAAAGTCCTCTCGAAATCATGATGCATCAATTATCTTCGGCCCAGAAACAGATCATTCAGGGCTCCATCGTCGCACTGTTGCTGATCGGTTGTATCGCCGTACTGATGCCTTTCACGGGCACGCTGCTTTTTGCCGTGGTGATCTGCGTCACAACGGCACCTTTACACCACCGCCTGCTTGCGTTTTGCGGTGGCCGCAGCAACCTCGCCGCGGGGTTGATGTCGATGATTATGCTGCTCTTGCTGGTTGCGCCCATGGCCTTGCTGTCGGGCACGCTGGCCGACGGTGTTGAAACGGCCATTCGGCACTTCAAGCCTGTGCTTGAAAACGGGCTGCCGATCGATCCTCCGGAATGGTTGGCCACTCTGCCCGTGGTCGGTCCGGATATCAACGATTACTGGCACCGGCTGGTCGCCAGCCGCGAAGAAATGAATACGCTACTGCGCCAGCTGCTCGACCCCACGCGCAAGCTGGCCTTGGCCACCGTATCGATTTTTGGCCAGGGTTTGCTGCAATTGGTTCTGGTCATTTTCTTTGTGTTTTTTATTTTTCGCGATGCTCAATCCTACGCCGAAGCATTGCGCATCGGCAGCCGCAAGTTGGCCGGAAATCTGGGCGAAAGCATGCTCAAACTGGCCAATGGCACGGTAACCGGAGTCATGGTCGGCATCGTCGGCACGGCGGCGGCGCAATCGCTGGTGGCCATGGTTGGCTTCATCATCGCGGGCGTTCCCGGCGTTCTCATGCTGACCTTCGCCACCTTCTTTTTCTCGATGGTGCCGGTCATCGGCGCGACGTTGATCTGGGTGGGCGCAGCGGCGTGGCTCTACGATGTCGGTCAGACGGGCTGGGCCATTTTCATGATCCTGTGGGGCATGTTCGGCATCAGCAGCGTCGATAATTTCGTCAAACCGATCCTGATTTCGCGCACGTCCAGCCTGCCGTTATTGTTGATTATTGTCGGCGTCTTCGGCGGCGTACTGGTCTTTGGTTTTATCGGACTCTTCCTAGGGCCGACCTTGCTCGCCTTGGGTCAAGTCCTGATCCGGGAATGGTTGGCGCTCTCCGACAGTGAGACGCCGTCCATCATGCCGTGATTGAATTGGATACGTTTGGTGGCAATCGAGCCGACGGCATGGGCGGTCTCCCCGATGCCCGTTTGATTTCGGCGGAATCCGGTTCGTCCCAGGAAGAGGCGATCGAGCGCGCATTGCGACCGAAGCGACTGGTCGATTACGTGGGTCAGGCCAAGATTCGCGAGCAGTTGTCGATATTCATCGAAGCGGCCAGGCGACGCCAGGATGCGCTCGATCACGTGTTGCTGTTCGGTCCGCCAGGCCTGGGAAAAACCACGCTGGCGCACATCATCGCCACCGAGATGGGCGTTAACCTGCGTTCGACCTCGGGCCCGGTTCTGGAGCGTGCCGGAGATTTGGCGGCGATGCTGACCAATCTCGAACCGCATGACGTTTTGTTCATCGACGAAATCCACCGTTTGAGCCCGGTGGTCGAGGAAATTCTTTACCCTGCGCTCGAAGATTTCCAGATTGACATCATGATCGGCGAGGGGCCGGCCGCGCGTTCGGTCAAGCTCGACCTGCCGCCGTTTACGCTGATCGGGGCAACAACCCGCGCGGGCATGCTGACCAACCCGCTGCGCGACCGTTTTGGCATCGTCGCGCGACTTGAGTTCTACACGCCTGAAGAACTGACGCAGATCGTCACGCGCTCGTCGCAACTCCTCAAAGTGCTGACCGAACCTGGCGGCGCGCTGGAAATCGCCAGGCGTTCACGCGGCACGCCGCGCATTGCCAATCGCTTGTTGCGTCGTGTACGCGACTTCGCCGAAGTCAAGGCGTCGGGTCACATCACGCAAATCGTGGCCGATCTGGCGCTGGTCATGCTCGACGTCGATCACGGCGGCCTCGACGTCATGGATCGCAAGCTGCTTTCCGCGATCATTGACAAGTTTGCCGGTGGACCGGTTGGCGTCGATAACCTTGCTGCGGCGATCGGCGAAGCGCGCGATACCATCGAGGACGTGCTCGAACCCTTTCTGATCCAGCAAGGTTACCTGCAACGCACGCCGCGCGGCCGCATCGCCACGGCGGCCATTTATCGTCACCTCGGCCTGGAGAATCCCGCTGCCAGTGCGCAGAACGACCTGTGGCGGACGCAATGACCAGGGACTTAGGGGTGTTCGGTCACCACGGCACACACTTGGCCCCGTCCGGCTGCATTAGAATCCGCCCATGAAACACCAACAGAGCCCCAATGCCTTCGCCATTACCATTCGCATCTACTACGAAGATACCGACGCGGGTGGCGTGGTGTATTACGCCAACTATCTCAAGTTTCTGGAGCGTTGCCGCAGCGAATGGCTGCGCTCGATCGGGCACGACCAGACCGATCTTCTGCGCGATCCTGGCATTGCCTTTGTCGTGCGCAGCGTCAGTCTCGAATTCCTTAAACCGGCGAGGCTCGATGAACAGCTGACGGTCAGTCTCGAAGTCGAAAAGACCACGCGGTCCCAGATATTTTTCCGCCAGCACATACGTCGCTCAAGCCCCTTGGTCGAGGGGGGCTGGGATGAGATGACAAGTGGAAAGATTCAGATCGTCTGTGTAGACTCGGCCAAGATGAAAATCGTTTCAATACCCGCGTTTTTGCGCTCTAAACTGGAAACCCTGCAATGAATGTTTCACAAGATCTCTCCATACTGCATCTGATCCTCAACGCCAGCGCCGTCGTTCAGGCAGTCATGCTGCTGCTCGCCGCGGTCTCCTTCATGTCGTGGTACTACATCTTCCGCAAGTGGTTTGCCGTCAAGCTGGCCCGCACGCAAACCGAGCAGTTCGAGCGAGATTTCTGGAGCGGTGGTGATCTCAACAGCCTGTATCAGAGTGCCGTCAACAACCGGCACGGCACGGGCAGCATGGAGCGCATCTTCGAATCCGGATTTCGCGAATTCAACAAGTTGCGCAGCCAGAAGAATCTGGACCCCAAGGATGTGATCGACGGATCGCGTCGCGCCATGCGTGCCACCTACCAGCGCGAAGTCGACAGTATCGACGCGCACCTCGCCTTCCTGGCTTCGGTCGGCTCGGTCAGCCCCTACGTCGGCCTGTTCGGCACCGTTTGGGGCATCATGCATTCCTTTCGCGGGCTGTCCAATGTCGGCCAGGCGACGCTCTCGGCGGTTGCCCCCGGCATCGCCGAAGCGCTTGTGGCCACGGCCATCGGCCTGTTTGCGGCGATTCCGGCCGTGGTTGCCTACAACCGCTTTGCCCACGAGATCGATCGGCTGTCGACACGATTCGAATCCTTTATGGAAGAATTTTCCAACATCCTGCAACGCCAGGTGCGCTAGACCGGAGGCCGTATGCGTCCACGCCGCTTAAAAAATGAAATCAACGTCGTGCCTTATATCGACGTCATGCTTGTGCTGCTCGTCATTTTCATGGTCACCGCGCCGATGATGACCACTGCCAGCATTGACGTCCCCTCGGTCGGCAAGGCGTCCCAAGTGCCCGCCGAAGCATTGCAGGTCAATGTCCGGGCCGACCAGACCCTGTCGCTGACGGCGCCGGGCAAGCCAGAGCACAGCCTGAGCCGCAGCGAACTGCCGCAAGTCATTGCCGATGCACAACGCAAGAACCCCGATCAACCCGTGCTTATCGTCGGCGACAAGAATGTCAAATACGAAGCGGTTCTCACGGTCATGGACGAGCTTCAGCGCCAACAGGTCAAGCGCATCGGCCTGCTCGTACAGCCCACCGGTAGATAGCGTTTTACTGTTCTAAAAGCCGAGCCCGTGGAATACGCTGCGCATCTGCCGCCACCTGAAAAATCGAACATCGCGTCGTTGGTTCTATCGGCGCTGGTTCACCTGCTGCTCATCGTGGCTCTGTTTATCGGCGTGCAATGGAAGAGTCACGCCCCGTCGTCGGTCGAAGTCGAAGTCTGGCGCGCCGCGCCGGCTCCCGTGCATGACGTCAAGCCCGAACCCGCGTCTGAACTGCCGCCGAAGCCCGAGCCCAAGCCCGAACCGAAACCCGTTCCCAAGGCCGAACCGACGCCACCGATCAAGCCGGATATTGCCATCAAGGAAGACAAGAAGCCAAAGAAGGAAGAGCCGAAGAAGGAAGAGCCAAAGAAGCCCGAACCGAAAAAGCCCGAACCTGATCGCCGCCCGAGTTTTGACGAAGAACTCAAACGCGAGCAGAAACAAATCCAGCAACAGAAGATAGCGCAGGATCAGCGCACCCGTGCCGAAAACGAATCGAAGCTGCTGGCGCAGCTCAAGGCCGAACAGGCCTCGGCGGCCAATTCGCGCGGACTGGCCGACTATGCCGAAAAAGTACGCGGCAGGATTCGCGGCAACATCGTCTTGCCGCCGGGGATACAGGGCAATCCGGAAGCCGTTTTCGAGGTAACCCAGCTTCCCTCGGGGGATATCATAGACGTCAAGGTACGCAAATCCAGTGGCAAACCTGCGCTTGACGACGCAATCGAACGCGCCATTCGAAAATCATCGCCTCTGCCTAAGCCGGAGAATCCGGCACTATTTCAGCGCGTGCTGAGAATTCCCTACCACCCATTCGACGATTAAACGGAACGGGGCATAGGGCAGGAAGTGGCTATTCCTTGCCCTTCAGCCGTTTGTAATAATTCTTCGGATCGTCGATGCGCTGTTGCGTGCTACGGTCCCGAACGCCAAACGGATAGCAGTCGGTATAGACCGGAATGATGACCAGATGGCCGCTGGAGAAGCGCGACTGGGTCATGCCATCGCTGGTGGGAAGCGACAAGTCAAAAGGTGGTGCATCCGAACGGTAGATGACCTCGCTGGCGGAGCTGAAAATCGTGTAGCACATGGCCTGGGCGGCCAGCGGTGCAGCAAGCAGGGTGGCCAGTAGCGCTAGTCTGAACGCGTGCTTCATGCTGAATGTCCAATCGAGAACGTAAAGACAAGGTGATTTTACGCCAAATTGGCATGCAAACGGCAATAGCCCGGCCAACCCAGGTGCACCGCCGATTCGGGCAGCGGCCCTGAAATTACGTTCAGTTACAATCGTTTCGTGCATCAAGGCGATATAATCGCGCATTGTTTTCCGGATGACATTGACCCATGCTTCGACCTTTGCACAAACTGCGCGGCCTGAGCCTGATCGCCTTAAGCGCCGTGGCGTTATTCCAGACGCCCGCATTCGCCGAGCTGACGATCGAGATTACCGGTGCTGGAGCCAATCGGATTCCTTTGGCCATTGCCGATTTCGCCGGTGAGTCGGGCGGCTCGCGTGCGCTGACTTCCGTCATTCGCGGCGACTTGGAACGCAGCGGTTTGTTTAAGCTGATTGATGCCAACGGCGTAGCATTGAATGAATCCATCAGCCCGGCCTATGCCGACTGGAAGAACCGGGGCGCTGACGCCCTGACCGCCGGAAGTATCGGCCCGAGCGCCGATGGCCGACAAGAGGCACGCTTTCGGCTGTATGACGTCAACAAGCAAAGTACGCTCGCTGGCGCAGCTTTCGTGACTTCGGCGCCGATGCTGCGCGCGGCTGGCCATCGCATTGCCGATGTGATCTATGAAAAACTGATTGGCGAGCCCGGCGTGTTTTCGACGCGCATCGCCTATGTCGTCAAAGGCGGGCCTACGCACTACGAATTGCATATCGCCGACGCCGATGGACAGAACGCGCAGGCGGCTTTGAAATCGCGTGAGCCGATCATTTCGCCATCCTGGTCGCCCGATGGAAGCCGTCTGGCCTATGTCTCCTTTGAAAACAAGAAGCCGGTGGTCTACGTGCATTCGCTGGCCAGCGGAAAACGCATCGTCGTTGCCAATTTCAAGGGATCGAACTCGGCACCGGCCTGGTCGCCCGACGGTCGCCGGCTGGCCGTCGTACTGACCAAGGAAGGCGGGTCGCAGATATTCACGGTGAATGCCGATGGCTCCGGCGTGCAGCGCCTGACGACAACAGCGGGCATCAACACCGAACCTTTCTTCACGCCGGATGGACAGACGGTCTATTTCACCTCGGATCGCGGCGGCAGCCCGCAGATCTACAGTGTCAGTGCCAATGGCGGCAGTGCCGCGCGGGTCACTTTTGAAGGCAGCTACAATGTCTCGCCCCGCATTTCGCCGGACGGTAAGTCGATGGCCTTCATCAGTCGGCGCGAGAGCGGCTTTCGTCTGGCGGTCATGGATCTGGCCAGCAAGCAGGTACAGATTCTCACCGATTCCTACAAAGACGAATCGCCGACCTTCGCGCCCAATGGCCGCATGATCCTCATCGCTACCGAGATCGGCGGCCGTGGTGTATTGTCTGCGGTATCGATCGACGGCCGCATCAAACAACGACTTTCCATCCAGGCTGGCGATGTTCGCGAACCCGCCTGGGGCCCATTCACCCGTTAATCATTTATCCCCATCCGGAAACTGAAAAGCTGAATTTTCACGCAGGAGAAACACCATGAAACGATTCATTGCCCCCACCCTACTTGCCCTGTTGATTGCTGGTTGCGGTTCGACGCCCGATGGTCCTGAGCAGGCGGGCGCACCCGTTGAATCCCGAGGCGGCAATGTAGCCACTGTCACGGCGAACGGCATCGACGGGCGCAATCTGCCAGCCGTGCTCACCGACCCGAAGAGCATACTCTCCAAACGCAGCATCTATTTCGACTATGACAAATACGAGGTCAAGTCCGAGTACAAGGATTTGGTTACCGCGCACGCCAAATTCCTCGTCGACAACCGCCAGTTCAAGATGCTGATTCAGGGCAATACCGATGAGCGGGGCAGCCGCGAGTACAACCTGGCGTTGGGCCAGAAGCGTGCCGACGCAATCAAGAAGATGCTGACCCTGCTCGGCGCTCGTGAAGAGCAGGTCGAATCGGTCAGCCTGGGCGAAGAAAAACCGAAGAATGAAGGCCAGAATGAAGCAGCCTGGGCTGAGAACCGTCGCGGCGACATGCTTTACAGCGGTGAGTTCTAGGATGCCGGAACGGCGCACAAGCCTCGCTTCGGGATTTTCTGCGGGCCTGGCAACCGGTCTGACCGCGCTTGCCCTGCTGCTTTCCGCCTTTGGTGGGCAGACAGCGCAGGCCGGGGTGTTCGACGACGAGGAAGCGCGCCGTCAAATCAAGGATCTGTCCATCAAATCCAATGAGCGTCTCGACACCCTGTCCAAAGCCCAGTTCGACCTGATCAACCAGATTCAGGCGCTACGCGAAGAAAACGCCAAACTGCGCGGACAGGTCGAAACATTGAATTACGAACTGGAATCGACCAAGAAACGCCAGCAGGATTTCTATATCGACCTCGATGGTCGCTTGCGCAAGTTTGAACCCCAATCAGCGCCAGCGACAGAGAACAACCCGCCGGCGAATGCAGCAAATCCCGGTGCCGACCCGGCTAAAAAAACGGCAAGTGACCCTGCCGCTGAAGCGCACGAATACGAAGCGGCGTTAAATCTCTTCAAGGCCAATAAGATCAAGGAAGCCGCAGGCGCCTTTGAATCCTTTGTCAAAGCCCATCCGGACAGCTCGCTGACCCCGAATGCGCAGTACTGGCTTGGTAACGCTTACTATGCGCTGCGCGATTGCAAACAGGCGATCAACGCGCACAAGGCGGTGGTCAACAAGTGGCCGCAGCACCCGAAAGCGCCCGAGGCGATGGTCAACATGGCGACCTGCCAGCAGGAGCTTGGCGATACCAAGGGTGAACGGTCGACGTTGCAGGCGGTAATCGCCAAGTACCCGGACAGCCCGGCTGCGGCTGCGGCGAAGAAACGCCTGAAGAAGTAAGCGGGTGACGGGCAGCAACAGGCCTCTCTCGCTGAAAATCAGCGAGATCTTCTATTCCATTCAGGGTGAAGCCTCACGTGCCGGATTGCCGACGGTATTCGTGCGCCTCACCGGTTGCCCATTGCGTTGCGTCTGGTGCGACACCGAATACGCCTTTTCCGGCGGCCAGAGCATGACCTTGACCCGGATTCTCGAAACCGTCGGTGCATACGCCGTCCGACAGGTTTGCGTTACCGGCGGCGAACCACTCGCTCAGGCGAACTGCTTGCCGTTGCTCTCGGCATTATGCGATGCCGATTATGACGTTTCGCTCGAAACATCGGGCGCCCTCGACATTTCAGGCGTCGATTCACGCGTTTCCCGAATTGTTGATCTCAAGGCGCCCGGATCGGGTGAGTCCGCAAAGAACCGTTGGAAAAATATCGATTTTCTGTCGTCGCAAGATGAATTGAAATTCGTCATCAAAGATCGCGCCGACTATGAATGGGCGCGCGATACCGTTGTTCACAACCAGCTTGACGTCCTCTGTCCCCTGCTCTTCTCGCCGGTGCAAGGCGCGCTGGAGCCGCGCATGCTGGCCGAGTGGATTATCGCCGATCAACTACCGGTGCGCTTGCAACTGCAACTGCACAAGCTGCTTTGGGGTAATATTCAGGGCAAATAAACCTGCAGAGTACTTGCCATGACCGCTGCACCGACTGACGATCGACGCCATTACTCGCGCATTGCCTTTCATACCCCGGCCAGGCTGATCTTCCCTGAACGCGAAATTGACGTTAGGGTCCTCGACCTTTCACTCAAAGGCGCGCTGATCCGTTTGCCGGCACAAGCATCAATCACTGCGGGCGCAACCTGCCGGCTGCAAGTTCTTCTCTGCGAGGGTGAATCGGCCGATCAGATCAGCATGGAAACCCGGGTAACGCATGTCGAAGGAGACAACGCAGGGCTGCATTGCCTGATCATTGACATCGACAGCGTGACGCACTTGCGGCGACTGGTCGAGTTCAATCTTGGCGACCCGGCACTGCTGGATCGGGAGATCTCGGCGCTGATCGCCGAATAGTCCTCAGCATGAGTTCGTCCATTCCAGTGGGCTTGCAGCGCGCCGTCGTCCTGCTGTCCGGCGGCCTCGATTCGGCCACGACGCTGGCCATTGCCCGCGCCGCCGGTTTCGACTGCTATTGCCTGTCGCTTGACTATGGCCAACGCCATCGCATCGAACTCGATTCCGCTGCCCGCGTCGCCCTGGCCCTGGGTGCCAGCGAACATCGTGTGTTGCATCTGGCGCTCGATAAGTTTGGTGGTTCGGCACTCACGGACACCCGTATCGCAATTCCCGTCGATGGCGTTCAGCCTGGCATTCCGGCGACCTATGTACCGGCGCGCAACACCATCATGCTTTCACTGGCGCTGGCCTGGGCCGAAGTATTGGACAGCCGGGACATCTACATCGGCGTCAACGCCATTGACTATTCCGGTTACCCGGATTGCCGGCCGGAATACATTGCCGCCTATGAAGCCATGGCCAACCTGGCCACCAAGGCAGGTGTTGAAGGCCGAAAGTTGAGCATCCACACACCTTTGCTCAGTCTGACAAAGGCCGAGATCATTCGTTGCGGCAGCAAGCTGGGGGTCGACTATCGGCATACGGTTTCATGCTACCAGGCCGACGAAAGAGGCAGAGCCTGCGGCGTGTGCGATTCCTGCCGGATACGCCGCGAGGGTTTTTCTGCTGCGGGCGTTGCCGACCCGACGTCGTATGTGCTCAGTCCCCACGAGGCTTGAAACCGCGAGTGTCTCAAAGGCCCGCATTGACAGGCTTCCGGGCGGTCTCTATAATCCGCCGTTCCTGTTTTTCCGGGTCGGTAGCTCAGTTGGTAGAGCAGCGGACTTTTAATCCGTTGGTCGAGAGTTCGAATCTCTCCCGACCTACCAAGACACTGCCGATCTTGGTGGTAGCGTCAATATGTGGTCATTCCGTGGGGCGTTAGCTCAGTTGGTAGAGCAGCGGACTCTTAATCCGTAGGTCGAGTGTTCGAATCACTCACGCCCTACCACAATAATCAAGCGCTTAGCCAAACCCGCAAGGTTTGGCTTTTTGCTTTTTGTGTAATTCCTGTGTAATTGCGCCAAGAATTGAACATTGCCGTCGTTCCTCCTGCCACTCCGTTCCGACCAGATTCAAAGGTCAGTTCGTCCTCTTTGCGCGAAAGTATTCGGCAATAGCGTCCACAGGATTGACGCCATCCGCGCTGTCAGTCCCCAGGCCTTGGGGTGTTACGTCGGTACTTGGAGCCACTGCGTCTATTACCCACTCGATGCAACCAACGTCTCGGACAGCCGTCGCCAAGTCATCAAGACGTCCATCGACTTGGCACTTTAGAAAATGGTTCAAAGCACCTGCACACAAGTCCGCAACTTGAATCTGGGGCAGCAGTGACGAATCCCCCTGCTCCAAGGACGTTGCGCGCAATGGAAAATGCAGCTTCCGCCGGTCGTACCCAATCTGTTGGGATTGCTCTCCGGTCAGTGCCATCATGCTCTGGAAATCACCTTGTGACGCCAAGACAGGCTTCGATCTGTCGTGGACTACACGGAATCGAGAGTTTTTCCTTTTTCCCCACTCGTTGATATGCTGAAACAAGGCAGGGATCGCCGGTTCGAGAGTCATTTTGCCGACCACATCGAACCAAGAATCAAAGAATCGCGGATCGGTAAATGGGTATAGGTCCGTCTTGAAATCATCATCGGATGACGAGTCAACCATCATTGTCCCCGCGGCAAAATAGGCTCGCGCATGAGCATCTGTCCTGTACCTTATGAGATCGACGAAGGATTGCAGAAAGCGATCCGTTGGCTCTTTTCCACAGAAGACGGGCATACAGCAGTACAGCACATTCGCCATAGCTATGTTTGCCCCACGCTGGTACAGGTCGAAACCCATGTTGTGAGCCAGCGTTTCCGCGACCAAATCAACGAGTTTGGTCACAACCATGAAACGCTTGTGGAAAACATTGACGATCACCCGAAACCTGTTTAGTCGCGGGTCAGCCAAGAAGTGCGTCATGCGCCTGATGCCATCGGGTGATTTTTTCAACGTCTTGAATTTTGGCTCTGCGGCCTGAGCTGACCGCACGTGTTCAAGCAGCGCTTGAGCTTCTGCCGCCCCGTAGTCGTTCGAGGCCAGTATGAAGAACGGCTGATCGCCATCGATCAACCGTTCACCAGAGTTGCCCGACTCGTCGCAATATATGATGGTCATCGGTCAGTTCGTTTTGCGATACCGCTCAGTCAGTTTGTCCATTGCGCCCTGAATGTGTGCTCCGTTCTGGTGGCTATATCGCTCTACCATCGACAGATTCTTGTGGCCGCTGATACGCTTGACCGTTGGTAGGTCAACACCAGCCTGCACCAAGTGAGTTATCGCGGTATGGCGCAGCGTGTGGCGTACCACCTGCTTTACATCCAGACCGGCCCCAAGCACGCATCGGCGGAAGGGCTTGTCGAGATTGATGGTACGTCCTTCCTTTGCCGCCGGTGACGGGAAAAGCCACGGTGTACCCGGCTGCAAGCTGGCGACGTAGTCAGCAAGGTAATCAGCCAGACCGGTGGTTATGGGCTGCTCACGGGCTCCACCCTTGGCTTTCGGGATGTAGATGACCAAGCGTTCCAGGTCGATGTGTTCGCGCCGGACGCCGAGTATTTCACTCTTGCGCATCGACGTTTCCAGACCGATGTAAATGAATGGATAAATCTGCCGGTTCTGGTCGCCTTCGGCTTCCTTCAGCAGGCGACTAATCTGCTCGACGGTCAGATAGGTGATCCGCCCCGAGTGCTCTTTCAGGCGTTTGATGGTGGCGGGTCTGTGGTCGAGCCAGCCCCACTCCACAGCCTTGCTAAACAGGTGCGACAGCGCCGCCAGTTCGCGGTTGATAGTGGCTGGCTTGGTTATTCCGGCATAGACCGGCTGGCCGCCTGGCCCGTTGGGGCGCATCACGGCTTCCTCGCCGCGCTGTTTCTTGTAGCGTTCCACATCGAATGTGGCAATCTTTGAAAGTGGTGTTTCGCCGAAAAACGGCGTCAGGTGCATTTTCAAACGATAGTTTTTCATCGGCAGGTCTTTGCCGTCTTCTTGTGCCAACTTGGCAAGATATTTGTCGGCTGCTTCGCGGAATGACAAGGCCAACTTGCGCCCCTTGGGAAGATTGAGTCGCCCGGCCTTGGCATCCTGTCGCGCCTTGTCAATGAACTCTTCCGCCTGGGTGCGCGTGGTGCCATCTGATTCACGGCCGATAACACGGTGGATACGCTGGCCATCGACCATGAAATTGACCGTGAACACCCCGTCGCCGTTAGCTTGCCGCGCGAAGGTGATGCCGTGCTCGTTGAGTGTTTCGCCGGCGGCCATTTTGCGTATAGAGGGACGAGTGAGCTTAGAGAAGGTCTTGGCCATGATTGACTCCGATCAGAACGGGATTGTTTCCTTCAAAACGGCTCTTACATCCTCCACGGTTGCATTTCCCTCTGCGTAAGCAACCAGAGTTGGCCAGCACTCTCTGACCACCATGCGGTCGGCGCTCTTGTTCTTGCCTTCTACAACAACAAAGTCGTAGACCCTGTACTGAGGCTTTCCTGCACCATCTTTGAAGGTCTCGCTCGCGGTAATCTCGAAAATGGCGTTCCAGATGATTTGTTCCTCATAGGTCAATAATTCCGGGTATTTTTCCGCCAGGTTAATGAGTCGATAGGATGGTTCTAAATCCCAGAGCTTGTTGGCTTCATCCCGCACGCTGATGGCGTACTGTCCAGTGAAATCCCCGCTTTCGTCTAGTTTTACCTTGGCAAGAGCTTCATCCAAAGCCCATTCGACAAAGTTTGCCAGCGAACGTCGCTGCTTGCGCGCGGCGATCTCAGCTAGATACTTCAGCTTCGGATCAAGTCGCATGGCGAATACTTCTGTTCGTGGGCCTGCCGACTTCGGCTTGCGTTTTCTCTCGGTCATCTGGATGTCCTTTCGTCCAAAGGTTCTTGAAACTTCCATCGAATTCTAGTTTGGAAGTTATACAATGTCAAACATGCAAACATATTTATAATTCGTAATTGTTAGTTTGACGACTTGGAGAAACCGAAATGATCGCATCGATTCCCACAAATACCCCGGCTATCACGA
>WBZS01001436.1_pt1 | contig 18998 bp, 27 predicted proteins | sample 5204201 | NCBI WGS metagenome assembly WBZS01 (sample SAMN12344357, study PRJNA552823) | activated sludge metagenome | biome: Activated sludge suspended growth; feature: Nitrification reactor; material: Wastewater; isolation source: activated sludge from nitrification reactor of wastewater...
TGTGAAGTTGACGTTCTCGACTGAGCGGCTGCCGACGTCACTTCCGTCTTCCTGCCATTGGATGAAGCGCGGGAACCCCGTATCGGTGACCGGCGGAAACCCTGGGACGGGCGTGATACCGAAGGTGGGCATGGTGTACCTCAGACCGAGAAAACTCGCAACCGCGCTTGCGCAAAGACAGATCGCCGAGCGTCGGTTCAGGTGCTACTCCTGCGCGCCTCACACAGCGAAGGCGCGCGGCCGGGCGCGCACGGAGCCGGTGTTGAAGGCCCGTTGCACCTCGGCCTTGCCGTTGTTGATTGACGACTGGTACCGGGCGCGGTGAATGAGCGCGGCCTGCGGGTTCGACCACGCCTGGCCGGGGATCTCGAGCAGGTAGGCGAGTGCCCCGGCTTCGATCCCGGCTCGGTACTTCACGAGTCCGGTCTCGGGCACTTGGGCCGCGTCTTCCTTCGGCTGCACGATGGCCGTGACGAGAAGGTCATAGGTCTGGTCGGGGATTGGGAAGAGCGCGATCTGCGCCTGTGGCACGTAGCAGTACGTGGTAGGCATGTTGGGTTGCACGTTCGAGTTCCAGCTGCCCGAGTCGCTGGGCGGCAGCGCCCAGTTCTGCGCGTTGCCGCCGGCCGGCGTGTAGGCGCCCTGCACCGCGTAAACGGCCACGATCTCCACGTAGGGGTCGCTGCCCAGGTCGTACTGCTGCACGTTGGCTGTCGTCGCGCCGGCGATGGCCACGCGCAGGTACTGCGTCTGCTGCGCCCAGTCGCGGTACGCGCGACCGAAGGCACGCGTGAGCGTGATCGTCGGGCACCGGCGCACAAGCTGCGCGATGTTGACGATCTGGTCGCGGGTGTCAACGTAGTTCACGCATTGCCCTCAGAGACGGCGACCTTCGGTGCGATGGCCGCCTGCGACTGCGCTTTCAAGCCCAAGAGCGCTGCCCACCGCTGGTAGTGGGTAGTGCTCTTGGTCAAGTCCTGCGACTTGGTGTTCTTGCTGTAGCACTTGTAGAGCACGTACTCGTTGAGCATCGGCTCGAAGTTCGGCGACACCGGAATGCTTTCGCCGCTGGACCCGGTCACGGGATCGGGCACCGCGCCGTAGAGCAACACCACCTGACCCGTGCCGTCGTTCGGCGGCGTGACGCTGAAGCGACGCACGTCGCGCGGATCGTAGGCGAAGTGATCGACCTCGACCTCCTGGGTCGCGCCCGGCCAGAAGCGGTTTGCCTCGTCGAGCAGGCCGCCGTCGACTTGCGTGACCATGCGGCCCGAGACGACGTTCTGCTGGACGTTGATGAGGGCCACCCCACGCGCGGGGATGGTCTGGGTGATGCCGGCGGCGAGGGTGAGATCCTCCTCAACGACGTACATATCGGGCTTGGCCGCCGCGGTGGCGGCCAGCGCCTCGTTCAGGTACTGGACCAGTTCGGGCAGCGTCCACGTGCGGCGGGCGACGTCCAGCAGCGTGGTGCTCACGCTGTCGAGGATGTTGCCCACCGGGATGGTCATGGCATCAGGCCAGGTCGTTGGCCTTCTCGGCGGCGGCCTTCACGCGGCCACGCAGGAGGTGCACCGGGGTGTTCGGGCTCAGACTCATGCCGTACTGTTGGTGCGCGAACGCGACGAGCTCCTCGGCCGACGCCGTGGCGACGTCGAAGGGTTGGACTGCAGCCTGCGTGTCGAAAATCGGCGCCATCTCGGCACCCATGCCCACTTGCAGGATGCGTAGACGCTCTTCCTTCGTCGCCTTGGGGTCGCCCATGAACACCCGGTACTTCGGGTGCGGCGGGACGCCGGGCTCGAGCACGCGGCCGGTCTGGTTGTCGCGCACCTCGGCGCGGCCGCCCAGGCGCGGCACGTTGGGCATCAGGCGCCCATCGTCGATGTTGATGAGCAGCGGACGCTTGCGGTTCTGCGCGTTGCGGGCTTGATGGATTGCAGACAGCTGCTCTTCGTTGATCGCCATGAGGGTGTCCTCGGTTGGTCAGTTGTGGGGCCGGCACCCGAAGGTGCCGGCTGCTCGATCACGAGCCTGTGGGCGTGGTGCCCGGGGTCATCGCCCGGCGGAACGAGCCGCTGGTGTTGGCGTTGCCGCCGGGCTCCACCGACGGGGTGCCGCTCGGGTAGCGCGCCTTGGCCTTGCTGCCGGCCTTGGACAACTCGCTGTTGATGGTCTCGGGCGGCACCTTCACCGCCATGCCGGGACCGTAGGGGCTGCTGGTCTTCATGGAAACTCCTTGAGGTTGACGATGGGGGCCGCAAAGCCCCCATCTTACGCGGGTCAGCCGCGCTTCACGACGGCGGTGCCGACGTAGTTCGGGCCGACGACCTCGTAGCCGAACACCATCAGGCCACGGATGATGTAGCCGAAGTCGTTCGGGTTGTCGATCATCTGGCACTCGACGATCTGCGCTGCGAAGGTCAGGCCAGCGGAGTGGCCGAACAGGCAGTAGAACGCGGGGCCAGGGCTCGTCTGCGTCAGCAGGTTGCGCGACTGGTACATCGTGAACCGGTCGATCATGCCCACCTTGCCGTTGCGGGCGATGGACACACCGTCACCGGCCAGCGACGCGATGCGCAGGTCCGACTGCTTGATGAGCGCCATGAACCACGGCGGCGCCACGAACCAGCGGCCCTCGTCGGGCACGTTCTGCTCGTCGAGCACCGTGCCGCAGTCGACGATGAAGTCGACGACGGTGGTCTTGCTCACCGAGACAGGCGTGGTCGAGTCGCCCAGGTTGATGTTGTTGCTGTCGGCACCAGCGGTCGGACCCTGGTTGTCGGCAGACACATCGGCCGGGATGGTCGTGAGCATGTCGGCGTCGGCCGCGATGCGCAACTGGATCGAGCCATCGTTGGCGAACACGTCCGCCATGTCGATGTCCGACTGCCGCGCGTCCACAGTCGAGAGCGCCACGGCGAACGACTTGGCCTGGTCGATGGCCAGCGTCACCGAGTTGCTACTCGGGTACTGTGCCGTCAGGCCCGCGCCGACGACGTAGTCGCTGACGGTGACGTTCGGGATGGTGCGGATCTTGACCTGCGAACCGAAGCCCGCGATCTCGCCTTCGTAGTCGGTGCTGGCGATCTCGCCGAAGACCGTGGTCTTGTAGAACTTCTCGACCAGCTTGCCCGAGTAGACCTCGGGGGTGTAGTTGATGGTGCCTGCCGGGCCATAGTCCGGAAGACCCGATGCGATTGGAACGCCCATGATGTGCTCCTTGAGCTAGAGGCGTTACCGGTGACCTACCGGCGCGGTAGCTGTCGCCGCTTGTCGAACACCACCCGTTCCTCGTTCGTCACCTTGCCGATCGCAGCGCGCTTGTAGAAGTCCTTGATCTCCTGCGTCGTCAGCGGGCGCAAGGCCAGCGCGTCGGGCTGCAGGATCTCACCGGCCGACGTGGCGCCGGAGCCGTGCGGAGCAACCGGGGGAATCGGCGGCGTCATCAGGTCCTTGTACGCCTGGAACATCTTCGCGGCCTTCACCGCGTCGTATCGTCCCACGTGCGTGTTCAGGATCTGCTGTCGCGGCATCCCGGTCGTCTCGTCTTCGGCTGCGAGCCAGTTGAGCCAACCTTCTTCAGCGTCGATCGTGTTCCAGTCGGGCACGAGCTCCGACAGCCGGTCGGTGAAGGACTGCTTGCGCCCCCGGTCTGCCTGAGCCTGGTCCTGCGCCGCGCGCTCCTGGAGGGGTTTGATGTGCCCGTCCAGCACGCGTTGCACGGCCTGCTCTGCGGCCTTGGCCGCGGCAGCGGCGACTGCGCCTGCTTCCTCTTCACCGAGCGCGTCGATCTGCTCCTGCGTCAGCAGTTGCTTGAGATCGACCTGCGGGGCTGATGCACCGGACTGCAACGATGCGACTTGCGCTTGCAGTTCGGCAATCCGCTGCTGATACGCGTTCTCAGCCGTGACGCGTTCCGCACGCTCCCGTTCCAGCACACCGGCGGTGACGCTGAATCGCTGCTTCCAGTACGCCGGATCGCTGTGGCGGGGGTCCGTCGGTGGTTGCAGGGGAGCGGCGCTGGGCGCCGGGGGCTGGACCGTGCTCGGGTCAGCGGGTGGTGTGGCCTGGGCGCTCGGCTGGGCCGGCGGCGCTTGGGGGTCCACGGTCGAGGTTTCCGATTCGGGTTTCAGCGCGCGGTCAGCAAGTGCTGCCATCTGGCGTCGAATCGCCCGAGGGAGGGGTGTGTCGTTCGTAGCGGGCGAAGCCTGCATGTGGGTTTCCTAGATCCAGGCCCTTGCGGGACTTGGGGTTCTGGTTGGCCGGATGCGTGCGCGAGTCCGGTATCACGCGTGGTGTCGCACCGCTGAGGTCGGCGGTGACACTGCGCGTTCCAGGCGCTGCTGCGATTGCGTGAAGTCGTCGATCAACTCGGCGATCTCCAGTGCGCGCCCCTGTTGCCGGAAAACCTCTTCCCCGGTAGCAGCACGCAGCTTGGCATCACGATCACGCAGCCTTGCCTGTAGCAAGTCGACCAGCACCTTTCCGTCCGGGGTCATCGCGAGTCTCGCGAGGAACTGGAGTTGGGCGCTGTTCAACCGCATGGCGGGAGACTATAACCTTTCTGTCAACTATTCCCGAGCAACTTGGCAGCGATTGCCTTGGCGCGGGCTTGGTTTCGGGCTTTCTGCTCAGCCGCAGCGCGCGCCGCGCGCTCCTCGGCGAACGCAGTGGCCAGCCGCTCGACTTCGCCGGCCAGGCTCTCGACGCGCTCGTGCAGCCGGTTCGACACCTCGTCGGCGCCGGCCTGCGCCGCCTCAAGACGGGCAAGCAGCGCCTGCTGCGCCGCAGCAACCGCCCGGTCGATGTCGGCCTGCGTGAGCGCGGGTGGCGCCGGCCGGGCGCCCGGACGCGGCTCGACCGGATTCGGGGCGTACGTGGGAGTCGAGGTGACGCGCGGCGCCGAGGTGGGTGCTGCTGTTAGCTTCGGGGCCGGCGCGGCCGGCGCCACGGACGTGCGGGTGGCCGGTGCCGACTCGGGGATCTTGGCCAGCGCCTCGGCCACCGCGCCGCGACCCAGGTTGAGCGGGGGCGGCACCGGCGGGTGGCCGGGCATGTTCGTGATCTGCGCCGGCGCGGGCGTCGGAGGCGGGGTCGGGGCTGGCGTCTTCCTGCCGAAGCCCTCGATGTGCACGTTCGGGCGGCGGGCGATGAGCTTCGGGTCGGTGGCCACCGACTCCGCGCCCGTGGTGACCACCGTGGGGGCCAAGCCTTCCAGGACCAGCGCGCCGGTACCCGGTTCGGCCACAGGCGACGGGACCGGGATCTCGGGCGCCAGGCCGGCCAGGGCCAGCACGCCGACGCCAGGCTCGACGACGTGGTTGTCGGTGACGGCGACCGTGGGTTCGAGGCCTGTGAAAATCAGCGCGCCCGTCAGCGGGTTGACGATGATGTTGGCCGTGACCGCGACCGTGGGGGCGAGGCCTTCGAGCAGCAGTGCCCCAGCGCCCGGCGCGGCCGTGCGGTTGTCGGTGACGGCCACCGTCGGCTGCAGGCCGGCCAGGACCAGCGCGGCCGCGTCCGGCTGCGCCACGACGTTGCCGCCGGTGACGGCCGCGGGCTGCAGGCCGTTGAGGGTCAGCGCGCCGGCCCCGGGCTCGACGACGTGGTTGTCGGTGGCGGCCACCGTCGGCTGCAGGCCGGCCAGGGCCAGTGCGCCTACCCCGGGTTCGACGACGTGGTTGTCGGTGGCAACCACCGTGGGTGCGAGGCCGAGCAGCACCAGTGCGCCGGCGCCCGGCGCCACGCGCACGTCGACCACGATGCTAGGGGCCAGACCCTCCAACGTCAGCGCGCCAGCGCCCGGTGCCGCACTGCGGTTGTCGGTGGTCGCGATGGACGGTTGCAGGCCGGCCAGCAGCAGCGCACCGGCGCCCGGCTGCGCCACGCGGTTGTCGGTGGCCGTGACGGTGGGCGCCAAGCCCTCCAGCAGCAATGCGCCGACACCGGGCTGCGTGATCCGGTTGACGATGATGCTCGGCGCAAGGCCGGCCAGCGTCAGCGCGCCGACACCTGGCTGCGTGATCCGGTTGACGAGGGTGGTGGGTGCAAGGCCGGCCAGGACCAGCGCACCGGCGCCCGGGGTGACGGTGACGTTGCTGGCGGCCGCCTCTTTGTAGACGACCACACAGGCCGCGGCGCCAGCGAAGGCGTCCCCGGTCATCGATCCTGTCCACGTCGCGGCGTCCGTTACCCCGGTCGTGGCAATGCGATAACCGACCGCGCCGGGCTCGTGCGAGCTGGCATCCGACTCGATGCCGACCGACACCCACGGAGGCGCGTTGCTCAGTGCTAGCCCGGCCGCAGCCCCCGTGTTCCAGCACAGCGCACCGAAGAACAGCGCACCGCCAGCGCTCGTGGCGTTGCCGCTGTTGTAGGTCGTCAGCGACCCCGTGGCCGTGAACTGGCCGTTCGTGGCCTCCGGGGTGTCGTTCCACCCACCCGAGGCCGCGAATTCCTCCGTGCCGATGCCGCCATAGCTGCCCGAGGTGAGGCCTGCCAGCGTCAGCGTGAGCGTGCCGTTCCCGGTGATCGGCACCGAGAAGACCGCCGTGCGCAGGTGGATTGATCCGCCGACATCGCCGCCGGCCTGGCGATCCAGCGTGATCGTCCCGATCGTGGCCGTGCCGGCAGTCTTCGTGAGGTCGCTGGCCGATAGCGGGTCATCGCCAGCTTCGGACCAATACCAGACACCGACCCGAACCCGGCGCCCGGACGTGACCGTGCCGACCGAGCGCACTACGCTGGTCGCTGCGTCCCAAAGAGTGAAGCCGGCGAGGCCGGATGCGGTGATCGTCACCGACTACCCTTCCGCGCGAGGAGCACTCCCCACTTCCGTCAGGTCAGCGTGAAGATGCCAGGTGGCGCTACCTTAACCATTCACTATGTCAAAGTGAAGATCCCCGCGCTGTTGAACTGGACCGTCAGCGTGTTGCCCGACGTCACCGTGAACTGCGCGGTGCTCAGGCGCGACCAGCACAGGGCCTTGCCCGCGCTCACGCCGATGACGCCGTACTTCACGTTGGTGAGCGGACCGCCGGTGGCAGTCCACACGAGGTCGGCCGCGTCGAACTTGTACTGCTTGGCCGACGCGCCGACCGTCCACACCATGCTGGCCAGGGCCAGGCCGTTGGCAACGTAGCCGCCCGAGGTGCCGATCTCGTTGTTGATCGAGGCAAAGGTCGACAGCGTGAAGGTCGAAGCGTTCGATGCGCTCGTGGTGAGCTTCATCTTGAACGCGGCCGAGCCCAGCACGATCGTGCCGTTGCCAATAAATTTCTTCGCCTCGTTGTAAAATTGAAACGCTGTTGCGGCCATTTTCAGTTCTCCAAGAATCTCAGTACGTGCTTTGTTAGGACGACGAGCGGGGTTTCAGGGTAGAGACTCCGAAACAAGCTCGCCTTGCGTTGAGCCTTGTCATCGAACCAGCCCTTCACTTCCCCGTACGCGTCGTCTTCTGGGAGGTAGAAATCCGGCAGGTACGTGCACTCACCCAAGTCGAAACGTTTGGGTTCGTAGCTCCACTCGACACCACGCGCGTCGAGAGCCTTGGCGACCCGTACTTCCCAACTCGACCGGAAGCTGATGCCTTTGTACCACTCCCGCTTCGCGTGGGTTGGCGAGACGCCCCACCGGTGACTGTTGCGGCCCACCATTTTCGCGCGTTGCTCAGGGCTCCACGGAACGCCTTTCCTGCGTTGCGAAAGCAACTGCTTCTGGCGGTCCGTTTGCGGGTGCCCGGGTTTCCCCTTCTTTGCTTCGCTCATTGCCTTGCGAGTCGCTTCGGACTTCGGCTTGCCGAGAGCCGCGGCGCTCATTTTTGCACGCTGCTCCGCAGACTTCGGGCGATGACCAAGTGCTTGCGCAAAGTGCGAGCGGCACTTGCCCTTGACCACAGCATCCTTGCTGCAGCCGTCTGCTTCACACAGCGGTCTGAGCACGATGGATCTCCGCGCCGTACTGGATCATGTGGGCGATGAGCCCCTTGCCGTAGACGGCGAGCTCGACCTCGTCACCCAGGAACCTCACCAGGTCGCGGAATTCCGCAGCCTGCGACATCATCCACGGCGTGCAGTCGAAGACCTTGCCGCCACAGGTCACGGGTACCGTGACCTCGCCGTCGTTCTCGGCCTGCGCGTACGCGTGGTGCGCCTCGGGGAGCACGCACGAGTCGAAGCCGAAGATGTGGACCTTGGCGAAGCCCAGCATGCGCAGCAGTGGGATCGCGCGCAGCACCACTGTGCTGCCGCCGGGCACCGGGAAGAAGTGCCCCGTCTTCTCGCGGATCAGCGCCTCGTTGGCCTCCGACACACCCGAGTGCCACAGCCACGTGCGCTCGCGCGGCAGGCCGGCCATCGTGTTGGGGTGGCACTGCGACGCCATCATGTACTTGCACGTCGGGTGCGCACGGCGCACGAAGCGTGCGTTGAACTCCCGCGCGTCGAGCATGATCTGCAGGCTGGGCACGAGCCCGCGGTCGAGCGCCCACTCGTAGGCGCCGTTGACGGTGACCAGCGCGGCGCCCGCGGCGCGCATCTCGAAGACCTCGCGCACGTGGTCGTTGAGCGAGGGGCCGCCGGCGAGCAGCACCACCTCACGGTCCTGCTTGTCGTGCGGCGTGGCGTGCGCCCAGCCGTCGAGCACGTTCTGGCGCACGTGGGCGTCGGCCACCGTCTCGCCGACGTTGACCTTGCCCAGGGAGATGATCTCCTTGGCCTCGCCCCAGGCCGAGCAGTAGACCATCACCGACTGCTCGTCGGATGCGGTCCAGTGCACGACGGCGCCCAAGCCCGTCAGCTGCTGCAGCCACCACGTGGGCGGCTGCACGGTCAGGTGCAGCGGCTCGCCGATGAGGGCGCCCAGTTCGTCGGGCACGCACGCGATCTGGAAGAAGACGTGCTCGGCGGCCAGCAGGATGTTGCGCAGCACCTTCAGCACGTCCTCGGGCGGGATGTGCTCCATCACGTCGGTGCAGTAGCCGTAGGCGGCCTTGTGCGGAATCGGGCGCGTGAGGTCGCACACCGCGAAGGTGAGCCGGCCGTTCTGCGTCTCCAAGGCCTGCCGCACCTCGGGGTCCAGGCAGTTGTCGGCGAAGTCGAGCATCTTCACCTTCGCGCCGCCCAGGGCCGCGATCATCATGGCGCCGCGCCCGGTGCCGCAGCCGAAGTCGAGCACCTCGGCGTCGTGCCGCAAGCGGGCCTGCGTCAGGAACGCGGTGGCCGCGAGTTCGCCCGGCGCCACGCGCCGGTACTCGGGCCGGTCCCACATCTGCCGGTACTTCTCGCGTTCCGGGTTCGTGGGCTTGATGAGCACGGTTGGCGGCAGGCCACCGAAACCGAGCTTTGCAGGCGCGTTCATTCCAGTTCACCTCCAACAAGGTCACCCTTGTCGTCGTATTGGTACTTGAGCCGCTTGGGCGCGTTCTGCTTCATGAAGTCGGCCGTCGATTGCATGGTCTTCTCGATGGTCTGCCGGATGATGTCGGTGACCATCTCTTCCTTCTTGGACGCGCTTTCGCGCTTGCTGATCGCGTCTTCCTTCTCCATGTCGAGTTCGTGCTCGAGGCGGATCTTGCCGATCTCGGCCTCTTGCGCGGCCGCAAGCTGCGCCTCCTGCGAGGCGGCCTGCTGCTGCAGCATCTCCTCGATCTCCTCGTCGGTGGGCACCACCTCGTCGACGGGGAGCTCGAGCGACTCGGCCGTGGCGCGCAGCAGCGCCGCGCGCTGCTTCACACCGACGACCTGGCTGTCGATCGGGTTGGCGGTCATCGCCAGGAACTGCGTGCGCCGCTGCTGCGCGCTCTCGCGGATCAGGATGGCCGCGGCGCCGCGCGGCACGACGATGTTGTCGCCCTTGATGCTGTCGTCGGGGTTGTACAGCATCTCGTTGACGAAGGTGTCGTAGATCGTCGGCGCGATGACGTGCATGTCGATGCTGCCGATCGCGCGGCGCAGACCCTTGGCCGCCGAGTTCATCAGCATGCTCAGGCCGCCCATCGTGTTGCCGGCCCCGCCGACCTTCTCGTTGCCGTACGTGTACCGCGGGATGCCGGTGGCGTCATCCGCCTTGGTCTCCCACTGATCGTAGATGTTCATCAGGTGCGCGGCCCGGTCGTCGGGCTGGAAGAAGCCGATGCCGGGATTGACCCCCTGCGTCGGGTCGCTCTTCAACTGCCACACCTTCCACGGGAAGAGTTCCATCGACTGCTCGCCGTCGGCGAGCCGGTCCATGTGCACCCACGCCTGCGGGCCGCTGGCGATGCTCATGTTGTCGGCCATCGCGCACGCGATCGCGTTGCACATCTTCTGGCTCGTGCTCGCGAGGTCGGGGATGCTGCGGCCCCAGAAGGCGCCGGGGATCTCGTCGTAGCAGGCCTTGCGGTACGGGCGCGCGCCCAGCGGGTTCGTGTTCAGGGCCGCGTACAGCACGTAGCGGCCGCAGATGAGGATGTTGCACTCGTACTCTTTGGTGTCCTCGAGGTCGGGCACCCCGTAGGACATGAGCTTCCACCCGGGCACGCTGCCCCAGTAGTTGAGCGCGTCGATCACCCCGGGCGGTGACAGCCACAGGTACCGGGTCTCGTTCTCCAGGCGCTGACGCTCCGATTCGGTCCACAGCCACCCCTCGAGGTGGCCGTTCGAGTAGTCGCGCAGGGCCTGGTCGATCTCCGCGTCCTGGTACCCTGGAAGCCCCTTCAAAGCGTGAAGTTCTTCACGCCGAAAGCGCACGCGCTCGATGAAGTCCCCCTCCTGGGGGGACTTGGATGAGGGGGCCGGGTAGGCGTCGAAGGGGGAGACGCGGTCCCACGTCTGCACCGGGTTGTCGCCGACCTTCGGCTTCCAGCCCTCGCCCCACTTCAGCGACTTGCGCCGGCGGTACATCGGCCCCTTGAGGATGGCGGCCGGGTACGTGACGAAGTCCTCGATGAAGCCATCGATCGCCTCCTGGAACCCGCCCTCGGCGAGCCGGTCGGCGATCTGCCGCTCCATCTTCTTGGCGCGCTTCGTGGCCTCCTTCTGGTAGACCTTCTCCGCGTCCTCACGCATCTTCTCGCCGATCTGCACGGCGAGGTCGTGGAACTCCTCGCGGCTCATCGGCACGGCACCTGGCGACGGGATGCCGCCCGAGCCCATCGCGCCACCCGGGCCGGCGCCTGCGGGGCCCTGGCCGCCTGGCGCGACCTCCTCGGCGACCTGCTGGGCCTGCGTCATGACCTCGATGGCCTTCTGCAGCGCCTTGGTGGCGATGGCCTTCTTCATCGGCATCGGCAGGTCGGGGATCGGTGTCGTGTCCAAGCCCCACGGCTGGTCGCCGACGGGGAGGATCACCTCGCGGATCCACGCGCTGCCGGCACGGCACTTCGTCTCGGTCAGGTCGGCCCACACGATGTTCAGGCCGCCGTTGTTCTGCATCTGCGACAGCTGCGCCGCGCTGTACACGCCACGCCGCGCCCGCAGGCAGGCGAGCAGCTTCAGGTCGATGGCGTTCATCTTGGCCAGCTTGTTGCGGCCCCATGCGGCGCGCACGTGTCCGGCCAGTGCTGTCCAGGTGTCCTCCTCGAGCAGCGTCGGCTCGGGGGGCTTTTCAGGCTCGCGGTTGATGAGCTCCTGCAAGCCGAGGCGACGCACCAGCGGCCGCGCCTGCGGGCCCATGGAGACCGCAGGCGCAGATCCTTGACGGGCGGATTGCGCTGGGAGCATCTTGGGGCGCGATTATGCACGCCCGGCGAGGCAATGAAAGGAAGCCCGCCGCGACTTGCGTCAGGGCGGGCTGGAAAGGCGTCGTTGGGACACGCCAGGAGGAGATGAGCAATGGAGACAAGAACGGGGCTGTGGAACCCACCATCACGGCAACCGCGTTGGCGGTGCCAGTGTAGCGCAGCAGCCGGCTACGTCAACGACTCCACACCACCGTGCGCCGCTGCACCGGGCGCACCTTCGCGAGCACGACTTTCCGGTCGATGAGGTCGGGCACGAAGGACAGGGCCAGGCTGTCGGCGCGGTCGGGGGACCGCTTGCCCTCGCGCTTCAAGTCCTTCTTGCTCTGCAACTGGATGCGGAACCGCGCGTCGTAGCCGTAGTCCAGCGACGTCAGGTCGTCGGACAGCTGGTCGTCGTCGGGGATCTGCCCGTGCTCGAGGAACTCGCGCATGCGCCCCCAGCACTCGCTGCGCTGGTTGAAATACTGCTTGTCGTCCTTGGCGGGCTGCCCCCACTGCACCGCGATCAGGTGCGGCAGGCCGGGCATGCGGCGCAGCGCGCTGTCCAGATCCGCGCCGTTGCCGATCGCGTCATACGCGATGCACATGATCGCTCCCGGCTCGACGGGCGTGTTCTCCAGGCGACCCTGCTGGCGCACCACCTCGAAGATCCGCGCCGCGAGATCCGGGCCGTCGAAGCCCGACAGGGCCATCTGCCAATACACCCGGTAGCCCTGGCGCAGGGTGATGACGCTGAAGTCGTCGCCGAAGCGTGCCGGGTCGACCGCGAGGATCTTCGGGTGCACCCGGTAGGTGAGGGGGTCGAGCCGGCGGCGCCGGGCGTTGTTCACGAGCTCGGGGGAGATGAAGTTCGCGTAGCCGGCGCGCGGGAACATGCCGCGCACGCGCACCCGCACGAAGTCGCTGTCCTCGCCGTACTCATCGACCCACGCCTGGATCTGCTTCTTGTTGGTCGTCTTGACCGTGCGGCTGTCGACCTGCGTGAAGTGGTTGTGGCTGCGCTCGCGGTTGCGCACCGGCGGGTGGCCGACCTTGCAGATCCACCCGGCCTCCGAGCAGTTCTTGAAGAAGCGCCCCGAGGTCTTGGTCGGGTTGCCGTAGCGCACCCAGATGATCTGCGTGTTCGCGTCGGTGAGCGCGCCCTCGGTGACCTCCCAAATCTTGTCGTCGATCGCGGAGGCCTCGTCGAAGACCACGAGCACCCGCTTGCCCTTGTTGTGCAGGCCGGCGAAGGCTTCCGTGTTCTCCTTGCTCCACGTGGCCTGGTCCAGGCGCCACTTCTTCTGCCGCTCCTCGTCGTTGGCGATGAAGATGGCCGTGGCGGTCAGGGTGAAGAGCGGCTTGGCGATGAACATGCCGTACCACTTGGCAAGCTCGGCCCAGGTCTTACCACGCAACTGGTCGGCCGTGTTTGCGGTGACCACGCCGCGGGTGTCCTCGTGCGTGCTGATGGCCCACAGGATGAGCCACGAGACGAGGGCCGACTTGCCCACACCGTGGCCGCTCGCCACGTCCTCCTCCACGACCGCACCGTCGGTGCCGCCGGCGGTCAGCTTGGCCCCGATGCGCTCCAGCTGCTCGCGCTGCCACGTGTCGGGGCCGGTTTCGGTCTCCAGTTCCGAGCCGGGCTCGCCCCAGGGGAAAGCCCACATGACGAAGCCGTACGGGTCGTTCGTGAACCGCGCGAGGTCATCGACCACGGCGTCGAGCGGCGTGCCCATCAGTGCTGCGTTCCCCAGAGTGGCCATGCGGATGGGCACCCGCAAGCCGTCGAGCAGGCCCAGACCGTTGCCGCGGATCTGGTTCGGGTCCAGCGGCACCGGCTTGCCGAACCGGGCGCGCTCCTCGGGCGGCAGGTCGTGCAGCGTGCGCCGCACGAGTGGGGCAGCGGCGGGGCGGCCGCCGCGCGCCGTGGTGAGGCTGTCAGCCCGGGGCGGCAGTGGCTCATCAGACCGGACGAAGGCTGTCGGTGCCTTGATCTTCGGTGGCGGACGGTTCCGCTTCGCTGCGCGCGCCACCGGGAGGGATCAGCACTCGTGCGCGCCCAGGATGACCGGCATCGGGTCGGCCGCGAAGCCCTCGGCGGCGGGCACGGCCGCGCGCTGCTTGGCCGGCATGGAGGCAGAGACCTTGGCGTTGCGCACCGCGCCGGTCATGGCCGAGGCCGAGAGTTGCTGGCCGATGCCGGTGGCCTGGTCGCGGAAGCGGGCCGGGGGCACGGCGCGCGCCGGGTGGGTCTTGTCACCATAGTCCATGGGGGTCTCCTTCGGCTGTGGCCGGCTGGGTGGGGGTAGCCGATGGTACGACCTCGACGGGGGTCGAGTCCACGACCTGCCGCGGGGAGACGATGCGCGCGTCCTCGACTTCGCCGGTGAACGCGCGCCGGCGCCCCGCCTTCAGGCGATCGGCCAGCGCCGCGGCCAGCGCGTTCACCCCGTCGCCCTCGTCGCCGACGATCTTGAAGTGCTTGGCGAGCAGGCCCAGCGCGGCCATCTTGTCCGCGCGGCGCACCTTGGTAACCGTGATTGGCACGGCCGCATCGCCCTTGCCCTCCCACTTTGTCTCGTAGTCCACCGCCACGACGGTCGCCGCGACGTCGTCGGGCAACTGGTTCAAGGGGAGGGCGTCGCCCGTGACCGGGTCCACGAGGTCGTCGATGCGCTGCATCGCCACGCGCTTCAGTTCCCGCAGCACGTCCTGCGCGGTCAGGTCCACGTCCTCGAACTGCTGCTGCACGAGGGCCGTGATGCGCTCACCGAGCTCCGGGTGCCGGGCGATGAGCGCCCGCGCGTTCGTGCCGCCCATCCCGGCGACGGCCGCTGCCCGGCGCATGTTGCGCGTTTTCGCGTACTCCAGCGCGAAGATTTCGTGCTTCGGGTTGGTGAGAGGGGCGAGGGCGGTGGTCACGGCAACAGTCCACCAGTCGGTTTCAATAGGTCGGAGACCCGACCAACAACGGCGGCGCGGAACTGCTCCAGCGTTTCACCGTCGCACGCAGCCGTCGCATTGATGCGCACAAGACACGCTTGCACAGCTTCCGTCACTACGCGCGATTTCCACTCGCTCTGTTCTCTTGCGTGCCGATGAACCTCAACAACAGAGGCAGCGAACGCCTCCCGCTTCGCTTGAAGCCCGGAATAGTTCGGGCTGCCGCGCACGCCACGGCACTCTTCGCGGGTAACTCCGGCAGCCATGTCCGCGTAGTCAGAGCCAGCGATTGCAAGCCGACTCATCATGTCGTCGATGTCGCTGGCGTCCATGGTCAGAACGTCGTTGGCTGGGCGATGGCCCGCACGAGCTTCATGTACCCGGTCTGCAGCTCGGTCTGCGCCAGCGCGGCCCAGCGGCCCGGGTGCGTGACCTGAGAGTGCGGGGCGTGGCCTTCGGGCAGCGGCTGCCGCAGCTGCTCTTCGACGTAGAGCTGCACGCGGCCCACCAACTCGCGCGTCTGCTCGGCGTGCGCCTTGACCTCGTTCATGAGCGCTACCTCGGCCTCGCTCAGTTGCCGGTAGCCGGTGATCTTGGGTTGTACGAAAGTGTCCATGAGTTGAGATCTCCGAAAAATTTTTCACGAATTTTTCCAGGCCGAGCGAACTCGGCCCTGATTTCCCAGATTTCAGTTTCCTGACTCCGGTTCCTTGTGGGGAGGGGCCCCAAGGGGGTGACCCCCCTCCCCGGAATTTGGCCCCTCCCCCTGCCCCCCGGGGGTCTCTTCAGAAGCGAGTTCGGCCAGCAGGGAACCGACAGTCGCCAGGCCTGCAGCGGCCATCACCAGGCGTTCCCCGCGCGGTAGCTTGATCTCCTCAACCTCCGGTTTTCGGTTCCCTGCCTTCTCTACCTTGTCGTTCCACGTCCTGACCATCTGGCGCATGGCAGCGGCCACGGATGCCCAGTTCGTGCGCTCCGCATCGTCGGCTCGACCCTCCTGCAGGCAGCTGTCGAGAGCTCGAGCGGCCAGATCCTTGGCCATGGCCATGGAATCGTGGATCGGGGTTCGGGAGGTCCAGTGCAGGGCCTTCAGGCGCCCCGATGGGAACGTGCAGAGCACGCCACCGACGTGCGGGTTGCGTGGATCTTCGAGGAGATGCAGGTTCATTTGTTGCAGTGCAGCAATTTGCGGTTCCCTGGGGATCTGCAAAAGTGTACAGGTTTGCCGGTATCGGCGCACGCTCCCTGACGGTATCGCGTGACGATACTGGCACGATCCTTGCCCGGGGCTGACACTTTGCGTCACTGTGACACTTTGCGGCATACGGTTCCGGGCCGAGAGTGACAAGGCTTGTCACTGATTGGTACGCTAGGGGTCGTTTTGGGGGTGGCACGGGCTATGCATGTACTAGCCTGTACCGCAACCCACAAAGGACCAACACCATGCACACCGACACTCACGCCGACAAGCCGCGCCGCCTTCGTCTCACTCCGCAACAACGCGCCGCCCTTGCCGCGTACGAATTTGCAGAGAGGCAACTCGACCGCTACATGGGCTCCGTGTTCGTCAACGCTCACGGGCAGCGTCAGCACGAAGAGAAAGTCACCACTGCATACCAAGCCTGCAAGGCCTTGGGCATGACGCACGAACACGGACTTTGATCCTAATCTGTACGCAACTCACGAGGACCGACACCATGGACCACGTTCCTAACCTCGATTGCATGCCCAGCGATAACGAATGCTTCACGTTCTGGAACAAACACCAGAACGGTCGCGCCTATCGCGAGCTATTCCCCCAAGGTGGCAAGGGCACGAAGCGCGCAGCCGCTGACCTGGCAGCCTACGCGAGCAACAAGGGGGCCGCTATGGGTTGCCGCCGGCGCGGCGACATCCAAACCGCCCTCACGTATGAAGACATCTGCGATCGCATCTACGACCGGCTGCCCGAATTCGCGCGCTGGTAAGCCCTGGCACGGGTTCTGCATGTACTAGCCTGTACGCAACACACTCACGAGGACCGACACCATGCCCAAACTCACATTCGACGAAGCGCTCGAGCGCTTGAACGATCAACGCACGGTCGACGCGAACGACGTGCAAGCCCGCGCGCTGCAGCGCTTCATCTGGGTCGCCGAATGGCACCTGCCCGGGTGCCTTTCGGGATCGTTCTCCATCTGTCTGACGAAGCGCGAAGCGATCGAATGCGCGCTGTCGATGGCTGAGGGTTCCGACGGGCCGCCGCGCGGCATGCGTGCTGACCTGCAGCGCTTCAACCGGTCCGATCGCGTGCACGCCGAGGCCTGGGCCCGTGGCGCCATCACGACGATCGAACGTCGGCGTCTGTCTTCTCTCTTCTAAGGGGTTCGCAACATGCCCCGCATCACACACTTGTCCGTCGTCAACGACGGGGGCTTCTCTTTCGGCATGGACCAGACCACCCCGGTTTCCTGGTCTCTGTCATCGCGCCCCCGCATCCGCGGCATGTATCGCACCTGGCGAGTGCCACAGCATGCGATCGATTCGCAGGCATTCCAAGCCTGGGCCGCGCGCAACCCCGCGCCGGTCATGTCCTATCGTGACATGCAGGCCACGCTTCGGGGGTTCGCATGAACCGCCGCGCCTATCTCGCGCTCCTCGTGCAACAAAGCCCGGATTGGATCCGCGCCAGCATGCGCAACCCCTCGCGACACATGCGACGCATGCACATAGCGTTGCACGCTATCGCCCTCCGGCGCCTGGGGGCCTGACGCCATGATCCCCGAAACCCTCACCCACTACTGGCTACGCGAGCGCCGGCGCGGCGCGATCCCGCAGCCCGTATGGGTCGCGCGTGGCAACCAAAACCAGGCCCTCGCCTGGGCCCCGGACTACTCCGCTGCACTCGTGCTCGCTGGCCCCGAAGTGACGTATCTCGAGCGGGTCTTTCCCGTCGTGAAGATCACGCAGGATGCCTTCGGCGCCTTGCACGTGTACGACCCGATCGGAGGCGCGACGCACGGCCCGTACCAAACCTTCGCGAAGGTGCATCACCTCACGTATCTCATGGCTGGGCCTCACGCACGCGTGGAGCTCAACGACCTTTCAACCCGCTACTAGGAGCGCCTGAATCATGCTCACCGAATTGCCCATCGTTTTCACCGATCGTCAGACCGCGCAAGCCGCACTCACTGAATTCCGGCGCCGGTATCGCATCGCCTTACGTGGTGCCTGCATCACTGGACCCGACTACTTCAAGGCCTACCGATTGCACGTGCCCATCGGGGGAACGGGTTTCAGCGTTGCCGAGATGGCCAGTGCCATGCGCGCGGGGGACTACTGACATGCCTTACCTCGCCATGACGCAACCCGCGCTGCCCGCCCGCGTGCAAGCATCCTCGATCGCGCGCAAGGTGCAACACCTCGATCCCGTGCGGCGCCGCACGCTGCTCCGGGCCTACGCTGCCAGGCATCGTCTTGATGCACGCAACGCGGTCCCTGAGGTGGCCGAACACTGGCGCCAAGTCGCCGCATTGCTTGACGCTGCGGCGGATGCCGCGTACCATTCTGTACACACTGCCTAGGAGCGAACACCATGTCTCAGACCCAAGAATTCCGCGGTACTGCCCGCGCCATCCATACCGACTCGAGCGGCACGCGGCACTACGTGTATCACCGCACAGCCGTCGTGAGCGTCAGCAAGGGCGGCGCCATCACGCTGCGCAACGGTGGCTACCTGACCGCCACGACCAAGCTTGCGATGAACCAGGCCAGCAACCAAGATCGCCTCGGCTTCCAAGTGAACCAGCGCAAAGGCGACTGGTTCGTCGCGTGGCAGGGAACCGAGATCCCCTTTGTGGATGGCATGACCCTCGAGCAGCCATGACCGCCCCACACCACGACCGCCCGATGGCCGCGCCGGGCCTCACCTCCTACCGCTACCGGCCCGCCTACCAATCCTGAGCCCCCAGCCACCTTGCGGCCCGCACGTGGCCGCAATCGGCTGGCGGATCCCCCGCCCAGCACCCAAACCACGGAGCAATCCATGTCTCGAACCCTGACCCTCGCCGCCTTCGCGCTGGCCCTGTCCTTCCCCCTCCACGCGGCCCCGAGCGCCGAGCTCGCCGCCCTCAACGCCCAGGTGCGCCAGGCGCGCGCCGAGCTCAAACAGGCCCGCCAGGAGAAGCGCGCCAAGCGCGACGCGGCTCGCATCGAGCGCGCCGAAGCCACACTCGCCCGCCTGCGCGCCCAGCTGGCCGCCGTCAACGCGAAGTGATCAACCCCGGGGCCTACGGGCCCCGCTACCGGAGCGCCTGACCATGACCCAGCCCATTCAGAGAACCGACAGCCGCGGTGTGGTCCGCGTGCT
>WBZS01001437.1_pt1 | contig 18991 bp, 16 predicted proteins | sample 5204201 | NCBI WGS metagenome assembly WBZS01 (sample SAMN12344357, study PRJNA552823) | activated sludge metagenome | biome: Activated sludge suspended growth; feature: Nitrification reactor; material: Wastewater; isolation source: activated sludge from nitrification reactor of wastewater...
GCCCGGCCGCGAACACCATCGCCAGCGTCTTCCCCGACCCTTGCGTGTGATAGATCAGGCCGCGTCGCGATTGTCCCTCGTGGGCGCGACCCACCATCAGCTCGACTGCCTCGAACTGCATGTACCGAGCGATCAACTTGATCAGGGACGCCGACCCCGAGTTGTCCTCCGGGGTCTCGAACAAGGTGAACGAGTTCAGGAACTTCAACACCGTCGCCGGCGCCAACAGCCACCTGGCTGCCGCCAACACGTCGGTCAGCAGCGGGTGGTCCTTCGTCGGACCCGCAGTCATCCAGTGCTCCACTCGCGCGCCCGTGGCCCCGTACATAAGCTCTCGGCCCTCGGTGGCGAAGCTGAACACGTTGGTGGTGAAGAACGGCGCGAACTTCGTCTCGTAGTGGTCGGCGACCTCGTTCGCGGCGGTGACCCAGCTGACCTTCTGCTTGAACGCCGTCTTCGTCTCCCCGACCACCAACGGCAACCCGTTGACGAATAGGACGATGTCGAACCGCGCCTTGTTCCCCGGCGACCCGAACGACACCTCATCCGCCACCACGAACCGGTTGTTCGCGGGATCCTCGAAGTCGATCAGCCGGACCGGACGAAAGGCGTCCGCGCCAACGAACTTGTGCGTCTGCAGCCCCCGCAGCCAGGACATCGCGTCACGGTTCGTCTCAACCAGACCCTCGTCGTCCACCTGGAACGTCAAGTTCCTCAGCAGCTTCACCACCTCGGACGCCCTTGCAGGCACCTCCGCCACGTCCGGGTTGAGACGCACCAGTGCATCAACCACCTCGGACTCGACGAACACCTGCTCCAACTGGCGGTCCAGAGTCTTGCCAGGGAAGTACGACCAGCCCAGCCGCACCAGCTCGTCCACCAGCGGCTGCTGGACGGAGTTGTGCTCGGTCATGCCCGCCACGTCAGGCCTCCGTGTCGTCGTCCAGCACCCAGACCTGCTTGAGCGGCAGGGCCGCCTTGGTCGAGTCGGGCAGCAGGGGGTACGTGGCGAACAACTGGTCGAGGAGGGCTTCGGCGTCCCAGACCTGAATGATCGTGCGCAGCGACTCGAACTCCTTCTTCGCGGGGACGGTAATGCCACCCATCGCCACCAGAAGCCCCTGCGGCGCGTTGTTCTTGCTCATCGCGCTGTGTAGGCCGCGCATGACCGGGGCACCTACCGCCGTGGGCTCCGACTTGACCTCCACAATGATGGGAGTGTCCAGGCCCAGCGGACCGCGACCCGCGCGAATGTCGATTCCCTGATCAGGGCCGGCCGGGGACACCTCGCACACGAACCCCAGCGCCGTCAGCACGTCGGCCACCAGATGGGTCAGCTTGTGCTGACCGAAGTCCTCCACGATCCGCGCCCGCACCCGATCCCGAATCGCATCCAACGTCGGGACCTGCGGCGGATCAGCCACCGCCACGTCAGCCGACGACGGCGACGGGCTCGCAACAGTCGGGACGCCGACACCCGGGTCTGCGCCACCCGCCGCGACCGCCTCCAGCCGCGCCGCCGCGCGGTTCCGGGACGGGCTGAACACAGTCATCGCGCCGTTCACCATCGCCAACAGATCGTCCTTCAACACCGCACGCGACACCGGCTCAGGCTGCCAGTCGACAGCCAGGAAGTGGCGTCGGTCACTGGGGGCTGCTGAGTCGTACGCGTAGGCGCCGGTGCAGCGCCCGAACGCCAGGTACCCCGGCTTCGTCTTGAGCGGCATCACAACGAGATCACCGGGCTGGACGCCCTGACGGAACGCCCACAACTGGCCCGTGTAAACGGCCAACCGCTGCGGATTGTCGCCGGGGTAGGCCTGATCCACGAGGTGTCTTACCACCTCGCGCGACGAGCACGCCGACAGGTCGTCGATTTCCGGCCAGCCAATCGTCGCGCGGCCCCGTTCCAGGTTGAAGTCCTCCGACTGGCCACGATTGCCCGCACGCACGACCCACGTGTTGGTCACGACGCCACCCCCATCAACTCGTCGTAGGATTTCGGAATCTCATGCTCCCCTGACAACAAGGCCATCAGAAGTGCGGATCGCATACCGCGAAGGGAGTCATGCTCCTCGGCGGTGACGGCGATGCAGGATCGAAGAGCTTCGCAGCGATCGACGTACTCCCGCTGGGCCGCGAGTGAGGGGAGGTCGATCGGGAGCGCGAGAAATCTTCCCTTACTGATCTGCTTCATGGAGTTGCTCGTGCCCGGCGCCGCCGCCGAAATCAGTTCGCGTCCCTTCGGACCGCTCAGGCTGTGGACCAGGAAGTCCGGGATCACTCGGTCGGCTCTGACTTCCAATCGCCAGACTAGGTCCGGCCGCAGTAGACCTGTTGTGGCCGCATCAACCCGAGCGAGATGCCCAACGCGCTCAGGAGTGTTGATGCGCGTCATAAGGATATCGTTGAGGCGAACACTATACTTGGGGTCGTACTCCTTATTGGGCGCCAGCTTGATCTCGGTGGGCACGAATTGCCCCGGCTCGATTGCGCTGGCCTTGACGAAGTGCTGTCGCCCATCTCCTGTGGCTTGGTCCGCTGAGGTTGTTGTCAGGCCATTCACGATGGCACTCACCAACTCGCCAACCGTGGTCGGCATCCCAACAGGACGCGCGTCTCGCGACTTCGCGAGTGCGCCTTCGAGCCTCCGTCGCGTTTGCTGACAAGCCGAGATGGCGTCGTCGAGCGCGCCGACAAGGTCCACGATACGCCGCTGCTCAGAAAGGGAGGGAAGTTGGACTTTGATCCTCTCGAAGTCCTGCCAGGGCGCGCGGCGTCGCCTCTGGATTGACCCAATGGAGATCCGGTCAAACTCGCCGCGAAGCATGGGTGATTCAAGCAATAGGCCCAAATACCTAGACTCGACATCCGCAGTTGGTGTGAACACCTCGTAGACCGGTGACGTTACGCCCTTGTCGGAGAACAAGTTCTGCCCGATCGCGCCGTTCCAAAGGAGATAGACGTTGTAGACGACATCCCCGGGTTCGACCACCTTGTAGTCGCTAACGTTCTCAGTCGCGACCCTCCTGCCCCAGTGGACCATCTGGTCGACGAGCCCACGCCCCTCCGTCACCGTTAGGATCCGGGGCTCGGGGGCGACGCCCAGTCGCTCCGTGCGGCGATGAAGGACTTGACCCAGTTGGCGTTCTTGCCATCCCTCACGCATCGAAGCCCGCAGCCTTCAGCTTGGCGTCCAAGACCCGCTCGGCGACGCGACGGGCCTCGCGGGCGTCCTGATAGGCGGCCAGCGCCGTCTCGAGGTCCACCTCGGCGGTTGCGGCGGACTGCAGGTACCGGCCGATGTTGAGGTCGAAATTGTTGCTGGCGACCTCATTCATGTCCACAAGACGCAGGTTGACTCCATCCTTCCCATCGGTGTCGACGCCGCGGGTGTAGGCGGCATGGATGGCATCGACGTCGGCGGTCGACAGGGAGTTCTGGTTCTTCCCCGGTACGAAACGCGTCGAGGCATCCACGAACAGCACGCGCCCGCGGCGTTCCTCGGTCTTGGTCTTGCGCCAGATGAGCAAACACACCGGGATCGAGGTCGAGTAGAAGAGATTGTTGGGAAGGCCGATGACCGCCTCCAGTAGGTCCTTCTCGAGCAGACAACGGCGGATTTCGCTCTCCTTGCCGCCGCGAAAGAGCACCCCATGCGGCATGACGACGCCGACCCGGCCGGTGTCTTCCTTCATCGAGGCGATCATGTGCTGGATCCATGCGTAGTCGCCGTTCTTCGCCGGCGGTACCGCGCACAGCACGCGTCCCCACGGGTCGTTCGCCCAGGCGCCTGCGCCCCAGTTCTGCAGGCTGAACGGCGGATTGGCGATCACCACGTCAAACTTCCGTAAGCGTCCGCGCTCGCTGAACTTTGGATCCCGAAAAGTGTCGCCGCGACGGATCTCGAAATCCTCCAGACCATGAAGGTACAAGTTCATCTTCGCGATCGCCGACGTGGTCAGGTTGATCTCCTGACCGTGGAGCCGCAGAGAGTCCGGGTTACCGCCCGTGTCACGCACCGAGTTGACCGTCTCGACGAGCATGCCGCCGGACCCGCAGGCGGGGTCGACAACTTCGTCCCCCGGCTTCGGATCGAGGATCTTCGCCAGCAGGTGGACCACCTGCCGCGGCGTGAAGAACTCGCCGGCTTTCTTGCCGGACGCCTCCGCGAACTCCCTCAGCAAATACTCGTACGCGTTGCCCAGCAGGTCTCCAGACACATGATCGGGGTCGAGTCGCACCGGGTGGAAGGTGTCGAGCAGCGCTGTCAGCGCCGACTCCGGGAGCCGGTCGGTGTTGGCCCACTGGACGTCGCCGAACACGCCGGCCAAGTCACGATTAGCCTCCTGGATGCGGTCCAGCGCGTCGCCGAGCTTCGCGCCGACGTTGACCGCCGTGCCGTGGACATCGGACCAGTGGCAGCCGTTCGGAACCACGAACGGCTGGTAGTCGGCGTACTCGATCTCCGGGGTCAGGTCGTCGCCCCAATCAGAAACCGCCCGGGCGTGTCGGTAGTCCCAGTTGTCGCTCACCCACTTGAAGAACATGACTGGGAAGACGTATGCCTTGAAGTCCCCTGCGTCCACCGGGCCGCGCAAGGCGTTCGCTGCAGCCCACAGCGTCCGCTCTAGCTCGGGTTGGGTCAGGTGTTGGGCATTGCCATTGATGGTCACGCTGAGGATGCTCTCTTCGTCGGGGGCTGTCCCCCTACTGTGCCAGCATCGGAGCTGACCCGGACTGATCCGGGCCGGCGGTGGTCGCGGTTCGCCCATCGATCTGTGCTCTGACCCGACGCGAGGTCGACCCGTGTCCTCGCGGAGGCACGAGAACGTCGCAACGTCTGGCGATGCTAGTGTCGCGCGTCATTAATTCTTTGACAGTATGGGATGATGGCGTATGCCGTCACCTGCTCTGGAGATCAGCGATGAGGATCGTGCGACCCTGACCTCGTGGACACGGTCGCGCACGTTGCCGGCGGGACGTGCGCAGAGGGCGCGGATCGTGCTGGCCGTCGCGGCGGGGGCGGGCACCTCTGCGGTGGCTCGGCAGGTCGGGACCTCGCGTCCGACGGTGATCAAGTGGCGTGACCGGTTCGCCGTCGACGGGCTCGCTGGCCTGGAGGACGAGGAGCGTTCGGGCCGACCGAAACGCGTCGATGATGCCGGGATCATCGCCACCACGCTTGAGCCGCCACCGGCCAGGCTCGGGGTGACGCATTGGTCCTCGCGGCTGCTGGGCCAGCACCTGGGGGTCGGGGATGCCACTGTGGCCCGCGCCTGGCGCAAGTACGGGGTCAAGCCGTGGCGGCGGGAGACGTTCAAGTTCTCCACCGACCCGGAGCTGGAGGCCAAGGTCCGCGACGTGGTCGGGCTGTACCTGAACCCGCCGGAGAAGGCGGTCGTGCTGTTCGTGGATGAGAAGTCCCAGATCCAGGCCTTGAACCGGACCGCGCCGATCCTGCCGCTTCGACCGGGTTTGCCGGAGAAGGCGACCCACGACTACAAGCGCAATGGCACCACCACGCTGTTCGCCGCTCTTGAGGTGGCCACCGGTGCGGTGACCGACCAGTGCTACGACCGGCACGGCAAGGCCGAGTTCCTCGACTTCCTCAAGAAGGTCGCCAGGGCCTACCCGCGCCGGGAGCTGCACGTGGTCCTGGACAATTACCACACGCACAAGCACGAGGACATCAAGCAGTGGCTGGCCAAGCACCCGCGGATCACGTTGCACTTCACCCCGACCAGCGGGTCCTGGCTCAACCTCGTCGAGGTCTTCTTCGGGATCATCACCCGACAGGCCATCCGCCGCGGCTCCTTCGACAGCGTCAAGCAACTCGTCGCAGCGATCAGCACCTTCATCGACGGCTGGAACGAGCGCTGCCACCCATTCATCTGGACCAAGACCGCCGAGGAGATCCTGCCTCACGCCACCCGTCAAACCAGTTTAGGCGCGCGACACTAGAGGCCGAACGCGCCGCCACCGACGAGGATCGCGACGCCCAGTCCGATCAGGACGATCGGGAAGAGGATGTGCTCCCACCGTTCCAGGACCTCGGCGATGGGTCGACGCGTGGCGACGAACTTGGCCATGGCCACCAACACAGCCACGAGCACGAGGAACACGATGCAGAAGGTGATGACAGCGGGAGTACTGATGTTGAGGAACACCGGGACATAGACGCCGATATTGTCTCCACCGTTGGCGAAGGTGACTCCGGCGACGGTCGCCACTGCAACGCTCTTGCCGGATACGGCGGCATCATCGTCGTCGCCCTCGCCGCGGTAGGCCTGCCATGCGGCCCAGAGGCCCAGCGCGAGGGGGATGAGCCCGAAGTAGGGAATGGCCTCCTCTGGCAGTGCCCACCCCGCCCCCAGGGTCACCAGCAGTGCGGCGGCGAGGATCCCGACGAAGCCGAGGTACTGCCCGGCCAGGATCTTCGCGGTCGTCCCCGGACGCCCCGCCCCTCGGGCGAAGAAGAGTGAGAGCACGATGATGTCATCGATGTTGGTCGCGACGAAGAGCCCGATCGCTTGGAGCAGTGCCGTGACCGTCATGCCCTAGTGCTCCCTTCATGGCAGCCGGGCACATCGCAGGTGACGTCGAGGCAGGGAGCGTCCTCGTCGACGGCCAGCTTGACCTCGACCAGCTCGGTGAGCGCACGCGCGAGGTGGGGGTCAGCGATCTCGTAGAGGGCCTGACGGCCTTCATGGGTGGCGACCACTATTCCGCAGTCCCGCAGGCACCCCAGGTGGTTGGACACGTTCGAGCGCGTCAGGTCCAGAGCGTTGGCGAGTTCTGCCGGGTGCGCTGGGCACGCCAGAAGCGACAGGAGTATCCGTGAGCGAGTGGGGTCGGCCATCGCCCGGCCCAGGCGCTGCATGGCATCCAAGCGGGAAGTAAGAGTCAGCATGCACTGAACAATACAGTGCATGCTGAACTAAACTTCATCCTGCCCACATTGCCCGCTGCACGCAAGCTCCCGGTAAGAGGGCTGGACGGCTCTCCCCCGAGCACCTGGAGGCAAGACCGCCGACCCCCGCGCAACCCGTCAAACAACTTCAGACGCGCGACACTAGAAGACCTCGCCGGTGGACGGGTCGATCAGGTCACCGCCGTCCAGAAGGGTGAGTTGGTGCCGGGTGGACCGAACGTCCTCGTCATGGGCGAGTGCGAACAGGTCAACCTCGAACGCTCGGAGCCGCTGGGCAGACGCCTCTTCGCTCGTGTGGCGGGTGTAGCGGCTCCGCGCCGGCCAGGTCTGGTGATCGTCGTCGCAGGACTGCTTCAGTCGCTGCCGCATCCGGTCGATGAAGCCGGGCAGGACGTAGCGGTGCCAGTTCTCGAGGATGTCGGAGTTCGGCGAGTGACCCGCCCGGCGGCGCTGGTCTGCCACCACAGCAAGCTCGTGGACCAGGTGCGGGTGCAGCGGCCAGCAGTCGGGGATGCATGCCCCTCCCGACGCCTCCCACACGTACTCGGAGTTGATCCACTCTGCGACCTGATCGAGCCACAGCCACAGCTCCCACCGCAGCCCCCGCTCCAGACAGGTCGTCGGATCCCACGGACGCGGCAGGTTGGCCGGGTTACCCAGCTTCTTCTTCCGTTCCTCGCTGCCGTTCTGGGCCTCCCACAGGTCGTGGTAGGCCTTGTGGACGCGGCTGCCTGGCGCTGGGAAGCCCAGCACCAGCGGCCCGGCCGAGCTCGTCGGGTCACCAGCCATGGCGCTGCGCTTCCACGATGGCGGCAGCGGTGCGGGTCTCGACGTCGAGGGCACCTTCGCGGCCCGCGGCGAGCTGCTCCCGGAGCGCGCGCTGTTGTGCCAGCAGCCGTCGGCCGTCGCGTCCCTCGATGCACCGGTGGAGGCGGGCGATGATCGGTCGGGCGTTCTCCGCGATCACCAGCGCCTGCTTGTCGGGCAGCTGCCGGAGCTCCTCGGGACGCAGAATCGGGATCTCCTCGGAGTGAATCGTGCGTCCTCGGCCCCCTCCCATCTGCCACGAGGATCGAGGGACCCGGACGCGGCCGACGAGGTCGGAAACCTCTTGATTAAACGACACGTCCTTCGAGCCGCCGAACCACACCAGCACGTTGGTGAGCCCCACCAGGGCGCGGGCCTCCTGCTCGCCGAAGATCGCCGCCAACTGCCGGAAAGTCTGGGCCGCGTAGATGAACGACAGCCCGAGCGCCCGCTCGTTTGCCATCCGTGTCCGCAGCGTCGGAAGCGGCGCGGTGGACGGCAACTCGTCTAGGCAGGCCAGCATGGGTGGGCACAGGCGTCCGTGCCTGCTGGCATTGGCCTGCTGGAGCGCAGTGTCCAGGACATGCTCGGCCACGGCGGTCATCAACGGGGACGCCGATGCGTACGGATCCTCACGACCCAGCAAGTAGACGGTCCCACCCTCACGGATGATGTCGGCGATGTTGGTGGCCGGACGCCGCTCAGATGGCACACAGCGGCGTCGGATGTCGTCCTGGAAGAAGAGCGACATGGCTTGCTGGACCGTGGTGATTGTGTTGGCGCTCGTGCGTTCGTCTCCGTGCAGGGCGCCTTGCAGGAGACCCGCCCACAAGGGATCGGAGTGGGGGTGGCGGCGCAGGGTCTCCTCCGGCTGGGAGGTCGACAACGGCTTCGCGACCCACGCCAAGAGGTCATCGAGGGTCTTGCCGGTGAGCGCTGCGGCGTGGAAGTAAGCCATCAGCACCTTTGCGGCCTCCGCCGCGTAGAACCTGGCTGCGGCGTCACCCGACCCGTGATTCGTGCCGTGGATGGTCCCCGCCGTGAACGCCTTCGCACGTCGCTCGGACACCATGCGGTCGACACACCCGGCGATGGGGTCCCACACGAGCTCCGGCAGGCCAGGGACGAGGCCGAACGGGTCGAGCACGACGCACGGGCGTCCGTCCTTGGAGCGTTCGGGCAGCGATAGGAGCAGGTCGTCTGGCTTGGTAAGCGTGACGAGCGCGGCGCCGGGAGCGTGGATGAGCGCCGGCGTCAGCAGGTCCAGCGTCTTGCCGGACCCCTGCGGGCCGATGACGCCGGCTGTCCGGTCCCAGGGGCACCACAGCGCTCCCGACCTCGGCTGATGGCCAACGCCGATCCGCCACCCCACTTGTGCTGGGTCGAACCGACTCGGCCGACCGCGGCGGCCCTCGCCGATGGCTTTGATTGCGGTCATCGGGTCGCCCTCCTCCGTACCGGAAAGAGGTCCGGTCGCACCACATGGCGCACCTTCCACAGCCGATCCTCCCCCAGAAGTCTGTGGGCTTCGGCGACAGTCGCCATGCCACGCATCCGCCCCGGCCCCCACTGGCGCCACGCCCACACGCAGGCGAGAGTGGACACCGCGAGTGTGAGCAAGCCGACGACGGTCAGCCACCCCCACAGGGCTGTCTCACTGGCCGTTTGGTGGACGCCCGACAGTCCGGCGGCGGCGTCGCCAGCCAGCATGCGCGGGATGCTGGTCACCAGCTTGTCCGGGGGCGGCCAGAGCCAGCCAACGCCGGCGAACCAGTTCGCGAGCGACCGACCGACCTGACACCCTGCGACCCCCACGACGAGCACCGCGCAGACGACGGCCAGGGGGATCTCCCACGTCCATGGGTACTGGTCCCTCACGCGCTCTCGCTGCATCAGCGCTCCCTTCACCGTCACCCTCCTAACGGGTTCCGGGACGCGTCCGGGGACAGGACATTCGATCCCGTCCATTTCACGACAGTTCTTGTGCTTGAGATGACGTCGGGTAGAGACGGTCAGATCGCCCGCATCTCCATGCCGACGGGCTGAGCTGAGCTGAGAGATGCTCGGCTGCCTGCACCGAGCCCGGAGTCCATACCGGCGGGTGTATCGGGGCCAATAGACACGAGTGGACGCCAGTGGCCGCCGGCCGCAGTTAATGGGATGACGCAACTGGCAGGATGGCATCGCACGCCAATCCGCTCGTGAGGATTCCAATGGCATCGTCTGCCTCAACTACCACGACACGTGTGGTCGAACCGTCGACCCTTCTCGCGGCAGCCGTCGTCAAGCTGGGTGACTCGTTACGCAAATACCTCGGCCCGATGCCGTACGCCGCCTGGAACGAAGCCATGGATGAAGGACGTGTAGTTGCAGCCGTCAGCGGTAATGAGTTGCGGGGTTATGTGCTGGTGCGACTCCCCCGGAAGGAGGTCGCGATTGCGCACCTGGCCGTCGCTCCCGAAGCGCAGCGCACCGGGGTCGCGCGCACGCTCATCCAGGCCATAAGCAACCGGTACGCCGATCGAACCGGCATCCGAGCGCGCTGCCGAAGGGACTTCCCGGCGAACCAGGTCTGGCCTGCGCTCGGGTTCACCGCGCTAGGGAACCTTCCCGGTCGGGGCAGCAAGGGACAGCTCCTCACTCTCTGGTGGCTGGACCATGGACATCAAGACCTTCTCACCTGGGCCGGATCGCCCGCAGGCAAGGTCCCAGTCCTGATCGACGCCAACGTCTTCATTGACCTGCACACCCGCACCCCGGATCACGTGGCGAAGGTGACTCGCGCCAACCTGGATCGAGTGCGTGACTTCACCGAGCTCCTCGTTGCTCCTGAGACAGCAGTTGAGATCAACCGCCGGGCCGAAGCCGCCGAGCGCGAAGCCCTCCTGTCCATACTTCACAACCACTACCCCCGACTCGGGATTCCACCCGCCGAGTTGGACGGGAGCGTGGCGCAGTTAACTCAGGCCCTTCGTAGGTCGCCCACAGGCCCCCAAGACCGCAGCGATCTTCGTCAAGTCGCCACAGCACTGGCGTCGGACATCCCCATTGTCATCACACGTGACCGACGCGCGAGGAGTTGGCTTGCCGGCGCGGCCTTCGACATCGGGCAGCTAGTCGTAACGACACCCGCAGAGCTCGTTGCGATCGCACTGGCTGGCGCAGACGAGGACGCCTATGTGCCCAGCGCGCTTCACGACACCGAGCTTCAGGTCCATGAGGTACGCCCCGAGGAGGTCAAAGACCTCAATGCTTTCCTTGCGACCGGAGCCAGCGAGAGGCGGCGCGACTTCGAGGCCAGGTTGGACGACCTCGCGACGCAGTCCCCAGCCGCCTCACGGCAGCTGATCCAGGATGAGGCCGGCGAGCCACTCGCGTTTTGCGGCGTCAACTGGAGTTCCGCGCGCTTGGAAGTACCGATCCTCCGGCTCACCCCCAGTAGCTTGCAGACGACCCTCGCCGTGGAACTCACGGACGAGCTTAGGCGTCTCGCATTCACCGCGGGCGCGCAGGAGATCGCAGTGACTGATCCTCATCTGCACAGGTCGAGCAGGGCTGCGCTGCTCCGTGACGGGTTCGAGGATCGCGGGACCTCACTCGTGGGCGTGACCATTCACGGGCTCGTAACTCGAAAGGAACTGGGCCTTCACCTCGAGCAGCTTGCTCGGCACGGCATCGACACGACGCGCCACCTCGAACTGCTCGAACAGCGCTGGAGTGCGGACAGCGCCATGGAACTCGAGCACATCCTGCGCCCGTGCCGAATCATCGACGCCCCCATCCCAACGTGGATTGTCTCAATTCGCCCGCAGTACGCAGATGACCTTTTCGGCTTCCCGCCGAACCTCCTGAGCCGTCCCATCGCACTCGGGCTCGGCATGGAGCAGGTGTACTACCGAGGCGGTCGCTCGGGCGAACGGTCACCTGGTCGCATCCTCTGGCGACTGGCCGGTCGTTCACATGAAGGCATCTTCGCGTGCAGTTCGCTAGTCGAAGTCCGGGACGGCCCTCCGTCGGACCTGTACGCGAGGTTCAAGCGACTCGGCGCCTGGAACCTCGATCAGCTGACTGCAAGCATCAAGACGGCGAGAGCACGCGCCTTGAGAGTCCGCGACACTAGGCTTCTGCCCACACCCGTACCCCTCTGGCGCCTCCGCTCGATTACTGAACATCATGGTCAGAGCCTGCAGCTACAGTCTCCATGTCGAGTGGGAGCTCGCGTATTCGAAGAGATCATGGAGGCGGGTACACGTGGGTAAGGACGCGCGCGGCTTCATGCTGTTGTCGATCCACCCCACTCACGCGGCAGACATCCTGAGCGGACGCAAGACGGTGGAGCTAAGACGGGCCCGGCCCTCGATCACACCTGGGCAACTCGTCCTCCTCTACGCATCCTCACCGGTCTGCGCAGTTGTGGGTGCCTGCCGTGTCGACTCATTGGAGACTGGCGCCCTCGCCACGATCAAACGCAAGTATCTGAGGAGCGCAGCTATACCCGGCCGCGCATTCGAGACCTACTATCTTGGCGCAGCCGCGGCCACCGCTCTCCTTTTGGACTGCGCAACGGCCCTACCGAATCCAGTTCCCCTGAGCACGCTGAGAGAGTCACCAGCCACCACGCCCACTCAGAGTTGGCGCTTCGTCTCCAAGGAGTCCTTCGTCCCCCTCCTACGGGAAGCGGATCGGAGAGCGCTCGACATCCTTGCCGAACGAGGCAGCAACGGTCCCGGCGAACATGATGAGGATTCCCACAAGGGCACCGCCCGAACGGGCAGTCGGCGTCCGTGACCTGCTGCATGGCATACGCACCCGTTCCCGGCTCGTTGGGCGTCGACAGGCGCTGTCGATGCGATGGAATTCAACCCTGCCCCCAACTCGAAGAGGCCTCCCCGGCAACACCCAAGTACAAAAGCGACGTCGAACGCGCCACACGTGCGAAGGGCGCGTCGGCTAGGCCGGGGAAGGGCGAGAGGACGGCGCGTGTCTTCCAGAGCCGTCAACCAACCTGTCCGGTACGGCTAGGAAGCGACAAACCGGACCACGCGCCAGGTGAGGCGGCTGTAATACCCGGTGGTCAGGCTGTCGATCGACACGCCGCTGCCGTCTGAGTTCACCATGCGGCCGTCGCCCATGTAGATGCCGGCGTGGAACACGCGGCCTCCGGGTGTGTAGGAGAAGCCGATCACGTCGCCCGCCCTCATCTGGGTGAAGTCCCGCGGGATTACTTGGCCGCCGGAGTTGTAGGTGATGTCGTGGGCCAGGTGTGGCAGGCGGATCCCGATCTGGGCGTAGGCGTACAGGACGAGTCCGGAGCAGTCGAACCCGGTGACGACGCGTCCGTCCTGGCCGCCGGGTGAGCAGCAGATGCCAGTTGAGGGTCCGCTGGGTGTGCCGCCGCCCCAGCTGTAGCGGGTGCCGAGCCAGCGGAGGGCGGCGTTGACGGCGTCCGTCGCCGGGCCGGTGCCGGTCAAGGGCGTGCCGGTGGTGTCTGAGTCGTCGGTGACGCACGGGTTCTCTGCGACGTCGCCGCCGCTGTAGGCTGCCGCGTAATAGAGGACGTCGTTGACGTACCAGAGCGCGTGGTTGTAGGCGAACAGCGCCTTCCGGACGCCGTCGGGACCCAACAGCGCACCCGAGGCGACCAGGTAATTGGCCGCGGAGTGGACGCTGTCCGCGTCGTCGGTGATGACCGCACGTCCGTCGCCGTTGCCGTCGACCCCGTAGAAGGCGAAGGTGGCCGGCATGAACTGCATGAGTCCGCGGGCGCCGGCGCTCGACGTGGCGTTGTGGCGGCCGTGGTTGGTCTCCTCCATGCCGACCCCGGCAAGCAGTGTCCAGGGCAGCCCGTACTGGGTAGCGGCCGCCTCGTAGAGCGCCAGCACGTCGGCGGGGATCTCGGTCGGCGGGTTGTGGAGGCTCGCCTGACGAGGGCTCCCAGGCTGCGGCAGACCGACCACGGACGCCGGCGGGGTGCAGCTGTTGGCTGCGACCGCCGGGGTGGCGAGCGTCGTGACGAACAACACCAACGCGAGGGGGACGGTGAGCAGAGCCCCAAGCGAGAGTGCGAGGGCCCAGGCAATCGCCTTCATCGTGAGCTCGTTTCGGTCATTCTTCCGGCGAACTTCTACCGAGCGCCGTCGATCGCCTGGTTGGTGTAGGTAAACGCGGCGGCGGCGTGGTGCAGGACGGTCTGGACCTTGTAGATCTGCTTGCCGACGCACCACAGGGCGCGGCCCTTGCGTTGGGTGGCCCAGTCCGCCATGAGGTGTTCGGCGATGGGGCCGAGCTCGAGGAGGTCGGCGAGCTCGCGCGCGACGCTGGGATCCTGCCCGTGCAGGATCTTCAGGTCAGCTAGGTTCAGCAGTTCCTTGGCGATCGCGGTCGCGGCGGAGGTCGACTCGCCGACGGTGAGCATGTCGCCGGGCTTGTGGCCCACGACGAACTGGATCTCGCCGTCGCGGCGGGAGAACCGCATGTCGGCGTCCAGGCTCTTGACGGCTTCGAGGCCGAGACGCATCTGCTTCCACATCTCGTCGCGGATGTTGATGCGCACGTCACCGGGGGCCTTTATCTCGCGCATGGCGCGTCCCCACGAGGACAGGCAGGTCAGCGCGATGCCCATGGCCTCGTCGCCGAGGGGTTCGAGGCGCGACAGGGAGAACGACTGGATCGGTGCCGTCCAGTCCACGGCGATGGTGGTGGGCGCGTCGAACAGGCCGGCCAGTGCCCCGGTGACCAGTTGGCCGAGGGCGTCGCGCAGCAGGCGGGTCTCGTCGAGGAACTGCCGGGTCGACGCGTAGCGGCATTCGGTGACCAACTGGTCGGAGGGGTTGGCGAGCAGGTGCCACAGGGCGGGGATGGTGGTCACGTGCAGGGTGTGGTGCCCGTCGAGGTAGCCGGTCAGCTGGGCGAGGGCGGCTTCGACGACGCGGGCGTCGGTGGGCCCGAACGGGACGCGCTGCTCGCCGACGAACTGGGAGCCGACCAGCCCGCGGATCAGGGTGAGCCAGCGGCGGAAGATGATCCCGGCGCGGCGTTGGGCCTCAATCCGGTCGAGGGTGTCCCAGCCGTCGCCGAGGGGGCCGAAGTCGAGGGGGTTGATCCGGGCGCTCATGCCGGGGCCGACGGCGAAGGGTTGGACACCGAACGCGCGACACAGGGGTTCGTACTCGTCTTTGGGGTCGCCGAGGACGAACACCTTGTAGCCGAAGTCCATCATCAAGGTGGCGAAGTTCTTGGTGTTGGTGGACTTGCCGCCGCCAGGCTTGCCGAACGTGATCACGTTGGGGTTGGTGACCGGGACGGTGTCGTCGAGCACCCAGCCGAGCGGGTCGGCGTAGAAGCTGCCCCCGGAGAGCTCGTCGATGCCGATCTGCGCGCCGGTGGGCGGCAGGGGCGGGTTCGCGATGAACGGCCACCACGCCGCAGCCTGGTCGCTGGTCATCCGGTACTGGACGACCGGCGTCCGGGCGGGGCTCCACCCGCGGCCGGGACGCCGCTGTCCATGGCGCGGCGAGGAGTGGAACAGGTACGGCTCCTTCCCGGGCCGCTCGGGTTCGGGTTTGGTGGGCAGGTCGTGGCCGAAGTCGGCCAGCAGCTGGGCGGTCGAGCGCCCGCGGGGCGGCGTCCTCATTCGTCTGCCCTCCGTGTCAGTCCGAGCCCGAGCGGCAGAGTGGCAGCGGCGAAGCCGGCGTCCTGGGCGAGGTCGAGGCGCAGGGGTGCGAAGCCGGCGCGCCGGATGGACGCGTCGAGGCGGCGTCCGAACTCGGCGACGCGCATGGTCTTGGCGACGGTGACGCACGCGACCGCGTAGGGGCGGGTGAGGGCGTGGCCGGAGGCGAGTTTCGCGTCGAGGCGGTGGGCGCGGGTGACGTTGGCGCGGTCGCGGGAGCGTTGCCGGATCTGGAGTCGGCCGCGGAGTCCTTCGCCCATGTCGGCGGCCCATTCGCCGGAGGCGGTCTGTCGGTCGGCGCGGCTGAACGGCAGGATCGGGAACACGACCGTGTAGCTGCGACGCTCCCCCGGTTCGGATGGGGTGAGGACCGGGGCCAGGGCGCCGAGGCAGGCGCCTCGGTCGGGGAGCTTGATGGTGGAGCTGATCGAGTTCCAGGCGTCGTGGGAGTAGTGCCGCATGGTGGTGTCGGCGCCGGAGGGTCCGGCCATTGCCCACGGCACCTCGGTGCACACGGCTGGGTCGGTCTGGTGAGCGGCGAGGGCGTCGATGATCCCGGCCCGGTCGGCGGGGGCGAAACCGGTGCGGATCGCGAGCGCCAGTTGGGGTGAGGTGAGCCAGGCGACGTCGGTCATGCCCATGCCACCGCGCAGCATCGCGGAGATCTCGTCGGCCAGCGCGTAGAGCACGCGGGTGCGCCCCTCCAGGCCGCCGCCGAACTCGCGGGCCTGCTTCGCGATCCGGGTTTCGGGGACCACGAAGCTCACGAAAGCCTCGGTGCGAACCGCGGCGCGGGTCAGGGCGGTAGCGAGCTCGTCGTTCATCCGGCGGGCCAGTTCGGGGCCGTCCGGACGCCGATGCGTGGCGATCCACTGTTGCCGTTCGGCTCCGTCGTCGGGGACGGTGCGGACCAGGAACACGACGTCGCTGATCAGGGACGCCCGGGCGGCGACATCGAGGAGTTCGGTGAGGCCGCGGCCGTACTGGTCGCGGCGGTCACCCTCGGCCATGCCGACCCCGGGGTGCCGGATCGCGGCGGTCATCGCCCACGTGCGCAGGCCGTGGTCCTGGATGATCGCGTAGCGGGTCTGCGCGGGGCCCTTCGGGGCGCCGTCGTGGACCTCGGTGCCGGTCATCACGCCGGGCAGGTCCGCGTTCTCGAGGGCCTCGGCTTTCCCGGTGGCGGCTTTACTGCGCCACTGCGTCCAGCCGAACGCCTTCCCAACGGTGAAGCTGAGGCTGGCGAGCAGCCAGCCGGTGGCCGACCGGCCGCGGACGGGCACGACCACCAGCACCGTCACCACCGCAGCGATCCCGGCGAGTTGCGCCGCGAGCAGCCAGCGTTGCTGGTTGGCGGCCACGAACACAGGGACGACCGCGAGGGTCAGGACCGCCAGCCGGGGGCCGGTCAAGCCGAAGAAGAAGCCCACTCGGTCTGGGCCGTAGTCGTCGTACACCGCAGCCATGACGTCGCCCGTCGTCAGAAGGTCAGCGCGACGCCGGGCCGTGTCGCGAACGGCAGCGGGACCTCAGCCTCGGCGGGGCTGCCGGCGGCGTCGAGGGCTTGGGCCTGCTCGAGTTCGGCGACGCGGGCGGCTTCCGCCTGCTGCGCGCGGGCGCGACGCGCCTCCATCACGCGCTCGTCCTCGTGTAGGAGCGGTGGCTGCGTGTCGGGTACCTCGGCGTCCGCGTGGGCGTAGGTCCAGTCATCCATGCGGGGTCTCCTGTCGGGTGCGGTGGCAGTGGCCACTCACCCGCATAACGGAGCTGGGAGCTGCCTCGTGGACAGCCCCCAGGACCACAGCGAGTGGGTGGTGCGACGTGGGGTCCGATCGACCAGCGGTGATGATCGAGTTGCCAGCCACTTCGTTGGCGCGCTCCGCACCTACAGGCGCGCGAGATCTTTGCGCAGCGGGGCGGTCTACAGACCTTCGACCGCTCCGGAGGGGTGGACCCACCAGAGATGGATGTCTGCCGCGTCGAGCGATGACCGCGTCTCCGCGAACAGCGTGCGGTACCGGTTGAAGTCAGGCAAGGCGATGACGCTGAGGTATTCCGGGTGCCTTGTCCGCAGCCTCATCGCCGCCAGTACTGCCTGGCTGTACCAGTGGCCGGCCTGAGTGCTGGGCTGAGTCGGCTTGGTTTGGGCCTGCCTGCGCGGGTCGGCATAGGTCCTGGTGGGGAACCCCTTGACCTCAATGCCTGCGACATGGTCGACGCTGGACGCAACCACATCGATGCCGCGCTCCTTCGTGGCGGTGTCCGCCTGGGAGAGAATCTGCCACCCATTCGCCCTCAGGGCAGTCACGACGGCGGCCTGGACGCGCGCTTCGGTATGCCAGTAGTCGTCTGCCACGGTCGCCGCGGTGCCCGCGGTGGGCTGGAGCAAGGTCCGCTCGGGCGCGGGCGACGCCGATCCGTCGCGGTGTAGGACCTCGCCTCGGATCTCGAGGCCCAAGTTGGCCAGATGGCGGCGCGCCGTGTGTGAGTTGAACAGCGCCGCCGAGATCCCAGTGGCGGCCTCGAAGGCCTGTCGAACCGGATACCAAACCCCGTTGATGCGCACCGCGTGAGTTCCAACCGATCGCGGCCGAACGCCTGCGAGTCGCACTTCAACCGTGGACCGACTCAACTCGTAGGTCTGGCCATCAAGCGTGAACCGGACGGTCGCCGGGCCGTTCGTCGACATGGCATGAGGCTACAACGGGTGTTGTTGGCCAACCGTCGCCGGCCGTCACTTCTCGAAAGCCCCGCCCTTGCCTGTCCGACACAGGAGAGACGTTGAACTCCGCTCCTACAAGGCAGCCACCTGGGCGACCTCCGCCACTTCGGAGGAGTTGACGGCGCCCTTGGCGGCAGTTCCCCCTTGCGCCACGCTGGGAGCCGGCGGGCCGGTGGGCGACATCGGCCCCGTCCCAGGCCCCGATCCGCGCGTCCCAGCGTCCGGGGGCGGGCCTCCCCAGCCGCCGTCGAAGCCGTTGTCCGGGGTGGGGTCGTCGGGGTTGGTGGGCTCGCTGGTGGCGCCGTCGTCGTAGCCGGCCTGACCGCTGGCGGCCCGGACGCCGCGGCGCGAGTAGTCGGGCGGGAAGTTGTTGTGTCCGACGCCCATCTGGTTGGTCTGATCGGCGCCCATAGCGGCAGCTGTCCCGCCCACGGCGGCCATGACACCGATGCCCGTCGAAAACGCCTGTCCTACGGGGCCCATGCCGGCCGCGAACCGACCGATCGTCGTGGCGGTGGCTCCATCCTCGCCCGCGGTGCGTCCGGCCTCGTCGGTCGTAGTGGCAGCGCTGCTGCCGGTCTGGCGTCCGGCGAGGACGCCGCCGATGCCACCGGCGGCGGCGAGCCCGGCGCGCAAGGCGGACCCGGACGTGCTGCCCGGGCCGGTGAACGCGAACAGCTTGTAGAGCGCCAACGGGGAGAAGGACGACACGCAGATGAGCACGACGCCGACGAACGCCGTCCCGATCGACTTGAGGACGTCGTCCTCACCGCCGACCGCCACCTCGGTGGTGATCCTCACGCCAATGCCGAGCGCGAGGACCATCAGGGGCGGGGTGAGCGCGGCGGCGTGGAAC
>WBZS01001439.1_pt1 | contig 18983 bp, 18 predicted proteins | sample 5204201 | NCBI WGS metagenome assembly WBZS01 (sample SAMN12344357, study PRJNA552823) | activated sludge metagenome | biome: Activated sludge suspended growth; feature: Nitrification reactor; material: Wastewater; isolation source: activated sludge from nitrification reactor of wastewater...
AATGGCAAGCACACGTGACCAGGTGTTGAACGAGATCCGGGCGTTGGGCCAGGCGAGCGTGGCCGAACTGGCCGAGCGCGTCGGGCTGACGGCCGTCGCCGTGAGGCATCATGTCGCCGCGCTCCAGGCCGAAGGTCTGCTCAAGGCGATCGAGATCCGGCACGGCGTCGGGCGACCGTCGCTGCATTACTCGCTCACCGACAGCGCCCGGGAGCGCTACCCCACCCGCTACGTGGAGTTCAGCGAGCGCCTGCTCGATGAGCTCAAGTCGATGTTGCCGGCCGACGCGCTCGAGCAGATGTTCAACCGCATCGCCGAGGGCATCGCGGCCCAGCATCGCGAAGAACTGAGCGACAAGGCGCTTGCCGACCGGCTCGACGCCCTGGTCGGGATCCTGGGCCGCGAGGGTTTCGCCACGCGCTGGAACCAGACCGGCGAGTCGATCGCGCTCAGCGAGTACAACTGTCCTTACGTGCGGATCGGCCAACGCCATCCGGAAGTGTGCCAGCTCGACGAGGCGATCATCCGCCACGTCCTGGCCGTCGATGTCGAGAAAACCCATTGCGTCTTGCAGGGCGGCGGGCACTGCGAGTTCCTGATCCGGCCCGCCATCAAGCCCGCGGGCTGAGCGCCGCAGCGGGCATCGAAGAGGAGCTGAACGGGCAATGTCACAAACCGCCGCATCCAACAAACTCGTCTGGCAATCCGACGCGCAGGACCCTGAACGATCCGAGGCCGTTAAGGCCGCGTTGCGTGAAGTCGTCGACCCCGAGATCGGGCTCAACATCATCGAGCTCGGCCTGGTGCGCGACCTGGCTTTCAGTGAAGACAAGCCGACGTGGATCAAGATGATCCTGACCACGCCGTTCTGCCCCTACGGCCCGGCCATGCTCGAGCAGACGCGCGCCAAGGTCATGTCCGCCACCGACGGGCCGGCCAAGATCGAGATGGGCATGGAGGTCTGGGACCCGTCGATGATGGAGGAAGGCGCCGGCGCGGATTGGGGATTGTTTTAGCGGAGCGCAGGGTGCCTTACGCGGTGAGCGATACGCTGCCGCGCCCAATTGAAACGACATCCAAAAAGGGCGAGCCACGCCCTTTTTGGGTTAAGGGCTAAGTCGCTGGCCGCATCCCACGTGCGGCGTCAGTTCCAGTTTCACGCCCCTCCTCGTCCGTGTCACCACGCGCGGCATCGCGCCCCTCGTCGCCCGCGTCACCCCTTGCGGCATCACACCGCTTGTCGTCCATGCCACCCCATGCGGCATCACACTGCTTGTCGTCCATGTCATCCTGAGGGTCCGAAGCGGATGGGGCCTGGCTGCGAGGCGGCGGGCCCGAAGGATCTCCTATCGGACTCGCGTGCAGCCTCGACACCGACCCAGCGGGCCGAGGCGTCTGATGGGAGATCCTTCGCGCCCCAACCGCGCCTGATGTGCAAGGCGCCTTGGGCGCTCAGGATGACATGGGCGGACAGGGGCTCTCAGGATGACATGGGCGGCGCACAGGCGGGTTCTTCGCCCCGCGCCGGGCGGCGCACGGGCGGCCTCTTCGTGATGCGCCGGGCGGCGACCAGCCCCGCCCCTGCTCGCCTTGCGTCCTGGGATGAACGGCCCATCCGCAACTCACGTGGCCCTCTGCTACAATCGCTCGGATACCTGGTATTCACACGGAGACACATGCGCATCCTTATCACCGGCGGCGCCGGATTCCTGGGCTCTCATCTCTGCGACCGACTGCTGGCCGACGGCCACAGCGTGATCGCGATGGACAACCTGATCACGGGCAGCACCCGCAACATCCAGCACCTGATCGGGCGCGAAGACTTCCGCTTCATCAAGCACAACGTCTACGAGTACATCTTCATCGACGGCCCGATCGATGCCGTGTTGAATTTCGCGTCGCCGGCCAGCCCGTCGAAGACCGCGCCGACCGGCTATCTGCAGCTGCCGATCCAGACCATGAAGGTCGGCGCCATCGGCACGCTCAACGCGCTCGGCGTGGCGCGGGCCAAGAAGGCGCGCTTCCTGCTGGCCTCGACCTCCGAGGTCTACGGCGATCCGCTCGAGCACCCGCAGAAGGAGACGTACTGGGGCCACGTCGACCCGAACGGCGTGCGCAGCGTGTACGACGAGGCCAAGCGCTTCGCCGAGGCGCTCACGATGGCCTACCACCGCACGCACGGCGTCGACACGCGCATCGTGCGCATTTTCAACACCTACGGCCCGCGGATGGAGCTCGGCGACGGGCGCGTGGTGCCGAACTTCGTCGGCCAGGCGCTGCGCGGCGAGCCGCTGACCGTGTACGGCGACGGCGCCCAGACGCGCAGCTTCTGTTACTGCGCGGACCTGATCGACGGCATCGTGCGGCTCCTCTACTCCGACGAGCACAACCCCGTCAACATCGGCAACCCCAACGAGCTCTCGATCAAGGCGTTCGCCGAGACCATCAACCGCGTCACCGGCAACCCGGGCGGCATCCACTTCGTCGCCGACGGGCGCACGCAGGGCGACCCGCAGCAGCGGCGCCCCGACATCAGCCGCGCGAAAGCGATCCTGGGCTGGGAGCCGAAGGTCGACCTCGAAGAAGGGCTGCGCGAGACCATCGCGTACTTCCGTACGGTGGTAGACAAGGCCGAGGCCCGCTAGGCGCACGTCGCTCTGATCCCCATGAACACCGCACCACCCACGACCGCCCGGCTCCTGCCCGTTGCGCCGTGGGTGGTGTTGGGTCTCGGCCTGGGGCTGGCCGTCGCGATCCTGCCGACGCGCTGGAGCCTGGCCGCGCTGGGCGGCGCGTTGGTGCTGGCCCTGACGCTGTGGCGACCGTTGATCGGCGTGCTGCTCGCGGTCGGGCTCGGCGTCACAAAGGCGTTCCTGACGCGGCTCGGCTATGGCGGCTTCCTCTTCGACTTCGGCCAGATCTTCCTCGCGCTGACCCTCGTCGGCTGGATCGGGCGCAAGCTGCTCACGCGCGACCTGACTCTGCCTCTGCCCGTTCTGCTGGTGTTTGTTGTGCTCTATGCCGTCGTCGGCGCGGCCTCCTTGATCGGGGCCGCCTCGTACGAGGATGGGCTGCCTGAGCTGCTCAAGTGGCTGCAGATCGCGGCCGTGGTCGTCATCGTCGTCGATGAAGGGCGCGTGGTCGATCCGCGCTGGCTGGTGGCCGGGTTGTGCGCGCTGGCGGTGCTGCAGGGCGGCCTGGGCGTGCTGCAATACGTCGGCCGGGCGGCGGCCTTCGGGTTTCCGCCGGATCTGCTCGAGACGTTTCTTGTCGCGCCCGGGCGCTACCGGGCCCTGGGCACGTTCGAACAGCCGAACCCGTACGCGGGATTCCTCGGGCTGGTGTGGCCTGTGGCGGCGGGCGCCGCGCTCGGTCTGGCCGGCGAGGCATGGTCGCGCTGGCGGGCGCGTGGCCGTCTCACGCTGAGCGCCGCCGATCTCGCGCTCTTTGGGCTGGCCGTGGCCGGGGCCGGGGCCGGGCTCGCCGGGATCGGGGCATCGGTGTCGCGCGGCGGCCTGATCGGGGCCGTGGCCGCGGCCGGGTTGATGGCCGTGTTTCTGCCGCGCCGCCTCGGCTGGTCGCTTGGCGCGGTAGCGGCCGTCGTCGCGGTCGGCGCGCTGGCGCTGAGCCTCAACCTGTTGCCGGCCAGCATCGCCGCGAGGCTCGCGAGCGCCACGGACTTCATCGGCGTGCAGGACGTGCGCGGCGTCACGATCACGAACGACAACTTCGCCGTGGTCGAGCGCCTGGCGCATTGGCAGGCCGCGCTGAGCATGATCGAGGCGCACCCGTGGCTCGGCGTCGGGCTCGGCAATTACGCGGCCGCCTATGAGCAGTACCGGCTGCTCAACTGGCCCAACGCCCTGGGGCATGCCCACAACATCTACCTCAACATCTGGGCCGAAACTGGCCTGTTTGGGCTGGTGACCTATTTCGCATTGTGGGCCGCTGTCGTCTGGTTTACGATCCGGATGATCCGTCTCACCCACGGGCTCGAGCGCGGCGTCCTGATCGGGCTACTCGGAGCCTGGGGGCACTTGAGCCTGCACCAGTTGTTTGATAATCTTTACGTCAACAACATTCACCTATTGCTGGCGGCCTTGTTAGGGTTGCTGGCCTATTTCCATGGCAAGCAACGCACGACCTCTTAATGCCGTCCTGGCGGCTGCGCGTCGTCAACCGACCGAGCGCAAGCGCTTCATCAAGTTCCTGATTGTCGGCGCGGTCGGCTTCCTGGTCGACTTCGGCGGCTTCAACCTGTTTCACGCGCTCGGTGTGGGCCGCGCCGCGGCCGGCCTGATCCCGCTCGGCCTGCCGCAGATCTTCGACTTCGCCGGCCATCCCGAGATCATCGAGCAATCGCTGTCGTTCGCGTGCGCGGTGCTGAGCAACTTCCTCTGGAACTATTTCTGGATCTACCCGGAAGCGCGCGGCGCCAACCAGGCGAAGAAGATGGTGAAGTTCCTGATCGTGAGCGTGGCCGGCCTGATCGTGGGAGTGCCGGTGTTCACGCTGGCGCTGGCCTTCTGGCAGCCGACCGTGACGACCCTGGGTCTGCAGGCGCTGCTCCCGGCAAACTTCAAGCTCAACATCGCCGGCAACCTGGCGCTGATGACGCGCGTCGGCACGTTGATGCTCTGGAATTTCTTCGTCAATCGCTACTGGACCTATCGCGATGTCAAACGCTGAGCGACCGATCATCCTGGTCGTCGACGACGACGTCGATCTGTCCGGGATCATCCGCCTGATCCTGACCAGCGCCGGCTACGACACCTACGTCGCGAACTCGGGCCAGGAGGCGCTCGACTGGCTGTTGAGCAACCGCCCCGACCTCGTCCTGCTCGACCTGATGATGCCGGACATCAACGGCTTCACGATCCTGCGCAAAATGCGCGCGAACGAGCCGACCCGCCAGCTGCCCGTGGTCGTGCTCACGGCCAAGGCCGACCAGGAGACCCGCGACGAGACCCGCTCCATGGGCGCCGACGAGTTCCTGACCAAACCCGTCAACGCCAACTCCCTCATCGATCACGTCAAACGTGCGCTCATCGGACGACGACGCTAAGCCACGCCCCGACCCGACTTCCTCCTCCCCTGACACCTCTTGTGTGTCCCGCGAAACCTCGATTGCCCCGCTGCAAACGATGTTTCTTGCGTTTGCATCTTGCCCCTCACGATAGGTTGGGCTACAATAGAGTTGATCCTGTAATTACAGGATTAATAGTCAATCTGTGGTAATGACCACTTGCTGGCCTTATGTCCACCCTGCCCCGGCACGTTGTGACGGTTTTGGGCACGGTCTCAGCCACTCTGGCCGGGCCGGTCGATGCACATGGCCATATGTGGATCGAGCCCGAGCTCGGGGTTGAGCCCGGCGGCCCGGTCCTGATCGATGAGGCTCGCGCCCTGAGTGAGGTTCGCGCCTATGGCTCTGCCGGCGGCGTGGCCCTGGTGGATTGTCAACCAGGCGGAGCCGGCCGCGACGGGCGGAAGCTGGCCTGGCTCAGCCGAGAAAGCGGAGTGCCGATCGTGGCCTGCACGGGCTTTCATCGGCGCCGTTATCACCCCGCGCAGACCGAGCTCTGGACACGCCCCGAAGACGACTTGACCCAACACTTTCTGCAGGAGCTTGACCCGTCGGTCGGACTTACGGAGTGCCGGGAACAGCCCGAGCCCGTCGCAGCGGGTTACCTCAAGGTCGCGATCGAGGCCACGCTGGAGGCGTCTCCGGTGGGGGCGCTCTCGGCCGCGGCCCATGCAGCGGCGCAGTCCGGCGCCGGCGTGCAGATTCACACCGAACAGGGCGCCCGGGCCGAAGCCGTGGTCGACTTTTTTCTGCAGCGCGGCGTGACGCCGGACCGGTTGGTCATCTGCCACATCGACAAGCGCCCAGACCCCGGGCTGCACGTCGCACTGGCCCAGGCCGGGGTCACCCTCGAGTACGACACGTTCTTTCGACCGAAGTATGTCCCGGAGCGAAACCTGTGGCCCTTGATCGACCACATGGTGGCGGCCGGGCTGGCGGGCTCGGTGGCACTGGCCACCGACATGGCCGACTCGTCGCAGTGGGCGGCTTACGGCGGCGGGCCGGGCCTGGCCGCGTTCCCGACGCAGATCCCGGCGGGTCTGGCGGAGCGCGGTATCCCGCCCGAATGCATCGCACGGATGACCGGCGGCAACATCCTTCGGGTGTTGGCGCGGCCGGCGCCGGTCTCATGAAGGCCTGAGAGGAGCGTGGTCATGTCGGACTTACCTTTTGCTTACACCGTGCCGCTGCCTCTTGCGATCCCATCGCGACAAGACAACCACATCCAGCGCCGGCTGAGCGCGCTCAAAGGTCAATTCGCGGATGCCGCGGCCTATGAGCGTCTTCTGGCCGAAGAGGATCGGATCGTGTACGAGGTCTATGAGATCCAGCGCCCGCACGTCGAAGGCGAGCTACTCACCGGGATCTCGATTGTGCACCCCGGCAAGGTGGGCGCCGAGTTCCACATGACCAAAGGCCACTTTCACACGGTGCTCGAAACGGCCGAGGTGTACGTCGTCCTCAAGGGCGAAGGCTTCATGGTGATGGAGACGCCGGAGGGCGAGGCGCACGTCGAGCCGCTGACGCCCAACCGGGTGCTGTACGTCCCGCCGCGCTGGGCCCATCGCTCGGTCTGCACCTCGCGCCAGGACGATCTTGTGACGTTGTTCGTGTACCCGGGCAACGCCGGCCACGACTACGGCACGATCGAAACCCAGGGCTTTCGCAAGCTGGTGGTCGAGGACGCGAACGGGATCGCCATCATCGACAACCCGCGCTGGAAGCGCGCCTGATGACTCTGAAGGAACGCCGTCTGCTGGTGACCGCCACCTCATACGGCAAGCACGACCCGGCGCTGAAGGCCCTGTTGAGCGAGCGCGTGGCCGAGGTGGTCTACAACACCACCGGCAAGCCGCTGTCCTCGCGGCAATTGCAGGCGCTGCTGCCCGGCGTGGACGGCTACATCGCCGGCCTCGACGAGATCGACGCGGCGGCGCTGGCCGCGGCGGACCGGCTCAGCGTGATCAGCCGTTACGGCGTCGGAGTCGACAACGTCGACCTGAGCGCGGCGCGTGCGCGCGGGATCGTGGTGACCAACACACCCGGCGCCAACACGGTCTCGGTCGCCGAACTGGCGCTCGGCCTGATGCTGGCCCTGCTGCGCCGGATCCCGACCGCCGTGGACGCCACCCGGCGCGGCGAGTGGCCGCGTCTGAGCGGTGTCACGCTGGAGGGCAAGACCGTGGGGCTGCTCGGCTTCGGCGCGATCGGCCGGCAGTTGGCGGTGCGGCTGGCGGGGTTCAGCTGCCGGGTGCTGGCGCACGACCCCGTGCCGGACGAAGGCTTTGCGGCTCGACACGCGGTGTCGCTTGTGACGCGCGACGAATTGTTGGCCGAGGCCGACATCCTCAGCTTGCATCTCCCGTTGCTGCCCGAGACGCGCGGGCTGGTGGACGCGGGCTTTTTGGCGCGTCTCAAGCCCGGGGCCTTCCTGATCAACACAGCCCGTGGCGAGATCCTGGATGAGGCAGCCTTGTTGGAGGCCTTGCGCAGCGGTCGCGTGGCGGGTGCCGCGCTCGATGCCTTCAACGAGGAACCGCCGAGCCCGGCCAACCCGTTGCTGGCCCTGCCGCAGGTCCTGGTTACGCCGCACATGGGCGCGCACGCCGACAGCGCCATCAACGCCATGGGCTGGCTCGCCACCCGCGATTGCCTGGCGGTGCTCGCCGGCGAACCGCCGAAGTATCGCGTCGTCTAGGCTGAGACCGACGTCATTTGAGGATCTATGTCGAAAGAAACCGTGCTGGAACGAATCGCGGAGCTGGGCGCGATCGCGGTCATCCGCGGCCCATCCGAAGCGCTCACCCTGCAGATGGTGGAAGCCCTGGTGGCCGGATCGATCACGGCGATCGAGATCACGTACTCGACCCCCAACGCCGAGTCGGTCGTCGCCGCGCTCGCCCGCCGGTTCGGCGACGCGGTGTTGCTGGGGATGGGGACTCTGACCGCCCCGCACCAGGCGGCCGCCGCGCGGGCCGCCGGCGCGAAGTTCCTGGTCAGCCCGGTGTGCGAGCCGGATCTGATCGCGGCGATGACCGCCACGGGTCTGGCGACCATGGCCGGCGCGCTGACGCCGACTGAAGTGCTGCGCGCCTACCGTCTCGGCTCGGACGTGGTCAAGATCTTCCCGGGCTCGCTGGCGGGGCCGGCTTACATCAAGGCGCTGAAAGGCCCCTTCCCGTACATCCCGCTCATGCCCACCGGCGGCGTCAGTGTGGACAACGTCGGCGAGTGGTTCGCGGCCGGCGTCGTGGCGGTCGGCGCGGGCAGCGAACTTTGCCCGCCACAGCTGGCCCGGGACGGACGGTTCGACGAGATCACGGCCCGCGCGACGGCCTTCGCGCATCGCGTGGCCGAAGCCCGGAGCGCGCGCTGACGCGACCGGCCCGCATCGCACACGGAGGCTGTCATGGTCGAGGCGTTCGACATCCAAACCAAATCGGTCCCGACGTTTTACTTCATCGGCGTCACGACCGGCAAGTCGTCGATCATGAAGGTCTTCCCGCTGTGGATGCAGATCCTGGGTCGGCCCGAGATCGTGATCGAGGGCATCGACCTGAAGATCCACGACACGCCGCAGGCGTATCGCCGGGCGGTCGCCCAGATCCAGCGTGACCCGCTCTCGATCGGCGCCCTGGTGACCACCCACAAGATCGACCTGTATCAGGCCGCCACGGACATGTTCGATCACCTCGATCCGTATGCCCGGATCTGCGGCGAGCTCTCGTCGATCTCAAAATGCGATGGTCGGTTGGAAGGCCACGCCAAGGACCCGATCACGGCGGGTCTGAGCCTGGACGCCATCGTGGGCCAGGGCTATTTCGGGCGGACCGGCGGCGATGTGTTGTGCTTTGGCTCGGGCGGTTCGGGCGTGGCGACCGCCCTGCATCTGATCAACAAGACCGATCCGGCCGACCGGCCGAAGCGGTTCGTGTTCACCAATCGCTCGCAATGGCGGCTTGAGCACGCGCAGGCCATGATCGCGAGCCAGGGCACCGACATCGCGTTTACCTATGTGCAGAACGAGGACCCGGCCGTCAACGATGGCTGGATGGCGCAGATGGCGTCGGGCAGCGTCGTGATCAACTCGACCGGCATGGGCAAGGACACGCCTGGCTCGCCCATCTCGTGGCAGGGGCAGTTCCCGCTCGACGGCATCGCCTGGGAGTTCAACTACCGCGGCGAGCTCGACTTCCTGCATCAGGCGTTGGCGCAACGAGATTCGCGGCGTCTCACCGTCGAGGATGGCTGGGTGTACTTCGTCCACGGCTGGACGCAAGTGGTGGCGCAGGTGCTGCACATCGACCTGACGCCGGAGCTATTCGCGGAGCTCGAGCGAGCCGCTGCCAGCACCCGCAAGGTTTGACGCAGGTTGCGACGGGTCTACGCCAGCGCGCCGGACGGCATGTTCTTGAACGCCGCGCCGACCTCGGCCGGGGTGAGGTCCTTTGGCTCAGACAACACCAGGTCGACATCAAAACGCGACCGGTCGCCGCGGTGCAGCGCATGGAAGTACTCGATCGGCTTCTGGGCGCGGGTGAAGCTGACGCTATCGAGCATGAGCAGCGGCGCGCCGCGTTCGATGTCGAGCAGGCGGGCCTCGGTCTCGTTGGCGGCGACGGCCTCGATCGAGCGCCGGGCATGCACCAGGCCGAAGCCGTACTGCTGCTCGAGGTACTCATAAAGCGAGGTGCTGGTGAAGTCCACGGTGGCCACGAGCGGACAGAGCGCGTATGGCAAGTAGCTGGTCACGATCTGGATCGGCTCGTCATTGACGAAGCGCAGGCGATGCAGATGGATCACCTGACTGCCCGGGTCGAGCTCCAGCAGGCGGGCCACCTTCTCGGAGGCGGCGATGACTTCCTGCTTGAGCACCTGGGTCACGGGCATGAGACCGCGCTCGAGCATGTCTTGATAGAAGCCCGTGAGCTTTTGGACCAGGCCCTCGCTGATCTTGGGCTTGGCCACGAATGTGCCCTTGCCCTTGCGGCGATGGATGATGCCCTCGAGTTCGAGCTCACGCAACGCCTGGCGAACGACCGTGCGGCTGATGCCGTAGCGCGTGCACAGGTCCTGCTCGCCGGGGATCTGAGTCCCCGGCAGCCAGTCGCGTTGTTGGATCCGCTCCCGGACGACCTCGATCAGCTGTAAGTAGTAGGGGATGGGACTCTCGAAATCGATGGAGATTTTCGGTTTCACAGATGCCTGTCTTGTTGTAATCCTGTTGGTACAACGATGATACCGGTACCGAGTTCACCGGTCAAGTATGGGTTCAGGACGCTTTATCAGCCAAAAGCCCGCAGCACTTCTACTCCGATGCAGACAGGCGCAACCTGACTGACATAAGGTCGATCACGCGTCGGAACGCGATCGGGCAATTTCGATGGGAATCAAGATCACCCTATTGAACTCCAACTTCGTTCTGGTTATAATGATGTCATCTTGTAATGACATGTAACCAACAACTGAAAAGCGCGATGGGGCACAGTAATGGCCTAAACAGGCCCACCCATCCTGGGCAATCCTTACCGTGAGCAGCGATCAGGAGGCACACCATGAAGGTCGGCATTGACAGCTACTGCTACCACCGTTTCTTTGGCGAGGTCTACCCTGACCAGACGCCGCCCGAGAAGAAGATGACGATGGAAGACTTCCTGGTGCGCGCCAGGCAGCTGGGCGTCGACGGCGTCTCGCTCGAGTCGTGCTTCTTTCCCTCGCATGATGCGGGTTGGCTCGGCAGCTTGAAGGCCCAGCTCGATGATTACGGCTTCGACCGGGTCTACGCCTGGGGCCACCCGGATGGGCTCGAGCGCGGTTTGAACCGGGACGCGTACAACGACATGCTCGCCAATATCCCGTACGCCCGCGCGATCGGCGCCGACGTGATGCGCGTGGTCGGGTCGAGCCTGATGTTCCGGCACGAGCCGCACGGCCCGCAGATCCAGGCTCTGATCGGCATGTTCAAGGAGGCCGTCAAGGTCGCCGAGGCTCACGGCGTCAAGATGGCGGTCGAGAACCACATCGACTTCACCGCCGATGAGTGTCTGCAACTGCTCGAGGGCGTGAACTCGCCCTATCTCGGCCTGAACTTCGACACCGGAAACTTCCTGCGTCTGTTGGATGATCCGATCAGCGGCATGCAGAAGCTGGCCAAGTACACGTACGCCACGCACGTCAAGGATCTGTACCCGGACAAGAACGCCAGCCCGACGGACTGGTTCTTCTTCGCCGGCGTTCCGGTCGGGCGCGGCCTGATCAACAACCAGAAGCTGGCGCAGCTGCTCCACGACGCTGACTTCAAGGGCTTCCTGGCGGTCGAGATCGACCACCCGCACACCGACTGGGTCGGCTGCGAGGACGAGGCCGTGTCGATCAGCGTCAAGGAACTCAAAAAAATCGCGGCGGCGCTCAACTAGGCGCGCAGCGCCTTCATCGTCATCGGCCGTCGTTCTAGCGTGATGACGGCTTTCAACAGATGGGCTGATCGATCGGGAGGGTGATCCCTTGAAAACCGTGAATGTCGCCATCATCGGCACGAAGTTCATGGGCAAGGCGCACAGCAACGCCTGGCTGTCGGCGCCGCGCTTCTTCGACGTGCCGGTCAAACCCGTATTGAAAGTCGCCTGCGGCCAGGACGTGGCCGGCACGCAGGCCTTCGCCGACAACTGGGGCTGGGAGTCGGTCGAGAGCGATTGGCGCAAGGTGCTCGAGCGTCAGGACGTCGACATCGTGGACGTCGCGACGCCGACCTACCTGCACAAAGACATCGTCATCGCGGCCGCGCAGAGCGGCAAGCACATTTTCTGCGAAAAGCCGATCGGGCTGAACTACGCCGAGGCCAAGGCCATGCACGATGCGGCCGAGAGCGCCGGCGTCCTGCACTATCTGAACCACAACTATCGCCGCACGCCGGCCGTGGCCTTCGCCAGGCACCTGATCGAGACCGGCAAGATCGGGCGCATCTTCCACTGGCGCGGCGCCTATCTGCAGGACTGGATCACGGACCCCAACTTCCCGTTGACCTGGCAGTTGCGGCGCGAGACCGCCGGCGCCGGCGCGCATTACGACCTCAACTCGCATAGCGTCGACCTGGCCCGTTACCTGGTCGGCGAGGTGACGTCGGTGTCGGCCATGCTCAGGACCTTCACCCCGCAGAGGCCGTTGCCGGCCGCCGGGGCGTTGGCGTTCAAGGGCGGCGCGGGCGGCGGGAGCGGGTCCGTGACCGTCGACGACGCGGCCTTCATGGTGGCCGAGTTCGAGAACGGCGCGCTCGGCACCTTCGAGGCCAGCCGTTTCGCGAGCGGGCGCAAGAACTACAATTTCTTCGAGATCTACGGCAGCCAGGGCAGCCTCGCCTTCAACCTCGAGCGCATGAACGAGCTGCAGTATCTCGATCTGACCAACCCGGCCGACGAGCAGGGCTTCCGCAACATCCTGGTCACCAACGCCAGCCACCCGTACGTGTCGGCCTGGTGGCCGCCGGGGCACATCATCGGCTACGAGCACGAGTTCACGCATGCCGTGGTCGACTTCCTGACGGCGTTGGATGCCGGCACGCCGATCGCGCCGAACCTCGCCGACGGTATGCGCATCATGCAGGTGCTTGAGGCCGGAATGCGTTCGTCGGAGACCGGTCGTAAGGTCTCGATTTCCGAGATCCAGTGATGTGTCGCCCTGGCGCAGCGCCGGGGTCCTGTGCGAAATGCCACGCGGCCGCGAGGATCAAGCCCTCGGGGCCGCCTGATCGATCCGAACGGGAGTGTCTATGAAAGCCCGCCTCGTCCCAGTCTTCTTCGACACGGCCGACGATCCCGATTTCGTCGCCCAGGTGCAGGCGCTCCGCTCGCTGCTGAGCGACGAGGCCGAGATCCTGACACCTGTGGCGCTGGGCAGCCCCCTGCCCGAGGCCGAGGCCGCGGTCTTCCCGCAGATGCTCGGAGCGGCGTATCGCCGCGTCGACCAGATCGAGGCGATCACGCTGCCGCGCCTGGTCGTAACCTCCGAGTTCGGCACCGTCTCGATGTGGGACTGGGAGATCAACAACTACCTCGCCTCGCGCGGCATCCCGGTCATCGCCCCGCACAATCTCGCGATGACGAAGCAGGTCTGCCGGACGCTGACCGCCAAGCGCGAGCTGCGGACCGCGAAGCTGCTGGTCTATCAAGACAACCCGGGCGAAGGCTTTCAACCCGAGATCTTCAAGCGTTTCTACTGGTGGGAGCCGGAGTGCGTCGATCGGCTGGCCGAGAAGTTCGGCGTGACGGTGGTGAAGAAGAGCTTCAAGACGTTGGCCGAGGAGGCTAAGGCGATCCCGGATGCCGAGGCCGCCGCAGCCTGGGCGCCGTGGGCGGGGCGGATCCCGCTGGGGCGGCTTACCCCGAGGTCGGTGTCGAGCGCGGTCAAGGTGTACATGGCCGTCAAGCGCGAGGTGGACCAGGATCCGAACATCGTGGCGGCCGGGATCAACTGCCTGAACGAGTCGCACTTCTCGGACACGACCCCGTGCCTCGCCTGGAACATGCTCTTCGAGGACCAGAAGCTTGTCTGGGGCTGCGAGGCCGACATCGTTTCGATGCTGACCAAGGTGCTGATCCATCGCAGCCTGAACGTGCCGTTCATGATGACGAACCTGTATCCCTTCCTGATGGGGATGGCGGCGCTCAAGCATGAACACATCCCGAACTTTCCGGCGGTCGAAGCCGAGCCCGAGAACCACATCCTGACCGCGCACTGCGGCTATCTGGGCGTGGTGCCGCAGTCGTTCAGCACCGAGTGGGCGCTGCGCGAGAAGGTGCTGGCGATCGTCGACGACAACGCCACCGCCATCGACGCGCGGCTGCCCGAGGGCGACATCACGATGGTCAAGCTGATGCCGCCGTTCGGGACGGTGTCTGTGGTCGAGGCCAGGTTGACGGGCTACGCGCAGTTCGCGGACTCGCACTGTCTGAACGGCGCCGTGATCCGCGTGCCCAACGGGCCGCGCATGTTGCGCGAGCTGGCCTCGCACCACTACGTCCTGACGGTCGGCAAAAACCTGCCCGGTCTCGAGGTGATGGGCCAGGTGTTCGGGCTGGCGTGCAAGGTGATTGACTGAAGCTGACCGCACACGGCGGTCATCTGAGATTGAGGCTTCGATGCAATTCGGGATCAACACGTTCGTCTGGGTCTCGCCGTTGACGACGGCGGCGGTGGCCGAACTGGCGCCCAAGGCAAAGGCGTTCGGCTTCGATGTACTCGAGCTGGCCGTCGAGGGCACGGAGCTCGTCGACGTACCGGCCGTGCGGGCCGAGCTGGAGCGCGCCGGGCTGGGGACCGTGGTGTGCGGGGCATTCGGGCCGAACCGCAACCTGTGCAGCCCCGATGCGACCATCCGGGCCACGGCAGCGGGGTACATCCGCTGGTTGATCGATGCGGCGGCGGCGCTCGGGTCGAGCGTCGTCGCCGGGCCGATGTACTCGGCGGTCGGCAAGGCGCGCCTGGCCGATGCCGAGGACCGGCGGGCCGAGCACGACCTGGCGGTGGCCGGGGTCGCCGAGGCCGCCGACTATGCCAGGGCTCGCGGCGTTCGGCTGGCGCTCGAGATGCTCAACCGGTTCGAGACCGATATGCTCAACATCGCCGAACAGGGCCTGGCCTTCATCGCCGAGACCGGTCGCGACAACGTCGGGCTCCATCTCGACACGTTTCACATGCATCTGGAAGAGAAATCCAGCGCGGCCGCGATCCGCCTGGCCGGCGACCGGCTCTTCCATTTCCATGCCTGCGAGAACGATCGCGGCACGCCCGGCAGCGGCCAGGTGCGCTGGGACGAGATCGCGCAGGCCCTGCGCGACGTGCGCTATGCCGGGCCGGTCGTGATCGAGTCGTTCACGCCGGACGTGCAGGAGATCGCGCGCGCGGTGTGCATCTGGCGCCAGATCGCGCCCAGCCAGGATGCCCTGGCTGCGGACGGGCTGCGCTTTCTGAGGGGCCTGCTGGCCTGACGACGCCATGACCTCGAGTCAACCCCTCATGCCCCCCACCCGGCCCGTTCTGGAAGTGCGCCACATCACGAAGCGCTTCCCGGGCGTGCTGGCGCTGGACGACGTCTCGCTCGACTTCCTGCCGGGCGAGGTTCACGCCGTGGTCGGCGAGAACGGGGCCGGCAAGTCGACGTTGATGAAGATCATGGTCGGCGCGTACACGCCCGACGGCGGCGAAATCCTGCTCGAAGGCCGGAAGGTCGCGTTTGCGCACCCGCGCGAAGCACAGAGCCGGGGATTGAGCATCATCTACCAGGAATTCAACCTGCTGCCCGAGCGCACTGTGGCGCAGAACATCTACCTGGGCCGCGAGCCGGCCCGGTTCGGGTTGGTGGACACGCGCCGGATGAACCAGCAGGCGGCCGCGGTGCTCCGTGAGCTCGGGGCCGAGCGCCTGATCGCGCCGACGGCCATCCTGCATACGCTCTCGGTGGCCGAACAGCAGATCGTCGAGATCGCCAAGGCGATCTCGCTCGACTCCAGGGTCTTGATCATGGATGAGCCGACCGCGGCCCTGACCGTGACCGAGGTTCAGATGCTGACCAACCTGATCGCGCGGTTGCAGGCGCGCGGGATGGCGATCGTCTTCGTCTCGCACCGGCTGAAGGAAGTGTTCGACCTGGCCGACCGCATCACGGTGCTGAAGGACGGGCGCCTGGTCCAGACGGTTCCGGTGCATGCCGCCACGCCGACCGACGTGGTCACGATGATGGTGGGCCGTGAGCTGGATCACTACTATCCACCGCTGGCAACGCCGGGCGACGTGAAAGACGTCGTGCTGCGCATCCGCGGTTGCGGAAACGCGCTGGTGCACGACATCAACCTTGAGTTGCGCGCTGGCGAGGTCGTCGGGCTGGCCGGGCTGCAGGGCTCGGGTCGCACCGAGCTGGCGCAGTCGATCTTCGGCGTGACGCCCTTCAAGACCGGCACGGTGGAGCTGTTCGGCAAGCCCGTGGCGATCGGGACTCCGGCCACGGCCATCGGCCTGGGCCTGGGCCTGGTGACCGAGGACCGCAAGGCCTCGGGGATCCTGCCCAATCAGGCCGTGCGCGACAACATCCTGCTGACGGTGCGTGCCCTGCAAAACGCCCTGACCCAGATCCAGGGCGACGGCGTACGACGCGCGCCGGATCTGGTGCCGCGCTTGAGCCGCCAGGTCGACGTGCGCGTCTCGAGTCACGATCAGGAAGTGCAGTATCTGAGCGGCGGCAATCAACAGAAGGTCGTGCTGGCGAAGTGGCTGGCGTCGGAGGCGAAGGTCTTCATCTTCGACGAGCCGACCCGCGGCATCGACGTCGAGGCCAAGGCCAGCATCCACGATATGCTGCGTGAACTGACCCGGCAGGGCGCGGCCGTCTTGATGATTTCCTCGGAGTTGCCCGAGATCGTGGGCATGAGCGACCGGATCCTTGTGATGTGGGACCGAACGCTGGTCGGTGAACTGCCCGCCAACGCCAGCGAGACCGAGATCATGCTGGCCGCGACCGGCCACAACGCGCGCGCCGGCAACCGGGAAGACGGCGCGCCGACCCCTGAGGCGAAGGAGTAAGCGACCGCCATGGCGACATCCTCCGCCAACGACCTGCGAAAGCGCTGGAGCGCCGCGCGCATCCCGCCGGTCTACTATTTCTTGATCGTCGTGCTGGTCATCAGCGTGACGCTCGACCAGATCTACGGCGACGGCCAGATGCTCACGCCTACGATCCTGGCCAACATCCTCGTGCGCTCGGTGGCGCTTGGGATCGTGAGCATGGGCCAGACCTTCGCGATCATCGGGGCTTCGATCGACCTGTCGGTGGCCTACACCATCAGCATGACCGCGGTTATGGCGTCGTACTGGATGCAGGATGACCCGGCGCGCGTGCCGATGGCGATCGTGCTCGTTTTTATCATGGGCGCCGGGATCGGGCTGATCAACGGCCTGATCACGACCAAGCTCAAGGTCAATGCCTTCATCGCCACCCTGGGCACCGGGCTGGTGATCAAAGGCGTGCTCAACGCCGTGTTCACCAATTTCACCGGCGCCGTGCCGCGTAGCTTCCAGTCTTTCGGCTACGACTACATCGGGCCTGTGCCGATCGCGGCTCTGATCCTGCTGGCCGTGGTCATCGCGAGCTGGTTCGTGCTCTCACGCACGACCTTTGGCGCGCACCTGTACGCGGTCGGCGGAAACCAGGAGGTCTCGCGCCTGTCGGGTCTACGCACCGACCGGGTGCTGATCATGACCCACGTCATCACCAGCCTGACGGCGGTGCTGACCGGTTTGTTCGTGGTCAGCCGGTTGCGCTCCGGTGCGCCGTGGGTGGGCACCGACGGGCTATATGACCTCGAGTCGATCGCGGCCACCGTGATCGGCGGCACCGCGCTGTCCGGCGGGCGCGGCGGCGTGTGGGGAACGTTGGCCGGGGCCATCATCTTTGGCATCCTGGACACTGTGTTCAACCAGCTGGGCGTGGACACCTATCTCAAGACGGTCTTGCGCGGCGCCATCATCATCCTGGCGGTCGCCAGCTACACGATCCGGTCGCGGCGCGAAGCCGCGTAGGAGGACGGCGCCCGATGTCTGAGCGGACTTCACCCGTGAAACCGACCGGCGGCCTGCTGAGCCAGGCCATCGCCGTGGCGCGCCGTATCCCGCCGATCGCCGTGGTTTTCCTGGTTGTGTTCATCGCCGTGGGGATGCTCAACCCGAACTTCCTCACCGTCGACGGCGTGTTGACCTTCCTGCGGCGGGCGGCCCCGACCGTGATCCTGGCGATGGGCAGCCTGTTCGTGATCGCCGCGGGCGGCTTCGACCTGTCGATCGGGTCGCTGGTGACCTTCGTGGTGATCGGCGGCGCGATGCTGATCGGCAACGATCCCAACAGCGCCTACACGGCCATCCTGATCCTGCTGGGCGTCGGCGTGATCGTCGGCTTGGTCAACGGGATCAGCGTCAGCTACTTGAAAGTGCCGTCATTGATCGCCACGCTGGGCACGCTGCTCATCGTGCGCGGCCTCGGCCTGTACTGGAGCGGCGGCGCACCGCGCGGCTATCTGACCGACAACTTCCGGGCCTTCGGGCGCGGCTTCATCGAGGGCATCCCGGTCATCGGACGCTTCCCGATCTCCGTGATCGTGCTGATCGCCATGGGCGTGATCGCCGGTCTGCTCTTTCACCGCGCCAACCTGGGCCGCCAGATCCTGGCAGTCGGCGACAACCCCACCACGGCCAGGCTGTCGGGCGTGCGAGTGCGGGCGGTGCGCATCACGGCCTTTGTGATCTCGTCGTTGTTCGCCATCGTGGCGGGCGTGCTGGTCGGCGGCTTCGCCGGCGTGAACATCGAGGCCGGCACCGGGCTGGAATTGCAAGCGATCTCGGCCGCGGTGTTGGGCGGTGCCGCCCTGTTGGGCGGTCGGGGCTCGGTGCCCAACGTCATCTTCGGCGCGCTCACGCTCGAGGCGCTCTTCAACGTGCTCAACCTGCTGGGGCTGCCCAAGCCGCTGCGCGACGCCGTGCAGGGCCTGATCATCATCAGCGCTGCCGCTTACATCGCCTACGGCTCGCGCCGCAAGCGCTGAGCCGGATCAACGGGGGAAGTCGCTCCGGACAACCGGAGCCCGATCGCAGAAGGAGGTGCTCAGACCATCACGCGAGGTCGACCGTCTCGGAGGCGGCGACCGATCGAGAAACCAACCTGACGCTACGCTACAACAACCCTTGCACTCGCATTGAGGAGAACGCTATGTCCCGAAAGTCTCTGCACGTGCTCGTTAGCGCGCCGATGGCGCTATCGCTGATCCTCTCGGCCTGCGCGCCGGCCCCCACCGCCGCGCCGGCGACCAGCGCGCCCGCCGCCACCGAGGCCCCGGCCGTCACCAGCGGCCTGAGCGGC
>WBZS01000792.1_pt1 | contig 18967 bp, 18 predicted proteins | sample 5204201 | NCBI WGS metagenome assembly WBZS01 (sample SAMN12344357, study PRJNA552823) | activated sludge metagenome | biome: Activated sludge suspended growth; feature: Nitrification reactor; material: Wastewater; isolation source: activated sludge from nitrification reactor of wastewater...
ATATCCTTCTCCTCTGTTGCGATGAAAAAGCCGGGGAATGAAACGGCGCCCTTCATGAGGACGCCGCAGGGGGAACTTCAACTTACTTGCCAAGCACCTTCAGCACGACGGCGACCAGGTTCTCGGCGGTGAGGTGGAAATGCGTGAACAGCGTGCCGGCCGGCGCGCTTTCGCCAAAGGTGTCGAGCCCGACCACCGCGGCACAGCCGTACTGCCACCAACCGGCGGTCACGCCGGCCTCGACCGCGACCCGCGGCACGCCATCGGGCAGCACGCTGCGCTTGTACTTTACGTCCTGTCGGTCGAACACCGTCGTCGACGGCATCGACACCACGCGCACCGCGACCTTGCGCTCGGCCAATCGGGCTTGCGCGTGCAGCGCCAACTGCACCTCGCTGCCGGTGGCGATCAACACCGCCTGCGCGCGGCGCTTCAAGCCAACCTCGGTCGGCTCGGCCAGCACGTAGGCGCCGCGGGCAATGCCGTCCAGGCCGGTCTTGGGCAGGTACGGCAGGTTTTGCCGCGACAGCAGCAGCGCGCTCGGGCGGTCGGCGCTGCGCAGCGCATGCGCCCAGGCGACCGCGGTCTCGGCGCTGTCGGCCGGCCGCCAGACGTCCAGGTTGGGAATCAGCCGCAGCGACGCGGCGTGCTCGACGCTTTGGTGCGTCGGCCCGTCTTCGCCCAGGCCGATGGAATCGTGGGTGAAGACGTGGACCACGCGCGTTTTCATCAGCGCGGCCATGCGGATGGCGTTGCGGCTGTAGTCGCTGAAGGTCAGGAAGGTGCCGCCATAGGGGATGAAGCCGCCGTGCAGCGCCACGCCGTTCATCACCGCGGCCATGCCGAACTCGCGCACACCGTAGTTGATGTGCCGGCCGTGCTGGCCGACGTTGCCATCGGGAACCACCACCGTGCCGTCGTCGCGGAAACGCAGCGCCGCGGTGTGGCGGGTGCTGGTCAGGTTGGAGCCGGTCAGGTCGGCCGAGCCGCCAAGCAGCTCGGGCAGCGCCTCGGTAAACGCCTCCAGCGCCTGCTGGCTGGCCTTGCGGCTGGCGACCGCTTCGGCCCTGCTGTGCGCGGCCATCGCGGCATCGACCGCCACCTGCGCAAAGCGCTCGGGCAGGCGGCCGGCCATGCGCCGCGCCAGCTCGGCGGCCTGCACCGGGTATTCGGCCTGGTAGGCGGCCAGGCGCCGCTGCCAGGCCTCGACCGCGGCCGCGCCTTCGGCGCACGCGTTCCAGGCCGCATAGACCGATGGAGGCACGGCAAACGGCGCGTGCGGCCAACCCAGGCGCTCGCGCGTCAGCGCCACCTCATCGGCGCCGAGTGGCTCGCCATGCGCCTTGGCGCTGCCGCTGCGGTTGGGTGAACCGTGGCCGATGGTCGTGCGGCAGATGACCAGGCTGGGCTTGTCGGCCGACAGCCGGGCGCGGGCCAGCGCCGCGTCGACCGCGTCGACGTCGTGGCCGTCGACCGGGCCGAGCACGTTCCAGCCATACGCCTCGAAGCGCTTGGCCACGTCGTCAACGTACCAGGGCGTGACCTTGCCGTCGATCGAGATGCCGTTGTCGTCGTACAGCGCGCACAGCTTGCCCAGCTTCCAGGCGCCGGCCAGCGCGGCGGCCTCGTGGCTGACGCCTTCCATCAGGCAGCCGTCGCCGAGGAAGACCCAGGTGCGGTGGTCGACCACCGTGTGGTCGTGGCGATTGAACTCGGCGGCCAGCAGCTTTTCAGCCAGCGCCATGCCGACCGCGTTGGCCAGGCCCTGGCCGAGCGGACCAGTGGTGGTTTCAACGCCTGGCGTGACGCCGACCTCGGGGTGGCCCGGCGTGCGGCTGTGCAATTGTCGAAAACGCCGCAGCTCGTCGATAGTCAGGTCGTAGCCGCTCAGGTGCAGCAGCGCATACAGAAGCATCGACGCATGGCCGTTGCTGAGCACAAAGCGGTCGCGGTCGGGCCATTGCGGCTGCGCCGGGTGGTGCTTCAGGTGGCGGCGCCACAGCGCCAGCGCCATCTCGGCCATGCCCATAGGCGCGCCGGGGTGGCCGGAATTGGCCTGCTGCACCGCGTCCATCGCCAGCGCGCGGATGGCGTTGGCCATCTGGGTCGGGTGGGCCGGCGTAGCGTCGGCAACTGCAACGGGCGAGTCGGTGTCGGCCATGGTGCGAACGCGATTCAAGGCGTGGGAGGGTGGCGACCGGGGCTGCGCCTTCAGGCCGGCCATCGGGCCCTTGCAGACGCCGTGAGGGGCCGCCGGACGCGCCGAATCAAGCGCCGATTTTAGCCGGCGACCCCCCGCCACCCCGGCCCGACGCACGGTCGCGCGCACCCTTGCGGATTGACGTGCATCAAGCACTCAAGATTCCCGCAACAGGCTGAGCGCTTTTCAAACAGGCCCGCTCGCCAGCCCGAAACGGACGCCGGGGGATCGTTGCAGTTTTCGTCAGGGCACTGGCCGTTGCACACTACGCCTACCGCGCGCCGGGCGCGCTTTGCCGAGGAACGAGACAGCCCCATGCGCCCCCATGCCCTCGCCGTGATGCAGGACGAACACCAGGCCCTGGCCGCGATGCTGCGGTCGATGAAGATGCTGGTCGAACAAAGCCTGCGCGCCGGCAAGTCGCCGCCGTTTGACGTGCTGCGCGCGATGCTGCTGTACGTCGACGAGTTTCCCGAGCGACTGCACCACCCGAAGGAGTCGGAGCTGCTGTTTCCGCTGCTGCGTGCGCGTTGCCCCGAACTGGCGGCGACGCTGGACCGGCTTGACCGCGACCACGGCCACGGCGAGTCGGCGGTGCGCGAGATCGAGCACAAGCTGCTGGCCTGGGAGGTGCTGGGCGAGCCGCGCCGCGCGGCGTTCGAGCAAGGCCTGGACAAGTACATCGCCAACTACCTGGCGCACATGTCGGTCGAGGAAGCCGAGGTGCTGCCGGCCGCGCGCAAGCACCTGACCGAGGCCGACTGGGCGGCGCTGGACAAGGCCTTCGGCGCCAACCGCGACCCGCTGACCGGGCATGCCGCCGAGGCGTCGTACGAGCCGCTGTTCAAGCAGATCGTGCTGCACGCGCCGGCGCCGATCGGCCTTGGCTGAGGGCGACCGGCAAATGGTGTCCGTCCCGCGCGCCATGGTCCTGGCCGCCGGCCGCGGCGAGCGCATGCGCCCGCTGTCCGATGTCTGCGCCAAGCCGCTGCTGCCGGTGGCCGGCAAGCCGATGATCGAGTGGCACCTGCAGGCGCTGGCCGACGCCGGGGTGCGCGAGGTGGTAGTCAACACCGCCTGGCTGGAGGCGCAGTTCGAACCGGTGCTCGGTGACGGCAGCCGCTGGGGCCTGACCATCCACTGGTCGCGCGAGGGCCGTGACTTTGGCGGCGCGCTGGAAACCGCCGGCGGCATCGCCACCGCGCGGCATTGGCTGGGCGAGGCGTTCTGGCTGGTGTCGGCCGATGTCTACGTGCCCGGCTTTGTATTCGACACCGCGGCGGCCGACCGCTTTGTCGCCGGCGACGACGACGCCCACCTGTGGCTGGTCGACAACCCGCCGTTCCATCCCGCGGGCGACTTTGCGCTCGGCGCCGACGGCCGGGTGCAGCGCCCGGCCGATGGCCAGCCGCGGCCGCTGACCTACGCCAATATCGCGCTGCTGCGGCCGCGGCTGGTCGACGGCGTGGCGGTTGGCCAGCGCGCGGCACTCGGGCCGCTGTTGTTTGCCGCGGCACAGGCCGGCCGCATCGGCGGCACGCGCTGGGCCGGCGCCTGGCACAACGTCGGCACGCCCGCGCAACTGCAGGCGCTGGCGCCCGGCGCCGGCGTGGCGGCCGGTTGAACACCGCCCGCCCGGGCGCGGCGCGTCGCCTGTTGGCGCGGGCCTGGGCCGCGCCGTGTACGCTGGTCGGCGCGCTGCTGGCGCTGCCGCTGCTGGCGCTGGGCGGGCGGCTGCGCCGGGTCGATGGCGTGGTTGAGATTGCCGCCGCGCCACGCCCGGGCCGCCGCCAACGTGCCGCACGCCGACTGCCCTATTGCGCGGTCACCTTCGGCCACCTGGTGATCGGCATCGACGCCGACGACCTGCACCGCCTGCGCGCGCACGAACACGCCCATGTGCGCCAGTACGAGCGCTGGGGGCCATTGTTTTTGCTCGCCTACCCGGCCGCTGGCGTGCTGAGCTGGCTGCGCGGCGGCCACCCGTACCGCGACAACCCGTTCGAGGTCGACGCCCGGCGTGCCGAGGCCGCCGCCGCATGGGTCGCGGCGCTGGCGCCCGGCAACTGGCCCGACGCGACCGAGGCGAGCCACGACGCCTAAAGCGCTGCGCCGCGTGTTGCACACTGGGCGCATGGCTGACGCCCCGATTTCCGCCCCCCCTTCGCCCAGCGCCGGCGCCACCGTCGTGCAACCAGCGTGGCCACCCGGCAGCGTGGCCTGGAAGCTGGCCATCGTCGGCGCCGGACCGGCCGGGCTGGCGCTGGCCATAGACGCCGCGCGCCGGCTGCCGAAGGCCGAGCTGACACTGTTCGACGCCCGCGCCGCCGATGTCGACGTCTCGGGCGACCCGCGCACGCTGGCGCTGGCGCAGGGCAGCGTGGTCTGGCTGCAGCGGCTGCAGGCCTGGCCGGCCGAGCACGCCCAGCCCATCATGCAGGTGCATGTGTCGCAGGCGCCGCCGACCTGGCAACTGGCCGGCCTGCCGGCGGCGCTGACGCTGCGCGCCGCCGACGAAGGCCTGCCCCAGCTTGGCGCGGTGCTCAGCTACGGCGCGCTGGTGGCACGGCTGCAGCGGCGCTGGCAGACGCTGCAGGCCGCCGACCCACTGCGCCTGCGCAGCCGCTTAGGCCAGCCGGTGGCGGCGATCAAGGCGGTTGATTCAGGCGTCGAGGTCGACGCCGGCATCGCCGAACGCTTTGACCTGGCGGTGGTCGCCGAAGGTGGTGTCTTTGCCGGCCAGGCGCGCAAACCGCTGCACCACGACTATGCCCAGCAGGCCTGGGTGGGCACGGCAACGCTGGACGGCGCGGTGCCCGGGCTGGCGGTCGAGCGCTTTACCCGCGAAGGGCCGCTGGCGCTGCTGCCGCTGCTGCCCGGCGCCGACGGCAGCGCGCGCGCCGCGCTGGTGTGGTGCGTGGCCAGCGCCGACGACCCGGTGGCCGCGCTGACCGAGCGCCAGCGCATCGCGGTGCTGAACCAGCGCTTGCCGGCGGGCTGCGGGCGCATCGTCGCTGTCGCCGCTGAAGCCGTTTGCGTTGGGTTTGAACGCCGAACGCAGCCTGGTCGACGGCCGCACGGTGCGCATCGGCAATGCGGCGCAGACGCTGCATCCGGTCGCCGGCCAGGGGCTGAACCTGGGCCTGCGCGACGCCGCCGTGCTGGTGCAGGCGCTGCGCCACGCCGCGCCTGACGCGCTGGGCACGGCGCTGCGCCGCGTCGACTGGAGCCGCGCGCCCGACCGCTGGCGCACCATCGCCGCGACCGACTTTCTGGCGCGCAGCTTCACCTGGCAGGCGCCTGGCCTGGCCAGCGCGCGCGGCCTCGGGCTGGCGCTGCTGCAGGCGCTGCCGCCGCTGCGTGGCGCGCTGGCGCGGCAAATGGTCTTTGGCCGGCGTTGAACTGGATTGACCGCGCCGACCGCCGCGGGCGGTGCTCAGGGCGTCGCCGTCGGCAGCATCAGCGCGCGCACCGCCAGGCAATGCAGCGCGCTGCCGGCGATCACGAACAGATGCCACAGCAAGTGGCTGTAGCGCAGCCGCTTGCCCAGCAGGTAAAACACGCAGCCCACGGTATAGGCCAAGCCGCCCAGCACCAGCAGCTCGCGCACGCGCGGCGGCTGCATGGCAATGGCCTGGCCGGCCACCGGCAGCACCGCCCAGCCAAAGGCCAGGTAGGCGCCCATCGACCACAGCGCGCGGCGCAGCCGCCCGGCCAGCTTGAGCAGCGCGCCGAGCGCGGCGACCGCCCACACCGCGCCAAGCAGGCGCGGGTCGCCGCCCTGCGCCACCCAGCTCAGCACGAAGGGCGTCCAACTGCCGGCGATGAAGATGAAGATGGTCGCCTGGTCGGCGCGCCGCCAGCGGCGCTTGACGTCGCCGACCGGCACCGCGTGGAACAGCGCCGACACCAGGTACATCAGCGCCATGGTGGCGACGAAGACCGCGCTGCCCAGCCAGCGCAACGGCTCGCGGTCGAAGTCCAGCCCGGCGCACATCAGCGGCACGGCGATGATCGCGAAGGCGCACGCCAGGCCGTGGCTTAGCGCGTTGGCGGCCTCCTCGCGAACGGTCTGGGTGAAGGCGAACTCGATCGGCGGCACGCGCGGAGCTGGGCAAGACGCCGCGCGCGACCCCCGGCGCGCGGTATGCAGCGTTGTCGGCCGGCGCGAGGCAAACTTGACGCGCCGCACGCAACGGCGCTACGCGGCACGAATGCCACGCGCGGCGCGAACCGCCGCGCGCGCGGACAACCGCGCGCCGCGGCACCATGCGATGGCGCCGCCCGGATGGCTGCGCCTATGCCGCCAGCGGCAACGACGCGGTAACCGGCTGGGTAGACGGCAACAGCTGCAGGTCAGGGTGAAAGGTCTGCACCGCAAAGTGGTACATCGCCGGGTTGGACATGCGCCAAATGCGTTCGGCGGCAGCGATCTCGCCGGCCAGCACGTAGTGCGGCAGGTTGCCGGCGTGCGCCAGCGGCACCTGCGTGCCCGCGCCCCAGACCTCGGTCAAGCCCAGGCTGCGGTAAATGCGAACCAGCGCCGGACTGCGCGCGCCAATCACCACCCAGCGGATGTGCGCCGCCAGCGAATGCAGCCAGCAGGCCTTGAACAGCATCGCGCGCACCAGCGGGTCGGCGCCCGGGCGCACCGCCAGCCGCGTGAACTCCACGCGTGGGTCGGCGGTCAACCGTTGCGGCAGGCGCACGCTGCGCTCGATCTGCAACGGCAGCGGATGGTTGCGCTGGATGCGCGCGGTGCCGATCGCGGCGCCGCTGGCCTTGTCGCGGCACAGCAGCACGACGGTGCCGGGTTGCTGGTCAATCGGGTCGGGCTCGGCAAGTGAGGTTGCCAGGCCCGGCACATGGTGCCCGTAGGCTGCGGCGCGCAGTTCGGCAACGTCAGCCAGGTCGCGGGCGTCGGTCGCCAGGGTGGTTGAAAAACCGAGGTGGCTGATCGCCATGCACTTTCTCCGGAATGCTGAGGTGGCTCCACGCGGCAGCGCAACGGCCAGTTGGCGCCGCGTGCGGTGGCAGTTACACAAGAAACATCAGGTTGCCTTATTGCTTAAGGCGTAAAAGCGCGAACAACTGCGCACGCCGGGGGCAGTTTTCAGTCAGCCGGCGCGGCGCGGCACCTGCGCTACATTGGCGCCCCCTTGGACAGCGCGGCCCCAAGCTGCGCGCCTGCTCGACCATGTCCACACCCAAGCCCGTCCGCCGCCCGGCCAGTACCGCCGTGGCCGGCGCCACGCCCACCGCGCTGTGGCTGGCGCTTGCGCTGTTGGTGATCGTGGCCGACCAACTATCAAAGACGGTGGTCGTGGCGCAGTTCCAGCTTGGCGACCGCCAGGTGGTCACCGGGTGGTTCAATCTGGTGCGGGCGCACAACAGCGGCGCGGCGTTTTCGTTTCTGCATGACGCCTCGGGCTGGCAACGCTGGTTTTTTGTCGCGCTGGGTGTCGCGGCGTCGGCCTTCATCGTCTGGCTGCTGCGGCAGCACCCGGGGCAACGCCTGTTCTGTTTTGCGGTCAGCATGGTGCTGGGTGGCGCGCTGGGCAATGTCATCGACCGGCTGCTGTATGGCCATGTGATCGACTTCATCGAGGTCCATTGGGACTGGCTGGCACCGATGTTCCGCGGCGGCTACTTTCCCGCGTTCAACCTCGCCGACAGCGCGATCACGCTCGGCGCGGTGTGCCTGATCGCCGACGAACTGCTGCGCGTGGCGCGCAGCCGCTGATCCAGCCCGGGTGCGAGTTTCCTCGCCCCCTGGAAGGCATGCCGGCCGTATATCGTCGCCCGCCGGGCGCGCGAATAGCGCCCGATGTCAGGAGCCCAAGAGACCATGAACGCGCCCACCGACCCCGCGCCGATCCGGCACGCCCACGCCGACCCGCACGGCGCCGATGAGCCGCCGCACGAACCCGACTCGGCGGCAGGGTTTCGCGTCCAGTTGCGGCGGTTGACGATGGCCGACCCGCTGCGCTGGCTGGCGGCGGGTTGGCACGACTTCCGCCGCTGCCCGACCATCGGCCTGTTCTACGGCGGCTGCTTCATGGTCATGGGCTGGCTGCTGGTGTGGCTGTTCAACACCGCGCCGGCCTATGTGCTGGCGCTGTCGGCCGGATTTCTGTTGGTCGGCCCGTTCCTGTGCCTGGGCATGTACCACGCCAGCCGGCGCCTGTCCCAGGGCCAGCAGCCCGACCTTGGCCGGTCGCTGCTGGCCTGGGAAACCAAGATGGGCACGTTGGCCATCTTTGGCTTCATGCTGCTGGTGCTGGAAATGCTGTGGGCGCGCGCCTCACTGGTGGTGTTTGCGGTCAGCTTTGACGGCATGCCCGATTTCAAGGGCTCACTGATGGCGCTGGTCAACCCGGAGAACCTGAACTTCATCGTTGCCTACGTCATCGTCGGCGGCATCTTTGCCGGGATGATTTATTCGGTCAGCGTGATTTCAATGCCGATGATCCTCGACCGCCAGACCGATGCCATCACCGCCGGGCTGACCAGCATCCGGCTGATGCTGACCCAACCCGGCGTGATGATCTTCTGGGGTGCGCTGATCACCTCGCTGGTGGCCTTGGCCATGCTGCCGTGGTTTGCCGGGTTGCTGGTCATCGGCCCGGTGATCGGCCACGCCTCTTGGCATGCGTACAAGGCCGCGGTCGCTGACTGAAGCCGCCCGCAAACCGGCCGCCCCGCATCGCCGCTGAACATCGACTGCCGACCCGATGGACCACAGCTTTCTGTCGGCATTTGTGCTGTTGTTGCTGGTGCTCGACCCGTTCGGCGCCTTGCCAATATTCATCGCCGTGATGGGCGGCGTCGCGCCCGAGCGCCGGCTGCGCGTGGCGCTGCGCGAAACCGCCATCGCCTTCGCCATCTTGCTTGGCTTCATGCTCGGTGGCGGTGCGTTCCTGGCGCTGATGCACCTGTCGGAACGCTCGCTGGAAGTGGCCGGCGGGGTGATCTTGCTGATCATCGCCATCCGCATGATCTTTCCGCATGACGGCGCGGCCACGCCGGCAGTGGTGACCCGCGAGCCCTTCATCTTCCCGCTGGCGGTGCCGTTGCTGGCCGGGCCTTCGGCGCTGGCCACGGTGCTGCTGCTGGCCTCGCGCCAGCCCGATCGGATCGGCGCCTGGACAGGCGCGCTGGCGCTGGCGACCGCCATCAGCGGGCTGACATTGATCGCCGCCGACCGCCTGCGCCGCGCCCTCGGCGACGCGATGGTCGCGGCGATCGAAAAGCTGATGGGCCTGCTGCTTTCCGCAGTGGCGGTTGAAATGATCCTCGCCGGGCTGAAACGTTACTTCTTCGACGCATGAAAAAACCCGGTCGTCGGGTGACGGCCGGGCGTGTTGCGGTTGAAGAGCCAGCGGGAATCAGTGCTTGGACGCTCCCGAGGCGCCAAAACCGGTCTGGGCGCGCACGTATTGGTCTTCGAACGCGTCGATTTCGCTCTTCGCGCGGGCGCTGGAGTCGCTCTTGGACATCAGGTAGGCCAGCAAGAACGCCACCGGCATTGCGAACAGCGCCGGCTGGGTGTACGGGAACAGCGCGGCCTTGTTGCCGAGCACATCGACCCACACCGACTTCGAGAACACCACGAACAGCACCGCCGAAATCAACCCGCTGTAGCCGCCCCACAGCGCACCGCGGGTGGTCAGGCCTTTCCAGTACATCGACAGGATCAGCACCGGGAAGTTGGCCGCCGCGGCAACGCCGAAGGCCAGGCCGACCATGAAGGCGATGTTCATCTTCTCGAACAGGATGCCGAGCACGATGGCGACAAAGCCCAGGCCGATGGTGGCGAACTTGGAGACACGGATTTCGGACTCTTCGGACGCCATGCCCTTCTTCAGCACGCGGGCGTAGATGTCGTGCGAGATCGCCGACGCGCCAGCGAGTGCCAAGCCCGACACCACCGCCAGAATCGTCGCGAACGCCACCGCGGCCAGGAAGCCCAGCAGCATGTTGCCGCCGACCGCCTTGGCCAGGTGCATCGCCACCATGTTGCCGCCGCCGACCAACTTGCCGCCGACCTTGCCGGCTTCGAAGAAGTTGCCGTCCTGGCCGACGATCATGATCGCGCACAGGCCCATGATGAAGATGACGTTGAAGAAGTAGGCCACCGTGCCCGAAGCCACCAGCACCGACTTGCGCGCCTGCTTGGCATCGGTGACGGTGAAAAAGCGCATCAGGATGTGGGGCAGGCCGGCGGTGCCGAACATCAGGCCCAGACCGAGCGAAATCGCGGTCACCGGGTCAGCCAGCAAGCTGCCTGGATAAAGCAGCTTGGCGCCCAGCTTGTGTACCGAGGTTGCATTGCGCAACAGCTTGTCGATCGAGAAACCGAATTGGCTGAAGGCCAGGATCATCACCAGCGTGCCACCGACCAGCAACATGCACGCCTTGATGATTTGCACCCAGGTGGTGGCGACCATGCCACCAAAGGTGACGTAGACCATCATCAGAATGCCGACGACGAAGATCGCGATGTTGTAGTCCAACCCGAACAGCAGCTTGATCAACTGCCCGGCACCGACCATCTGCGCAATCAGGTAAAAGCACACCACGGTCAGCGACGAAATCGCCGCCATGGTCCGCACCTTGGATTGGTCAAGCCGGTACGCGGTGATGTCCGAGAACGTGAACTTGCCCAGGTTGCGCAAACGCTCGGCCATCAGGAACAAAATGATCGGCCAACCGGCGAAGAACGCCAGCATGTAGATATAGCCGTCATAGCCCTGGGTATAGACCATGGCGGTCAAACCCAGCAGCGTGGCCGCCGACATATAGTCACCGGCAATCGCCAGGCCGTTTTGGAAGCCGGTGATTCCGCCGCCGGCGGTGTAGAAATCTGCCGCTGATTTTGTGCGGCTGGCGGCCCAGTAAGTAATGCCCATCGTCATGGTGACGAAGATGCAGAACATGACAATGGCGTGCCAGTTGGTGGCCTGTTTTTCGGCGGCACCTTCCAGCGGCGGCCCGGCATAGGCCAGCGCCGACAGCGCGAACAGCGCAAACGCCGTTCCCAGTTGATTCAGGCGGCGCATTATTTGCTCTCCTTCGACGCTTGCCGGACGATTTCCTGGGTCATGGCGTCGAACTCACCATTGGCACGCCGGACATACACCGCGGTCAACACCCAGAAGAAGATGAACATGAACAGTTCGAAGACCAAGCCGACGGTGATCACCGAGCCTTCGGAAATCGGCTGGCCCAACGAGGCCGGGCTGAATGCGACCAACAGAAAGAAGCCGTAAAAGATAATCAGCACGACCGCCGATAAAATCCATGCAAAACGGCTGCGCGTGGCAACCAGTTCTATGAACTTTGGGTTGTTTCGCATCCGCTCATACATTGCACTGCTCATTGATGCATCTCCTCGCTCTTTACCTTTGGGTGGCCGGTTGCGGCAGTGACGGCGGCACGATTGGTGGCATATTCAGTCAGCCACACACGAAAGCAGCCCGCCATGCCTTTACCGGCTCAATTGAATGACCCGGAAAAACCAGCCCGCAGCGCCGGGAAAACCCGGCAACCGGCGGCGAGGATAGCGAAATATTCCGTCAATTTCCTGACGGCCAGCAAGGTCAAACCCTAGGTAAGGAAATTTACCTAAAGGGTTTTCCCTGCTCGCGGCACGGCGACTCAGACGGCGCGCAACTGGGCCACCTTTTGCAGCAATTGCAAAAGCATCAGGCGCTCGGCTTCGGTCAGCGTTTGCAGGATGTCGCGGTCGGCTTCGAGCAGCCGTTGTAGCGCGCCGCTGACCAGGGCGTCGCCCTGCGGCGTCAGCCGCAACTCATGGCTGCGGCGGTCGCTGGCGCTGCGCTCGCGCGCAATCAGTCCTCGTTGTTCGAGCTGGTCCAGCCAGACTTTCACGCCCGGGTTGGTCATGGCCAGCGCCTTGGCCACCCGGGTGGCGGTGGCCGGCACGTTTTCGCGCACCAGATGCAAGATGGTGAATTCCACCGGGCGAATGTCCAGCGGCACGCCCACGGTGCGGTTGAACGCTTCAGTGGTGACGATCGCCGCCTGCGCCAAACGGTAACCGAGCACCTGGTGAATGCCGCCTTCGGCGAGTGCACCTTCGGGCGTCAGGGGGGTGGCGTCGCGTGTCATCTTGATTTTTCGCACGCTGCACGCGGCCGCGCCGGCTCTGCCGGCACGCAGCGGCGTTGGCGCCGCTGCGTCGCCGCGCATGCCGCGCGCGGTGGCAGCCTCACCCCTGGGCTGCCACGCGGTCTGGGTTGGTGTGCAGCTTGGTCAATGCCGCCAAGTACGCCTTGGCCGAGGCGACCACGATGTCCGGGTCAGCGCCCACGCCATTGACCACCCGACCACCGACCGCCAGCCGCACGGTGACCTCGCCCTGCGATTCGGTCGACCCACTGGTGATGGCGTTGATCGAGTACAGCAGCATCTCGGCACCGCTTTTCACCTGCGACTCAATCGCTTTTAGGCTGGCGTCGACCGGGCCGTTGCCGTCGCTTTGGGTGCGGAATTCGCGGTCACCGACCGAAAAGACCACCGTCGCTTGTGGCCGTTCGCCGGTTTCCGAGTGCTGCGCCAGCGACACCAGCCGATAGTGCTCCTGCTCGCGGGTCACCGATTCGTCGCTGACCAAGGCAATGATGTCCTCGTCGAAGATTTCGCTCTTGCGGTCGGCCAGGTCTTTGAAGCGCGAGAAGGCGCTGTTGACGTCGGCCTCGCTCTGCATCTCGATGCCCAGGTCCTGCAGCCGCTGCTTGAACGCATTGCGCCCGGACAGCTTGCCGAGCACGATCTTGTTGGCACTCCAGCCGACGTCTTCGGCGCGCATGATTTCGTAGGTGCTGCGCGACTTGAGCACGCCGTCCTGGTGAATGCCCGAAGCGTGCGCAAAGGCGTTGGCGCCGACCACCGCCTTGTTCGGCTGCACGACAAAGCCGGTGGTCTGGCTGACCATGCGCGAGGCCGGCATGATTTGCGTGGTGTCGATGCCCAACTCCAGGCCGAAGTGGTCGCGCCGGGTCTTCAGCGCCATCACCACCTCTTCGAGCGAGCAGTTGCCGGCGCGCTCGCCCAGGCCGTTGATCGTGCATTCGATCTGCCGCGCGCCGCCGATCTTCACGCCGGCCAGCGAATTGGCCACCGCCATGCCGAGGTCGTTGTGGCAATGCACGCTCCACACCGCCTTGTCGGAATTGGGCACGCGCTCGCGCAGCGTGCGGATGAATTCGCCATACAGCTCGGGCACCGCATAGCCGACGGTGTCGGGGATGTTCAGCGTGGTCGCGCCCTCGTCGATGACCGTTTCCAGCACGCGGCAGAGGAAGTCGAGGTCGGAGCGGTAACCGTCTTCGGGGCTGAATTCGATGTCGGCGCACAAATTGCGCGCGAAGCGCACCGCCAGACGTGCCTGCTCAAGCACTTGCTCGGGCGACATGCGCAGCTTTTTTTCCATGTGCAGCGCGCTGGTGGCGATGAAGGTGTGGATGCGCGAGCGCGGGGCGGCCTTCAGCGCCTCGGCGGCACGCGAAATGTCGCGGTCGTTGGCGCGCGCCAGCGAGCAGACGATCGACTCCTTGACGTGGCTGGCAATCGTGCGCACGGCCTCGAAGTCACCGTTGCTCGACGCCGCAAAACCGGCCTCGATGACATCCACCCGCAGCCTTTCGAGCTGGCGCGCGATGCGCAGTTTTTCGTCGCGCGTCATCGACGCGCCCGGCGACTGCTCGCCGTCGCGCAAGGTGGTGTCGAAGATGATGATCTTGTCGGTCATGAAGGCACTCCTGGGTGGTGGGGTTTGCTCACCGCAGCCGATAACGGGTTCTTGTCGCTCCCGCATCGCGTTTCACAAATGAAAACGGCCCGCTGCGTTGCGCTGGGCGGGCCGTGGTCCTTGAAAGCCGGAATCGGGTGGTCGTGGACAGTCAGCGCGCCAGCGGCACGCGTAGTAGCTTGATGCAGGTGGTCAACGACATGGGCGCGGAATATAGCATCGGCTCGTGCAGCCCTGGACGGGATATGCCTCAGTGGTGCAGGCCTTTTTCGTCCGGTTCATCCGTAGAAGTGGCGATCACGCTGACCGGCTTGCCCTTCATCCGGCGGTAGATGTACATGCCGTAGCCCGACAAGCCATAGCCGATGAACAGCGCGAACAGCATGCCCGGCACGTGCAGGTTGATCAGCGCAATGCCCAGCGCGATGGCGACGATGGTGACGAAGGGCACCGAACGTCGAATGGTGGTGAAGTCCTTGAAGCTGTAAAACGGCACGTTGGTGACCATCGTCAGCCCGGCGTACAAGGTGATGCCCCAGGTGGTCCAGACCAGCCAGGGTGTCGTGCGCACGCTGTCGCGAAAGCCGGCGTCGTCCATGATCCAGATGAAGCCGGCCACCAGCGCCGCGGCGGCTGGGCTGGGCAGGCCCTGGAACCAGCGCTTGTCGACCACGCCGATGTTGGTGTTGAAGCGCGCCAGGCGCAGCGCCGCGCAGGCGCAGTAGACAAACGCCGCTGCCCAGCCGGCCTTGCCCAGGCCTTTGAGGGCCCATTCGTAGACCACCAGCGCCGGCGCCGCACCAAAGCTGACCATGTCCGACAGGCTGTCCATCTGCTCGCCGAACGCACTTTGCGTGTTGGTCATGCGCGCCACCCGGCCATCCAGGCTGTCGAGCACCATGGCGCAGAACACGCCGATCGCCGCCAGGTCGAAGCGGCCATTCATCGCCATCACTATGGCGTAGAAACCGCCGAACAAGGCCGCCAGCGTGAACAGGTTGGGCAGCACATAGATGCCCTTGCGCCGCGGGCGCGGGTGCGGCCGCTCGTCGCCGTCAAGGTGTTCGTCGTCGGGGTCCGTCGGGCGGTCGGTCATGGTCGTCGAGGATAGCGCAGGCATTGCATCAAGCCCAAAACGACCAACGGGGCCGCGGTCGGCGGCCCCGTTGGCTTGGCATCTTCAACGAGCGGGCGTGTCAGTTGCGGCTGCGGTCGACCAGCTTGTTGGCCTTGATCCACGGCATCATCGCGCGCAGCTTCTCACCGACCTGCTCGATCTGGCTGTCGGCCATCAGACGGCGGCGCGACATCAGCGTCGGCGCGCCGGCCCGGTTTTCGATGATGAAGCTCTTGGCGTACTCGCCGGTCTGGATGTCCTTCAGCGCCTGGCGCATCGCGGCACGGGTCTGTTCGGTGACGATCTTCGGCCCGGTCACGTACTCGCCGTATTCGGCGTTGTTCGAGATCGAGTAGTTCATGTTGGCGATGCCGCCCTCATAAATCAGGTCGACGATCAGCTTCAACTCGTGCAGGCACTCGAAGTAGGCCATCTCGGGGGCGTAGCCGCCCTCGACCAAGGTCTCAAAACCGGCCTTGATCAACTCGACCGTGCCGCCGCACAGCACCGCCTGCTCGCCAAACAGGTCGGTTTCGGTCTCTTCGCGGAAGTTGGTCTCGATGATGCCGGCCTTGCCGCCGCCGTTGGCCGCGGCATAGCTCAGCGCCAGGTCGCGTGCCTTGCCGGTCTTGTCGGCATGCACCGCGATCAGGTGCGGCACGCCGCCGCCCTGGGTATAGGTGTTGCGAACGGTGTGGCCGGGGGCCTTGGGCGCCACCATCCAGACGTCGATGTCGTCGCGTGGCACGACCTGGCCGTAGTGCACATTGAAGCCGTGCGCGAAGGCCAGCGATGCGCCTGGCTTCATGTTCGGCGCCACCTCGGCGTTGTAGACCGCGGCGATCTGCTCGTCGGGCAGCAGAATCATCACCACGTCGGCGCTCTTCACCGCGTCGGCGATCTCGGCCACCTTCAGACCGGCCTTCTCGGCCTTGGCCCATGACGCACCGCCCTTGCGCAGCGCAACCGTGACCTTGACGCCCGAGTCGTTCAGGTTTTGCGCATGTGCGTGGCCTTGCGAACCGTAGCCGACGATGGTGACCTGCTTGCCCTTGATCAGGCTCAGGTCGGCGTCCTTGTCGTAATAAACCTTCATGCAGTTCTCCGGAGTTGGATTTGTGGGGCGGGGCCGGCCCGGTGGGGGTTTAGACGCGAAGAATCCGTTCACCGCGGCCAATTCCGCTGGTGCCGGTGCGGACGGTTTCCAGGATGGCGGCGCGGTCGACCGCCTGGATGAACGCGTCGAGTTTGCCGGCGTCGCCGGTCAACTCGATCGTGTAGGTCTTGTCGGTCACGTCGACCACACGACCGCGAAAGATGTCGGCCATGCGCTTCATTTCTTCGCGCTCTTTGCCTACCGCGCGCAGCTTGATCAGCATCAGCTCGCGCTCGGTGAAGCTGCCTTCGGTCAGGTCGACCACCTTGACGACTTCGATCAGCCGGTTCAGGTGCTTGGTGATCTGCTCGATGATTTCGTCCGAGCCGTTGGTGACGATGGTCATGCGCGACAGCGAGGCGTCCTCGGTCGGCGCAACGGTCAGGCTCTCGATGTTGTAGCCACGGGCCGAGAACAGCCCGACCACACGCGACAGTGCGCCGGCCTCGTTTTCGAGCAGCACGGCAATAATGTGTTTCATGTCAGCTTCCTTGCGGCGCGCTCTTCGGCGTCGGCAGCGGTAGCCGCCGGGCCTTGGCCACGCCCATCAGAATTTAAGCAACGGGAAAAAACGACCGGGGCAGCGGTGAACGGCAGCACCAGCCGCTGGCGGCACACCGCGGTAACGGCGTGCCGGCGCGGCAGGCGCCCATCGGTCACAACTCCTCGGCGCCCAGCAGCATCTCGGTGATGCCCTTGCCAGCCTGCACCATTGGCCAGACGTTTTCGGTCGGGTCGGTGCGCACGTCGAGGAACACGGTGCGGTCTTTCAGCCGCATCATTTCGCGCAGCGCCGGCTCAACCTCGGACGGCCGCTCGATCTTCATGCCAACGTGCCCATAGGCTTCGGCCAGCTTGACGAAATCGGGCAACGCGTCCATGTAGCTGTGCGAATAGCGGCCGCCGTAGTCCAGTTCCTGCCACTGCCGCACCATGCCCAGGTAGCGGTTATTCAGCGAAATGATCTTCACCGGCGTCTTGTGCTGCGCGCAGGTCGACAACTCCTGGATGCACATCTGGATCGAGCCCTCGCCGGTGATGCAGTACACCTCGCTGTCGGGCTTGGCCAGTTTGATGCCCATGGCATACGGCAGGCCGACGCCCATCGTGCCCAGGCCGCCGGAATTGATCCAGCGCCGCGGCTCCTCAAACGGGTAGAACTGCGCCGCCCACATCTGGTGCTGGCCAACGTCGCTGGTGATGTAGGCATCATGGCCCTTGGTCAGCCGCGCCAGCGTCTGCACCACGTACTGCGGCTTGATCACCTCGGTGCTGTCCTTGTAGGCCAGGCACTGCCGCCCACGCCACTCATTGACCTGCGCCCACCAGGCCGCCAGCGCCTGCGCATCCATGCGCGCCGGCACCTCCTTCAGGTGCGCGATCATTTCCTGCAGCACTTCCTTGACGTCGCCGACGATCGGAATGTCGACCCGCACGCGCTTGGAAATCGACGACGGGTCGATGTCGATGTGGATGATCTTGCGCTCGACCTGAGCAAAGTGCTTGGGGTTGCCGATCACCCGGTCGTCGAAGCGCGCACCGACGGCCAGCAGCACGTCGCAGTGCTGCATCGACATGTTGGCCTCGTAAGTTCCGTGCATGCCCAGCATGCCGAGAAACTTGGGGTCGGACGCCGGCATGGCACCCAGCCCCATCAAGGTGTTGGTGCAAGGGAAGCCGAGCATGTCGGCCAGTTCGCGCAACTCGGCTGCGGCGTTGCCCAGCACGACGCCGCCGCCGGTATAGATGTACGGGCGCTTGGCAGTCGCCAGCAACTGCATGGCCTTGCGGATTTGCCCGCCGTGGCCCTTGCGCACCGGGTTGTACGAGCGCATCTCGATACGCTCCGGGTAGCTGAAGGCGCAGGTACGCAGCGAGACATCCTTCGGGATGTCGACCACCACCGGCCCCGGGCGCCCGGTGCGAGCGATGTGAAACGCCTTCTTCATGGTCAGCGCCAGGTCGCGTACATCCTTGACCAGGAAGTTATGCTTGACGATCGGGCGCGTGATGCCGACCGCGTCGCACTCCTGGAAGGCGTCCATGCCGATCGCCGCCGTCGGCACCTGCCCGGTGATGATCACCATCGGGATCGAGTCCATGTACGCGGTGGCGATCCCGGTCACCGCGTTGGTGACGCCCGGGCCGGAGGTCACCAGAGCGACACCAACGTCACCGGTGGCGCGGGCATAGCCATCGGCGGCGTGCACCGCGGCCTGCTCGTGCCTGACCAGCACATGCTGGATGGTCTCTTGCTTGTACAGCGCGTCGTAGATGTACAAAACCGCGCCGCCGGGGTAGCCCCAGACGTACTTGACGCCCTCGGCCTGAAGGCAGCGCACCATGATGTCGGAGCCGTTGAGCTCGACGGGGGAAGAAGTTTGGGGGGAATTCGAGGCAGCGGGCGCGGCTTGACCAGCCAGGGCCGCACGCTTGACTTCCGCGGCAGACATGTCCATATAAGAACCTTTGCGAATTTCTCTGACGAAAAACCATCGGTGCTCCTCCCCGCGCCCTCGTGAGGCCGGCTCGGAACCTGCGCTTGTCAACAATGGGAAGCCCGCATTGCGCGGGCCCGGCATCAGACGTGAGGTCGCTTTTGAGCGATCTTTGTGCGAAGCAGCATTATCGCATTGCCGTCCGGGCGGCATTTGATCGAACTGGGCCGATGCAATAATCCTTGATCTTCTTTGGTCGCTCGCTCCAGTGCGGCGCCTG
>WBZS01001440.1_pt1 | contig 18959 bp, 14 predicted proteins | sample 5204201 | NCBI WGS metagenome assembly WBZS01 (sample SAMN12344357, study PRJNA552823) | activated sludge metagenome | biome: Activated sludge suspended growth; feature: Nitrification reactor; material: Wastewater; isolation source: activated sludge from nitrification reactor of wastewater...
CGTGAACATCCGTGTGATCCGTGTACAGGGCCAGCCGTCCGAATACGGTTCGCCAACGGCATCGCGTCCGATGGCAGTAAGCCATCGGCGTTGTCAACGGCCATTTTGCCGCGGCCAGAATCCGGGCCTGACAACTTGCCCGAGCGCACCCCGGTCCGCCGCGGCTTCAGCCGCCGCGCGTCTTGGGTTACACTCCGACCTTATGCGATTCGCTCATACCCTTGCCCTCGGGCTCTCCGCCGCCCTCGTCGCCGGGTGCGGCGGCCAGCCCTCGCCCACCCCGGCCGCACTCACGCCCGGCGCCACAGCCGCGCCGGCGCTGACGGCCACACCCGTGCCGACACCGACGGCGACACCGGAGCCCGTCGTCTTCACGCTCGGTCTGCCCGGCCCGGTCGACACGCTCGACCCGGCCAACGCCGCCGAGCCCAGCGCGCTGCTCATCGCCCGCCACCTCTACGACGGTCTGACGCGCTTTTCGCCGGGTGGCTCAACCGTCGAGCCGGCCCTGGCCGAGCGCTGGGAAGCTGCGCCGGACGCCACGGCCTACACGTTCACGCTGCGAGCGGGAGTCACGTTCAGCACGGGCGCGCCCTTCGACGCGGCTGCGGCACAGGCCAACGTCGTGCGCTGGCTTGCGCGCACGCCGCCCGGCGCCTATCCGTTCGTCCCCGCCATGCTGGGCGGGTTCTTCGATCAGGTCGACTCGACCGGCTCACCGCTGACGACTGTGGTGACCGCCACGACACCGGCGGCCGACACGCTGGTGATCCAGTTGCGTGCGCCCGACGCTGCGTTGCCGGCTACCTTGGCGATGCCGGCCTTTGCCATGGTCGACCCCGCCGCGTGGGTCGAGGGCTTTGGAGCGCCGGGCGCAGCCAGCGCCGGCACCGGAGCGCTGCGGCTGCGCGCCTGGTCGCAACCCGACCTGATCGAACTCGAGCCGAACCCGAGCGCCTGGTCTCAGCCGACGACGCTCGACGTCTTGCGGTTCAAGATCGTGCCCGACGACGCCCAACGCGTGATCGCGATCCAGGTGGATGAACTCGACGGCCTCGCCGGGCTGCCGGCGTCGCAATCCGACATCGCTCAGTCATGGCCGGTGCGCGTCGTCGTCGAGCCGCCGCAACAGGTGCTGTACCTGGGGTTCAATCAGGCGCGGCGGCCTTGGGCGACGCCGGCCTGTCGGCAGGCGGTCGCGACCGGTTTGGATCGCGTCGCCCTCGCCCAGGCGGCCGGCGCCGGAACGCTCGCCCGCAGCGGCTTCGCGTCGAGCAGCGAGCCCCCGGCCGCGAACGTCGACGCCGCCCGGGCGCTTTGGGCCGAGTGCGTGGCACAGCAGGACGCGCCGATCGCGGTTCCGATCTCGCTGTACGTGCCCGCGATCCCGCGCCCGTACCTGGCCGACCCGGCGGCGTTCGGCGCACAGTTGCAGTCGCAGCTCGGCGCGATCGGGATCGAAGTCAGCGTGGTCTCGACCGATTGGTCGACCCAATGGCTGCCCGACGTGCAGGCCGGTCGCGCCGATCTGTTCGTGCTCGGCGCCGGAAGCCTCAACGGCGATCCGGGCTCGCTGCTCTGCCCGCTCTTCTGTGGCGGCAACGCAGCGCTACGCACGGGCCGCGACGGCCTGGCCATCGCTCCCGATGACGAACTGGCGGCCCTGCTGGCTCAAGCCGAGACGACGACCGACGGCGCGCAACGCACGGCCCTTTACGCGCAGGCCGAGACCCTGATCGCGGACCGGCTGCCCGCTCTGCCCCTGAGCAGCCCGAGCTCGAGCTGGGTCTTCCGAACCGAGTGGCAAGGTGAGGTCATCGGCCCACTGGAGGCCCTGTTCGGCCAGATGACGACGACCCCGCCCTGATCCGGGCGGCTGCGCCAGCGCTCGGACCCGGACGGCCGATGCCGAGGCCCGGTGCCTCAGGCATCGGCCGCTATCATTCAGCGCCCAAGATCGCGCGTCGCCCGGATCTCCTCGATCGCGTCGTAGCTGCGGTCCGGTGTGGCCAACGGCGTGAGGAGACGCGCCGCCCGAGGGTCTTCGATCGCGTCATACCTGCGATCACCCTGCAGGAGGAGACGCTCCGCGCGCAGGTCCTCGATCGCGTCGTAACTGCGATCCGCCACCGGTCGTGGATTGATCAACCGGCGCGCACGGGCTTCCTCGATCGCGTCGTAGTTGTGCAGGGCGCGATAAGCGTCGAGGGCGCTGATCGACGACGTCGATTCGACGATCACGGACGTGCGTTGTACCCAGGCGAAGGCGAGCACGATGACAAGCGCGCCCGACAAGACCGCCAGGGTCTCAACCAGGGCCTTGTGATCCGTCACCCAGTGCCAGGCCGAGCCGTGGTGCGGCAATGCAGGGCCGTGCGGCGTACTCAAAACGGGGCGTGATCCGCTACCAAACACATGTCGGCGTTTCATGGCGAACTCCTTTCCGTGCTGAGGCCATGGCACACGACAACCGAACACGGCAGTCGCTGAACGGCGAGACAACGTCCGTCGAGGTCGAGGGAAGAACCCGCAAGCCAGGGGGAGACGAAAAGCGATGCGATGCCCCGGCGTGGTGGACGCGCCGGTCGTGAACGACGAGGAACAACCAGCTGACCAAGACGTGGATCGACAGGCATACGTGCCCCCTGTCGTGATGGTGCTCGGCCTTTGGTCAGACGAACACCGTCACCGTAGCACAGAGCGCGGCGCTTGAATAATGGAGTTCGGCAGGAATGAAAGGAGCCGAACGACGCGCCGTGGCCGCGCCCGCTCAAACGCCGGCCGCGGCGGGTTTGGCGGCCTTATCCCCCAGGGCTCAGGCTCGCCTTAGAACCAGCACCTGGGTCACCCCGCTTGACACCACCTCAGGCGGAAATAGAATTTACTGGAGTAAATAAATCGGTTTATCTATGTTAATCGACGACAAATCCATCCTCATCTTCGTCCTGGCGCTTGGCACGGCCCTCGCGACCGGCCTCGGCGCCCTCCCCTTCATCTGGGTCAAAAACCCCGATGCTCGCTGGATCGGCATCGCGAATGCGATCGCAGCCGGCCTGATGCTGGGGGCCAGCGTCTCCCTGATAATCGAAGGCCAGAACGCCGGGACCTGGAGCACCGTGATCGGCGTGGCGGTCGGCATGGGCTTTATCGTGATCACGCGCCGGTTCCTGCCGGATCACGATCAGTTGACCATCGGGGGCATGCACGGGCTGAACGCGCGTCGCGCGCTTTTGCTCTTCCTGGTCATGACGATCCATTCGTTCGCGGAAGGCGTGGGCGTGGGCGTGGCCTTCGGCGGCGGGCAAGCCATCGGCCTGATGATCGCCATCGCCATCGCGGTCCACAACATCCCTGAGGGTCTGGCCATCAGCCTGACCATGGTGCCGCGGGGGACGCCGGTCTGGAAGGCGGCGCTGTACAGCATCGCGTCAAGCCTGCCGCAGCCGATCATGGCGCTGCCGGCGTACTGGTTCGTCGAGCAATTCAAACCGGCGCTGCCCGTCGGCCTCGGCTTCGCCGCCGGCGCCATGCTGTGGATGGTGTTCAGCGAACTCCTGCCCGAGTCGGTCAAAGAAAGCCGCAGCATGCGCCTGACGGCGGGCGTGAGCCTCGTCGCCATGGTCGCGATGCTCGGGTTCACGTTCATGTTGTAGGGCTCCGTGTCTGGTTTTGCGACAAACGGCCGTCGACATTCTGTTCGACGGCCGTTTTGCTTTGCCGACACTGGCGCGTTCCCCGGCTAAGGCGCCTGCGCCGCGATCTTGACTCCGAGGTCCGTCGTGAGGTCGCGCACATCGAGTGTGACCTCGCCCGCCCCGTCAGCGGTCAGTTGCTCCCGACGGGCCACGGAGATCCGGCACGTCGGTGCAGCGCCTGAGCAGAGATCCCACCACTCTACGGCGAGCGCCGCGCCGGGTGTGAACCCACCCACCCGCACCCGCGCCGTCACCGGGAGCGCGGCCTGGCCCGCCACAACGGCCTTCCACGTGTTCGCGGGATGATCGACCCACAGCAGCGCACGATCCATGTCGCGTTCGACCTGGCCCACGACGCGCACGGGCCCGCCCTGCACGTCTGGGTGCGCGTCCTGCCAGGCTCCCGAATTCAGGGCCACGCCCGCCAGGAAGTCGCGATAACGCGCGTACACGCCGAACAGGTTGTTGGCCCGAATCTCTTCCGTGTACCAATAGAGCTCTTGCAGGGCACCCGGCGCCAGCTGGGCAAAGAGGAACTTGTGCAGCCACACGCCGTTGACGTCGCGGGCAAGATCCGGGTCAGGGACCTGACCGCTTCCGGGAAGCGTCAACGCGCCCTCGCCGCGCACCACGGGCATCCGCAGCCCAGCCGCCTGCACGACGACGCTGTGCGCCAGGTGATAGAGCGCCGAATCACCGGTCAGGGCCGCCCGAAAGCAATCGACATCCTGACCACAGCCGGTCGACCCTGCCAGAGCGCCGACGTCGTCGGGGATCAGCCAGGTCGTGTCGACGTAGGCGTGAAAGTCGGCGTAGTCGAGATCGGGATAGGCCGGGTTGCCCCAGAACTCGCGCACCGGAAACGAGTGCCAGAACGACGTCGTCACCAGATGACGGTTGGGGTCCTCGGCGTGCACGGTGCGCGCAAGATCGTTTGCGAGATCGTAGTGGTTGCCGTTGAACGGGTCGCCCTCGTTGAGCAGCTCCCAGGAATGCACGGCCGTCGAAAAGCCCCAACGCGCCGTGAGATAGCGCCAGTAGTAGGCCTGGAGCCGGCGCACCTTGCTCTCCACCCCGGGCAGGCCGTAGAAGTTGGCATCGTCGCGCTCCGGCGCGAGCGAGCCGTCGGGCCGAAAGAAACCCAGGATGGAATCCTGCTTTTCGAGCACGACAAGCTTCAGAGTCAGCCCGTGCTCGGCGGCGGCCTCGAGGATCCGGTCCCAGCGCCACGACGCCGCCTGATCGAAACCGAGGTGGTCGTTCAGGTCGCCGTGCGGCAGGATATTAGACCCGCCGGCCGACTCGACGACGCTCACCGTGTCGATGTAGGCCGCGCCGCTTGCGGCGTTCTCGAGCGCGACCGTGAAGAACGCGGCGCCGTTGAGCACCACATCGCGCGGCACCGAGAACGTCGCCGTGTATTCGGCCCAGTCGCCGTCGCCCGTCCAGTACGGGCTGAGGTACTGGGCGTTCGGTTCGACGGTCGTGCACACGTCCTTTGGCCAGCCGCCGAGCCGCACCGCCAGACCGAACGGCCGCGCGGGATCGAGCGCCTCGGTCACGCCGACGAGACGCGCTCGCACCGTCAGCCGATACGAGCGGCCAGCGAAGAAAGCCGGACGGGCGCTCTCGCCGAAGCCCTGGAACATGCAGGCCGTCGGTGCACCGGCATCCAGCCGAGCCGAGAGGTCCTTGTCGGGCGCATGAACGGTGAAATCCAGTTCGCTGTTGGCCCAGGCCGACCATTGCGGGAAGCCGCGGCTGAACACGCTGGTCGCGCTCATCCAGCTGCGGACGAGCGTGATCCCATTGTCGGCATAGCGCGCGAACTCGGCGTCGACGTCGGTGCTCGTGCCGATCGGGGCCTGAAAGCCGGCCACGCGGAAGTACGTGCCGTCGGAGTATTCGAAGTAGCGCGGATCGGCGGCGCTCACACGCACGAAGCCATGGCGGCCGGGCAGCGCCGGCGTGGCTTCAAACGCGGCGGCCGGCGTTTCGACCCAGGTCGTGCACGGCGCGCTGTCGATCGGGCACAACGCTGCGTCCTGCGCGCGCACCCTCACCTGCCAGGCCCCGGGCACGGTCGGTGTGAACCTCAACCGCCAGGACGCCTCGCCGACGGGCACCAGGCCCTCGGCCCCCGTGGAGTCGACGACGCGCTGAAAGGCCTGATAGCGAAAGCCTGGCTGCGTTTGCGCGTGTGACCAATCCGTCTCGCCGGGCGGCAGAAACTGGCCTTCGACCGTGATACCGACTCGGCCCGCGAGGCCCGGTGGCGGATCCGGGTCGTAGGGGAAGTCCGGCCGGGTGGCGGCGCTGCCGGCGATGTCGAACGCGATCTCGAGCGGCTCATAGAGCGCCACGCTCCGGGCACTCAACTCGAGCGCCGAAAACGTCGGGCCGTTCGTTGCGCCCACGCTGTCGCCGGGGTCCGTGGCGGGGTTTGGGGTCGACGCTGGGGCCGTCGGCGCTTGCGAAGGCAAGGGCGGCGCGGGCAGAGTCGGCGGCGGCGCCGGCTGCCCGCAGGCCGCCAGCACGGCCGCGACCAACAATGTGGCGTACCGCGACAACGCGCGCGGGTCTCTCACGCCGATTGCATCTTCTTCTTCGCCCGGCGGCCCACAATGCGCTCCTCGCCGCGCACCAGTCGGCGGAAATTCGGGCGCAGCGCCCAGGCCAGGAGGATGATCGACCCGACGCCATAGATCACGTAGATGGGGTCAAACGCACCCGGCAGGAACACCCAGGCCAAGAGGCTGAAGACCACGGTCGTCGTGACGGCCACTGCGATCGTGGCAACAGAGGCATAGCCTATGAAGTACAGGATCAAGGCTCCGAGCGCGATCAGGATCGGCCCGAGCCACGGCCAGAAGACCAAGGCAGCGCCGGCGCAGGTCGCGCCCCCGGCCCCTCCCTTGAATCCCAACCAGACGGGATAGTTGTGGCCGACAATGCTGGCCAGCCCTGCCAGGACCATGGCCATGCCACCGTCTGCGCCCGGAATCAACCAGTGCGCGGCGAGGACGGCCAGCGAACCCTTGCCGATATCGGAGAGCGCCGTCAACAGGCCGACCCAAAAGCCGGCAGCGCGCATGGCGTTCGTCCCACCTGTGCGGCCACTGCCGACGGCGCGAACATCCTGGCCGGTGAACAGGCGCACCCACACCAGACCGGAAGGGAACGATCCAAACAAGTACCCGAGTAGTGTCGTGAACACGATCATGAGTCGTTCTCACCTGGAATGACGTCGAGGTCGGTTGTGATTGTCGCCGCTCGGGGCGCATGGAAAGCGTGAGAGGTCATTGAGAATTCGCGATCCCGGATCGGGTCGTCGCGGTCGGGGTCCAGACGATGGGTTCCTCCACGGCTTGCCCGGCTCGGAGCCAGAAAGCGCGACCATCCCAGATCGTGTTGTCGGGGCCCGGCGCGCAGATCAAGTACCGCGTGTCGGGATAGGCGGCTTCCGCCAGATCGGTGACAGAGGGCAGCGGCGGACCTTTCGGGTGCGAGTGGTAGATCGCCACGATCTCCAGGTCCTGTCGTTCGATGGCCAACATCGCTTGGAGTTGTGCGCGCGGCTCCATGCGATACGCGATCGGGCTTTTCAGCGCGTTTGCCACGGGGAACGTGAACTGTGCGCGGTCGGCGCGGCCCGCCAAGAAGCCGCAGGCCTCGCAAGGGAGCTCCGAGCGGAGGTGCGCGATGACGTCGGCCCAAAGCTCGCGCGGCAGTTCAAGCGCCATTCCGGTCATTATAGGGGCCAGCAACGCGCGCGCCAACCCTCAGATTGAACTTATCTCGACCGCTATAATCCCGATCCAGACCACCACACAAGGACGCCCGTCAATGTCACAATCTTCCCGACGTCCGCGGCCGGCAAAACCCGCGCCCGGACCTGCGAATTCTCTATCGGCCACAACCTGGATCCTCATCGCCGGTGTCGTGGCCATCGCCGCCGTCCTTGCGATCGCGATCTACAACACGATGCAGGATCGCGCCGTCGCCACCGCCTCGATCGAAGGCGTGAAGCTGTATCCCGGTCTCGAGCGCGGCCACGTCGAGGGCGTGGTGAGTTATCAACAGACCCCGGCCGTCGGCGGACCGCACAACGCCGTCTGGCAGAACTGCGGGATCTACGATCAACCGATCGTGCAGGAGCACGCCGTGCACTCGCTCGAGCACGGTGCGGTGTGGATCGCCTATCGACCCGACCTGCCCGCGGATCAGGTCGACATCCTGCGCAGCCAGGTGCGCGGCAACGCCTATGCCTTGCTCGCCCCCTACCCGAACCTGCCGACGGCCGTCGTCGCTTCGGCCTGGGGCGTACAATTGCAACTCGACGACGCCGGTGATGCACGGCTCAACTCGTTCCTGCGCAAGTACATGCAGGGTCCGCAAACGCCCGAGCTCGGCGCCACGTGCGCTCAGGGCACGGGCACCCCGATCCAGCGGTGAAGATGATGGAAGAGACCAAGCCCCTCGCTCGAGGCAATGGATTGCAGGCCGCGCTGATCGTCGTGTTGGTCGCGCTGAGCCTGGCGCTCGGCGCGCTGTGGTGGCTGTCGCAGCCCCCGAGTGAAGGTGACCCGGCGGTGCGCTTTGCGCGCGACATGTCCTATCACCATCAACAGGCGGTGGAGATGGCGCTGCTGTTGCGCGACCGGACCGACGACGCCAACCTGCGCCAGATCCTGATCGACATGACCCTGACGCAACAAGCCCAGATCGGGCAGATGACGGGTTGGCTCGAAGCCTGGTCGCTGCCGATCAGCGGGCCCGAGTCGCCGATGACCGGTCCCATGGTGCAGGACGGGCACACGATGGCCATGACGCCCGAGATGATGGGGATTCAGCCGCAGGCTGAGGTCAACAAGATCGGCACGCTGCCGGTGCCGGAGGCCGAGGTGCTCTTTCTGCAGTTGATGATCAAGCACCATCGCGGCGCGATCGTGATGGCCGAATCCGTGCTCGAGCAGACGCAGCGCGCGCCGGTCGTGCGCCTGGCCCAAGGCGTCATCGCAGCCCAGGAGTCGGAGATCACGCTCATGCAGCAGTTGTTGGCCGATCGCGGAGCCGCCGAACTTCCGTAGATCCAGCGAGTCGCGGCGGCCCCCTCTTCTTTCGAATGCCAAAAGAAGATGGGGCCGCCGTTTTTGTTTTAGGGCGGTCTAGGCAGCCTCGGCCTCCGTCGCAGGCACGGCGGGTGGCGCGGGTCGTCTGGCAGCGATCAAGTAGAACGGCAGGGCCGGGGTCAACAACGCCGCAGCCGCCAACAACGCGGCGCGCAAGCCGAAGCGCGAGCCGATCCACCCGACACCGGGCCCACCGGCCATCTCACCGAAGGCGTGGGCCTGGCCGACGAAAGACATGGCCGTGGCTCGGGTCGCGGGTTGCGTGTTCTGCACCATCCAGGCCTGGAAGAGAGGCTGGCCGAGGCCGAAGGCCATGGTGCGCAGCAGGATGCCGGCGGCCGCGATCCAGAAGTCTCCGGCCAGCGCGAAACCCACCAGCGCGGCCAGGCTGAGCGCGTCGAAGGCCAACAGCCCGTACGCGACCGAGGCGGGCGCCCGCGTCAACTTCTCCAACCGCGGCCGCAGCGGCTCGACCACGATCAAGGTCAGGATGCTACCGGCGATGTTCAGGATCGCGAACCAGTACGCCGTCGGGAAGCCGGCCAGGCTCGGGAAGCTGAAGTTAGTCAGCAGATGCGCGTCGCGCAGCCGATCGAAGCCCTCCATCGACGATCCCATGAACAACTCGAGCGCGCAGAGCATCAGCAGCAAGGGCGCGGCCCGGACCGCCGCCAGACCGGCTTGAAAACCCTTCCAGGTCTCACGCCAGGGCGCGGCGACGGCGTCCTGCGAGCGCGTGAAGCCGTGTTCGCGCATCCCGACGGCCAGAAGCGCCGCCAGAACGACCAGCAGTCCACCGCCGACCACCAGCGGAAGGTTGAGCGCCACCGAAGATAACGCCGCGCTGACCAGCGCCCCCGCCACGCCCGCCACCCGCCCAACCTGGCCGGCGCGGATCAGCACCGGGCCGACCGCGGTCTCACCGATCTCGCCGGCGAGCCAGGCGTTGGTCGCTCCGCTCAGGAACGTGAACCCGACACCGGCCGCGACTTGCGTCGCGATCAGCACCGGGTAGTCGACGGCGAACCCGGCCACCACGAAGCTGCCGCCCAGCAAGACCAGGCCGATCAAGATCGACAGCCGGCGACTGTACACGTCGGCGACGACACCGGTCGGGATCTCGGTGAGGAAGTAAGCGGCCTCGAGCGCGGTGCCCAGCAACACCAGCTGGAGCGGATCGAGCCGCAGACCCTCGACAAAGTACACGGTCGCGAGGGTCCACAGCACGGCCATGCAGAACGCCTGGCCTCCTTCGAGCAGATAATAGGCGTGAGTAGGCTTCATGGGCGTGAAAGTTCCAGATCTGGTCTTGGGAAGTCGGGGGACGCGGTGCGCGCCGCCCACAGCTCGCGCGCGATGCGGCGCGGGTCGGCGCGAACACCGTAACGCTTGAAGTAATCGCAGATCCGTTCCACGTCGCGCCCAAAGATCGCGCGCGCGTCGGGGTTGGTGTCGGGATCGACCACCTGTGGGAAGTCGATGATCGCGGTTCGCCCCTCCCAGTAGAGGATATTGTAGGCCGACAGGTCGCCGTGGATGACGCCCTGCCGCAGCATCACACCGATGTCGGCGACCGTCTGGTCGAACAGGGCCGGCGCTTCATCGTCGTCGAGGTGGACGAGATGGAGCGTCGGCGCCGGGAGGCCGACCTCGCCCCAGTATTCCATCAAAAAGGCGTGCGTGCTGTTTGCGATCGGGGTCGGCACCGAGACCCCGGCCTTCTGAAGTCGCGCGATAGTTTGATACTCATAGGCCACCCACGACGCCTGGGTGACTTCCAGGCCCTTGCGCGACTTTCCCTGGATCGCCTTTGCCAGTCGCCAGTCATGGGCCAGGTCGATCACCTCGCCACGGGTATTCAGCACGGCCCGGCCCTGTCGGTAGATCGAGTCGTTCTTGAGGTTACGAAACTCACGCGGGCGATACACTTTGGCCGCGATCAACTCGAGCCCCGTCTCGGGGTGCGCGACGCAGCAGTAGACGTTGGCCTCCTTGCCGCCCTTGACGCGCCTGAGCACGCTGACGATCTTCTTCTGGCGGAAGAATGGGGTCAGTTGCTCCTCAAGATAAGCACGTTCCTCGGAGCTGGCATCGAGGCCGGACGCCAGCACCAGATCGCTCTCGGCGGAAACACGGCCATCACCCTGGACCGATGCGCGCACCTGGCGGCGATCGACCTTGGGCCGATGGAGTTGGCGGTCGTTCAGCCGGCGGGGCCGGCGCCGTCCGGGATCGAGATAGAGATCTTCTACATCCAGCAAATCGCTGGGGATCGAACGAGGCATTGTGAGCGTGTCCTGAAAACTCAAACCGGAAGACCAGGCGGTCGGCCGGCCGGTCGTTCTCCTGGCAGGGAAAACAAAACGGCCACGAAGGCAGAGCCGCTCGTGGCCGCAGGACAACACCGAATGCTCGGGGGACTAGCGGGCGATACGAGGCGTGCTCAGCGAGAAGCCAACCGCAGACGCAGAAGTAGAGACATTGACTTGAGCGATTGACATGTGGCACGCCCCCTTTCCTGAGAACTGAATGCGGCTCGAATAGGGCCGCTCGACCTGGAAAGTTTAGCACGAGTGCCGCGGCGGCGTCAATCCACAGCTGAACCGTGTGCACGGGCGAGATGTCAGGCGCCTCTAGATCGAGGCCGAATCCTGTACACGGATTTCTCGGATCGTCACGGATAACGCGGAATCCTCGCCATACAGCTCCGCGCCATCCGTATCAATCCGTGGGATCCGTGTACTCGGCTGGCTGTCCGAAAATGGCCTGACCACTTATGCTTACATACGCCAAACCGCCCTCAGGACCGCAACTGCCGGCCCGTGCACGTTAATCCGGGGAGAGCGCCCGCCGCTCGCACCGAGCAGGTCATCGGGCGGCTGGAGCGTGTGGCCGCGATTGCACCTACCCGGTCGAGGCCCTGAGAGTGTTACCATGCTGCATCATCCAGGATCGACGGGCGCCTCGCCAGAGACCCCCGCCTTTCCGATTCAAATGTCCACCATGACCTTGCTCGAGCGGCACTCCGAGGCTCAACGTCTTCAGTCAGCGTGGAACCGCGCGGCAGACGGAGCGGGCTCCGTCGTGCTGGTCAGCGGCGAGGCCGGCATCGGCAAGACCGCGCTGGTCGAGCAGTTCGCGGTGACGGCTCGTGCGTTGCCGTCCGCGCCCCGAGTGCTGTGGGGCGCCTGTGACGCGCTGTTCACGCCGCGGCCGTTTGGCCCACTGCACGACATTGCGGCCCAGGGCCTGGTTGAACTCGACGGCGTGCTTGGCGATCCCAACCGATCGACTCTTTTCGCGCGCGCCTTTGCGCTCCTGACCCGGAGCGCCACAGTCGCCGTGTTCGAAGACGTCCATTGGGCGGACGAGGCCACGCTTGATTTCGTCATGTACCTCGGGCGTCGGCTGGCCCGTCGCCCGCTGCTGCTCATTGCGACCTATCGCGACGACGAGCTCAGTCCGCAACATCCGCTGCGCAATGCGCTGGGTGTGCTGGCTTCGACATCGGGAACGCTGCGCCTCGATCTGGCGCCGCTCTCGGTGAGCGCCGTGCAAGCCCTCGCCACCAGTCAAGGCATCGACGGCGCCGAGCTGCATGCCGCCACGGGTGGCAACCCCTTCCTCATCACCGAGGCGCTGGCCAACCAGATCTCGGGTGTCCCGGCGACGGTGCGCGACGCGGTCCTGGCGCGGGCCGCAAGGCTCTCTCCTTCGGCTCGGGCCGTGCTCGAGGCCGCGGCCGTGATCGGGCCTCGTATCGAACCCTGGCTGCTGACCGCGGTCACAGGAGCTGAGGCGCCGAGCGTCGACGAATGTCTGGAGGCCGGGCTGCTGCACGGCGCGGCGAGTTCGCTCGCCTTTCGTCACGAGTTGACGCGCCAGGCCGTGCTCGACGCGCTCTCGCCGCATCGCCGCCTGGTCCTGCATCGTCTGGCGCTCACGGCCTTGTGCGCGTCGCCGCTTGCCGCGAGCGACCCGGCCCGGATCGCCCACCACGCGAATGCAGCCGGCGACCCCGATGCGATCCTGACCTACGCCCCGGCGGCCGGCAGGGCTGCGGCGCGAACCGGGGCGCACCGTGAGGCGGCCGCGCTGTTCGGGCTCGCGCTTCAGCATGCCCACGAGTTGCCGGCCGAGGAGCGTGCGGCGCTCTTCGAAGCGCGGGCCGAGGCCTGCAACCACATCGACGATCGGGCCGGCAGCCTGCAGGCCCGGCGCGAGGCGCTGGAGATCTGGCGCCGGCTGGACAACACGCGCCGCGTCGGCGAGAACCTGGCCTTCGGCGCGATGCAACTCAACGGTCTGGGCCGCACCGAAGATGCGGAGCGAGATTGTCAAAGCGCCATCGATCTGCTCTCCACGCTGCCCGCGGGTCGCGAACTGGCCCACGCCTACCGCATCCAGGCCGGGTTGCGCATGCTGACACAGGATTATCAATCCGCGATCACGTTGGGTGAAAAGGCCATCGTGCTGGCCCGGGCGGCCGGCGCAAACGGGATCGCCTTCGCGGCGCAAAACACGATCGGCTGTGCCTGGATGCCGATCGATTTCGAGCACGGGCGCCGCGACCTGGAGCAGAACCTTCACGCCACTCACGCCGCGGGGCTCGAGCCGTTAGCCGCGCTCGCCTACACCAACCTCAGCTCCGGTTCGAGCGAGCTGTACCGCTTCGGCGAAGCCGAGCGCTACTTTCGCGAGGGCAGCGCCTACGCGCTCGAGCGGGGCCTCGAGCGCTATTACCTGTACATGCTCGGGTGGCAGGCGCACACGTTGCTGCGTCTCGGGCGTTGGGCCGAGTGCGAACGCGCGGCAACCGAAGTGATCGCCCGCCCGAACGTCTCGGCGACCAGCCGAATAACGGCCCTGGCCGTGCTTGGCCGCCTGCGCTGCCGGCGCGGCGATCCAGCCGCAGCCGCGCTGCTCGACGAGGCCCTCTTCCTTTGCCGTGATCTGCACAGCCTGCATCGCCTGGGCCTGGTGCGGACCGCTCGGGCCGAGGCCGCCTGGCTGGTTGGCGATCTCGAGCGGGCGCGCGGCGAGGTCGAGGCGTTGGCCCACGTGGCGGTGGCCAAACAACACCCCTGGTTCGCCGGGGAATTGCTCTTCTGGCTCCAACGGACCGGCGCCGATGTGTCGATCCCGACCTGGCTGGCGAGGCCCTATGCGCTGCAGATACAGGGCAAGACCCGCGAGTCAGCCATGGCCTGGCGCGAACTGGGCTGCGTGTACGAAGCGGCTCAGGCTCAAGCCGACGGCGATGCGGCCGAGCAGACGGAGGCGCTCGAAAGCCTTGAGCGGCTGGGTGCGCGACCCGCCGCCGAGCAGTTGCGCGAGCGCATTCGACTGGCCGGCGGTGTCGTGCCGCGCGGGCCGCGAGCCTCGACCCGCAAGAACGCATTCGGCCTGACCACCCGCCAGCTGGATATCGTGCATCTGCTCATCGAAGGCCTGACCAACACCGAGATCGCGGCCAGGTTGCACCTCTCGGCCAAGACCGTCGATCACCACGTGTCGGCCGTGCTCGCCAAGCTCGGCGTCTCGACCCGGTCCGAGGCAGCCGCATTGATGCGCGGCTCCGATGTAGCCGACCGTTAGGTGGCCGGCTGGCCGCCGATCCTTGCGGATCGCCGCCTTACGAGCGACTCGGCGTTACAATCGCTGCGTGACCACGCGTCCGTTGCTCGAACGCCAGACCGCGCTCGCCATATTGCAGTCAGCCCTTTCAGCGGCCCTGACCGGTCAGGGCCGCTGTGTGCTTGTCGTGGGCGAAGCCGGCATCGGCAAGACCTCGCTTGTGGACGTCTTCGCCGTCGCGCGACCCTCTCACGTACGGTTGCTGTGGGGCGCGTGCGAGCCGTTGCTGTCGCCGCGACCGTATGGCCCGATCTACGACTTCGCAATCGACTCACCCGGGATTCAGGCTGCGCTGGCGAACACGGGCGACGTCGAGGGTCTGCAACGGGCCTTTATCGACGCACTGCGCGAGCCCGCCGTGATGGTCATCGAGGACCTGCACTGGGCGGACGAAGCGACTCTGAGCCTGCTGCGCTGGGTCGGCCCACAACTGGCGACGCTTCCGGTCTGTGCGCTCGTCACATTGCGCGACGATGCACTGCCGACCGACCCGGCGCTCGCCGCCTTGCTCGACCACTTCACCCGTTGGGCGGCCTCAGAGCGGCTCACCCTTGCGCCGCTCACCGAGCCTGCGGTGCGAGAGCTGATCGGCGGCCGGAGCCTGGACGCCGCCGCGCTGCATCGACAGACGGCCGGTAACCCGTTCTACGTCATCGAAGCACTGGCGGCGCCGGAAGGCAGCTTGCCGCGATCGATCCGCGATGCCGTTTTGGCGCGGGTTACGCGGCTATCCGTCACCGGCCGCGCCGCGCTCGACGCAGCTGCGATCCTGGGATCGCGCTTCGAACCCTGGCTGCTCGCCGCCGTGGCCGGCCCGGGCTCCGAATCCATCGCCGAACTGACGGCCGCAGGGGTGCTCGCGGCACAGGGTGAAGGCCTTGCGTTTCGTCACGATCTGGCCCGCCAGGCCGTCCTCGACGCGATCCCGCTGCCCCGCGCGCTGAGTCTGCATCGGTCGGCACTGACCGCCCTGGCCTCGCGCCGGGAGGGCCAGGGCGACTCGACCCGCCTGGCTCATCACGCCGTCGGCGCGGCCGATCCTGACGCCATCTGGCAATACGCGCAGCTGGCCGGGCGCACCGCGGCCTGGGCTCGAGCGCATCAGGCGGCCGTCGCCTGGTTCGAGCGTGCGCTCGAGCATGCCGGAGGTCGCACGCCGCGCGAGGTCGCGGCCTTGCTCGACGACTTCGCGCAGGAATGCGACACCGTCGACCGACGCATCGATGCCGTTGCCGCGCGCGAGCGATCGGCGGCGCTCTGGGAGGCGTGCGACGAACCCGCGCGTCTGGGCGAGACCCTGGCGCGGCTGGCCGTTCTGTATCAGCTGGTCGGACGCATGCCCGACGCGATGGCGACGAACACGCGCGCGTTGACGGCGCTCGAGCCGCTCGGGCCGAGCGAGACCCTGATCTCGATCTACAACGCGCAGGCCTGGCTTTACCTGGGCAGCGATGCCAGTGAGGCCGGATCCGCGATCGCCAACCGCGCGCTCGCCATGGCCGAGGCGCTCGGGTCGACCAGCGATCTGGCGCGCCTCACCGAGATCGCGGGCCTATGCGAGCTCTACCGCGATCACGCGCGCGGGATCGCATTACTCGATCGCAGTCTGGCGCTGGCGCTCGCACACGATCAGATGACGCGGGCCGGGAACACCTACGCCAACCTGGGCTCGATCTTCGTCGACTTCCACGACTTCGAACGGGCAGCAGCCATGCAGGCCGCGGGCCTGGCCTTCGCGCGTCAACACGAGCTCGGGTCGGTTTACGCGTTCATGGAAGGCTGGCAGGCCGTGCTCGAGGTCCACATCGGCGCCTGGGCTGCCGCCGACCGGACCCTCGCCAACGCCCTGCAGCGCCCGGCGCCATCGCCGGCGCGCGGGTCCGCGTTGCTCGCGCTTGGGCGGCTGCGCACGCGTCGGGGCCAGGGCGAGGCCGTGGAGCCGTTGCGCGAGTCGCTCGAGATCCTCCAACGCCAGGGATTTCGCCAGCGGGAAGGCCTGATCCGTGCCGCGCTCGCCGAAGCTGCTTGGGAGGCCGGCGACGCAGCGCAGGCGCTGGCCGAAGCGCACGCCGGCCTGACCCGGGCGCTGCATGATCGGCAGCCCTGGTACGTCGGCGAGCTGGGCTATTGGGCTCACCGGGGCGGCCAGGCGATCGCGCTTCCCGATTGGGCGGCACGACCGTATCGGATGCAGATCGCCGGGGATTGGCGTGCGGCCGCCGAACTCTGGCGCGAGATGGGCTGCCCGTACGAACAGGCGCGCGCGCTGGCCGACGGCGATCGCGCGGCGCAGATCGCGGCGCTCAAGATCTTCGAACGGCTCGGCGCGTCGCGTGCCGCACAGGCTCTGCGCGAACGCCTGGGTGAACTCGATCCGGGATCGACGCCGACCGCGCCGCCGATCGCGGGCCTGACCGCGCGCCAGAGCGTCGTCGCCGAATTCGTCCTTGCCGGGCTGACCAACGTCGAGATCGCGGCCCGGCTCAACCTCTCGGTTAAAACGGTCGATCACCACGTCTCGGCCATTCTCGCCAGGCTGGACGTCGCCACGCGCGACGAGGCCGCCCGGGTGATCCGGGCGGCGCGCGGCACCCCCTGATCCCCGTCGCCGATCACGGCCCGGTCGCGGCGCCATCGGTCGATGTCCACTCCCGCAGAAGTCCCGGCAGGTAGAGGCACCCGCTCGTGCACGGCGGCATCGGGGTCGCGGCGACACTGATCGTTCGCGTCGCCGTCGGCGTTGGGCTTGTTGTTCCCGTGTGCGAGGCCGTTGCCGTCGCCGTCGGCGTCGCCGAGAGGGTGCCGGTGGGCGTGGCCGTACACGGCGGGTTGTCGACCGACGGCGTGCAGTTGCGCGTCGGCGTCGCAGTCGGCGTGCGGGTCGCGGTGGCCGTACGCGAGGCGGTGGCCGTGGCCGAAGCCGTCAACGTTACGGGCGGGAGGTTCGTGGATGTCCGCGATGCCGTGGCGGTTGGTGGCACGGGCGTGAGCGTGAAGGTCGGGCTGGCGGTGGCGGTGGCCGGGACCGGCGAAGGGGTCGTCGTCGCGGTGGCCGTAGCGACCCCGGGCGAATTGAACTCGAATGCGCCCATGTCGCACACGCCGTTGCGCAAGGCGCTGCGTTGATCGACGAGCAGGACGAGGCCGAGCTCGTCGAGGCAGCCGGCCGGGTTACCGCCGTTGATGGCCGGGCTGCCGGCCAAGAGGCGATGCGTGGGCAGACCGCCGCCGTTTCCCGCCAGGGCCCCCAGGTTCGCGCTGACGCCGGTGAGGGTCGTGGCGAGGTCGCCCGTGATCGTGCAGCCAACCACGTCTTCGATCAGGTTGTAACCGCCGCTGACGGTGGAGCCGGAGCAGTCTTGCGTGTTGGCCGACACCAGATTCGCGTTATCGGCCACGATGCTGTTCTGCAGCGAGGTCGTTCCAGCGACCGTCGAGAGACCGCCCCCGGAGCCTGCGGTGCCGCTGAGGCCCGCCGTGTTGGCCGCGACTGTCACGTTGTACAGGCTGGCATCTCCGCCGTTGATGATGGCTCCGCCGTTGAAGTCGGCCGTGTTGCCGCTGAAGGTGCTGTTGACGACGGTGAGTTCGCCGCTGTTAAGGATGGCGCCACCGCTGCTGTTGCTGTTGCCGCTGAACACGCTGTTGCGGATCGTCGTGGTGGTAGAGGCTTGGGTATACAGGCCGCCGCCGGCATTGTCTTCGATCCGGGTCGCGACGAGGCTCAGGTTCGTACCTGTGGTGACATAGACGGCAGGGGATGTGCCGACCGAGTTGCTGATCCGAACCAGGGTCAACGAGAGCGACGACGTCCCTACGATTCGAATCGCCACGCCCGCCGTCGACCCTGCTGCGTTCGTAATCGACAACCGGGACATCGCTACGACCGGGTCCGGGAACACCTCGAAGGCACGATCCAGGCCGGCCATGTCGATGATCGTGGTGTCTGTGGAATCGCCGACCAGGTTCAGGTCGTCGACGATGTCGAGATCGCCGGTCGCGGCGGCGTTCTCACCGGTGCCGGCGAGGCTGAGGGTGAACGTACCCGCCGGAAGCGTGATGGTGTCGGCGCCGAAGCCCGCCGGGCAGGCATCGACGGGTGCGTCGGTGTTGGCGGCGATGACGGCCTCGCGCATGGTGCAGTTGCCGTTGGCCAGGGTGTCATCGGCCGTCGTCGTCACGGTGATCGTCGTCGCTTGAGCCGGTTCGACGACCCAGATCAGACTGGCGACCAGGGCGACGATCAGGCTCGCGGCAATGCTCAGGCGGGGCAAGGCGTGTTTCATTGGCGTCATGTCAGTTCCTTCGAAGTTGATGCCGTCGCGGTTAACGGCGGCGGCGGCGCCTAGGGCGCACGGCGCTCAGGCCGCCGAGGGCCGGCCTGCCGCGATCATGACGTCGGCGACCCGACCATAAACGTCAGCCCAGGCCGCTCGGACAGGCGGTGTGAACGCCGGGCCCAGGCCCTGTTCAAGGGTCAGCAACAGCGCCGCGC
>WBZS01001441.1_pt1 | contig 18928 bp, 23 predicted proteins | sample 5204201 | NCBI WGS metagenome assembly WBZS01 (sample SAMN12344357, study PRJNA552823) | activated sludge metagenome | biome: Activated sludge suspended growth; feature: Nitrification reactor; material: Wastewater; isolation source: activated sludge from nitrification reactor of wastewater...
CGGCTGCCTGCTGACCGCAGTGCTGGGCTATTTGACCAGCCGCGGAATTCCGGAAGCTCCGGCGCCGGAACCGACGCTGAAGATCAATCCGAACCCGTTCACCGAAACCTGGCGCAACATCGGCTTCGCGCGGGAAAACCGCACGGTCTTCCTGTCGATTCTTGGCATTTCATGGTTCTGGCTTTTCGGCGCGCTGCTCCTCGCGCAATTTCCCGCGTATGCCAAAAACGTACTGGGCGGCACGGAAACGAGCGTCACCCTGCTCCTCGGCACCTTCACGCTCGGCATCGGTTTTGGATCCCTGCTATGCGAGCGCTTGTCGGCAAAGCAACTGGAAATCGGCCTGGTGCCCTTCGGGTCCATCGGGCTCACCGTCTTCGGTCTCGATCTGGCTTTCGCCTCGCCGACGACGCTGCCTCCCATTCCCTTGTCGATCCTTCCCTTGCTGCATTCCCAGGGAACGCTACACGTTCTGTTCGACCTTTTCGCGATGGGCCTTTTCGGGGGGTTCTTCATCGTCCCGCTCTATGCGCTGATGCAGATTCGCTCGGACGCGAGCCACCGCGCGCGCATCATCGCCGCGAACAACATCGTCAATGCCCTGTTCATGGTCGTCGGCGCCGGCGCGGCGGCCGGGCTGCTGTCCAATGGCCTGAGCATTCCGACGCTGTTTGGCGTGGCGGCAATCAGCAACGCCGCTGTGGCGCTGTACATCTACGGTCTGGTGCCCGAGTTTCTATTGCGCTTCATCGTCTGGCTGTTGGTGCACTCGGTGTACCGGCTGGAAAAAAGCGACATCGATCGCATCCCCGATAACGGCCCGGCGTTGATCATCAGCAACCACGTCAGCTTCGTCGATGCGCTCGTCATTACAGCCGCCTGCCACCGACCGATACGCTTCGTCATGGACCACCAGATCTTCAACTGGCCGATCCTGTCGTTTGTTTTCAAGGCCGGGCGCGCCATTCCCATTGCCTCGGCCAAGGACGATCCGGTATTGCTGGAAAGAGCATTCGACGAGGTATCCGCCGCGCTGGCCGGCGGCGAGCTGGTTGCAATCTTCCCCGAAGGCAAAATCACGTCGGATGGCGAACTTTGTCCGTTCCGTCCGGGGATCAGCCGCATTCTTGAACGCAATGCGGTACCGGTGATTCCCGTTGCATTGTCGGGACTATGGGGCAGTATCTTCTCGAAACGCGACGGCCGGCCACTCGGCAATCTATGGAAGGCGCGACCCTTCAGACGGATCGCCATAGCCGTTGGTCAGCCCGTCAACCCTGGTCAGGCAGTCCCGGAGGCGCTCAGAAACACCGTGCTGGAGCTGCGCGGCGCGGAAAAATAGACCTTATACCGCGCCGGCACGCCGACTGCGCTGTCGGCGCAGTGTATCCGGGACGCCTACATCAGAATCGAGAAAATGCTGCTGTAATCGTCTTTCCAGGGCTGGAAATTCTTTCGCGCGACGATCGGCACTGCATCCTTGAGCTGAGGCTTGCTGAAAAAGGTACGATCCGCGCTGATCAGCGCCCAGCGTGAACGAAAGATGAGCCGATCACGGTCGCCTTCAAAACTGACCAGACGAACATCCTTCTCGAAGTGCTCGGCAGCGGCTTTCACCACCGGTTGCAAGTCAAGGAAACGATTAGTGATGTGCACGGCCAGCACCCCGTTCGGTTTCAGATGCCTGAAATACTGGTCGAATGCCTCCAGAGTCAGCAGATGGACGGGAACCGAATCGCCCGAGAAGGCGTCGACAACCAGCACGTCAAACTGCTGCGCCGGTTCGCGTTCCAGTTGCAAGCGGGCGTCGCCGAGAACGATTTCCGTGCTGGCGGCGGTGCGCGAAAGAAAGCTGAAGTTATCGCGAGCGATGTCGATCACCAATGGGTCGATTTCGTACAGCCGGAAGTAGTCCCCTTTGCGCCCGTAACTGACCAGCGTGCCGACACCGAGGCCGACCACACCGACCCGCAGCGGCCCGCTGGCCGCCTTGATCTGCAGCGCCTTGCCCGCCCCGCCTTCGGTGCTGTAATAGGTCGTCGGCAAATCCAGCTTGTCCAGCGCGAGGTGCTGTCGACCGTGGACAATCTGTCCGTGCAGCATGCTGCGGTAATCGCCCTCGGGATTGGCGAAGACTTGCAGGGTGCCGTAGAAATTGCGCACCGTGACCTCGGCCCCTTCGATCTCGTTGAGGTGTTCATCGACTTGAACCCAGCCCAGAGCCAGCAGCACCGCCGCAGTCGAGGCGATGCTGGCATTGCGCCAGAGCGGACGGGAAAGCCCGGCTTTGGGGATGATGGCCAGGGCGGCGACCAATCCCGTCAGCATGATGCCGATCGACAGTTCGTAATTGCTGTTGAACCAGTACGGCGCGATGACGCCGACAAAGAACCCGCCCACAACGCCACCGACGGCCAGCATGAGGTAGTACCCGGTCAAGTGGCTGGGATGCGGCTGCAGCCGGGCGAGTTCGCCGTGACACACCATGCAGGCGACAAAAAATGCCGACAGGTTGATGGCCATCGAAAGGTAAAGGGGAATTTCGCTCAGCCCCAGGGTGGGCAGATAAGCGAGCGCCGCCAGCCCGACGACCAGCAACGGGAGAAAGATGATGCGCCGATACCAGCCGTGGCGCTCGAAACTCAGGATGAACGAAAGCAGATACAAGGCCAACGGCACCACCCAGAGCATCGGAATCGGCGCGATGTTGGTGGTCAGGAAACTGGTATCGGCCACCATCAGAATCGACGGACAGGCCGCCAAAGCCGCCCACAGCACCATGTCCGTCCAGCGCGGCGCGGGGCCTTCCTCATGATGCTGCACGACGATGGGTTTCCCCTTCCGCCCGCGCCAGGCAAGCAGCGCGCAGGAGACCGCAAAGCAGCCAAACAGCCCGGACCACAGCCAGGACTGCCCGCGCGTCGGGAACACCGGTTCAACGGCAATCGGATACGCCAGCAGTGCCAGCATCGAACCGAAATTCGACAAGGCAAACAGGCGATACGGCACCAGACCGGATCGTTCACGAGCGAACCACGCTTGCAGCAGGGGGCCGGTCGTGGACAGCACAAAGTAAGGCAGGCCGATGGATACGGTCAGCAGCCCGAGGATGCGCAGCGTCGGATTCTCGGCGCCGGTCGGCTTCCAGTCGGCGCTCGGGCTGATCGGTATCAGAAGCAAACTGACCAGCAGCAGCGCGCCATGCACCAGGCTCTGACGCGAAGGCGTGAGGAAGCGGACGACCCAATGCGAGTAAAAATAGCCGAGCAGCAAGACCATCTGGAAGAACAGCATGCAGGTGGTCCACACCGACGCCGAACCGCCAAACCATGGCAATATCATTTTTCCGATCAGGGGCTGGACCTGAAAGAGCAGGAACGCACTGAGAAAAATCGTCAGTCCATAGTGAAAGGTGAGACGCAGATCAATTTTCATGGGGAATGGGGAAAGAGGGAATGAAGGTTTCGCCGGGTGGCCTATCTACGCCGAGTCATGCTGGCCGAACATCCGAATTATCCGGTAGACGAACGCTCTTGAGCAGTAAAAAACTCAAGAAGGCGATTCGACCAGGAATGGAAAGCATGCAATTGACGCACTTCAGGGAGGAATTACTCGCTGTCGACTGGGAAATTGCCTCGGGAATTTCCCATATCGACCCGGAGAGAACGTTCGCACTTCTTGTCTTTGTGTCGTCGCTCTCCCGGGGTTTAACGGACACTCAGCAGCGAAGATAGGAACAGGCTTCGTTCATCGCAGCATTTCAACCGGCTCAATGCGTAGCCTCTCTCAGCCCCAATTCCATATCGAACGATTGCTCCACGCCGGCCTAATTGGGCGCCCCCCGAGAACAGATTGCTCCCACCAGGCGATCCATACCCCCACTGAAATATCGGGACACCGTATCCGATCCCAACACAACCAGTGTGATGAAACTTGCAAATACCAGCCAGAGCCAGCCGAGCGCGTCTGTGGCAAGTTGCGGATAGAAGAACACCAGCAAGAGTGTGAATATCCGGTGGGTGAGATATATAACCAGTGAATTTCGGCCCCACTGGTTGACAAGGGGAATCCTATTTAGCGGAGCGATAGCCAGCAAAGTGCCGATTGCCGAACTGGCAAGGATGAGCATGGTCATCCGCGTTCCCATGTCAGCGTTTTGTTCATAGGAGTCCCAGATTATTTCCCTAAAGGTGATCGTATGTCGAAGAATAAGCCATAGGGAAAGAAATACGATGGCAACCAGTACCGCCCAACCTGCCGATTGATGCTTCTTCAAGAACGAAGTCGCCCTTTCCATTTTTTCCGTCGGCAACTTGGCACCGGCAACAAAGAAAGGATAAAGGGCAATGATCTTTTGTAGCCCCAATATGGTGTCGATTCTCCAAATGAAGCCAATTAGGAGGCTCAATGAAAAGCTAATCGCGACAATGAAAGGTATTTTTCGGCACAGCGGAAGCGTTAATCGGTACAGAAACAGTGCGAGGAGGTACCAACTCGAATAGTAGAGGTTCACTAGAGAGAATGGCTTATGATCAATGTAATGCGCATAGAACATCATCGAAAAATTCAACAGAAGAAACCAAAGCATGATTCTCGTTAAAGCTTCAAGGCTCGTGCTTTTCTCACTTCTACTGAAGTATCCGGAGATAAAGAGGAATGCCGGCATATGAAAAATATAGATGGCATACAAAACCTCCTGAATTCCTCGCTGTTCGCGAAATTCAAATAGGTAATGTCCCGCTACCACAAAGACGATTAAGATGCCTTTCAGGTTGTCCCAATACGGTATGCGCTGCTGATCCATGGAAACCTCAGTCATCTACGGTACCCGCACTTTCTCCTCTTAAAAGAGGCGTAGCAGCCGCTATTGAACGTCCAGTATGGCAGTTCCTGTGACGTTCTTTCAGCCAGATTCCGAAGAATTTTGCCGCTCCTATTGGCCAACCAGCAAAACCACCTGAAAGGGCAGGAACGCACTGAGAAAAATCTTCAGTCCATAGTGAAAGGTGAGACGCAGATAAATTTTCATGGGGAATGGGGAATGGTGAAAGAGGGAATGAAGGCTTCGCCGGGTGGACTATCTACGCCGAGTCATGCTGGCCGAACATCCGAATTATCCGGTAGGCGAACGCTCTTGAGCAGTAAAGAACTCAAGAAGGCGATTCGACCGGGAAGGAAACGGATAAATCGAGGCAATTCTGGAAGCGGCCACCGGTTTTCAAATAGTCGTTGATTGCCCCAGCGCAATCAATCGCGCACTCGCTCCCATCGAACCTATTCGGGCAACGACGTTTGAGTACAAATGTGTAAAGCGTCGCCAGATTCAGTTGAGCGGCGAACAAAACCAGATCCTGTTGCCTTCACTGTCTGTAAAGGCGCCCACATAGAATCCTTCATCGTCATAAGCCTGCACGGGGTGGCTGACCGTGACGCCACGATTCTTCAATTCCCGCTCGGTGTCAAGTGCGTGGTCGGTCGCAAGAGTGATGCGTGGGTTGAGCTGATCGCTCGGTTGTGCGTACCAGCCATCGGCGACTGACTTCAACATCAATATGATGTTTCCCAGCATGTACCCGACCTGACGATCACCCTCATACGCCGGTGGCAGAGCCAATGTTTCGCCATAAAATTGCCGCGCCCGCGACATATCGGTTGCTGCCAGTGCAACGACCTTGAGCCGCTGAAAACCTAAAGTGCCCATATGAAACCCTTTCAGTCACACCGTCTCGTTGAGTTGGCCTTGGGCGATTTCACATCGTCGATCACAACCAGAATTTCGATGGCCAACATCCTGCCCATGCGTTCCCATCCTGCCACCAGCCAAATCGGATGGCAACCCAGGATACCGCTTGGCTTATGTCTTCGAGCAATTTTGCGGGTTTAGCGGCTATGCGCCACGTCGGCGAGAAACTCCGTATAGATTTTGCCGAGGGCCTGTTCCATCGCCACGGCGAATGCGCCCAGCGAATCGTCGCTGGCGGGCTGCTCCGCCTGATAGGTTTTGTTCAATCGTGTCTTGCCCCCCGCCAGCAGCTGCAGCTCAAGCGCGACGACGGCCTTGCTGTGCTGCCCGGATAGCACCCGTTCAAACTTGACGATGCGCCCGTCAAGCGCATACGGCGCATTGCTGTCGCCCTTCAGATCAAGTGCGCTGCCCAGGCTGGCCTTGAAATGCTCCTGTACGATTTGTGCAGGCGGATACAGCCACAGGTGGTAGTGATACTGGCGTAACTGGCGCAGGCTGGCTTCATCGCTGTAGACGATCGGTCGTTCCGCGTAAAGACTGTCAGCGCGGAAGGCGTTCACGGCAACGGCGCCGGGCAAGGACGTGGCTGCCGGGGCGACGTGCGCGGGCTGCAGGCGATAGAAACGGTCGGTCGGCGCCGGCGGCACGCTGCCGCAGGCGGCGAGCAACAAGAGCAAACCGAAAGACCAGAGTGTTTTGTTCAGTCGCTTCATTTCGCTGCTCCTGCATCGTCGGTTGGCGGTCGGCTCTGGATCAGCGCGGCCGGATTCTCGCGTATGGTGCGCGAGAACTCGTTGATGTTGCGCCCGGCCGATTCAAGCTGATAGAGCGTCGCATCGATGCGCCGTATCGAGTCCTTCAAACCTGTACCGCCGTTGGTGACAATGCCGCGGGTATCCTTGACCAGATCTTCGACTTCGGCACGCACCGTGGACAGATCGGCCAGCAGCTTCAGCGCATTGGCCGAAGCGCCATCGGCGTTCTGCAGCAGCCGGCTCCAGTGCTGCACGTTCTGATCGCTGAACAAGGTGTCGATACGCCCCGCCGTACGGTTGATGCGCTCGATGGTCGAGCGCATGTCGGCCATCGCCGGCGCCACGTTGCGGTTGATCTGAACGAGCATCGGCTTGATTGTGGATTCGGTAATCTGGCCCAATTCGGTGGCCAGCGCAGCGACCGACTCCATCAAATTGGCGCTGCTGCTGCCGGGAATATCGCCCCCTGCCGCCAGAATGTCGCTGCCGCCGCCCTCCTTGATCTCGACCAGCGGCGCACTGAGCAATCCCGGCGTGGCAATCAGGGCGCGGCTATCGACCGGGATGCTCACCGGCTTTCTCAGGTTGAGCGTGATGCGATACGCCGTGCGCTTGTCGCGCGTCACCGGCTCGACCTGCGCCACATTGCCAACCTCGAATCCCTCGTAGGTCACCACCGTGCCCTCCTTGATGCCGGCGACATTGGCAAAGTGCGTGTAGTAGACATCGCCCTTGGCGCTGTGCCCGGTAATCCGGTACAAGGCGTAGAGCAGAACGCCGGCCATCAGCAGCACAAAACTGCCGACCAGCAGGTAATTGACGTTGTCGCGTTTCATTCGTTGTGCCTCATGGTCAGGAAATCTCCCGGGTCAATCGTTCCATATATTCCTCGGGGTTGATGGCTTCGTTTCTCGGGGTACGGTTAAGCAGGGACTGGATGCGCGGGTTATCGCTAGCGCGGACCGCGGCGACCGTGTCCGACATCAGGATGCGGCCCTGGTCGAGCACCGTGATCCGGTCGGCGATTTTGAAGGCGCTCTCCAGTTCGTGCGTCACCACGACGATCGTCATGTTCATGGCATCGCGCAGGATCAGGATCAGATCGTCCAGTTCGGCGGAAACCACCGGATCGAGCCCCGCCGACGGCTCGTCAAAGAACAGCAGGCGCGGGTCCATGACGATGGCGCGCGCCAGCGCCGCGCGCTTGATCATGCCGCCGGACAACTCCGATGGCATCAGACTCTCGAAGCCGGCGAGATTGACCACTTCGAGCTTCATGCGGCTCATGATGCGCATGGTATTTTCGTCGAGCTTGGTATGTTCACGCAAAGGCAACTCGACGTTCTCGCCGACGGTCATCGAATTGAACAGCGCCCCGCCCTGGAAAGCCACGCCCATGTTCTTGCGCAGATCGTACATCTCGTCGGCACTCAAGCGGGTGATGTCCTTGCCGAGCAGCTTGATGCTCCCCGAAGTCGGCTGATGCAAGCCGAGCAGGTGGCGCAGCAGCGTGCTCTTGCCCGAGCCGCTGCCACCCATGATGACCATGATCTCGCCCTGCCGCGCCTGGAAGCTGATGTCGTCGAGAATCTTCCGTGGCCCGTAGTGGGTGACCAGATGGTCGACGTCGATGGCAAGGTCGGTGGTCGGCATTAGAAACAGAACCTCTTTAAACACGGAGGACACAGAGACACAGAGTTCGCAGAGTTCGCAGTGAACGAAATCTTTAAATCCCTTGGGCCATTTTCCCCATCCATCATCTTCTTTTTCATTCCCGAAGCTTCTCTCCGTGATCTCTGTGTCTCCGTGCCCTCAGTGTTGAAGGCGTTTAGCGGCTGGTAAGGAATGTAAATACCATATCCGCGAGGATGATGCCGATGCACCCAAGCACCACCGCGCGCGTTGTCGCCCGCCCCACGCCTTCGGCGCCGGCATTCACGTTGAAGCCGTTGGCCGCGCCGATGAGGACGATAATCACGGCAAAAATGAAGCTCTTGAGCACGCCATGAATCACGTCGTCGACGACCAGCACTTCGAAAACTCGATCGAAGAATATGCCAATCGGCAGACTCAGTTCGCCGGCGCAATACAGCGCCCCACCAAACAACGCAACCAGGTCGGACAGAATGGTCAATGCCGGCAGGGTCAGCAACATGGCGGCCAGCAGCGGCGCCACCAGATAGCGCACCGGGTTGATTCCGATCACGCGCAAGGCGTCGATTTCCTGCGAAATCTGCATGGTGCCGATGCGCGCCGCGATGGCCGAGCCGGAACGCCCGGCGACGAAGATCCCGGTGATCAGCGGGGCAAACTCGCGCGTCACCGACAAGGAGATACCGAGCACCACCTGCCCCTCGGCACCGAAGGTGCGCAGCGTATAAATGCCTTGGATGGCCAGCATCATCCCGGTGGCGAAGGAGGCCAGCGCGACGATGGGAATCGCATTTACGCCAACGCCGATGGCTTCCTTGAACACCGCGCCCAGGCGCACCGGCTGACGCCGCCAATGACCGAGCAGCAGCCAGTAAAACGCCTCGACCATCAGCGCGGCGTGATAGCCGACTTCCCGGACCGCTTGCAGGCTGCGCTGGCCGACCTGCGAGACGAATGACAGGACGGCGTTCATGCGTACCGGGGAAAGGGTGAAGGCGGCGTTTGACGATTGAGCGCCGGAATCATGCCTGGCTCAAACCACGTCATCTAGCGAGGCATGAATCGGGAATACCTTGTCGAGCCGCGCCAGCTTCAGCACGTTCATCGCCGGTTGCGCGACTGCCACCAAGGCGAAATCCATGCCCTGCTTTCTGGCCGCCTGATACCCTTCGACCAGGCTGGCGACGCCGGAACTATCCATATAACTGACTGCCGAAAGATCGATGAGCAACGGCATTTTCTTCTTGAGGCAATCGAGAATGACCTCGCGTGCACTGGGTGACGAATGCAGGTCAACATCGCCGGAAAGGCGAACTACCATGTACGGTGCCCGGAATTCGATTTGTATATCCACTTGCTTCCCCCTCATGAGATACGCTTGGTCAGTTGCAGGCAGTTTGCATAACCCTCCGGCGCCGGCCGGTAGGCCACCCCGTCCATCAATTCGCGCATGAACCGTACGCCCAGCCCGCCGGGCCGCAGCTCGTGCAATTCCCGTGGGCGCAAATCCTCATCCTTTGCAGGTAGGCCATTATCCAGCAATTGCACCATCAATACGTCATCATTAACGCCCATGCGCAGCGTGAAGCCCTGTCCGGCGGCAAACCCGTAGCCATGCTTGATGATATTCATGCACGCCTCATTGATCGCCAGCACCACCTGCTCGCTCGCTTCCTCGGTGCAATGCGCGCGCTGGCACGCCTCGCGCACCGCCGCACGAACCGCCGACAAATCCTCGGTACGCGCTGGAAATGTCCGGTCGAGCAGCTCGGCCATCAGCCGATCACCAGCAGCGTCAGGTCGTCGCGCAGGCGCACGCCGGGATGGACCAGCGTCTCGACCACGCGTTCGAGCTGTTCGGCGGGCGGCCGAAGCGAATACTTGTCAAGCAGCGCCTTCAGGCCGAAGACTTCCAGCATTCTGCCGTCCGCCGACCAGCCTTCGGTCACCCCATCGGTAAACAGATAGAGCCGTCCGCCATCGAGCTTCAAGCGCTGGTCGGTATAGGTCATGCCCGGCAGAATGCCAAGCGGCGGCGAGGATTCTTCAAGCTCGCGATACGTTCCCGACCGGCTGCGATAGAGCGGCGGCTGATGTCCGGCGTTGGCAAACAGGATTTCGCCATTGGCCGGGTTGTACACCCCGGCCGCCATCGTCACGAACATGCCGCGACTGGCGGTTTCGGCCAGTTCGTCGTTAAGTATGGCCAGCAACTGCGCCGAATCGTGCACCGTCTTGCCGAGGCAGCGAAACAGGCTGATCGTCTTGGCCATCAGCATCGCCGAATTCATTCCCTTGCCCGACACATCGCCCAGCCCCCAGGCGATGCGACCGTCGGCCAAGGTGAAGAAATCGTAAAAATCGCCGGAAACCTCCAGCGCCGACAGATTCAGCCCATGGATCGGAAAATCGTCCGCGGGTTGGTCGGGCAGCAGGTTGCGCTGAATCTCGCGCGCCAGATCGAGCTCTCGGCGCATGCGCTCCTGCTCGACCAGCGCTTCGGTCATCTGCGCATTGTGCACGGCCAGCGAAACCATGCCGGCCAGCACCTGCAGGAAGCGCTTGTCCGCCGGATCGAAAAGACCGTCGCCCTTGCGCTTGTTGATCACCTCCAACGCGCCCAGCATACGTCCCTTGACCATCAGCGGCGCGCACAGAATGGAGCGGGTCGTGAACCCCGTGCGGTCATCGACGGCGGTGCTGAAATCCCCGTCGGCCGACACGTCGCGCACCATCTGGACGGCATTTTCGGCCAGCGCGCGCCCGACGATGCCCTGATTCCGGGCGATGGTCAGCCCCTTGATCGAGACCGGCCCGGCGCAAGCCAGGCAAGTCAAGGTCTCGCCCGCCGCGTCGAGCAGGAAGATCGACGACGCCTCGGTATCCATGTAGCTCATGATCTGCTGCACCGCATTGGCCAGCGTCTGGCTCATCTCGGGCGCGCCGACGAAATCCTGGCTGATTGCCAGGAGCAGCTCCATATCGCCCGTCAACCGGGAATTGGCGTTGTTGTCGGCCAGTTGCTTGGCGTGTTCGATCGACACTGCAGGAAGCTCCGGTGCGTCATGTTGCAGGAAGACGCATTATCCTTGATTCGGCTTTAGAGCGGGCGTCGATAGACCGCAAAGAAATGCGGTACGGGCGGATCCTGATCGTCGTCGTAGGCGACAAAATGTCTCTCGATCAAACCGGCACGCAGGAAGCCCTCGATCTCATCCCGATCCAAAGCCAGAGGAAAAGAATCAAGTTGTTCGCCCGCATTCCGGCTGCGACAGGACACCAGGATTTCGCCGCCGGGAGCAACCAGATCCGAGATGGCTGCCAGCGCTTCAGCCCGACTCGGACCCACCAGAATCTGGATCGTGTTGCACTCGTATACCAGATCGAATCCCTGCGACCACGACACCGGAAGATCGAACAGATCGGCGACCCGGTAGTCCACCGTGCTGCCGGGATAGCGCTGCCGGCACATGGCGATCGCCGACGGGGAGATGTCGAAGGCCGTAACCCGGTAGCCATGCTGCGACAAGGCTTCGGCATCGTCGCCCAAGCCGCAGCCGATGGTGATCGCCCGGGTGCCAGCAGAGGCATCTCTCGTCTTGATCCAGTCGAGCAGCAAGGGGTTGGGTTTCAGGTCGGCCCAATATACCTTGCAAATATCGCCGCCGGCTCGGGCATAGAACGCTTCAAACCAGCCGTTGGGATCATCCCGATCGGCGTATTCCCTGGCCAGACGTTGCGTTGCGCTTTTTGGATCTTCCATGGTCAGCGGTATGTCATTTCGCGGAGCTTGTTACGTTCATTGAAACCGATCTTGCGAGTCTAACCCTGATCGCGCTCTCCGACACGCCGACCGCAACACATCGGCATCGCCACACCAGGCGACGACGGCCGGCCGCTTACCGGGCGGTGACTTCAAGGCCTTTATCCACGGCACGCGGGTTGCACGACCCGCCGTTGGGCCAATAGCAAGCACCGGCGAACTCCCGGTTGCCGATGATACTGTCGAGGTAGTCCGCCAGCGTGGCTGGCGAAACCAGCCACACATTCGGCACCGATTCAAAGGGACCGATGCCGCTGAGGATATTTTGTACGCGGGCGGCGCAAAAAAGTGGCATGGTGCTCCCGGCCTGGTCGACGCGTGCCTCGATCTGCCTGAACTGCTCAGCGGTCAAGGCGAAGCGATAGAGTTTGACTACCGGGCCGTCTTCCAGCTGAAAGCGCACATAGTCCTGCAGGCTGATGCCGGGCCAGTGCGAATCGAGACCACGCGTTCCCATGTAGCTGCCCGCCGGGTCCAGCAAGCGATCCGCGGCAAACATCCCGGAATGGACCATTTTGGCATTGTCGTTGATCACCACGATCACTTCCCGAGATCCCGGCTCCGGAACGTCGAGATGATCCGGATAGCCGTTGCCGATTCGCGGTGCCGGCGTATCCGGGATGCTATGAACCTGGGCACAGGCGGCAAGCGCCAGAACGCAGGCAGCCATCAGCACGCCGCCAAGAAAGCGTGTCCAATTGCGCAGATCGGTCAAGCCGGTCATCGCCCCAGGATTCAGACGGTCGCTTCGCGGGCCAGCATGGCGTCTTTTTCCGCTTTGACCGTCGGGTGATAGCACTCCGCGGGTTGAGCGCCCAAATGGCCGACGCAGGCATTGCAGTCGACGCATCGGGGGCCGGGCTGGTTGTCGCGAAGATGTCGGTAAATGTACGGGTCGGCGATGAAGGCGCGACCGGCCGAGACCGCGTCGCACTTGCCCTGGCTGATCGCCGCCTCCATCGCTTCGCGCGTGCGAAAACCTCCGACGCATATCACCGGAATCGCCAGCTGTTTCTTGAATTGCGGCGTGTAGTCGAGGTTATAGCCCTGGCGCCCTTTCCAGAGCAGATTCGAGGCCAGCGTGACCAACGGCCTGAACACTTGCAGCAAGGTGCGGCGCAGCGGCGGCAGGTAACTCATGCTGCCCTTGAGCATGTTGCGCAGGCACTGGTCGAACGTACCGCAGACCATCGGAAAACCTGACTCATAATGCCCAACGGATATCTCCACGGCGTCTATGCCCTCGCGCTGCAGCAGCGTTGCTGCTTCGACCAGCTCGCCGGTGTGCAGACCATCGCGCAACGGCAGCCAGTCCGAGCCGTTCATTTTGACGATCACCGGAAAGTCCGGGCCGAGGCGCGATCGAATGGCCTGGATGATCTGGCGGATGAAGCGCGTGCGGTTCTCCATCGAACCGCCATACTCGTCGCTGCGCCGGTTGGTATAGGGCGTCAAGAACTGGCTGAGCAGGTAGCCGTTGGCCGAATGCAGTTGAACGCCGTCGAAGCCGGCACGCCGGCAGCGCTCGGCGGCATCGGCGAACTGCCCGACCAGGCGCTGGATCTCTTCGACGGTCAGCGCCTGCGGCTTGGTGCCGGTCAGCAAATCCTTCACGTCGGAGGCCGAGTATGCGACCGGCGATTGGGCAAAACGGGGGACCACCTGACGCCCGCAGTGGTTGAGCTGCGCAAAGAATTTGGCGCCCTGCGCATGCACGGCATCGACGACCCTGGCCAGAGCGGGAATCTTGTCGTCATGGTCGGCGCCAAGTTGCAGCGGCGCCGATTTTCCTTCGCGGCAGACGTAGATATTGCCGGTAATGATCAGTGGCGTGCCACCACGCGCAATCGGCACATAGAAATCAACCACCGCCTCGGTGGCAAAACCATCCAATGTGCCGCGCGTTTCGGCGGTGGCGGTCTTGAACAGACGGCCCGGCAGGACAAGCGGGCCGATGCCGATGGGACTGAAGAGTACGCTGTTTTGTGGCGACATGGCAGGCTCCTCTCGGTTGCGTTGCTCAGTACATGCGGCAGTTCAAGTCTGTGCGGAAATACCGAACGGAATGGTTCAGGCACTTTCCAGCCAGTGCGAAACAATCGTGCGGATCAACCCAAGGCGCCCGAAGTCGTAGGTCGCCAGCTGCTCACGTGAAACCAGTCTGACCTCGGCGATTTCGTCGTTCAACGTCACCTGACCGTGGGCTTCGACGGCATAAGCGATGATGAGCTGATTGAATCTGGGATGCGGATAGTGGCCGATGAACTGGCACGCGCTGCCCTTGAGGCCAAGCTCTTCTTCCGTCTCCCTGAGAATCGCGCTCTCGGGCGATTCACCCTGCTCCAGGAAGCCGGTGATCATGGAGAATATGCCTTCCGGCCAGGTGGCATTTCTCGCCAGGACGTACTGGCCCTCGTTCCGCACCAGACCAGCAACCACCGGGATGGGATTGTTCCAGCTGACGAACTGGCACTGCACCGACGAACACGCCAGGCGCACGACGCCGTCCACAGGGCGGCTTTCAAGATCGCTTCGGCAAAGAGGACAGTATTTCATCGGCGCATCGTGCCGTGAACGAATTGGAAGATCAAGGCGAAAAAATGGCAAAGGGGACGTATCGCCTTCCACACGCCGGTGCGCTCAGTGCGCACGAGCCAGCATGACGATACCGGCAACCATGCAGGCCGTACCGACGATACGCGATGGAACAAAGGCTTCACGCAGCAGTCTGGCGCCAAACAATACGCCGACCAGCATCGAGAGCTCGCGGACCGGCGCAATGTAACTGAGCGGGGCCATCGTCATGGCAAATAGCACGAGCGTGTAGGACAACGGAGAAAGCAACCCGACGGCAACAATGTATCGGCTGTTTAGCCGCCATTGGGCTTTAAGACCCTGATCGTCTCCGAGCGCCAGCGGTGCAAGAAGAATGCTCCGGATGGCAAGACCGAGGGCGTAATACAGGACCGGCGCCACACCGAGCGTCTTGACGGCCCAACCGTCAATCACTGTGTAGGCGGCGATGGTCAGTCCGGTGAGGGTTCCCCAGACGACACCCGCTCGCGCCTTTGGTGTGGCAAGGAATGAAACACGGGCGGCTCCCGCCATCAGGGCAATGCCCGTCAAGACTGCGAAGATACCCAACCATCCAAGAAAACTGGGCGATTCGTTCAGAACGACTATCGCACCAAACACGGCAAACAGAGGCCCCGTCCCGCGGGCCAAGGGGTAAACAACCGAAAATTCGCCTTCGCGATAACCCTTCTGCAGAACCAGCGAATACACCACATGAACGATCGCGCTGCCTATGATCGCGATCCATGCCTGAACGGTAAGTTGATGCGCGTTGGTGAACCAGGAAGACAACCCGAATGGAGCGGCAACAACCAGGCTGACCAATCCAAACAGCCACACAAACGGCAAGCCGCCAGACGCCTTCTTGGCGAAGTAGTTCCAAAGCGCATGACATAATGCGCCGGCAACGACAAGGCTGAGCGCATCTGAGTTCATTGACTATCGTCAGACACCGCCCGCTTGCCAGTAAGTCGCTTACTCATCGTAATACGAACCCGAGGGCGGACCCGCCAACAAGGGCATCACCACAGCAAATTTTTCAGGAGGGATGTTCTTTACCGAGGCCTGATGCGCAGCGACGGACGTCCACACCTCGATGATCACGAATTCATTGACGTTGTCCTGGTGTTGAAGCAATTGACACGATTCGCAACCTGGCGACTGCTCGATCAGCGGAAGGATTGAAACCAGAAATTCGCGCAAGCTGTTTGACAAACCTTCTTTGGCGCGGAAGGTGTTGATACGTGTAATGCTCATCGAATACTCCTGAGAAGGAACCGATTGAAACGTTGTCGCTAGTTCCAGTGCGGTGAAGTGACAATTATCATCAGCGCGAAGAGGCCGTAGAGCAGCCCCGGAACCGCCAGAATGGCGAGCACGGCTATCGCCAGACCGGTCCGGCCGTGCATGTGCAAACGGTGCCCAAGAAACAGAATCGCCGCGGTTGCCGAGAGAAGGGAAAGCCACAGGCTCATGTTGAATGAAGAAACCGATCCGTCTCCGATTCCGACAACGAAGAAACCCGCCGCCAGTGCGGTCACAAGGGCAGCGATCGCGAAGGTGGCCCAGTAAATGACACGACGCGGAGACGTTGGTGAAGATGCCGATGAATTCATGGAAGACTCACTGAAACAGGTACTGTTTCTTGGCCGCACGAGCAGGGGCTAAGAACGTGGCAGAAACGCAGTTCATAGGCGTATTGGCGAGCCCAGGATGCGCCATTTCAAAGAAGCAAAGCCAACTATTCAATGGGGGTCACAATGACGGCAGTGCCATAGCAAAGCACTTCGGTCAGACCCGCCATGAGCTCGGTTGCGTCGTAACGCATTCCGATAATCGCATTGGCTTTGAGCGATTGGCCATGCTGCCGCATGAGTTGAAATGTCTCCGAGCGAGCACGTTCACAAAGCGCGGTATAGATGGTGATATTGCCGCCAAACAGCGATTGAATGCCACCAAGAAAGTTGCCGATGATCGACCGGGAGCGAACCGTAATCCCTCGAACCACGCCAAGATTCTTCGTGATTCGGTAGCCTGGCAGTTCGAATGCTGTAGTAATCATTGAGTTGTCCATGGTCTCTCCGTATTCAAGAATTCGTTAAAGGGCAATCGTTGATGAATGGTTGTGCTGATTGAGGTTCGAAAGCCGTGCGCGGAACCCAAGACGCGCTCTCGTGGGTCGAATCGACGGCTGGCTTCCGCTTAAAAAGCGCAAACACGCTGCGCGGCCTGCAACAGAAACTCGACCTTCACTGCATCGAGCGGAAATACGATGCTGCCTCTATCCGTACGATTCAGAACGCCTGCGCTAATCTTAGTAGCTATGCAACGGATATTGACGGAGACTCACGCATGAACCGCTTGTGCCACCAGCTTCACCCCCAGAGCCGTACAGACGCGGCTGATAGTATCGAAGCGCGGCTGAGCATCGGGTCGTAAGGCTCTGTAAAGTGCTTCACGAGTAATTCCGGAAGCGCGGGCGATCTCGCTCATTCCACGCGCACGAGCAATATCACCGAGCGCCGCAGCCAGTAAGGCGGGATCGTTCTCTTCCAGAATAACAGTGAGATATGCTGCCATATCGTCTTCGTCTTTCAGATGTTCTGCGGGATCGAAATCAGGAAGGTCAGCGATACGAATTTTCTTGGTCATGATTCATTCCTCCATCGTGGCCGCGAGTTTCACGGCCTTGGCAATATCGGCGGACTGTGTAGACTTGTCGCCGCCGCCGAGCATTACGATCAATGTTTCACCCCGCTGAATGTAGTACATGCGCCATCCCGCGCCGAAATGTTCGCGCATCTCGACGACACCATCGCCGACAGGCCTTACATCGCCCAGGTTGCCCAGCATCGCCTTGCGCAAGCGAACATTGAGTCGCTACCGGGTAATCCGGTCTTTCAGGCCATCCAGCCAAGTAGAAAATACATCGGTGCGTTTGATCGAGAACACGCTTAAACTGTAGTCGTCTGGTTACACCTTGTCAACTGCTCAATCAGCAAGGTGAAGACGGGGCATAAGGATGGTTGGCGCCCTTCTCAACGATCATCAGCTTGGACAGGAAGACATCTCCAGCAAATCGAGCGTCGGATAGTCGATATATCCTTTGCTTCCGCCTTGGTAGAACGTTGTCGTATCCGGCGGGTTGAGCGGTGCGTTTTGGCGAAAGCGTTCGGGCAGATCGGGGTTGGCGATAAACGCTTGACCGAAGGCCACGGCATCGGCATCGCCGTTGGCGATCGCTTGTTCGGCCGATTCCTTGGTGAATTGTTCGTTCGCGATCAGCACACCGCCAAAGGCGGCCTTGATCTTCTTGCCAATACTGTCCGGCCCGAGGTGCTCGCGCGTGCAAATGAATGCGATCTTGCGTCGGCCGAGTTCAGTGGCCACATGGCCGAACGTCGCGGCCGGATTGGAATCGCCCATCGAGTGCTTGTCTCCGCGTGGCGCGAGGTGCATTCCGACGCGCTGACTGCCCCAGACGCCGATGACGGCATCCGTCACCTCCAGCATCAGGCGCGCCCGATTTTCGACACGGCCGCCGTAATCGTCCGTGCGACGATTCGTGCTGTCCTGAAGGAATTGATCCAGCAGATAGCCATTGGCGCCGTGAATTTCCACACCGTCGAAACCCGCGGCTTTCGCATTTTCCGCGCCTTTCCGATAGGCTTCGATGATTCCGGGAATCTCGTCGCGGTCGAGCGCTCGCGGAGTCACAAAGGGCGTCTCGGGGCGAACCAGACTGACATGGCCTTCCGGGGCGATCGCGCTGGGCGCCACCGGCAACTCGCCCTTGAGAAACAGCGGATGCGAAATGCGGCCCACATGCCAAAGCTGAAGAAGAATGCGGCCGCCCTTCTGGTGCACGGCCTGGGTGATCCGCGTCCACCCCGCCACCTGTTCGGCTGACCAGATGCCGGGCGTATCGGCGTAGCCCACGCCTTGCGGCGTAACGGAGGTCGCTTCGCTGATGATCAGCCCCGCGCTTGCACGCTGCACGTAGTATTCGGCCATCAGCGAATTGGGAACGCGCACCGCACCGGCGCGGCTGCGGGTCAATGGTGCCATCACGATACGGTTCGGCAACACCAGATCGCCGACTCGCAAGGGATCAAAAAGAGTCGTCATGAGAAGGGTCCTTTTGAATAGTTCATAAATACGGTACAACAGGATTATTGAAAAAGCAACCGTATCGGTTACCCTTACGGACTATGAGTCGACCCCTGGCGCACCCGAATAGCGAAGACATCACCGTGGCGGGCATTCTGCATGCCCTCGCCGATCCCGTACGGCTGGCCATCGTCAACGAACTGCTGGAAGCAGAAGCCGGTTTGAACTGCACGCAAATGACCGACCGGCTCGAAGTCGACATGCCGA
>WBZS01001442.1_pt1 | contig 18926 bp, 14 predicted proteins | sample 5204201 | NCBI WGS metagenome assembly WBZS01 (sample SAMN12344357, study PRJNA552823) | activated sludge metagenome | biome: Activated sludge suspended growth; feature: Nitrification reactor; material: Wastewater; isolation source: activated sludge from nitrification reactor of wastewater...
GATCGACCTGTCGCCGGGCGCCGACCGGGACGCCGCCCGCGCCGCGCTCGCCGCCCTCGCCGGCATCGGGGACTGGACCGTCGAGATGATCGCCCAGCGCGCCCTCGGCGACCCGGACGCCTTCCCCGCCGGCGACCTCGGCGTCCGCCGGGCGTTCGCGGCCCTCGGCCTCCCGGCCCAACGGGCGGCCGTCGCGGCGGCGTCCCAGCGCTGGCGTCCGTGGCGGGCGTACGCCACCCAGTACCTGTGGGCGGTCGACGACCACCCGATCAACCACCTGCCCGCCACGCCGGGCACCCACGACCAGGAGGCCCCATGAAGCACCGCATCATCGACTCGCCCGTCGGCGAGCTGACGTTGGTCGTCGACGACGCCGGCGTGCTGTGCGGGCTCTACACCGACGGGCAGCGGCACGCGCCCGAGCGGGCGCTGCTGGGCGAGCGGGACGACACCGTCGCCGCGGACGCCGTCGCCCAGCTGGGCGAGTACTTCGCCGGCACGCGCACCGCCTTCGACCTGCCCCTGGCCCCGCGCGGGACGCCGTTCCAGCACCGCGTGTGGGACGCCCTCCGCGCGATCCCGCACGGGCAGACCCGCAGCTACGGCGCGCTGGCCGCGCAGGTGGGGGCGCCCGGGGCGGCGCGGGCGGTCGGGGCGGCGACCGGTCGCAACCCGATCAGCATCGTCGTGCCTTGTCACCGGCTCGTCGGCGCGTCCGGCGCGCTGACCGGGTACGCCGGCGGCGTCGACCGCAAGCGTGCGCTGCTGGAGCACGAGCGTGCCGCGGCGTCCGGGGGGTGAGCTCGTCGACGTTCCCTGAGCCTGTCGAAGGGCCTCGACGGGCTCAGCCAGCGCTCAGCGCCAGGCGTCCGGACCCGCCGACCCCGCCCGGTACTCGTCCAGCGGCACCTCGCCCGACCCCCACGCCGCGAACACCGGCGTCAGGATGCGCCAGCACTCCTCGGCCATGTCGCCGCGCACGCTGAGCAGCGGGTCGTCGGACAGGATGCCGTCCAGGATCTCGCCGTAGGGGCGCACGGGGCTCTCGCTGAGCTCGGCGCTCAGCGTGGTCTGCTCCAGATCCCAGCGGTTGCCCTCGCCGTTGGTGGTGATGCCGAGCGCGATGCTCTCCGGGGCGATGCCGATCACCATCACGTTGGGGGCGGCGGTGTTGCTGAACCCCTCGGGGATGTGCCGGACGGGACGGAACTGCACCACGATGCCGCGGAACCCGTCGCCGAGCGCCTTGCCGCTGCGCAGCCGGAACGGCACGCCCGCCCAGCGCGAGTTGCGCACCTCGACCGTCACCTCGGCCAGGGTCTCGGTCTCGCGGGCCGGGTCGACCCCCGGCTCGTCGACGTAGGCGGGGATCGCCCGCCCCTCGATCGTCCCGGCCCCATAGCGAGCCCGGCGCGTGGCCGTCCGGGCGTCGTCGCCCCACAGATGGGTGGCCCGAAGCGTGTGCACCACCAGGTCGCGCAGCTCCAGCTCGTCGATGCGGGCGGGCTCCTCCAGGGCCACCATCGACATCACGAGCAGCAGGTGGCTCTGCACCATGTCGCGCAGCGCCCCGGCCTTGTCGTAGTAGCCGGCCCGCCCTTCGAGGGCCAGGAACTCATCGGTGATGATCTCGACCCGCTCGATGTTGGCGCTGTTCCAGATGGGCTCGAAGATGCGGTTGCCGAAGCGCAGCCCCAGCAGGTTCAGCACCGTGGCCTTGCCGAGGTAGTGGTCGACGCGGTAGATGCGCCGCTCGGGCACGAGGCTGGTCAGCAGGGCGTTGAACGCCTGCGCCGACTCCAGGCTGGTGCCGAACGGCTTCTCGATCGCCAGCCGCAGCCCCGGCGGCAGGTCGAACGTGGCCATCGCCTCGCACGCGCGCTGGCTGATGGACGGCGGAAGCGCGAAGTACAGCACGATGGGGCGTCCCTGGGCGGCGAGGTCGTCCAGGAAGGCGTGCAGCGCGGCGGCGTCCGTCACGTCGAGGTGCTCGAAGCGCGTGTCGGACGCCATGGCCTCGGCCACGACGGTGGTGCAGCCGCCGGCGTCCAGGCCCTCGCGTACGCGTCGGCGCCACTCGTCTGCGGTGAGGTCGTCGAAGGCGGCGCCGACCAGGTGGATGCGGTGCTCGGGGCGCGCCCGCAGCAGCGTGCCCAGCCCGGGCAGCAGCAGGCGGTGGGTCAGATCACCGGACGCGCCGAGGATGACCAAGGTGGTGGGCTGCAGCGGCATCGTTTCTCCTCGGGGCTGACGCGGGCACCAATCTAGTCGTGGGCGCCGACGAGGGGCGGGGGTCGCTCGTCGCTAGGCTGTCCGGGTGAGTCAGCCGAACCCGCAGAGTCCGCCGCCCACGGCGTCCGCCCCGCCGCCCCCCTCGGTGTCCGAGCAGGTGGCGGTGCGCCTGGCCAAGCGCGCGCGCATCCTGGACGAGGGCGGGCAGCCGTACCCGGTCAGCGTGCCCCGGACGCGGGCACTCGCCGAGGTGCGCGCCGCGTGGGGGCACCTGCCGGCCGGCGAGGAGACCGACGAGGTCGTCAGCATCGCCGGGCGGGTGATGTTCCAGCGCAACACCGGCAAGCTGTGCTTCGCCGCCGTGCAGGACCAGTTCAGCCCCGACGCGGACGGCGACCGCCTGCAGGTGATGCTCAGCCTCGCCGAGGTGGGCGCCGACTCGCTGGAGGCCTGGAAGGCCGACGTCGACCTCGGCGACTACGTGTCCGTGACGGGCCGCGTGATCAGCAGCAAGCGCGGCGAGCTGTCGGTGCTGGCGACCGGGTGGCAGCTGGCGTCCAAGGCGCTGCGTCCGCTGCCGACGCTGCACAAGGACCTGTCCGAGGAGGCCCGCGTCCGGCAGCGCTACGTCGACCTCGTGGTGCGCGACGAGGCGCGCGCCATGGTGCGCACGCGGGCGGCGATCACCCGGTCGATCCGCGAGACGCTGCACAGGCTCGGCTTCCTGGAGGTCGAGACCCCCACCCTTCAGCTCATCCACGGCGGCGCCGCGGCCCGGCCGTTCACCACGCACCTGAACGCGTTCGACCTCGACATGACGCTGCGCATCGCCCTCGAGCTGAACCTCAAGCGGGCCATGGTCGGCGGCACCGACAAGGTCTACGAGCTGGGCCGCATCTTCCGCAACGAGGGCATCGACAGCACCCACAGCGCCGAGTTCACGATGCTGGAGGCCTACGAGGCGTGGGTCGACCAGACGGGCATCGCGGCGGTGATCCGGCAGGTGATCCTGGACGCCGCGGACGCCGTCGGCTCGCGCCAGATCACCACGGACGCCGGCGTCATCGACCTCGACGGCGCATGGCGCTGGCTGCCGCTGTTCGAGGGCTTGTCGGCTGAGGTCGGACGCGTTGTGGGGCTGGACACGCCCGTCGAGGAGTTGCGGGCGATCGCGGACGACCGCGGCGTCGAGTACGACCCGGCCTGGGGCACCGACAAGCTGGCCTGCGAGCTGTTCGCCGAGCTCGTCGAGCCTGGCCTGTTGCAGCCGACCTTCGTCTGCGACTACCCGGCGATCGCCCAGCCGCTCGCGCGGCCGCACCGGGACACCCCCGGGCTGATCGAGGCCTGGGACCTCATCATCGGCGGGCTGGAGCGCGGCACCGGGTTCTCGGAGCTCATCGACCCGGTCGTCCAGCGCGAGCGGTTCACCGAGCAGTCGATCCTGGCCGCCAAGGGCGACCCCGAGGCCATGCAGCTGGACGAGGATTTCCTCAACGCGCTCGAGTTCGGCGCCCCCCCGATGGGCGGGCTGGGCATGGGCGTCGACCGGCTCGTGATGCTGTTCACCGGACGCGGCATCCGCGAGACGATCCTGTTCCCGCTGCTCAAGCCCCAGGTCTGAGGCTCCCTCGTCGGCTTGCACGCGGGCCAACCCCTGAACCGAAAGGGGACGGTTCTCTTTTCGTTCAGAACTGAACGAAAAGAGAACCGTCCCCTTTCGGTTCAGCTACTTCCAGAGGGTGGCGACGGCGAACGATCCGCCCATCAGGCCCATGCCGATGAGCAGGTTCCAGTTACCGATGTCGCCCATCCCCGGCACGTACGTGCCCGTGGACGCCGTGATGTACCACACCACGAGCCACAGCACCCCGAGCAGCATCATCGTGACGAACGTCGGGGCGACCCAACCGCGCCGATCGGCGAGCGAGGGCTTGAGCCGCTTGCGCTCGGCCCGCTCCTGCTCCACGGACGCCTTGCGGGCGGCCTTCTTCTTGACCTCGGCCTCCTTGCGGCCTTTGGATTCGGGCACCGATCACTCCTGTGTTGCTCGTCTGGTGAGGCCTGGTCGTGGCGTTCCACGCCAGCCTACCGGCCCGGCACGGGCGTCCGCCTAAGCTGGACGGGTGGAGTCGCCGCCGCCGACGCAGCCGCCGGGAGAGCCGTCGGCTCCCTCGTCGACGCAGGCGCCCGCACCGCCCGTCCCGCGCCCCTCGCGACGATGGCGCAGGGTGCTCGCGGCGGCCACCCGGAGGTTCCGGGCCACGGCCACCCCGCTGCGGTTCGCGACGGTCGTCGTCTGCGTGGTGGCCGGCTTCATGATGGCGACCGGCGCGCTGGCGTCCCGGGGCAACGACCTGCGTCCCAACCGCACCACCGAGCTGGCCGCCCTCGTCCGCGACGAGGCCGACCGGGCGGCGGCGCTCGGCCGGGACGCGGCGGCGCTCCGCACCGAGGTCGACGCGCTGACGCGGCAGTTGTCCGCGGCGGAGTCCGGGCCCGCGGCGTCCGCCCTCGAAGCCGCGGCCGAGCAGGCGGGCACGGTGGCGGTGTCCGGGCCGGCGGTGGCGGTGACCCTCACCGACGCGCCGGAGACCGTACGGCCCGCAGGCGTGGACGCCGACCTGCTGGTCGTGCATCAGCAGGACATTCAAGCGGTGATCAACGCGCTGTGGTCGGGTGGGGCCGAGGCGATGACCATCCAGGGCCAGCGCATCGGCGCGCGGTCGGGCGTCAAGTGCGTCGGCAACACGGTCGTGCTGCACGGCGTCCCGTACGCGCCGCCGTACGAGATCGTCGCCATCGGCGACCAGGCGCGGCTCGAACGCGCGCTGCGGGCGTCCGCGTACCTGGATCTCTACCGCGACGCCGCCGCCCGCTACCAGCTGGGCTACGAGGTACGCCGCGTCGCGCGGGTGGAGTTGCCGGGCTATGAAGGCCCGTCCGACTTCGACCACGCGCGGGCCGTGCGCTGAGCTGAGCGGGGGCGGGGTCCGGCGGCGTCCGGACGTGGGGGACAATGGGGGCATGGCCCGCGTCCTCGTCGTCGACAACTACGACTCGTTCGTCTACAACATCGTGCAGTACCTGGCCCAGATCGGGGCCGAGGTCGACGTGTGGCGCAACGACGACCCGCGGTTCGCGACGCCCGGGTGGCTGGACGGGTTCGACGGCGTGCTGCTGTCGCCCGGTCCCGGCACTCCCGAGGAGGCCGGCGTCTGCGTCGACCTGGTGGGTCAGGTCGCGGGGCGGGTGCCGTTGTTCGGCGTCTGCCTCGGACTGCAGTCGATCGGCGTCGCGTACGGCGGCGTCGTCGGACGCGCCCCGGAGCTGCTGCACGGCAAGACGTCCCTGGTGCACCACGACGGCGCCGGCGTGTTCGCGGGGCTGGCGTCGCCCCTGACCGCGACGCGCTATCACTCGCTGGCCATCGATCCGGACACGGTCCCGGACGTCCTGGAGGTCACCGCCCGCACCGACTCCGGCGTGATCATGGCCGTTCGGCACCGGGACCTGGCCGTCGAGTGCGTGCAGTTCCACCCTGAATCGGTCCTCACCGAAGGTGGATACCAGATGCTCGCCAACTGGCTCGCCATGTGCGGCGACGCCGGGGCGCCGGCCCGAGCCGCCGGACTCGCCCCGCTCATGGACGCCGCGGGTTGAGACCCCCCCGGCCCGCTGCGTGGAGTCGGAAAGTCGACACTCGACGGCACTTGTTCCTCCGCCCGCCCGCGATGCCGTGGGGGTAGTGGCATCGAGTGTCGAGTTGCCGACAGGGCCATGGGGCCGCGTCGACGCCGTCTTGAGGCCGCCGACGGGCAAACGCCCCTGGTAGTGACGGCTGCGCCAGGTCGGCCGGGCGGATCCGTCACTAACGGCCGGACGTGTGAGCAGGGGTCCTTGGCCGCGGCGATCGTTGTCCCGCGGGGACCGCTTGCGGGTGTGGGGGCGCAGTTGCGCCTGGTAGTGACGGTTGCGCCAGGTCGCGTCGGCCGGGCGGATCTGTCACTAACGGGCGGAAGTGGGGCGCGCCGACGACTTCGAGACGCGGGCGGTTCCCCAGCGACAGCACCGCACACTGAAGTGGGGCCGGACGAGGACCCTCCGGCGCCTATCCCTTGGAACCAGACCCACGCCCACCGCACCGGACAGGACCGGCCCGACGACTACGCGCCGGAGGGGCCTCGTCCGGACCCGCGGCCGCAGACTGCGGCAGGCACCTCGACGAGAACAGCCGGCGGTATGACGCCTCCGGGGCTACGGGCTCTTGGACGCGCTGGGCGACGCGGACGTCGTGGCCGGGGGCGTCGTGGCCGGCGTGGTGGGGACGACCGGGGCCTTGGCCAGGATGATCACCAGCGCGTCGGCCTTGGGAACCAGCGTGTTCGCCAGGGGCCGCGTGGCGATGACGGTGCCCGCGGTGATGGTCGACTCCTGCTCCTCGAACTTCACGTTGCCGAAGCCGTACTTGAGCGCCTCGGCCGTCGCGCCCTCGCGCGTCATGCCGGTCAGGAACGGCACGCGCGCGCGTCCGGTGGCTACGGTCACCGTCACGACCTGCGTCACGGGTGCCTCGGTGCCCTCGGTGGGCGACACGGACAACACCGTGCCTGCCTTGGCGTCGGCCGGCTCGTCGGTGGCGTCGGCCTGTCGGACGTTGGGGAACCCCGCCGCGACGATGGCCGCGCGCGCCTGGTCGTAGGTGCGGCCGAGGAGTCCGGTGGGGATGGCCTGCTTCTTCGGCCCGACGTTGACGGTGATCGTGACGGACGATCCCTCGTTCACCATCGTCCCGGACACGGGCCGCACCTCCAGCACCGTGCCGACGCTGCTGTCGTCGTTGCCCTGGTACTCGCTCACGACGGGTTCGAGCTTGGCGTCGCGCAGCGTGGCCTCGACCAGCGCCTGCGGACGGTTGATCAGGTTGGCCGGCACCGCGACCTGCCGGACGGTCGGCGTCCGGGGCTGGTTCAACACCATGAACCCGGCGATCAGCCCCACGGCCAGCAACGTGACGAGCGCGACGATCCACGGCACCGCGCTGCGCCGCTTGCGCTCGGGCTCCACGGGCGAGGTGACCCCGGTGACGCCCTGCGTGGCCGTGTCGCTCGGCAGGACGGTGGTCGCGGCCGTCGGCGCGGCCACCAGCGGCGGCACGGGCGGCGGCAGGGTCGCCACCACGCGCTCGCCGCCCAGGATCCGGTGGATGTCGTCGCGCATTTCGGTGGCCGTCTGGTAGCGGTCGTCGGGGTCCTTGGCCAGGGCCTTGAGCACGACGGCGTCCATGGGGGCGGTGACCTCGGCGTCCAGCTGGGACGGCGGCACGGGCACCTCCCGGACGTGCTGGTACGCGACCGACACCGGCGAGTCTCCCTGGAAGGGCGGACGTCCGACGAGCAACTCGTACAGCAGGCAGCCCGCCGAGTAGATGTCCGAGCGGTTGTCGACGGTCTCGCCGCGGGCCTGCTCGGGCGAGAAGTACTGGGCGGTGCCGATGACCGCGGCCGTCTGCGTCATCGTCGACGACGTGTCGGACACCGCGCGCGCGATGCCGAAATCCATCACCTTGACGATGCCCGTGTTGGTGATCATCACGTTGGCGGGCTTGATGTCGCGGTGGACGATGCCCGCCTTGTGGCTGTACGCCAGGGCCTCCAGGACGCCCTGGGTGAACTCGAGAGCGCGCCGCGGGAGGATCGGACGGCCGTCGCGCAGGATGTCGCGCAGCGTGCGTCCCTCGACGAGCTCCATGACGATGTAGGGAACGCTCACGTTGGTGGCGAGGTCCAGCTCCTCGCCGGTGTCGTACACCGACACGATGTTGGGGTGGTTGAGCCCCCCGGCCGCCTGCGCCTCGCGCCTGAACCGCGCCTGGAACGTGTGGTCGCTGGCCAGGTCGATGCGCAACTCCTTGACCGCCACGTCGCGGCTGAGTCGCGTGTCGCGGGCCTTGCTCACCAGCGCCATGCCGCCGCGTCCGATGACGCGGACCAGCTCGTAGCGACCGCCCAGCTTCCTCGGTTGGTCGTTCATCCGGTCCTCCCTCGTTCCCCTGGGGTCCATCTTGGCCCGCCTCGGGATGTGCTCGTCAGTCATCGCATCGCCTCGATCACGCTCTTGGCGATGGGCGCCGCGAAGCGCCCACCGGAAACATCGCTGCCGTCCACGCCGGCGTCCTGCACGAAGACGGCCACGGCCACGGCCGGGTCGTCGGCGAACGCCACGAACCACGCGTACGGCGTCCGCTCGCCCGTGACCGCCGTGCCGGTCTTGCCGCCGACGCGGACGCCCGAGATCTGGGCCCGCGTCCCGGTGCCGTTGGTGACCACGTTGACCATCATGTCCTGCAGGACGCGCGCGTTCACCGCGCTCATCGCCACCGACTGCTGCCGGGGGCTGCGCTGCGTGATCACGTTCAGGTCGGCGGCCCGCACGCGGCTGACCACGTAGGGCTCCATGACCACGCCGTCGTTGGCGATGGCGGCGGCCACGACCGCCATCTGCAGCGGGGACGCCGCCACCTCGAACGCGCCGATCGAGCTCATCATCGTTTGCGCGGCGTCCGGGTCGGCCGGGAACTTGGACGCCGCGCCGTTCAGGTCGCTGAGCAGGCCGGACCCGAAGCCGAACCGCTGCGCCTGGGCCCGCAGCGCGTCGTCGCCCAGCGTCGCGCCCACGTTCGCGAACGCGGTGTTGCAGGACACCCGCAAGGCGTCCTTGAGCGTGATGCGCGTGGCCCCGCAGCTGCCGGCGTTTCCGAGCTGGGCGGTCGAGCCGGGCAGCTGGATGGACGCCGGGGAGTCGACCTGGGTGTCCGCCGTCCAGCCGGCCTCGAGCGCCGCCGCCGAGACCACGAGCTTGAACGTCGACCCGGGCGGGTAGATCTCGCGGGCCGCCCGGTTGGCCAGGGGCTTGGACGTGTCCTCCGTCAGCCGCTTCCAGGCGGCCTGGGTGGCGGCCAGGTCGTGGGACGCCAGCTCGTTCGGGTCGTAACTGGGGGAGGTGACCAGCGCCTTCACCGCGCCGGTGGCGTATTCGATCGCCACCACCGCGCCCGGCCGGTTGCCGAGCGCCTGCGCGGCCGCCTGCTGCGCGCGGGCGTCGATGGTGGTCTCCAGCGAGGCCCCCTGCTGCCGCTGGCCGGTGGCCGAGTCGACGAGCCGCTGCAGGAACAGCGCGTCGGCGGTGCCGGACAGCTGCGCGGAGTACGTCTGCTCCAGGCCGCTGCCGCCGAAGATGAACGAGTAGTGCCCGGTGACGGGCGCGTACAGCGGGCCTTGGGGGTACGAGCGTTGGAAGCCGAACCGGTCGTTGACGGGCTTCGACGTGGCCGCGGGCGTGTTGCCGATCAGGATGTCTCCGCGGTTCGTGCCGAACTGGGCGTCGCGCACGCGGCGGTTGTTGGGGTCGGCGGTGAGCGACGGCGAACGGAACACGTAGCTGAGGCTCACGTTCACCATGAGCGCCAGGAACAGGAGCATGACCAGCACGGACACGCGGCGGATGGGGCGGTTCACGTCGGCTCCGTCCGCCCCGGGACGCCGTGGGTCCGGGTGGGCTCGTCGGCGCCGAGCGCCTGGGTGGGCTCGTCGACGGACCCGCCTGCGGGATCGGGACGGGCGGCGTCAGGGCGTCCGGGGTCGGGACGCGGCGGCGGCGAGTGTTCGGCGGGGACCGACCACGACGTGCCCACCGTCGGCAGGGACTGGGTGGCGTCGGCCGACAGCGACACGTACTCGCCGGTGCCGCCCGCCGACACCTGCGGACGACGCACCTGGTGGGTGATCGTCAGCATCAGCGCCAGCAACAGGTAGTTCGACACCAGCGAGCTGCCGCCCTGGGACACGAACGGGGTGGTCAGGCCGGTCAACGGCAGCAGGCGGGTGACGCCGCCGATGATGATGAACACCTGCAGCGCGAACACGAACGCCAGGCCCGCGGCGAGCAGCTTGCCGAACGCCTCGCCGGACGCCAGCGCCGCGCGCAGCATGCGCGCGCAGATGACGCCGAACAGCACGATCAGGGCGCAGAACCCGAACAGGCCGAGCTCCTCGCCCAGGGCCGCGGCGATGAAGTCGTTCTTGGCCAGCGGGGTGAGGTACGGACGCCCGTCGCCCCAGCCGGTGCCGAACAGCCCGCCCCACGCGAACCCGAACTGGGCGTTGATCACCTGCAGGTTGCGGTCGTAGTCGGCGAACGGGTTGAGCCAGGAGGCGAACCGCGTCTGGACGTGGTCGAACGCCGAGTAGCCGACGACCCCCAGTGCCAACACCAGGAGGAAGCCCAGGATCGCCCAGCTGGGCCGCTCGGTGGCCGTGTACAGCATCATCACGAAGAGGCCGAAGAACAGCACGGTGGTGCCGAGGTCCTTCTGGAACACCAGGATGACCAGGCTGAACCCCCACGCCACGAGGATCGGGCCCAGGTCGCGGGGCCGGGGGAAGTCGACGCCGAGGATGCGGCGTCCGGCTTCGGCCAGCACGTCCTTCTTCTCGACGAGGTAGGTGGCGAACGCGATCGACAGCACGATGCGCGCGATCTCGGCGGGCTGGAAGCTGAACTCGCCGATCTCGATCCAGATGCGGGCGCCGTGGTTCTCCTTGCCGATCACCGGCAGCAGCGGGGCCAGCAACAGGGCGAAGCCAGCCACGAACCACAGGTACGTGTAGCGCTGCAGCCGGCGATGGTCGCCGAGCGCGAAGACGACCACGGCGAACGCCACGAACGACAGTCCGAGCCACACGAACTGCAGCTCGGCGCTGTGCAGGCCGTCGGCCTGGTCGAGACGGTAGATCATCGACAAACCGATGCCGTTGAGCAGGATCACGACCGGCAGCAGCAGCGGGTCTGCGTACGGCAGGCGCCAGGCCACCAGGCCCCAGGCGGCCAGCCCGAACGCGAACCAGGCGACCACGCCGGCCCACCACGGGCCGCTGATCCCTCCGAACGGCAGCACCCAGTCGTCCGGGAACCGGGCGTACTGGTTGAGGCTGGTCAGCACGTAGCCGCCCGCGCCGAGCGCGAGAGCGAACAGCGTCATCAGCAGCGAGACCAACCCCCGCCTTCGGTGCACCACCGTCTCGGGCACGTCAGCAGTCCTCGGGGGCGGTCGGCGCGGCCGACACGGACGCCGAGGGCTCCGGCGTCAACGACGTGGGGCCTGCCGTCCCGGGGGTGGCGCCGTCCGTCCCGGGGGTGGTGGCCGGGCCGCCGGTGAGCGCCGAGGTGGAGGCCGGGGACGCCGGGGTCGTCGCGGGAGTGACGGGGGCCGGTGACGTGGGTGCCGGGGCGGCGGTGGCCTTGGCGCGCGCCTCGCGCTGCTCTACGCAGCGGGCGGCCTTCTCGCGCAGCTCGATGATCGTGGACCGGGCCGCCGGCAGCGACCCGACGCGGATGTTCGCATGCACCTTCGCCGAGTAGTAGGGCGGAAGGTCGGACACCTTCGTGGTGTCGGTCTCCAGCAGGGTCGACAGGGGCAGGCCCAGCACCCGGTCGGGGACGCCGCGGAACAGGGCCACGTTGTCGACGTGAGCGCCCACGAAGTACTGGGTCTGCGTGTACTGGTACCAGCCGAAGGCGCCCCCGCCGACGGCGAGGATCGGCAGCAGGAACAGCAGCGCCACCTTGAGCCGGGTGCGGCCCCGACGGCGTCCCTGCAGCGCGTAGCGCTCCTCCTCGGTAATGGCGCGCTCGTGGGCCACTTCGGGGTCGGATTCGGTGAGCGCCGGGAACGTGAGCGTGCGCTCGGCGCCCGCGGGCAGCTGGGCGGTGGCGGCCGAACCGATCACGACGACCGGGGGCGGGGGGCCGTCCACCTCGACGTCGGCCAGCACGATCGTGATGTTGTCGTAGCCGCCGGCGGTGTGCGCGAGGGCCACCAGGTCGTCGATGATCGCCTGCCGCGGGCGGCCGTCGGCGACGACCTCCTCGATCTGGGCGTCGGTCACCAGGCCGCACAGCCCGTCGGAACACACCATCAGCCGGTCGCCCTCGACGACGTCCAGCCAGCCGAGGTCGGGTTCGTGGGCGGACGAGCCGTTCAACACGCGCAGCACCAGCGAGCGGTGCGGGTGCTCGAGCGCCTCGGCCTCGCTGATGCGGCCCTCGTCGACCAGCGTCTGCACCCAGCTGTGGTCGTGCGTGACCCGGTGCAGCCGGCCGTCGCGGATGAGGTAGGCCCGCGAGTCCCCGATGTTGACCACCGCCAGGCGGTCTTCGTGCAGGACGAAGCCGCACACGGTCGTCCCCATGCCGGCCAGCTCGGGGTCGTCGTCGACGAGCGTGACGAGCGTCTCGTTGGCGCGGGCCAGCGTGCCGGCCATCACCGTGAGCACGTCGGTGAGGCTGCCCGGGTCCTCGTCGGACGCCACGGCGTGGGCAGCGGTGGCGTGGACGGCCGTGGCCTGCGGGTCGGTGGCGTCGGCGTCCGACTCGGCTGGGCGGGCCGTCCGCTCGTCGTGGGCGGCGGCCAGGAGGGCGTCCAGGTCGGCGTCCGTGCGCTGGAGCTCCCAGACGGCGACGGCGGAGGCCAGGTCGCCGGCCGCCGCGCCGCCCATGCCGTCGGCCACCATGAGCATGCGGGGGGAGGCGAACGCCGAGTCCTGGTTGTTGCTGCGGACGAGGCCGATCTCGGTGTGGGTGTCGTGGGCGAGGGTCAACGCCATCGGATCACTGCTCCACGACCATCAGCGTGCGCCCGATGCGCACCGTGTCGGACAGCGTGAACGGGGTGGGCGCCCCGAGGCGCTCATTGTTGAGGTAGGTGCCGTTGGTGGAGCCCAGATCCTCGACCAGGTAGCCGGTCGGCGTGCGGTAGATGCGGGCGTGCCGGGTCGAGACGTAGTCGTCGTCGAGGATCAACTGGCAGTCGGCGCTGCGGCCGATGCGCAGCTGGTCGCCCAGCGTCATCGTGAGCCCAGCCTGCTTGCCCTTGGTGATGCGCAGCGTGGTGGGCAGCTGCTTGGCGGCGCGCCGCTCGCGGCGGGTCGGGGCGGTGCGCGCGGACGCCGCGGGTGCGGGGGCGGGCGCTTCGGGCAGGGGCACGCGGCGTCCGAACAGGTCGGTGCGGATCACGTTGCCCGTGAACAGGATGAACACCCACAGCAGCGCCAGGAACGCGAACTTCAGGGCCAAGACGAGCAGCTCAGACATCGGCCACCGGGGACCTGACCAGCATGCGGGTGCTGCCCAACTCGACCCGGGAGCCGTCGCGCAGGGCGGCGGTCTCGACCCGGCGCCCGTCCACGACGATGCCGTTGGTGGACCCCATGTCCTCGATAGTGATGTGCGGGCTGTCGGCGCCGCCCTGCACGCTCACGCGCGCGTGCAGCCGCGAGATGCCCGGGTCGTTGATGCGGACGTCGGCGTCGGTGCCGCGGCCCAGCGTGAACCCCGGCGGGATCAGCGGGTGGCGGATGCCGTTGACCTCCAGCACGAGGGACGCCCGCCGGATGGCGGTGATGGTGGCCGGGGTGGCGGCGGCCGCGGTCGCGCGGCTGGTGACGGTGAACCGGCCGACGGGTAGTTCGGCGTCCAGCTCGTAGGCGATCGTGACCGGGCCGTTGAAGACGTAGCCGGCGTTGGCGGCGTACTCGCGCAGCTGGGGGATGATGTCGGAGTTCAGGGTGCGGCTGTACGGGGTGAGCCGGTCGTGGTCGTGGCGCGACAGGCCGATGGTGAAGTCGTTGGGGACGAGCTTGCGGTCGCGCGACAGCAGCCGCGCCTCGGCGTCCAACTCCTTCTGCAGCCGCGCGGTGATCTCGACCGGCTGCACGTCGCCTTTGAAGGCGCGCGCGAACGCGCCGTTGACCACTCCTTCGAGCTTGCGCTCCAGGTTGTCGAAGACGCCCACGTGTGCCTCCTCTCGGAAGGGGTTGGCCAGACTGACTCGATCTAGCGTAGCTTGCGCGCCCACGGCCGCGTGGGTTGACCAGGGGTCCGGGCGCCCCCCCGGGCCCCGGCGCGGTCAACCCACCAGGACGGCCACGGCGTGCGGCCCGAGCTGCACGGCGGTGTCGGTCAGCTCGGCGTCGCCGAAGGACGCCACGAGGCGTCCGGGGGAGCCTGGGACGGACGCGGCGGCGCGCGGGGCCACCGCGACCGTCACGGGGCCGTGGGCCATCGTGAACCACCCGTCGCCGTAGGCACAGCGGACGCGGTGCGTGCCGCCGCCCAGGTGCTCGCGGCGCAGCGTGATCAGTCGGCGGTGCCAGGCGAGCATCTCGGCGTGGGGGTCGGCGTCCGGCTCGGACCAATCCAGGACGCTGTCGGTGAAGGTGGACCCGGCCTGGGGGTCGGGCACCTCGTGGCCCGGCCCGTAGAGGTCGTCCCAGCCGTGGCCGGCGAACTCGGCCAGCCGGCCCTTCGTGACGAGCGCGCCGAGGTCCGGGTCGTGGTCGGTGAAGAACCGGAACGGCCGGGCAGTGCCCCACTCCTGGCCCTGGAACAGCATCGGCGTGAACGGCGACAGCAGCAGCAGGGCGGCGCCGCCGGCGACCGTTCCGGCCGGGAGCCGCTCGTCGGGACGGTCGCCGAGCCCGCGGTTGCCGACCTGGTCGTGGTTCTGCGTGCAGGCCACGAACCGCCGGCGGTCGACGTGGTCGGGGACCGGCGCCCCCCACGGCACGCCGCGGAACGTCGAGTGGCCGCCGTCGTGGACGAACACGCGCTCGAGGGCCTTGGCGAGCGCCTCGGGGGAGCCGAAGTCGGCGTAGTAGCCGAACGTTTCGCCGGTCAGGTAGGCGTGCAGCGCGTGGTGGACGTCGTCGGCCCACTGGGCGTCGAGCCCCAGCCCGCCCTCCTGCAGCGGGGTGATCGTCGAGACGAGGTTGAGGTCGGACTCGGCGATCAGCGCGACGGGACGTCCCAGCGTCGGGCGGGCGGCGTCCACAGCACGCGCCAGCTCGGCGAGCAGGTGCGTGGGGGAGTCGTCGGCCAGGGCGTGGACGGCGTCCAGGCGCAGCGCGTCGACGTGGAAGTCGCGCAGCCAGCGCAGCGCGTTGTCGACGATGAACGCCCGGACGCCGTCGCTGTGCTCGTCGTCGAGGTTGATCGCCGCGCCCCACGGCGTGTGGTGCTTGTCGGTGAAGTAGGGGGCGAAGGTCGGCGCGTAGTTGCCCGAGGGCCCGAAGTGGTTGTAGACGACGTCGAGGCAGACGGCCAGGCCGCGGCTGTGGGCGGCGTCCACGAACCGCTGCAGCGCCTCCGGGCCGCCGTACGCGTCGTGCACGGCGTAGAGCGCGACCCCGTCGTACCCCCACCCCCGAACGCCGGGGAACGCCGCCACGGGCATCAGCTCGACGACGGCGACGCCGAGGTCGACGAGGTGGTCGAGGCGTCCGATGGCGGCGTCCAGCGTGCCCTCGGGGGTGAACGTGCCGACGTGGAGCTCGTAGTACACCGACCCGAGCAGCTCGACCCCCGGGGCGCCGGCGTCGGTCCAGGCGAACCCGGTGGCGTCGAACGTGCGCGACGGGCCGTGGACGCCGTGGGGCTGATGCGCGCTGCGCGGGTCGGGCCGGGGCTCGCCGCCGTCGACCGAGAGCAGGTAGTCGGTGCCCTCGGGCAGGTCGATGGTCCAGTGGCCGCCGGCGGCTGGGGCCATGTCGTGGCGGGCGTCCGCCACGACCGCCTCCGCGGACGACGCCAGGGGCGCCCACAGGCGCACCTCAACCACGGTCGTCCCCCTGGCTCGGCCGATCCCCCTTGTCGGGGTCGGGCTTATCGAAGAACCGGCGCGTCAGCCAGCCAAGCAGCCCGGTGACCTCGCTGGCCTGCTCTTCGTCGCCGCGCCGCGCGGGACGGTCGCCCGCCCGCGGGGTGGCCCGGAACAGCGGACCGCCCGGCTCGAACGTCGACAGCCGGTCGGCATCCTCGGCGGCGTCCGGGTCGTCGGGGCCGGCCACCTTCTCCAGCACGGCGCAGGGGAAGCGGTCCAGCAGCTGGGTCAGCAGGACGTTGCCGCCGTCGTAGTCCAGCCCGGTCAGGACGTCGCGCCACGCGCCCACGGGCAGCACCACCGAATGCTCGGTGAACCCCGTGGTGGCGGCCAGCGGCCGGTGCAACCGGGACGCCACGACCACCACCTGCGGGTTCGCCCCGCGGGCGTAGCAGACGGCGTGCCCGGTCGAGCTGGGCAGGGGGCGGTAGGCGGCGTCCGCCCCGACGAAGGCGTCCGGACGCCGCCGCCGCAGCCGGAGGATCGCCCGCGTGACGTGCAGCTTCTCCTCCGCGAGCGTGACGGGCGCGCGCCGGTCGAGGTAGCTGGCGGTCCGTGCCAGCGCGTCGAAGTCGGCGGGGCCGCGGTTGTCGGGGTCCACCAGGTAGTTCTGGGTGGACTCGCACGACTGGTAGGTGTCGGCTACTCCCAGGCAGGTGAGCTGGATCGCCTTGCGCGACAGGATCGACACCCGCACCGACTCGCCCGTGAAGGCGTGCCAGTCGCGGAACGCGCCGAGCACGTCGGCGTCCGCGTACAGCCGCGTGAGCGCCTCGGCCAGCGCCTGCTCGCCGGCGGCGTCCGGACCGGTCCAGGACGTCCACAGCTTCTGCTCGCGCGCGGCCTTGACCAGGTAGGCGGCCAGCCGCTCGCGCTCGATGGGGCCGTCCTCGTCCCACGTGCCGGCCAGCGTCTGCCACAGCAGGTTCTCGGTGTGACCCTCGACGCCGGCGGCGTACGGGCGCAGCTTGGTGAGCAACGCGCGCCACTCGGCGGCGTACTGGGCCAGGACGCCGATGCGCGCCCGGACGTCCTCGGACCGCTTGGTGTCGTGCGTGGTGCCGCACGTCATGGTCGCCGGCCAGGCGACGGCCATCTCCGAGCACCAGCGGTGGAACTCGTCGGGGTTGAGGCTCCACGTGTCGGGCGAGCCGCCGACCTCGTTCAGCGCGACCAGGTGCGTCCAGCGGTAGAAGGCGGTGTCCTCGACCCCCTTGGCCGTGACCGCGCCGCACACCTGCTGGAACCGGACCACCAGCTCGTCGCGCTCGGACGCCTGGGCGTGGCCCTCCGAACCGACCTCGCGCCCGAGCACGAGGTCGACGACCACCGCGAGCGTGTCGTGGAACTCGGGGTCCAGCACCGTCCGCGCCTTGGCGGCGGCGTGCTGGATCAGCTCGACCGACTGCTCGGGGGCCGGCTCGCCGGGCACCACGTAGGCGCGGTAGCGGTCGAACGCGATGACCAGCTCGGCCACGCACGCGCGGATCCAGCCGAACGTGTGGTCGCGCAGCATGATGTCGGCGCGGCAGATGTCGTGGGCCAGCGTGGCGATGCGGTGCACCTCGGCGAACAGCGACGTGGTGGTGATCTCGCGCTTGGCGGTGGTGATCACGTCGGCCAGCGTGCCCGGGATGTCGCCGGTGATCACATGGGCGATCGCGCCGAGGTCGCCGTAGCCGCTCGGGTCGCACTGCAGCGCCGAGATGCGCCAGGAGGCGTCGTACCCGGTCGTACCGGCGACCGGCCAGTCGTCCGGCATGGACTCGGCGCCCTCGAGGATCTTCTCCGCGGCGATCCACGCGCCGCCGGTGGCCAGCGAGAGCCGACGCATGTAGCCGCGCGGGTCGGCCAGGCCGTCGGGGTGGTCGATGCGGAAGCCGTCGATGTGGCCGTCCGCGAACAGTTCCAGCAGCAGGGCGTGGGTGGCGCGGAACACCTCTTCGTCCTCCACCCGGACCGCGACCAGGGTGTCCACGTCGAAGAACCGGCGGAAGTTCAGCTCCTCGTCGGCGACCTTCCAGTACGCGAGGCGGTAGTACTGCTCCTTCACGCACAGGTGCATCGGCAGGCGCTCCGTGCCCGCCCGCACGGGGAAGACGTGGTCGAAGTACACCAGGACGGGCTGCGGGCCGGCGTCCTCGAACCCCGGGACCACGCGGCGTTCCAGCGTGATCTGCTCCTGGGCCAGCACCGTGCCGATGCGCGCGCCGAGCACGGGCATGAGGATGCCCTCGCCGCCGTCCTCCGCGCCGTCGAACCAGGCGGCGTACGGCGACTCGGGGCCTTGGGCGAGCACCGACCACAGCGCCCGGTTGTGGTACAGCGGCGTGGGCACCCCCATGTGGTTGGGTACGACGTCGACGATCACCCCGAACCCGCGGGCATGCGCCGCGGTGGCCAGCCGCTCGAAGCCGGCGCGCCCGCCCATCGCCTCGCTGATGCGCGAGTGGTCGACGACGTCGTAGCCGTGCGTGCTGCCCGGCGCCGCCTGCAGGATCGGGCTCAGGTACAGGTCGGTGACGCCGAGGTCGTCGAGGTAGTCGAGTCGGTCGACGACCTGGTCGAACGTCAGGTCGGGACCCAGCTGCAGCCGGTACGTGGACACCGGCGTGCGGCGTCCGTTCGAGGGCAGGTGCCGGTGCGCGGACGCCGTGGGTGCGGCCGCCGGCGTGGTCGTCGTGCTGGTCAAGGGATCGCCTCGCGTCGGGGTCGGGTCGCTCTCAACCTACCCGCCCGGCCCGACGGTGAACACTGCGCGGGGTAGGGTCGATGGGTGAGGCGACGGGTCGACGGCGGGCGGACGGCCGCCGCTCGCGCCCGGTGGGTGGCCTGATGCTGGAGATCCTGCTGGTCACGGTGCCCATCTACGCGTGCGTGTTCGTGGGCTTCGTGGCGACCCGCTGGGGTCCGTTCCGCAGGGAGGACATGGACGTCCTCGGGTCGTTCGTCATCAACATCGCCATGCCCGCCTTGT
>WBZS01001444.1_pt1 | contig 18887 bp, 23 predicted proteins | sample 5204201 | NCBI WGS metagenome assembly WBZS01 (sample SAMN12344357, study PRJNA552823) | activated sludge metagenome | biome: Activated sludge suspended growth; feature: Nitrification reactor; material: Wastewater; isolation source: activated sludge from nitrification reactor of wastewater...
TCCACCTCTATGACTTGGTTACGCCCTCGCCACATGTCGAGGACCTGCTCGCCGAGATCGACCGCGACTCCACTGGGATCTTCTGGGGCTAACCCAACCCGGCATCCGCCCGTTACTGCGGTGCAGCAGGGGGCGGGGAAGCCAAGTAGCGGTATGCCGTTGCCCGACTAATCCCGAAGGCAGAGGCCAATTCTCGGACAGGCTCACCGGTAGCAGCCAGGCGATGCAACAGCTGTTGACGATCGGCACTGAGCTTGTGCGGCTTGGTGGCTGGCAGGCTTCGCGACCGCCGGGATTCCCGCGATGCGGCACGCCGTTCCCGGCCGAGTTCAAGTTCCAGTTCAGCCAACGTCGCCATAATCGCAGCCACGGCCCGGCCGGTAGGGGTGGCGGTGTCGATGCCTTCGCGTAAGGCGCGCAACAAGATTCGCCGCTCACCGAGTTCGGCGATGGTACGGGTGACTTCAGCGACCGACCGGCCGAGTCGGTCGATCGCGGTGACTACCACGGTGTCACCAGGGCGGGCGTAATCGAGTAGCGCAGCCAAACCAGGACGTTCCACCTTGGCTGACCCGGAGAGTTTGTCGGTGTAGATCCGCTCGGCGTCGACCCCGGCGGCAGTGAGCGCGGCCAGTTGCGCGTCGAGGTCTTGGCCGGTGGTACTGACCCGTGCATAACCCAGGATCGTCGCCATACCGGCGACTGTCTCATTGCCCATCGACATCAAGGATCTGAGACACGCCGTGTGAGACAAGAAACGAGACACCGCGACCTGGGCCGATAGACCGGGGGAGTAGGCCCTGTTGGGGTGTCTCGTTTCTCTAGAAACGAGACGAATAGATAGATTGCCGCCCGCTACAACTCACAGTCGCCAGGCGCCGAAGATCACGGCCTGGCGTCTGCGTTGATCTGTCTACTTTGGTGAGGAATCGCGGGCCGCGACTGACTGGCCTCCGGGGCGCACGCGTCGATGCGCCGTCAGGAAGTCATCGACGATGCGTTCGCAGTGGTGCCGGCTCATGGTGTGGAGTCCGGTCATGCGTGCGAACGCGAGCGGTCCGACGAGTTGGCACATAGCGAGTTCGACGTCGAAGTCGTCCAGCTCGTCGCGCGCTTGGGGGCTCTGAAGGACAGCGTCGAACGGCTGTCGGTATTGGTCGACCACCCTTGTTCGTAGCGATTGTGTATGCCCCGCGTCGTCACTATTGCTCGATGTGGGCCCCAGGGAGACCCAGGCCAGGGTGGTGAGGTGAAGGGGCGCCTCGGCGAACAAGGTTGCCTGACGTGTGAGTAGTTCGATCAGCTGCTCTCGCAGGGGTACTGAGCTCGGAAGCGGTGGGGTGACCTGGGGCAGGAGTCGCTCGAAGGTGGCGGCGAGAAGGTGGGAGGAACTGGTGAAATGGCGGTAGAGGGTAGTTCGTGCGACCTTCGAGGCCTTGGTGACCGCTTCGATCGTGACCGCTTCGACTCCGCCGGTACTGAGCAGATGAGCGGCAGCATCCAGCAGTCGGGTCCGTGACCGCGCCCGACGCGGATCGGCGTCGTCGCCGTCGGGCAACATATCTTCGCTCAACGCCGTTTCCGTCGCCGGGATTGTCTGGTCATTCCGACTCGCATCACGTTATGGTACCAACGGTAGCGTAGCGATACTGTGCATCCCCTAGTCGTGGCTGAACGTGACAGGTGCCACCGTTCTGACAGCCCTACGCACGCGAAGGCTGCGAAATTGCCGATGTCGACAACCGAATCAATCAGGCACGATTGCCTCGCCGGGACACTCAGCCGACGCGAGATCATCCTTGACTGCACCGCGACGATCGCCATGAGCGGTGAGTATGACGCCGTGCAGATGCGCGCCATTGCTGATCGTGCGGGCATGGCAGTCGGCACCCTTTATCGCTACATTCCGTCGAAGCCGCACGTGCTGATCGCCGTCCTTGCGCGTGAGTTCGAACGTCTCTCGGCGCTGAACGAGATTGGTCCGTCACAGCGGGATCGCCGCGCCTGCGGGTGCAGCAGTTGAACACCCGCCTATGCCAGGAGTGGCGCGCTCGGCCTGCGCTGACCGAGGCCGTGACCCGCGCATTCGTCTTCACCGATGGCAGCGCGAGCGTCGAGGTGGACCGCGCGGCGGGGGGTCATCGAGCACCTGATTGAGCTGGCGATCGCCCGGCGAGGAGCTCGAACCCGACACAACACCGAGTCGCCGCCCTGTCAGCGATATCTGGCTGGCCAGCCTAATCGCGTGGGTCCGGCATGGCGCTTCCGCCGAGAATGTCGCCATCCGACTGGAGCGCAGCATCGCGTTGATCGTCAGCGACGAGAACTAGCCCCACGTCCAGATCCCGCATCTAACGCTACTGTTAGTAGCGCACCGATACTGATAGTATCGGTGCGAAATGGATCGATGGAGAGAGGTCCCATGATCACTCAGTGGATCGAAGCCTGCGAGGTCCAGCGCGTCAGCTTGGACGGCGGTCTGGTACTCAACCTGGAGGACCACAACGAGTTAGTCATTACGCGACCACTGCGGTTGTCCATCCCCGCGTTGGAGGCGCATCCAGCCGAAGATCTGATCGTCGATCCGGATGACGTGCCGGACTATCAGCGTCCGTTGCTGAATTTTGCCGGGAGCGTCTGCACGCGCGCCAGCTGCGACGACGACGGAACTCTGCATGTCGAGTTCTCCAATAACTACCGCATTACGGTGGCTGCTGATGAGCGCTTCACGGCGTGGGAGTTGTACGGCAAGCGTCACGGCTACATGGCCTGCCTACCCGGTGGCCGGGTCAGCGTCGTCCGCCATGATCTGCCCGAGGACGACTGGGTTTCCGAGCGCCCCGCGGTGCGCCCTTGAGCATCGACGGCAACGAAGCGGACGCGCACGACGACGCCGCCACTCGGTTGCGTGAACGCACCGTATCGGCTGCCAAGACCTCCGGTGAGTACAGCGAACGTCTCGGCGCTTTGGCCCGTTTTACGGTGCGGCACAAAGCGATAGTGATCGGCGCCTGGGTCGGACTGGCGGTGATTCTGGCCCTGCTGTTCCCGCAACTGGAAACGGTGGTCCAGAAACAATCCGTCCAGCTGATCCCACGCGACGTGGCGTCCTTTCAAACCCTCGACCGAATGAGCGAGGCATTCGGAGAGCAGGGCTCTAAGACCATGCTCTTCGTCGCGATGGAGGATCCGGCGGGCCTGACACCCTCGGCGCGAACACAGTACGCGAATCTGGTGTCGCGGCTGCGCGCCGAGACCACGCATGTCCTGCTGGTTCAGGACCTGCTGGCCGATCCGGTCACCGCCACTCAGGCGCTCAGCCAGGACGGAAAGGCCTGGTATCTGCCGGTTGGGGTCGCCGGCACGCTCGGTGACCCGGCCGCGGCCGAGTCGGTCACCGCGGTCCGCGCCATCGTCGCCGACGCATTCGACGGATCATCGACGACGGCGCGCGTGACCGGGCCACCGTCGACGTTCAGCGACCAGATCGCCGAGGCCGAACACGATCTGCTGTTCATCTCCATCGCCACGGCGGGGTTGATCGCGCTAATCCTGCTCATCGTCTACCGGTCGGTGTTCACCGCGCTGTTGCCCCTACTGGTGATCGGTATCAGTCTGGCTGTGGGGCGGGGGGTGCTGTCCGCGCTGGGCGAGTTAGGTATGCCGGTCTCGCAGTTCACCGTGGCCTTCATGACGGCGATCCTGCTGGGTGCCGGCACCGATTACACCGTCTTCCTCATCAGTCGCTACCACGAACAGCGCCGGGCACAGGTCGCCCCCGATCAGGCGGTGGAACACGCCACCGCCAGCATTGGTCGCGTCATCCTGGCTTCGGCCGCCACCGTCGCGTTGGCGTTTGCCGCCATGGTGTTCGCCAACTTGAGCGTGTTCGCCGGGATGGGGCCGGCCTGCGCGGTAGCCGTCCTGGTCGGGTTCGTCGCCACCGTCACGTTGTTGCCGCCGGTGCTGTCGCTCGCCGCGAAACACGGCATCGGCGAACCCAAGTCCGACCGCACCCGGCGGTATTGGAACTCGGTGGCCGTGGCGGTGGTACGAAAACCGGTGCCACTGCTGCTCGTCAGCCTGGCCATCCTGCTGGCACTCTCAGCGGTCGCCACGACGATGACGTTGAGCTACGACGACCGCAAAGGACAACCCGACACCACCGCCAGCAACGAGGGATATCACCTGTTGGACCGGCACTTCCGCAAGGACATCGTCATCGCCGAATTCCTCGTCGTGGAGTCCCCCACCGACATGCGCACCGGCAAGGGACTGGCCGACCTCGACGAGATGGCCTCGCGCATCGCCCAGATCCCCGGCGTGACCAAGGTCTCCGGGGTAACCCGCCCCGCCGGCGCACGCCTAGAGCAGGCTCAGTTGGGTTGGCAGAACGGACAAATCGGCGACAAGATGGTTGGTCGACGTGGTGACGGCGTGATCGGCATGGTGGCGCAGTGGTCGTCGCGGTGATGGCTGATCGCGGGCATGACGACGCCGGCCCCTGGGTGAGATTCAGGGGCTTGTTACCGGTCAGCCGGGGGCGGCCCAGGAGTCGGCCGCGGGTGCAGAGCCCGATCAGCGTCGGTCGATGGGGCGATCTGGCATCCGTGCTCCGCGGCTGAACGGGCTATGACGTCAGCCGGCCGGGTCCCAGCCCCGCATGGCGGCCTGCATCCGGTCGTCATCGAGTGCCGCGACCGCGAGGGACTTCTGATCCGGGCGGTGCCGCATGCCTTCGAGCAGTAGCGCCACGTAGCGGCGCCACAGTTCGGGGTCGACGTGGCCGGCCCACTCGCTGACGGTGCCGGCCAACAGACCGATGATGGGAGTGTCGGTGTGCTCGATATCGGCCCGTAGGTAGCCGTCGTTGCGCGCCCGTTCGACCAATTTGCTGACCAGTGGGACCAGATCCTTGCGGGCGCATTCGACCCGATCTCCGCCGTAGGCCTTGCTGTAGACCATCTCGCGCAGCCCACGGTCGGTCGCGGTCAGCTCACACTGGCGTTCCATGAACCACGCGAACCCGTCCCACGAATTATCTTGTTGCAGGGCGCTTTCGGCCAGGCAAACGACTTCGGCGATGCCCTCCTCAAAGATCGCGTCGATGAGCTTCTCCTTGGTCGCGAAGCGCCGGTAGACGGTCCCGACGCCGACGCCGGCGTGATGAGCGACATCGTTGAGGGTGGCCTCCATGCCCCTGGTGGCGAACAGCTCGCGGGCCGCAGTGAGCACGCGCTGTCTGTTGCGCTCGGCATCCTTACGCAGGCCACGGCATGGCTTGTCAATCACGGAGCCCAGTTTAGTGATATCCCTTACCGAAACGCTATAAACGGATTGACTCTATCCGCTTATAGGTTTAGATTCCAAGATCAGATCGTATGCCGCCGGTCGCTCGCGGCGTCCCTTAGCGAAAGGCAAGACTATGCCTGCAGTTTTCGTGCGCCCTTTTGCGGCCGCGAAACCCTTGTCCGACAACGGTGGTCGTGTGCGATGACCCTCGTCAAGCGGGTCTGGTTGCCCGTCCTGGTGGTGTTCGCCATCGGGATGGGCATGGTGGCCGTGTCGAATCTGCGATCGGTATTCGGGTCGGACGGAGCCATCGTGACCCCGATAGACGCCGATACCGCCGAGAACTTCAATCCCAAGATCGTCAAGTACGAGATCTTCGGAACGGGCTCCTACGCCTCCATCAACTACGCCGACCTGGACGGCAAACCGCAACGCACGGGCGAGGTCACCCTGCCCTGGACGCTCACCCTGGAAACGACCTTGCCGTCGGTCATGCCGAACATCATGGCCCAGGGCGACGGTTCATCCATCACTTGCCGCGTCACCGTTGATGACGAGGTGGAAGACGAAAGGACGGCCGGCGGCATGAACGCCGCCACCTACTGCCTGGTGAAGGCCGCATGACCACTCTGTTCTCGGACGACGCGCCCACCGATGCCATGCCGCCGGCGCGGCACGCGGCCCGTCCGAAGCTACCCCGTTTCATCCGAGCCTTCGCCGTGCCGATCGTGCTGGCTTGGGTCGTTATCGTGGCGCTGCTCAACACGGTGGTCCCGCAGCTCGAAGAGGTCGGCAAGCTCCGCGCCGTCTCGATGAGCCCCAACGACGCGCCGGCACTGATAGCCACCAAGCGTGTCGGTCAGAAGTTTGAGGAGTACGACACCTCCAGTTCGGTGATGATCGTCTTAGAGGGCGACGAGGCGTTGGGCCCGGACGCGCACGCGTTCTATGACGAGGTGGTCCGAAAACTCAACGCGGACGATATTCATGTGCAGCATGTGCAGGACTTCTGGGGTGATACGCTGACCGCGGCCGGTGCGCAGAGCATCGACGGCAAGGCCGCCTATGTGCAGGTCTACATTGCCGGTGATGAGGGCGAGGCGCTGGCCAACGCGTCGGTGCAGGCCGTGCGTGACACTGTCGAAGGCACCCAGGCGCCGTCGGGGGTGAAGGCCTACGTCACCGGGCCCGCGGCACTGACCAGCGACCAGAACGTAGTCGGCGGCGCCAGCATGAAAACGATTGAGTTCGTGACGATCGCCATCATCATTGCGATGCTGCTGATCATCTACCGATCGTTCGTCACGATGCTCATCACAATGGTGATGGTGTTCGTCGGGCTGATGTCAGCCCGTGGCGTCGTGTCCTTCCTAGGCTATTACCAGGTTTTCGGGCTGACCACCTTCGCCACCAGCATGTTGGTGACGCTCGCAATCGCCGCAGCGACCGACTATGCGATCTTCCTGATCGGGCGTTATCAGGAGGCCCGGCGTTCAGGCATGGACAAGGAATCCGCCTACTACGATATGTTCCACGGCACCGCGCACGTGGTGCTCGCCTCGGGTTTAACGATTGCCGGTGCCACCGCCTGCCTGCATTTCACCCGGTTGCCGTACTTCCAGAGCATGGGCTTCCCACTGGCGATCGGCATGACGATCGTGGTCGCGGCCGCGCTCACGCTCGGGCCTGCGCTGATCTCGATCGTCACGCGGTTCGGAAAGGTGCTGGAGCCCAAGGGTAATGGACGTGCCCGCGGCTGGCGCAGACTAGGCGCGGCAACGGTCCGGTGGCCGGGCGCGGTGCTGGTGATGGGGATCGTGCTGAGCATGGTGGGGCTGCTGGCGCTGCCCGGCTACCACACCATCTACAACGACCGCATATACCTGCCCAGTGACGTGCCCGCCAACGTCGGTTACGCCGCATCGGACCGGCACTTCTCCGATGCCAAGATGAACCCCGACCTGGTGATGGTCGAGTCAGATCACGACATGCGTAATCCGGCTGACTTCCTGGTGATCGACAAGATCGCCAAGGCGCTGACGCGCGTACACGGAATCGCCTCGGTCACCACGATTACGCGCCCGGATGGCAAACCCGTCAAGCACGCCTCGCTGGCGTACATGGTGAGCCAAGGCGGCGTTGCGCAGATCATGAACAACGATTTTCAGCAGAAGGTTCTGGACAACACGCTGCAGCAGGCAGACGAGATGCAGGTGACCATCGACTCGATGGAGAAGATGCATGGCATCACGTTGGAGCTGGCTGCTGTCACCGGGCGGATGTCGGACAAGATGAATGACACCTCCGCACACCTGAACGATGTGCGGGATCATCTGGCCGATTTCGACGATCAGTTCCGTCCGCTCCGGAATTACTTCTACTGGGAGCCGCACTGCTTCAACATCCCGATGTGCTGGGCGCTTCGGTCGGTATTCGACAGCCTCGACGGCATCAACACGATGTCGGACGATTTCAGCGAACTCGTCCCAGATATCGAGCGGATGGCCGAATTGACGCCGCAGATGGCGGCCCTGATGCCGGCGATGATCCAGACGATGAAGAACCAGAAGCAGATCATGCTGAACCAGTACCAGGCGCAGAAGATGCAACAGGACCAGAACATGGCGATGCAAGAGGACGGCACCGCGATGGGTGAAGCGTTCGACGCTGCTCGCAATGACGACACCTTCTATCTGCCGCCGGAAGCCTTTGAAACCGCCGATTTCCAGCGCGGTATGAAACTCATGATGTCGCCGGACGGAAAAGCAGTACGATTCACCGTTTTCCACCAGGGCGATCCACTGACCGAGGACGGCACGGCGCGTATCGATCCGTTGCGTATCGCGGCGTCCGACGCCATCAAGGGCACCCCACTGGAGGGATCCACCGTCTATGTCGGCGGTAGTGCTGCGATGTACAAGGACATGCAGCAGGGCGCCGACTACGACCTGCTCATCGCCGCGATCGCGTCGCTGATCCTGATCTTCCTGATCATGGTGATCCTGACCCGGGCCATTGCTGCGGCCGCCGTCATCGTCGGAACCGTGGTGCTCAGTCTCGGTACATCCTTCGGACTTTCGGTTCTGTTGTGGCAGCACGTCGTCGGGATTCCACTGGGCTGGATGGTGCTACCGATGTCGGTCATCGTGCTGCTCGCTGTGGGCGCGGACTACAACCTGCTGCTGGTGTCGCGGATGAAGGAAGAGATTGGTGCCGGCATCAACACCGGGATCATCCGGTCCATGGCCGGCACCGGATCCGTGGTCACCGCAGCCGGCTTCGTGTTCGCCTTCACCATGCTCGGCATGCTGGTCAGCGACATGATCGTGATCGGGCAGGTGGGCTCGACCATTGGGCTGGGCCTGCTGTTCGACACGCTGGTCGTGCGGTCGCTGATGACACCGTCGATCGCGGCGCTCATGGGCAAATGGTTCTGGTGGCCGCTGCTCGTGCGGCCGCGTCCGAAGCCGCAGCCGTGGCCCAAGGTTGTCCAGGAGGTGTCGGCATGAGACGACGGATCATCACCGGTGTGGCAACGGCCCTGATGGCTATGCCACTTGTGCTGGCGCCCAATGCTTCAGCGGACCGGGACACCGATTTCGCCACCGAGTTGCACGGGTTCGGCATCTACGGCCAGCGCGATTACAACGCCTGGCTGGCGAAGATCACGTGCAAGCGGCTGACGACCGGAGTGGATGCCGATGCCGGCGAGTCGGCGGTCTCCCTGTCGGACAACCTGGCACGCACATCGAGCACAGAACAGGTTTGGCAGTTCCTGGGGACCGGGCTGCGCATGTACTGCCCGGAGCATCTCGGCAAGCTCACCACACTGTCGGCCGAACAACCGGAGGTGCCATGATCATGCACGGCTTTCGATGGATGATGCGGGCGCTGCTGCTGATCGTCACGGCATCGACCGCGGCGGCATTGCTCGCGTCGCCGCAGGCGCTCGCTGATGCCACCGATGAGTATCCGATCCCGAGCAAGCAGATCGAGACACTCTGCGACGCAGAGCAGTATCTGGCGGCGGCGCGGGACACCAGTCCGATCTACTACGAGCGGTACATGCTCGACAAGAGCAACCGTCCGCCCGATGTGCAGCAGATGGCCGAGGACCGTATCCACTGGTTCTACTCACTGGACGCTGCGGGGCGCCGCCAGTACTCGGAGAACACGGCCACCAACATCTACTACGAGCAGGTGGCCACCCGGTGGGGGAACTGGGCGAAGGTGTTCTTCAACAACAAGGGTGTGGTGGCCAAGGCGGCCGCGGTCTGCACGAACTATCCGCGGGGTGACCTGTCGGTGTGGGATTGGCCCGTCGCGCGCTGAAGCTGTGCGCGCCAGCGCCTAGCCTCGATTTTGCATCGAGCTGATGTGGAGTCGTTCTGCCGCTGAATTGTGTGGCCGGGTGGTCATTTTCGTGGTGGTGGCGTGCTGGCTGGTCCCGTGTCGCCGGGTGGGGCGGGCGTTCCCAGTGCCGGTGGGGTCGTTCATCGTCGGCGGTCAGATGGGCCGGGGTTCTATCCGAAGGCGGTGCGCAGGTGTTGCCAGGCCGGTCGCAATCGCTGATGCCCACCGCCAGGTGGCGTCGATACGTAGCCGTCGTTGGCGGGCGCCGCAGGTGATGCGGGCGGCGACATGCAGAACTCGGTAGCGGAAGGTGTTGATCTCGGCGCGGGCCAGGCCGGGGTGGGTGCGGAAACCGATGAGGCGGGCCCAGGTGACCAGGTCAGAGGCGGCCAACACGATTTCCAGCCAGGCGGCGTTGGCCCAGAAACGGTGACACGTTATCTCTAGCTGAATTGGGACTGTTTGCGACGTAGGTGACGTGCACTGGAAATCCCCGGGATCGCGTTGTGGACGGGATTACCTTTCCGTTGTCCAACACGCAACGGGAGGTAGCGATGAGGGTGCAGCGGGTGCTGATGCCGGGTACGGGGTTCGAGTCGTGGACTGTGCTCGGTGAGGACCTGATACCGGTAGAGTCGGTCGAGCGGTTCCTGTCGTATCTGGCGTCCATCGAAAAGTCGCCGAACACGATCAAGGCCTATGCCCATGATTTGAAGGACTGGTTGACCTACCTGGACCAGCAGGGCGTCGACTGGCGGGCAGCCAGGCTCGAGAAGCTGATCGCCGTCGTGCGACCCGAGTTTCGCATCGAGGTCCACCTTGTTGATCCTGATGACCCGGTGCTGGGTCGTCGGCAGTGCGCGGTGACCCAGTGTGACCGACCTGTGTCGGAGAACACGCTGTGCTCGGGCCACGCTCGACGGTGGCGCGACCGCGACCGGCCCGGCGATCGCAGTGTTCCTCGCCGACCCCGGTCCGGTGTTGAACGGCCGCCGGGATTAGAGCGTCTGCACTGTGAGCAGATGCCGATACCACGCGGCGGCGCGGTAGAGCACACACAGATCGGCCGGCCCGTCATCGGGCAGTGATCCGTTGATGTCGCTGCGCCGCAGAAACCCGGCACCGGTATCGGTTGGGGTGGCGTCGATGGTGGTCCCCCACAACCGCACCGGGACCCGATGGCTTTCCAGATGGCTGTTCCACCAGTCCAGATCGACCGCGGCCAGATCATCGGCGACGGTGATGCCGTAGTCGTTGGCGTGGCACCACTGCACACACTGGGCAGGCGGTTGCGCCGGCAGCCCCCGGTCATAGACCGATCCCGTAGTCATCGTCGCGGCTGCGTTCCCGGCTACGCTCACGGCTGCGCTCCCGGTGACGTCCCCAGTGCCCGTACCGTTCCCAGCAGTTGTTGACCAGTTCGGTTGCCCGATCAAGCATTTCAGCGATGTGTGGATCGTCCTCACCGCGGCTGGTGTGGCGGCGTTGGGCGCGCCCGATCGCGGTGTCACGCTCGACGGTGGCCCCGAGATGCTGCGCCCAAGGCAGATGCGCGGCGGCGGCATCGGTCAAATACTTCGACGGCCCTGGTCGGGGTGGGTCGGTGTCGGTGGTGACCAACAGCAGCTTGCTGCCCCGCGCGCTGGCATGACGCGCCAGCCCCCGAAGCTGTACAGGGTCGAGGTGATCCGCGTCATCGACAATGATGAACGCGCCAAAGAATCGGCTTTTCCTGCTCATGACGTCGGGTTGCAGGGTGTCGAACTCGGCCAGCACCTCCGCGGCACTGCACACGCCCTCGTTGCCTTCGCGGCGGTAATCGGCGGTATCGCGGCGAGCCGCTTCGGTGCCGGGGATCACGATCGTCAAAGCGTCCTCAGCCTGGGTGCAGGCGGTCACCGCCGCCAGCAGCGCCGGTTTATCGGTGGCGGCCTCAGCATCAACATGCAGGGATTGCACGGTGTAGATGGTGCCCAGGGCGTGTCATCCCATCTGTGTAAGTCCGGGGTGGTCCATCATCGGATCGCCGTTTGGGCGGACAGGAGGAGTGTTTTGTGATCAAGACCACAGAGTTGGATGTTTCGGAGAAGTCGGCTGCGCGTCGGTTGGCGGAGGCGTTTTCGGGTGAGGCGTTGGATTCGCTGATCGCTGATGCGGTGAAGTCGGGGACCCCGATCGACGGTGCGGATGGTTTGCTCAACGAGTTGACCAAGGCGGTGCTGGAGCGGTCGTTGCAGGCGGAGTTGACCCATCATCTGGGTTATGAGGCCGGCGATCCGGCTGGGCGGGGGTCGGGCAATTCCCGTAACGGTGCGACGACGAAGACGGTGACGACCGTCAACGGGCCGGTGGAGATCGCGGTGCCGCGGGACCGCAATGGGTCTTTCGAGCCGGTGATCGTGCCGAAGAAGACTCGGCGGTTGTCGAACATCAATTCCGTTGTGCTGTCGTTGTATTCGCGCGGGATGACCACCCGCGACATCGAGGCCCACATCGAGGAGGTGTACGGGTCGAAGGTGTCGCGGGAGTTGATCTCGACGATCACCGATGTCGTCGTCGATGAGATCAAGGCCTGGCAGTCACGGCCCCTTGATGAGGTTTACCCGATCCTCTACATCGACGGGCTGCGGCTGCGGATCAAGGACAACGGGGTGGTCACCACCAAGGTCGCCTACCTGGCCATCGGTGTCGACGTCGACGGCCGCAAGCATGCCCTGGGCTGCTGGATCCAGGACACCGAGGGCGCCAAGTTCTGGCAGAAGGTCGTCATCGACCTGCGCAACCGCGGCGTGCAGGACATCCTCATCGCCTGCTGTGACGGGCTGACGGGGTTACCGGATGCGATCCGGTCGATCTTCCCCGACACGGTGGTCCAGACCTGCGTTGTACACGTGATTCGCAACGCGATGCGGTTCGTGTCCTACAAGGACCGCAGGAAGGTGGCCGCGGCGATGCGCGAAATCTACACCGCCCCAAGCCTTGAGGGCGCTGAGCTCGCACTCAAGGACTTCGACGCCAAGTTCGGCGAGCAGTACCCCGGGGCGATCGACACCTGGCAGTTGGCGTGGAACGAGTTCGTGCCGTTCCTGGACTATCCGGTCGAATTGCGCAAGATCGTCTACACCACTAACGCGATCGAGTCGATCAACTTCCAGCTGCGAAAAATCACCAAGAACCGCGGTCACTTCCCCGACAAGGACGCCGCTATGAAGTTGCTGTACCTCGGGTTGCGCAACATCTCCAGCCACCGAGGAGGTGATTCCGGAACCGGTACGCAGGGTTGGAAAGTCGCACTGAACACGATGTCGAGATTGCGAGGTGCCTCACATGAAAGTGAGCGCGAAGCGTGAGCTGGTGCCTCACGCAATGTGAGCGCGTGGGGGCTTGCGCTACTTCGTTTTGGTCAATCGGTTGATTGACGGTTGTAATGCTTGCAGGTCGATGTGACGGGCGGTGGCGAGGGCCTCGGTCTTGGTCTTGGCCAAGTCGAGCAGCTGCATTTGGACGGTGGTGATCTGGCGGGTCAGATCGGCCGGGTTGATGCCCTCGATTCGGGCAGCTACTTCTGAGAGCTGTTGTTTGTCAAGCACATTCGATGCCTGCAGGCGCTGCCACGGAGTGGCCGGCTTGTCGTAAATCCGTTTGCGGCGCCCGTCTGCGGTGGTGTCGTAGCCGACGGGTTTCTTCGTCGGGGTGAAGAAGTTCAGGCGCAGCGACACCAGCGGCCACAGCTCGTTGAGCAACGCCAGCTCTCGGCCGGTGTCATAGCGCCAGTGGAAGGCGTGTTTGCGCACCACGTGATTGTTCTTGGACTCGACATGGGCCTGGTCGTTCTTCTGGTAGGGCCGCGAGCGGGTCTGGGCGATGTCGCGGGCCTGCAGCCAGTCGGCGACGTCGTGATTGATGAACTCACTTCCGCAGTCCGAATCGAAGATCGCCATCGCGAACGGGAAACGCCCCTGCAGCTCCTCGATGCCGGAGAGGATCCATCTGGCGGCGTTGTTGCGCACCGAGCAGTTCTCGGTCCAGCCGGTCACCATGTCGGTCATCGTCAGGGTGCGGGCGAACTCGCCGACCAACGTGGGTCCGCAGTGGGCCACGGTATCGGCCTCGATCACCCCCGGGCGATCCGGTGCTTCGTCGGCACACGTGCGGATCGTGATCGAATTCCGCAGCAGCGGAGACGGTTTCGTCGTCGAGACACCCTTGATCCGCATCCGAGCCCGGACCGGTTTCAGGTACCGGTCCACCGTCGCCGCGCTCATCGCCAGCAGTTCCCCGCGCGCCTGCTCGGTCGCATAAGGCTTGTTCAGATCGCCGGCGGTGTCAAGAAGCGGTAGCCACGTCCCGAGCATGACCACGAGGTACTTGCCGCATGGCATGCCCATCAGGAACCACACATGCTCAAGAAGTGCCCGGGCGTCGTCGCTGAAGGACCGCGGCCGCAGACTGCGGCCATCGACCTGCTCGGCCGGATCGGCCAGCCTGGGGCCGCTGAGCATCCGCCGCGCCGTCGACCGTCCCATCCCGGTCGTGGCCACCACCCGATCCAGGATCTTGCTCTTGTCCGCCTTGGCCGCCTTGCGGTACTGGCCTTGCAGTTTGTTCGTGACCTGCCGTCTTGCGGCCATGTCGATCTTGCCTTCCACACCGGGCAAGCCTTCCCAGCCACGCGCTCAAAGTACGTGAGGCACCACCATCGACTACGCGCTCAAAGTAGGTGAGGCACGTCGGCCACGAGCCAGATACGGCCCAGTGGGCTATCATTGGCATGTCTGCGGCAATAGCTGCAGGAAGTGAGCCCGAGACCCGGCCGGACGACCGTGGCGCTCGGGCTTCGCGCATATCTGGACGGGGTTTAGACCGTCTGCACCGTGATGACCGGTCGAATGTGAGACCGCCAGTGCCCGCCTTTCGCCCAGCACCAGGCGAAGGCGTCTGGGATTCCGAGTAGCTGTTCGGTGGCGGCCCTCCGGTGTTCGTAGCGCATTGTGGTCTCGTGGCCCGCAGCCCGGACAGTGCGGTAGAGCAGCCGCCGATCGGATTGCACGAGTGTCTCGTCCAGGTCTAGGACGATCAAGGTCTCGGCATCGCTGGCGGCCAGGTCGTCCACCAGCGCGGCCAGACAGGCGGCCCGCGCACGCACCTGAGTGCGGTATCTGCGGCCCGCGTCATAGACCGTCGCCCGAAGGTCTGCGGCTGCCAGTGTTTTTGCGATGGTCTCTTTCCGACCGTCTGCCTCGTCCTTCATATGGAGGTGGTGCTGGCCCGGCTTGAGGAGATCGTGAACGACAGCGCGAGCCGAAGTGAGATCCTCCCCATGGACGACTGCCGCCACCATCAAGTAGTCACGGTGTTTGGTCTCGTCGACGTAGACGTGGCGAGCGGTCACGACACGCTCCGACCGTCGGATAATCCGCGGGCGTGCGAGCGATTGAACATCTCGATACGTAGACCTACCTGCATGCGGGAGACGTTAGCGAGCAGGGGTGCACGGGCCGTGATCAGCGCGTATTCCCGACGATGTGCCGGGTTTCACCCCACCTGAATATTTGTTGGGCTCCTTTAGGTGCGACAAAGCTAGCTAGCTAGCTAGCTAGCTTTATCGTTGCTAAGCCAGGCGCGCAGATGTCCTGTTAATAGGTCTTGCATGGTGCGGCCTTCCAGCGCCAGGCGGGCTTTGACCTGGCGCACCAGCTCAACATCTGCGCGGAAGTTGACCTGCTGGGTTACTACGGCCGGTGGTGCGACCGCAGCGGGGGGTGCGTCACGGGCCTCGCGCGGTATGGCGGGATGGCTGCGCTTTGCCCGATCGCTCAGCGTGCTTGGTCGGCCTTCCGGTCGCGCGCTCATCGGGTGCGCTCCCCCACTGCGGCGAGGACCGCGCGCAATTTATCGACGTACATCTCATGCAAGACGGCAGCTTTCGGGTCGGGCCACTGATCGAGGCCCACGCCGGCCTCCTGCGCTTCAGCGATCCACGTCAGGCGATGTATCGGCGGATCGAGCACCGCGATCCCCAGCGCCGAGGCGGCACTGCGAATATCTGCACACCAGCGGTCCATGCGCCGGGTGTATGTGTAGCCGTTGATGATCGTCCCGGCGACCACGAGGGCGGGGTTGGTGCACTCGCGCACGATGTCGATGGTGTCCAGCAGGCGGTCCAACCCGTTAAGGGCGTACTGCCCGGGGTCGGTGACGATCACCAGCGCATCAGCGGCTGATAGCGCGTTGATAGTGAGCTGATCGAGACTCGGCGGACAATCTAATACCACCAGGTCATAGCGTGCGGCCACGCTCGCCAGGGCGCGGCGCAGCCGGAGCTCCCGGCCAGCCTTCTGAATGACGAGGGTCTGCTGCGCGTCAGCGAGATCCTCGCCGCCGGCAGGCACCACATCGACCCCCTCCCACTCCGAGGCGACGATCGCCGCGTCGAGGCGGTCACCGCTGCCCAGCACGGTCGCCAATGAGTGCTCTAAACCAGCACCCTGATACTCGGGCGCCAGCGTCGCCGTGAGGTTCGCCTGCGCGTCCGCGTCGACCGCCAGCACTCGCAATCACTCCCCCGCGGCCGCCCGGACCAGATTCGCCGTGGTCAGCGTCTTCCCGACGCCACCCTTCTGGTTGGCTACCGCCACCGTCATCCCCATACCTCGCACCCTTTCTTCCTCGCAAGCTGTTAAAACCCAGCTTGCGAGGAAGCTATACACCACGCAACCTGTGCTGCGATTTCGTTATCAACCCGGTTTGCTAGTAAGCAATGATCCTAGCTAGCTAGCTTGCAGTTTCTTCTTTCCGCGTCCCGAAAACGAAGGTTTTCGGGACAGCGGGGCGCGGCCCGGGAGCCGACCCGCCAACAGCAAACGGGGGAGAGGTTGGTGGCCCGCCGGTCCCATGTTCCTGCACTGCGCGGGGGAGTAGGATTAAATCCTACTTATGTGAGGAGTCGAGTGTGCGAACCACCCGCCAGCTGAGCATCACGCTTCCGAACGATATGGCTGATGCCCTGCGCAACAGAGTTTCCGTCGGCGACTACGCCAGTGAGAGCGAGGTGATCCGGGAAGGTCTGCGGGCGTTGTTCGCCCGCGATCGAGCGGTTGAAGCCTGGCTTCAGACAGAGGTGGCCGCGGCCTATGACGCCGCAGTCGCAGATCCCACGCGCACAGTTTCTGCACAAGCGGTACGGGATCGCCTGGCCGCGGAGCAGGCGGGAAGCGGGTGACGTTCAGTGTCGTCTTCACTCCAGAGGCCGAGGAACAACTGGTCGATCTCTATCGCTATATCGCAGCGGCCGGATCTCCGGAATCCGCAGCGCGGTATACCGATTCGATCATGGCGTTCTGCGAGGAGTTGGCGACGTTCCCGTATCGAGGCAAAGCGCGCGACGACATCGGGTCAGGGCTTCGGGTAATCGGCTACAAGCGACGATTGGTCGTTGCGTTCGCCGTTATCAGCGAGTGCGTGTTGATCGTTGGCGTCTTCTATGGCGGCCGAGATTACGAGGCGGTTCTGACTGAGCCCGAGGTTGCTCCGGAGTAGTCGCTACGGCGACGGCCGCCGATCTCGGCGTTTTCCGGTAGTAATCGCCCGAAAAACCAACGGATACGGGGTAGTCCCCGGTTTATCGATCTGTCCGGGGTTGGATCGGAAACGATCGTTCGCGAGACCCTCCGCGCTGATCAACATTTTCGCAGGTCGGTCATGTAAAGGTTGCTGTGTCCGGCGGCAACGTCACCCTGTCGGGGGTTCGCGATACATTCCAGTGCGTGAGGATTGGCTACGGCACGAAGTCTGGATCGCCGAAAAACTCGACCACGTCGACCACACCGCGGCCTGACTACATCCCCCGACGCATACGAGCTGCTGGCGCGGCCTCAAGGGATTCAGTGCGGTTGTCGTGGTGAGACGCGCTCCCACCAGTTGATAGCTTCACCATCGGTGGTCCTCTGATCGAGGATGGCAGCGATCATCTCAAGATGTGTTCCACCGCCGGACCAGCAGAATTTCCACAGCTCACGAGCTGCCCGATGGTCTCACGAGCTGCCCGATGGTAGTGGTGGATCGTTTCGTCGACGGTGTAGGCGTCGACCTCGCCGGTGCGGTAGCGGTCGATCGCCATCGCAACATGTTCGATGAGTTCACCCAGCTGCGCTTCGTGATAGTCGGAAACCGCTTTCCTGGCAGCTTGGCGCTCAGCCTTGGTTCCCACAACGAGACGGTACCCACCGTCCGCGGCGTCTCCTGCCACGTCCACCCGGCCGGTATGGTTCTGCGGAATGTTGGTCAGCGACCTGAACCATTTCCTGGACTTGTCTGACGGCGCCCCTGCTCCCGCGTGGCGGTTAGCGCAGCACTTCGGCAACATCGTGCGGGCAGCCACCGCCGGCGATGAGCGCGTCGGTGATTGGTGGACCAGCGCGCTGCCGTGTCGGCGGCGACCGGGCCGCCGACCCTGTCCAGGGCGGATCACCATCGTGCGGCAACAACCGCCAGCACCGATTCAGTGGCGGTGCAACGTGTGCGCCGACGAGGGAGTCATCAGCAACTGGGAAGGCTCGCCCTATGACCTGCGACGACGACGCCTCACCGCGGTGGGGACGGTTAACGAAATCAACATCACCGATGAGGTGGCCACCGCGCTGCGCGAGCTAATGTTGCTCGACCCCGACTGTGAACGGCTGGTGTTCAGCATGCACGCCCACCACGGCGGCGCCGTCCTGCACGCCAGCGAAGGCGACCTTGAAGAACTGATCGGCGGCGTGGCCGCCGAAGCCAACCACGAAACCAATCGACGCCGCCAGCGTCGCCTCGATTCCGCGTTCGACGCACTCAACGCCGCAGCCCAAACCCTCACCGGCAGGTGACGCTGTGGCCTTGCTAGACCTTGATGTCGCGCGAGTGCAGCGGTGGTGTGCAGCACGGGTGCCCGAGCATGCACGCCATCAAGTACGCGTCGAATGCGCCATAGCCCCAAGACATCTCACGCTCATTGAGCGCCGAGCACCCTGGCGTGAGGACTTCGGTCCAGAATGGAGCAGCGTCCCGATCGCACGTCTGCGTTACACCGCGGCCACCAAGTCGTGGACGTTGTACTGGCGCGACCGCAACCTACGCTTCCACCTCTATGACTTGGTTACGCCCTCGCCACATGTCGAGGACCTGCTCGCCGAGATCGACCGCGACTCCACTGGGATCTTCTGGGGCTAACCCAACCCGGCATCCGCCCGTTACTGCGGTGCAGC
>WBZS01001445.1_pt1 | contig 18886 bp, 12 predicted proteins | sample 5204201 | NCBI WGS metagenome assembly WBZS01 (sample SAMN12344357, study PRJNA552823) | activated sludge metagenome | biome: Activated sludge suspended growth; feature: Nitrification reactor; material: Wastewater; isolation source: activated sludge from nitrification reactor of wastewater...
TACGCTCGGCCGCGGCGTATCGACCGGCTTCCTGTCGGAGCACGCGGCGCAGGCGAACAGTGCCGCGCAAAGCAGCAGCCTCGATGCGGCCGGCATCGACAGTGGTGCGCGATGCGCCATGATCGCGACAGCTCGCGGCGGGGCTGAGTCCGGCCGCGGCGCGGTGAGGGCGCGCGTTGCGGCTAGATCGATGTGTCGTCCAGTGATCATGCGGCGATTCTACCCGTCCGCGCCGCCGCCGCCGAGCACCAGCGCCGCCGGCGCGCGCGGATCGGCCAATTGGCGGATGAACCAGTTCAGCGCGTGCCCCTCGTGGTCGCTGCGCCAGGCCAGATGCGCGGGCGCAATCGGCCGTGCTGTGGCGACCCGCTTGATCGCCAGCCTTCCAGCCCGGGCTTCGCGCTCGGCGACCTGCCGCAGCAGGTAGCCGACACCCATCCCGGCGACTTGGGCGGCCAGCTTGGCTGCCGGGTCCGGCACCACCAGGATTTCCTGCCCGCCGATCAGGCCGGCCTCGCGCGCCAGCAACTGGCGCGAGGTATCTGCGACCACCACCGCGCGGTACGAGGCGATGTCGCGCTCGGCCAGCGGTTCGGCGGCCTGCGCCAGCGGATGCGACGGCGCCACCGCGAACACGAACTCGACCTCGCCGAACGGCAGGGTACGAATGCCGCCGCCGGCCGGCGCGTCGCCGAGCGCCGCCACGGCGAGATCGGCGCGCCCGGTCACCAGCGCATCCCAGGTACCGCCGAGCACTTCGTATGACAGGCGCAGCCGCGTGCCTCCCTCGGCGGCCGTCTCGCGGTAGAACAGATCGATCAGCGGCAGCATGGCGCGGGCATCGACCAGCGCATCGAGCGCAATCCGTAACTCGTTCTCCCACCCGGTGGCGATGCGCTTGACGCGGCACTCCAGATCGCCGGCGGCGCGCAACAGGTGGCGGCCCTGGTCGAGCAGGGTGCGGCCGGCGGGGGTCAGCACCGCGCGGCGGCCTTCGCGCACGAACAGGGTGACGGCGAGATCGCCCTCGAGCTTGCGGATCGCATGGGTCAGCGCCGAGGGCACGCGGTAAAGCGCCGCGGCTGCCGCGGCAAAGCTGCCGCGCGCATCGATCGCGTCGAGAATCTGCAGCGCCTCAAGGGTGATGCGCATGGTCGATAAAATGGTGAACGGAATTGATAGGATTGCTCAAAACAATTTGCTAGAAACGCCGCCAAGCCGCATCTATATTAGACATCGTACTTGATGAACATTCATCAAACAACCGGGTCGGCCCTCCGGCCGACCGGCGCGAGGAGAGACTGATGATCACGTTGCGCAAGGCCACCGACCGCGGACACGCCGACCATGGCTGGCTCGATACCTACCACAGCTTTTCGTTCGCCGATTACTACGATCCCGAGCAGATGGGCTGGAGCGTGCTGCGGGTAATCAACGACGACCGCGTTGCGCCCGGCAAGGGTTTCGGCACCCACGGGCATCGCGACATGGAGATCATCACCTATGTGCTCGACGGCTCGCTGCAGCACAAGGACAGCATGGGCAACGGCACGATCATCGAAGCGGGCGACGTGCAGCGCATGAGCGCCGGCAGGGGCGTGATGCACAGCGAATTCAACCCGTCGGCCGACCAGCCGGTGCATCTGCTGCAAATCTGGATCGTGCCCGAGGTCAATGGCGTGCGCCCGAGTTACGAGCAGACGCATTTCGCCGACGCGGACAAGCGCGGGCGTCTGCGCCTGATCGCCTCGCGCGAGGGCCGCGAGGGCAGCGTGACCATCCACCAGGACGCCAGCGTCCACGCCGCTGTGCTGGCGGCGGGCGATGCGCTCGATTTCGATCTGGCGGCCTCGCGTGTCGCGTACCTGCATGTGGCGCGCGGCTCCGTGATGCTCGACGGCGAGCGCCTGAACGCCGGCGACGGCTCGAAGATCGGCGCCGGCCACCGGCTGAAGCTGCAAGGTGCCGACAGCACCGGCGAGATCCTGCTTTTCGATCTGCCGGGCTGATTCCGGCAATCCCCCTTTTCCCCAACCCTGAAGGAGCATCAAAATGAACTCGAACCGCGAAACCACCCTGCCGTCCTACGGCGCCCTGCTGCTGCGGCTGACCCTCGGCGTCATGTTGCTGGCCCACGGCCTGCTCAAAGTGCTGGTGTTTACCGTTCCCGGCACCGTGCAGTTCTTCGAGTCGCAGGGCTTTCCCGGCGCGCTCGCGTATGCGGTGATCGCTGCCGAGATCGGCGGCGGGCTGCTGATGATCGCCGGCATCCGCGCCCGCTGGGTTGCCCTGGCGATGGTGCCGCTGCTACTCGGCGCCGCTTCGGTGCACATGCCCAACGGCTGGTTGTTCAGCGCGCCAGGCGGCGGCTGGGAATATCCGGTGTTTCTGGCCGCTGCCGCGCTGGTGCAGTTTCTGATCGGCGATGGCGCCTGGGCGCTGGACAAGCTGGCGATCCAGCGTCGCGGCGAATTGTCCGCGGCACATTGATTCAGCGCCGGCGCGCGCATCGCCACGCGCCGGCGTCGCTGCCAGTCCAACCGGCGCAGGCCGTTGCCGACGCTGCGGCAAGCTGCGGTTAGAATCGTCGCATTACAACCAATCCAACCATTACGGAGTAAGCATGAGCGTGCGCATCCTCGTCATCGCCGGTTCGACCCGAACCGAAGCGTATTCCAAGAAACTGGCGCATGCGGCCGTCCGCAGCGTCGAGCAGGCCGGCGCCAGCGCCACCTTCGCCGATCTGCGCGACTACCCGATGCCGCTCTACGACGGCGACCTCGAGGCGGCCGGCGGACTGCCCGAGCAAGCGCTCCGTCTGCGCGAACTGATGCAGCGCCATGATGCGCTGCTGATCGCCACGCCCGAATACAACAGCTCGATCCCGGCGGTGCTGAAGAACGCGCTCGACTGGCTGTCGCGCCCGCATGCGGCCGAGCCCGGCGTTTCACCCTATCGCAACAAGGTCGCCGGCTTGCTCTCCTCCTCGCCCGGTCCGATGGGCGGCCTGCGCGGCCTGGTGCATCTGCGGCAGATCCTGCAGAACGTCGGCTGCCAGGTCATCACCGAGCAGTTCGCACTCGGCAGTGCCGGCAGCGCGTTCGCCGCCGACGGCAGTCTGGCCGAGGCCAGGCAGGCCGAGGGCGTGGCGGCCGTGGTACGGCGCCTGATCGACGTCACCGCGCGGCTCGCCGCCTGATGGGCTGCCCGCCCGCGCGGCGCCTGCCGCACGCCGTCGCGGCGCCTGGCTGCTGGCGCGCGAATCGGCGATGAGCGCGGCCGACCACGATCGCTTCCTCGATCTGCTGTTCGCGCGATCCAAGCGCGCGAACGTGACGATCGCATTGATCGCACTCAACGCGATCGCATTTGTCATTAGCGCCGGGCTGTCGGGCAACCTGATGCAGATCGGCAGCCCGGTGCTGCTGGCGCTCGGCGCCAACCATGCGCCGCTGGTCATGCAGGGCGAGATCTGGCGGCTGGTTGCCGCGATGTTCCTGCATGGCGGGCTGCTGCACATCGCGCTCAACATGTTCGCGCTCTACCAGGCCGGGCAGATCGTCGAGCGCCTGTTCGGCGCCACCGGGTTTGTGCTGCTCTACCTGGGCGCCGGCATCGCCGGCAACATCGCCAGCATGTGGTGGAACCCGCAGGCGGTGAGCGTCGGCGCCTCGGGCGCGGTGTTCGGCGTCTATGGCGCGCTGCTCGCCTACCTGCGCGCGCAGCCGGGGTCGATGCCGCTGTCGGTGTTCAACCAGATCCGCTCATCGACGCTGGCCTTCATCGGCTACTCGCTGTTCGCCGGCGTTGCGCTGCCGGGCATCGACAACGGCGCGCACGTCGGCGGGCTGCTTTCCGGTATGGCAATCGGCTACGGCCTGGCACAGCCGCTGGCCTCGCCGCAGGCGCTGCGGCTCGCCTCGCCACGTGCGCTGATCGCGCTGCTGCTGGTCGCGCTGGCCGGCGGCTGGATGTACCAGCGGGTGCCGCACGCCAAGCCGAGCGCGCGCCTGATGCGCGTGCCCAACGATGGCGGCTTCGGCCGCGCGCTGGCGCAACTGACGATCGAAGAGGGCATGCTGGGCGCGCGCACCAGCGGCCTGCTCGACAATCTGGGCAAGAACAAGATCGACCCGGCGCAGGCCGCCGACGAAATGCGCCGCGAAGTGGTGCCGCGCTGGCAGGCGCAGGTCGACGCCATGGCGCAACTGCGCCTGAGCGAAGCGGCGCTGGAACAGCACCGCCGGCAACTGGTGCGCTACGCCGAATTGCGCCGCGACGCGCTGATCGCACTGGCCGACGGCATCCAGTCGCACGACAACAGCCGCATCGAAACCGCCAACGCGCTGCAGGAACAGGCCGATCAACTGATCGGCGAAATGCGCGGCGAGTAGGACGGGCAGAGCGGCGTCGCGCGAGCAGGCCGGTTCCCGTCTGCTGCAACGGTTCGAGCGGGCGGCTGCGAGCCGCATGGACAGGACGTTTCACGGCCACCTGCCCGCTCAGGCGCATGGAATGGCGGTCTACAGCATGCCATGCCGCAGAGCGCCAACTGGTGCGGTTCGCAGGGCTGCCGCGCAGCGAAGCGCAATGGGCGGCGTTTCGCGCGACGCACCGGCGATTCCTTGCGCAGTCCCGAACCTTTCCAGTTACAACCGCTACGGCGCTTTCGGCACCGGCACCACGGCCATCGTCAGGCGCGATAGGCAGGTCAGGCGCCCGGCTTCATCCTCGATGCGAATTTCCCAGACCTGGGTGGCGCGGCCGATGTGCGCCGGGCGGGCGGTGCCGACCACCCAGCCCGATCGTGCGCTGCGCATGTGATTGGCGTTGATCTCGAGGCCGACGCAGCGCAGGCGCGCGCGATCGACGCAGTGGTTGGCGGCGACGCTGCCGACGGTTTCAGCCAGGACCAGCGAGGCGCCGCCGTGCAGCAGGCCCATCGGCTGACAGGTGCGCTGATCGACCGGCATGCGTGCGCGCAGGAAGTCGTCGCCGATCTCGAGGTATTCGATGCCGATGTACTCGGACATCGTTCCCCGATCCCAGTCGTGGAGTTCGTCCAGGGTCGGGCGCAGATGCCAGATCGCCATCGTCGCGCTACGCGGCGGGTCCGGCGGGCGACAGGTCGGGGCGCAGTGCGCCGCGATCGTCGAACACCACGCAGTTGCCGCGCCAGTGCGCGCCGCCGGCCTGCTCGAAGTATTCGAGGATGCCGCCTTCGAGCTGGAAGACATGCGTAAAGCCGGCGCGCTTCATCAGCGGCGCGGCCTTCTCGCAACGGATGCCGCCGGTGCAGAAGGTGACGATGGTCTTGTCCTTGAGCGCTTGGATCTGGTCGAGGAAGCGCGGAAATTCGCCGAAGCGCGCGATGTGCGGGTCGATCGCGTTGTCGAACGTGCCTTGCGCGACCTCCCATTCATTGCGCGTATCGAGGACGACGAAATCGCGCCCTTCGTCATACCAGCGCTTGAGTTCGGCGGCCGGCAGGTAGGGCGCCGGCGTGGCGGCCGGGTCGAGGTCCGGCGCGCGCAGGGTGACGATCTCGTTCTTCAGCCGCACGCGCAGGCGGTGGAACGGCACGGTGTCGGACCCGCTCCATTTGGCTTGCATGCCGGCGAATCGCGCATCGGTCTGCAACTCGTCGAGAAAGCCCCGCACATCGGCCTGCGCGCCGGCGAGGAACAGGTTGATCCCTTCCGGCGCGAGCAGTATGGTGCCGAGCAGATTCCGCGTCGCGGCGGCCTGCTGCAGGCGGCTGCGCAACAGTGTGCGATCATCGAGGGGAACAAAGCGGTAGGCGGCGATGTTGGCGATGCGGGCCATGGTCGGTGCGATTCCCGGTCCGAATTTCCTGAGCGTATTCTCCCGGGCCAGTTCGCCCGGTGCGACTCCGGTTAGGCCCGCGATTATACCGGCAGCACACCGGACCGTCCTGGCGCGTCGGCGGAACAAGCCGGCCCCGGCCGCTGTCGGACTCAGCCACGACCTTCAAAATACGGCGCAAATCATGACGATCGACAACGCTAACGAAATCTGGCGCAAGAACTTGCGCGGCGACCATGCCGCTCAGTTGCGCGGGCCGCGCCCCGGCTGGTGGTGGACCGGCCTGCCGCCGCAGGATTGTCCGGGTCGCCAGCCCGACGGCACGCTGACCTCGCTGCCGCTGCCCAATCTTGCGACGTGCACGCGGCAATCGGTGCACGACTACTTCGAGAACACCTGGACGCTCACCGAAGTGCTGTTCTCCGCGCTGTGCGACGAGGAGTCCTTCTACCGTCCGCCCTATCACCATCTGCGCCACCCGATGGTGTTCTACTACTGCCATCCGCCGGCGCTCTACATCAACAAACTGCGTGTCGCCGGGCTGATCGAGGCGCCGCTGAATCCCTACTTCGAGCGATTGTTCGAAACCGGCGTCGATGAAATGCGCTGGGACGACATGTCGAAGAACGCCATGCTGTGGCCCAGCCTGCGCGAAGCGCACGCCTATCGCCGGCAGGTGCATGAAGTCGTCGCGCGGGTGATCGATACCCATCCCGATCTTGCCGCCGGCCATCCGCCTATCGGCATCAAGCATCCGCTGTGGGCGCTGTTCATGGGCTTCGAGCATGAGCGCATCCACCTCGAAACTTCGGCCATGCTGATCCACGAGCTGCCGCTCGATCTGCTGCAGCGCCCGCGCGAATGGCCGGCGCTGCATGCCTCGGCGCTGCGTGCGGGCGAGAGCGTGTTTCCGCCGCGCCCCGGCGTCGATTACCCGGTCGGCGAACTGCTCGAGGTGCCGGCGGCCCGCGTTGCGCTGGGCAAGCCGAACGACTGGCCCGCCTATGGCTGGGACAACGAATACGGCCGTCGCGAGGTCGCCGTGCAACCCTTCCGTGCCGGCCGGCGGCTGGTGTGCAACGGCGAGTATTACGAATTCGTCATGGCCGGTGGCTATCGCGAGCAGAAATACTGGTCGGAGACCGGCTGGTCGTGGCGCACCTTCCGCAACCTCAAGTGGCCGACCTTCTGGGTGCCCGACGGCCCAGCCGGCTTGCACCGCTACAAGCTGCGCACGCTGTTCGAAACCGTCGAGATGCCGTGGAACTGGCCGGCCGAGGTCAATGGCCACGAGGCGCATGCCTACTGCGCGTGGAAGCGCGAACGCGACGGCGTCCCCTATCGCCTGCCGTCGGAGGCCGAGCACCATGCGTTGCGCGACCCGCTCGCCGGTGTGGCCGACGATCCGGTGATGTCCCATGATGGCGCCGGCATGCGCGACGCCGGGCTGAACCTCAACCTAGCGCACGGCTCGTCCAGCCCGGTTGATGCCGGCCGGGCGACGCGTGCCGGCTTTCAGGACGTATTCGGCAACGTCTGGCAATGGCTGGAAGATCACTTCAATCCGCTGCCCGGCGGCGAGGTCCATCCGTTCTACGACGACTTCTCCAGCCCGTGCTACGACGGCCAGCATCAGATGATCGTCGGCGGCTCGTGGGCATCGACCGGCGACGAGGCGAGCGCCTGGGCGCGCTTTCACTTCCGCCCGCACTTTTTCCAGCATGCCGGCTTCCGCCTGGTGCAGGCGGCGCACGATGGCGGCGCGGTGCGCCTGGACAGCGCCGGTTCGGCACACCAGGTTTACGAAGACGCGCAGATGCTCAACGACTATCTGCTGCTGCATTACGGTGACGCGCAGGATCAGATGCCGTGGTCGTTCGGCCCGCGCGAGGCGGCCGGCTTCCCGCAGCGCTGCGCGCAATGGCTGCTCGATGGCGCGCGCGAGTTCGGTGCGGGCAGCGAGACTGCGCTGGATGTCGGCTGCGCGGTCGGGCGGGCGAGTTTCGAACTGGCGCGCGGCTATCGCGAAGTGACCGGCGTCGATCTCTCGCGCGCCTTCATCGACGCGGCGCAGGCGGTGCAGCGCAAGGGCGAGCTGACGTTCTTCCGCAAGGACGAAGGCGACCTCGGCGCACAGTTGAACGCGATGATCGATCCGGCGATCGATCGCACGCGCGTCAATTTCCGCCAGGCCGATGCCACGTCGCTGCCGGCCGACTGGCTGGATTTCGACGCGGTGCTGATGGCTAACCTGTTGTGCCGGCTGCCCAGCCCGAAATCGCTGCTCGGGCGCCTCGGCGGGCCGCGCGGGCTGGTGAAGGTCGGCGGGCTGGTGGCGATCTTCTCGCCCTACACCTGGCTCGAGCAGTTCACGCCGCGCGGCGCATGGCTCGGCGGCATGATGCGCGACGGCAAGCCGGTGAACAGTGCCGACGCGCTGCGCGAATTCCTCAGCCACGAAGGCTTCGCCCTGCGCCGTGAAGGCGAGCTGCCGCTGGTCATCCGCGAGCATGCGCGAAAGTACCAGTACATCGTCACCAGCGCCATGCTGTGGCAGCGGGTGAAGTGAGGCTTGAACTTCGCCGAGCCAACCGTTCGTGTCGAGCGTAGCGCAGCGGAGTCGAGACACGGTTGGACAATGTCTACGAATTCCTTCGACTTCGCTGCGCTACGCTTAGGACGAACGGCGGTGCGGGGTTGCGCTCTTGCTAATTTCCGCCGAGGCGCTTCAACGCAATCGGGTCGGCCTGCACGGTGATATCGCCGGCGAGCAGCCATGCGCTGCCACCGTCGATGGTCGCCTGCAACTGCATTGTGCGTTCGGCAAGTGCGGCGAGCCGTTTGGTTAGGTCCGGCGGCAGGTTGAACACGGCGAGGTTGTCCAGCCGCTCCAGCTTGCCGCTGTTGGCCGCCCACCACATCTCGGCGGTGCGTCCGCCGTAGAGATAGACGATCACCCGGGCCGCGCGGCCGCAGGCGCGGCGCACGCGCCGCTCGTCGGGCAGGCCGACATCGATCCAGCATTCGATCGCACCGGTGAGATCCTTCAGCCACAGGTCGGGCTCGTCGTCGCTCGACAGGCCCTTGCCGAATTCCAGCCGTTCGGCGGCGTTGAGAGCGAACGCCAGCATGCGGACCATCATGCGTTCGTCGGTTTCCGACGGATGGCGCGCGACGGTCAGCGGATGGTTCGCGTAATAGCCGCGATCCATGTCGGCGATCTGCAGATCGGCTTTGAAGATGGTTGCCTTGAGCGCCATGCGGGTGAGGTCGGCGTGTCGGTTTGCGACGGGCCGACACTGTAGCATCGGAGCCGCGGTGAAGCTGCCGAGAAAATTGTCCCGCGCCAGGCGGGTGCCCTGAGAGCCAATACTGGTGCGGCTTCCAGGCAATGCATGCCGCAACTCGCCTATCCGTGCGGCCCTTGGCGCAATGGTTGGTGCGGGGCCGAGGCGGTAAAATCGCCGCCATGAGTTCTCCGGCTGCGCCTTCCTTCGTCCATCTGCGTCTGCACAGCGAATATTCGATCGTCGATGGCATCGCGCGCATCGACGATGCGGTGGCGCGGGCGGCACAGGACGGCCAGCCCGCGCTGGCGCTGACCGATCTGGCCAACCTGTTCGGCATGGTCAAGTTTTACAAGGCGGCGCGCGGTGCAGGCGTCAAGCCGGTGATCGGCTGCGACGTGTGGATCGAGAACGAGGCCGAGCGCGACAAGCCGTTGCGCGCGCTGCTGCTGGTGAAGAACCGCGCCGGTTACGGCCGCCTGTGCGAGTTGCTGACGCGCGCCTATCTGTCGAACAAGTTCCGCGGCCGTGCCGAACTCAAACGAGAGTGGTTTGCCGGTGCGGGCGCGACCGACGGCTTGCTCGCGCTCTCGGGCGCGATGGCCGGCGATGTCGGGCAGGCGCTGGGCAACGGCAATGCAGAGGCGGCCGAGAAGCTCGCGCGCCAGTGGGCGCGCTGGTTTCCCGATGCCTATTACATCGAGCTGCAGCGCGCCGGGCATCCGCAGAGCGAGAACCATGTGCGCCAGGCTTGCGCGCTGGCGGGCCGGCTCGCGCTGCCGGTGGTCGCCACCCATCCGGTGCAGTTCATCGACCCCGCCGAGTATCGCGCGCACGAGGCGCGCATCTGCATCGCGCAGGGCTACATTCTGAGCGACAAGCGCCGTCCGCGCGAATTCACCGAGCAGCAGTACTTCAAGTCGCAGGCCGAGATGGCGGAGCTGTTCGCCGACATTCCGGAGGCGCTGGCCAATTCGGTCGAGATCGCGCGGCGCTGCAATCTGTCGGTGACGCTGGGCAAGAACTACCTGCCGCAGTTTCCGACGCCGGCGGGGCTCACCATCGACGAGTTCATGGTGCGCGAGGCGGCTGCCGGACTCGAGAAGCGGTTGGCGCAGCTGTTCCCGGACCCGGCGGTGCGCGAGTCGCGGCGCGCGGAGTACGAGTCGCGGCTCAAGTTCGAGACCGACACCATCATCCAGATGGGATTTCCAGGCTACTTCCTGATCGTTGCGGACTTCATCAACTGGGCCAAGAACAACGGCGTGCCGGTGGGGCCGGGGCGCGGTTCGGGCGCCGGTTCGCTGGTGGCCTATTCGCTCGGCATCACCGATCTCGATCCGCTGCGCTACGCATTGCTGTTCGAGCGCTTCCTCAATCCGGAGCGGGTGTCGATGCCCGACTTCGATGTCGACTTCTGCCAGGACAATCGCGGCCGGGTGATCGACTATGTGCGCGACAAATACGGTGCCGGCGCGGTGAGCCAGATCGCCACCTACGGCACCATGGCCTCGAAGGCGGTGATCCGCGATGTCGGCCGCGTGCTCGACATGCCGTACAACTTCTGCGATCAGCTCTCCAAGCTGATCCCGGTGGTGCAGAACAAGCCGGTCGGGCTGCGCGAGGCGCGCGAGGCCGAACCGCTGCTGGCCGAGCGCGAGCGCAATGAAGAGGAAGTGCGCGAACTGCTGGCGTTGGCCGAGCCGCTGGAGGGGCTGTCGCGCAACGTCGGCATGCATGCCGGCGGGGTACTGATTGCGCCGGGCAAGCTGACCGATTTCTGCCCGCTGTATCAGGCCGACGGCGACGATGCGGCGTCGATCTCGCAGTTCGACAAGGACGATGTCGAGGCGATCGGGCTGGTGAAGTTCGACTTTCTCGGCTTGCGCAACCTGACCATCATCGATCTGGCGACGCAGTACATCAAGCGGCTCGACCCGTCGTTCGATACGCGCCTGGAAGATCTGGCGTTCGACGACCCGGCTGCCTACAAGATTCTGAAGGACGCGAACACCACCGCGATTTTCCAGGTGGAAAGCGCGGGCATGAAGAAGTTGCTCGCCAAGCTGGCGCCCGACCGCTTCGAGGACATCATCGCCGTGCTGGCGCTGTACCGGCCCGGCCCGCTCGGTTCGGGCATGGTCGATGACTTCATCCTGCGCAAGAAGGGCCAGCAGAAGATCGACTACTTCCACCCCGACCTGGAAGCCTGCCTGACGCCGACCTACGGCGTCATCGTGTACCAGGAACAGGTGATGCAGATCGCGCAGACCATCGGCGGCTACACGCTGGGCGGTGCCGACATGCTGCGCCGGGCGATGGGCAAGAAGAAGCCCGAGGAGATGGCCAAGCACAAGGGCACGTTTGTCGACGGCGCGGTGAAGAAGGGCTACGAGAAGGATCTCGCCGAGTATCTGTTCGACCTGATGGCCAAGTTCGCCGAGTACGGCTTCAACAAGTCGCACACCGCCGCCTATGCGGTCGTCACTTACCAGACGGCTTGGCTCAAGGCGCACCACTGCGCGGCCTTCATGGCGGCGACCCTGTCCTCCGACATGGACAACACCGACACCGTCAGGATCTTCTTCGACGATGCGCGGGCCAACGGTCTGACGATTCTGCCGCCGGATGTGAATACCTCGGAGTACCGCTTCGTGCCGGTGTCGCGCAGCGAGGTGCGCTACGGCCTCGGGGCGATCAAGGGCACCGGCGAGCAGGCGGTCAACATGATTCTCGATGCGCGTTTGCGCGACGGGCCGTTCAAGGATCTGTTCGATTTCTGCGCCCGTGTCGACAAGCGGCTGGTGAATCGCCGCACGATCGAGGCGCTGGTGCGTGCCGGCGCGTTCGATATGCTGGACGCGAAACGCGACCGCGCCGAGCTGCTGGCGAGCGTCGGCATCGCGATGGAAGCGGCGGAGCAGGCCGCCGCCAACGCCCACCAGGGCGGCCTGTTCGACATCGGCGGTGTGGCCGAGGCGGTGCGCCCGGACTATGTGAAGGCCAAGCCGTGGAGCGAGCGCCAGCGTTTGCTGGAGGAGAAACAGGCGGTCGGGTTCTTCCTCTCGGGCCATCCGTTCAACGAGGTGCGGCCGGAAGTCTCGCGCTTCGTGCGGCGCAAGCTGGCCGATATCGAACCGGGGAAGGATCTCGTGCTGCTGGCCGGCATGGTGGTCGGCACCCGCACCCAGATGACCCGGCGCGGCAAGATGGCGTTCGTCATGCTGGACGACGGTTCGGCGTCGCTCGAGGTCTCGGTATTCAATGAAGTCTACGATGCCGAGCGCGGCAAGATCGTGGTCGATGACGCGCTGATCGTCGACGGCAAGGTGCAGAAGGACGACTTCACCGGCAGTTACCGCGTGGTCGCCGAGCGCCTCATGACCCTGGCAGAGGCGCGCGCGCGCTTCGCCAAGCAACTCACCATCCGAATGAACGGTGAGGTGAAGGATGCGGGCGGCGGGGCGGCGGCGGCGCACAAACTGCAAGCGATGATGGCCCCCTACCGCGACGGCCAGACGCCGGTGGTGCTGCGCTATCGAAATCGGGATGCGGAGGCGGAAATGCGCTTTGGCGAATCGTGGCGCGTGCGGCTCGACAACCGGCTGATCGACGACCTGCGCGAGTGGCTGAAAGCCGAAAACGTCGAGGTGACCTATCCATGAACAGCGCAAGGATCATCGATCAGGCCATGCTGGACGCAGCGAGCCAGGCTGCCCGCGAATCACCACGCGGCCGGCGCAACCGGAATTTTCACGCGGAGAACGAGGCGCCCTGCCATCGCCTGCTCAATGCGATCGAGCCGGGCTCCTACGTGGCGCCGCATCGCCATCTGGACCCGACCAAGGACGAAACCATCATCGTGCTGCGCGGCCGGCTCGGCTGCGTGGTGTTCGACGAGGCCGGCGCGATCGTCGAGGCCTGCGTGCTGGCCCCGGCAAGCAACCGTGTCGGCATCGATATTCCCCACGGCACCTTTCACACGGTATTCGCGCTGGAGCCGGGCACGATCTTCTTCGAGGCCAAGGCCGGTCCGTATCTGGCGCTCTGCGACGCGGAGTTCGCACCGTGGGCGCCGCGGGAGGACGCGGCCGGGAGTGCCGAATTTTGTGCCATGCTGCAGCGCGAGATTCGTGCCTGATCTGGCCTGAAAGCCAGTAAACACGGGTCTTTCGAGGGTTATGGCCTGAAACTCTAGGAAACACGGGGGTTCTGGCGATGGTGCCTTGGAGAAGGACTGTTCATGCGGTGTTGCGAACGGCAAGCGGCGCGCGTCGGGCCGGGTAGACAAGCCGATTCCCACGCAAATGCCGATTTCCGACAGTTTCTGCAAATAACTGTCGGGGAAATCCGACGGGCGGCGGCGGGTTGGGGTTTTGACGCGGTTGCGGCCACCGGGCGGGCAGAATTCAGGCAGCCGGCGCCGACGCGTCAGGCGCTTGCCGGAAATGCTGTTGTGCAACAATGTGTTGCTTGGCGGGTTTGGCAGCCGGTCGGGAACGCGCTGCGTGAACGCCTTGCCGGCGCGGGTCAGGTGGGTCGCAAAACCTTTGTTGAAGTGTGTGATTTTGTTTCCTGGCCACACCGGTCTGTCCCGCCGAACCGACATTCGTGCTCCTCACGCGACTGATGTCGACTGCGTGACTCAGCAGAATATCGATTGGCACACGAGTTGCTTGGTACCAACCGGCTTGTCAAGTGTTCTTTCGACGGTCGGCATGTTTGGGATCGGATTTCTCAAGCCAGGCGTGACAAATGTCGTAAAGGAACTTACGACGCAAGTGACGGGTTGTCGGTAACTCGAGAACGCGTCCTCGCTGAAAAAGGCAAACCACCCGAAAGGGTGAGACGCAAAGCCGTTGGCCTAAACCTTTCGAGATTCGCGAGGGGCAGGGCAGCCCGGTTGCCGGTGATGTTGGATCTGTGGTGTGTGCTTGTCGCATGCATCATGACCAGTGCGCCATTCGGAAACCGCAGGCTGCCGGGCAACGGTGTGCGAACACCGATGTACTGGAGGCGCCATGTTCCATCACGTTTTCCGAGTCAAGGCCGCAGCAGCATTTTTCGCCGTGCTGCTGCTCTCGTTGTTCTCAAGCCTCACATTTGCAGGGCAGGCCAGTCTGGCATGGAACGCCTCGGCCTCCTCGAACGTGACCGGATACAAGGTGCACTATGGGACGGCCAGCCGCAGCTACTCGACGCATCTGGACGTCGGCAACAAGCTCACTACCAGCGTACCGAACCTGACTGCAGGGACCACCTACTACTTCGCAGTGACGGCCTATAACGCCGCCGGGGAAAGTAGTTACTCAAATGAAGCGAGTGCGGCGGTTCCGGTGGCGGTTGCCCCCCCGGTTGCGCTGTTTACCGCGGGGCCGATAACGGGCACGGCACCGTTGAACGTGACGTTTACATCGTCCTCGACCGGCTCGATTTCCAGCTACGCGTGGAGTTTCGGAGACGGAGGTGCCGCCTCGACGGCGAATGCCAACCACACCTACAGTAGTGCCGGCACCTACACTGTGACCCTTACGGTGAGCGGGGCCGGCGGGACGTCGAGTGCCTCGAAAACTATCAATGTTTCTGCGCCTATCGCAGTCGCAAAACCGAATCCAAATGACCTGGTAATTGATTTCGGAGCGAATTTCGGCATCTGGCAGCGGCTCAACAATACCAGTTGGTCTGGCCTCTACGGCGGTGCGCCGTCCAAGCGCATTGTTGTTGCGGACGTCGACCACAATGGAGTGGCGGATCAGATCATCGACTTCGGCAGCACCTACGGGATTTGGATCAGGATGAACAACGCCAAATGGGAACCACTGCACTGGCTCTCGGCGACCTGGGTCGTCAAGGCCGACCTGGATGGCAACGGTCAGGATGATTTGGTCGTCGATTTTGGCTCGTCGCGCGGCATCTGGATTTACCGGAATGGCAGTGGCTTTCTGGCGCTCCATGGCCGATCTGCCAAGCAGGCAATCGTCGCCGATATCGACAACAACGGGCGTGACGACATTGTCATTGATTTTGGCACCGGCTACGGCGTCTGGGCGTGCATGAACGGCGGGGTTGGGTCCAACCCCTGGCAGCTAATCGATACACGCTCCCCGGACTGGATGAGTAAAGCGGTTCTTGATTCCAGCGGGCGGCAAAGCCTGGTGATGAGTTTTGGTGCTGGGACTGGTGCCGCGCAAAGCTATCCGGGCAAGGGCGTATGGGCATACGCGCACCTGAGCAAGACTTGGCGTCAACTCGACCCCCGCGCCACTGCTTCGGTGCGTGGAATCGCTCTGGATTTCGATGGAAATGGGCAGGACGATCTGGTCATCGATTTCGGAACCAGCGGCCTGTGGCGATACGTGACCGGCTCTGCCAACCCATGGGTGCAGCTACACAACCTTGGCAGCAAGAGCCTGACGAAGGCCGATCTGGATAGCAGCGGACAAGATGATTTGGTGGCCGATTTCGGCTCACCTTACGGCATTTATGTTCTGATGAATGGCAAAGGTAGCTTTACCTCGATACATGGTGCGCCTGCAACGGCCGTTGCCGCGGGTCAGATCGACGGGAAATAGGTTGCAATGGTCATGACGCTCGAAGAATTGGTCTTCGTTGCTTAGACCGCAAGGATGCGGGCTCCGCTCGCGATATCCTGGTCATAGACATGGGCTGCCTATCGGACCGGCCCTTTGACTGCCCCAGCTTAGTTGGTGACTTTGCCGTTCACGTTCGGCCTTCATGTGTTCCGCAGAAGGCTAGCTGAGAATGACGTAATGAGTTCCGAGCTGGCGGAAATGTCTCTATCGGGCAAATGTCTGCTCAATCGCATGGAATAGCGCGGTATCGCATCGCCGAACGAGCGGAGAACCGCTCGTTTCCGGCGCCTCGCCGAACTGACGAGTCGTGCCGCGCGCGCTCAAGTAGATTGCCCGGATCTGGTGTCAGAATTTGTTTCCATCAATTTGGCATTCGATTCTTCAGGTCGCGTGCGTGCTGATCGATTTTGGATCGCAAGAGTTGACTCTCTGCTTGCCGCCGAATCTTCTTGGCACACGAGTTGCTCAGCAATTGATGGTTTGTCAAGTGTCCCTTCGACGGCACGCTCAATTGAGGAAGATTTCTCAAGTTGAGCGTGACAAATGTCGTAAAGGATATAGCGATGTAATTGGCGAGCACTCAAGAAGCAGTGTGTTCGTCCTCGCTGAAAAGGCAAATCACCTGAAAGGGTGAGACGCAAAGCCGTTGGCCTAAACCTTTCGAGATTCGCGAGGGGCAGGGCAGCCCGGTTGCCAGTGATGCACGAACGTCGGCCCAGTTGTGCGCCAACGAATGCTGTGTGCACCTGTGAAACCGCCGCATGCCGGGCAACGGTGTTTGAACCAACCGATGCACTGGAGGCGACATGTTTCGACACTTTCTTTCCATGAGGCAAGTCGCCGCGATGGCGATTGCCCTGCTGGTAACCCTTTTCGCATACCCCGCAATTGCCGGCCAGGCCAGTCTTGCGTGGAATGCGTCCGCGTCGGCCGCCGTTACCGGATACAAGGTTCATTACGGTACAGCGAGCGCCTCCTACGCGACCCATCTCGATGTTGGCAACGCGCTTAGTGCAACGGTGCCGAACCTTGCGGCCGGGACCACCTATTACTTTGCCGTGACCGCCTACAATTCTGCGGGCGAAAGCGGTTACTCGAACGAAGCGAGCGCAACAATACCTGCGGCGGTAGCCGCCCCGGTAGCTGCGTTCACCGCCAGCGCCACGAGCGGCACGGCACCGCTGGCGAGCACCTTCACCTCGACCTCGAGCGGCAGCATCACCAGCACGAGCTGGAACTTCGGCGACGGCACGACGGGAAGCGGTACGAGCGTCAGCAAGACCTACAACACGGCGGGCGCCTACACCGTGACGCTCACCGTCACCGGCACGGGCGGCAGCAACAGCACGAGCAAGACAGTCACCGTCACTACGGCCGCCCCGGTAGCCGCGTTCACCGCCAGCGCCACGAGCGGCACGGCACCGCTGGCGAGCACCTTCACCTCGACCTCGACCGGCAACATCACCAGCACGAGCTGGAGCTTCGGCGACGGCACGACGGGAAGCGGTACGAGCGTCAGCAAGACCTACAACACGGCGGGCACCTACACCGTGACGCTCACCGTCACCGGCACGGGCGGCAGCAACAGCACGAGCAAGACAGTCACCGTCACTACAGCCGCCCCGGTAGCCGCGTTCACCGCCAGCGCCACGAGCGGCACGGCACCGCTGGCGAGCACCTTCACCTCGACCTCGAGTGGCAGCATCGCCAGCACGAGCTGGAACTTCGGTGACGGCACGACGGGAAGCGGTACGAGCGTCAGCAAGACCTACAACACGGCAGGAACGTACACCGTGACGCTCACCGTTACGGGCGCGGGCGGGAGCAACAGCACAGCCAAGACGATGGCGGTGACGGCACCGGCGTTGGCGGCCGACTTCACAGCGTCCGCGACTAACGGGACTGCACCTCTGTCATCGAACTTCACTGCGACTGCATCGACCGGTTTGACGACATTCACCTGGGATTTCGGTGACGGTACGACCGGTTCCGGCGCGACGGTGAGCCATGTTTATGCGAATGCCGGCACCTATGGCGTCACGCTGACCGCAAGCGGTAGCGCTGGCACCAAGAGCGTGACCAAGCCCGGCTTGATCCAGGTCAGCGGTACGCTCGCTGCCGATTTCTCCGCCAGCAGGCTGGCCGGTGCCGTTCCGCTGCGCGTCGTGTTCTCGGATCATAGTTCCGGGACTGTCGAATCGTATCTTTGGAACTTCGGCGACGGCGTGACGAGCACGGATGCGATGCCGGTTCACACATACCGCAAGCCGGGATCGTTTTCCGTAACGCTGACGATCAAGGGAACCGCTGGTACGCAGACCAAGACCAGGACTGCCTATGTCAATGCGGTAGCGGCAAACGACCTGGTCGTCGACTTCGGACCTGACAATGGAATCTGGTCTTTCAAGAACGGTTCCAACTGGAACAAGATCGACGCACGAAGTGCGCGTCAACTCGTGATGACCGACGTGGACCATAACGGTGCTAGCGATGTCGTGGTCGATCTCGGCGCCGACTCCGTTGGCAAGCCGCTCGGCATCTGGAGGCTTTCGAAGGATGGTACCTGGACGGCGATCGATCCGAGAACCGCAAAGAATATCGTTGTCGGCGATATCGACGGCAACGGTCAGGATGACCTCGTCTTCGACTTCGGATCACAAGGCATCTGGTTGTATGCCAATGGGTCGACCTGGAGTCAGATCGACAACAGGACCGCCAAGGCCATGCTGTTTGCCGACCTGGGTCGGGACGGACGCGATGAACTCGTCGTGGATTTCGGCGCCGGTACCGGCATACGGAGCTACTCGCTTGGCGGCGGGTGGAAGCAGATCGATACGCGTACAGCCAACTGGATGCTTGCCGCCGATCTCGACGGCAATGACCAGACCGACCTGGTGCTGGACTTCGGTGCGGGCAGCGGCGCATCGGGATCGCCAGGCGGTGTTTGGGCGCGCTTCAATGATGCGACGTGGTTCCAGATCGACCCGCGTACTGCCTTGCAGGGTGCCGCAATCAATCCGGATGGCAATCAGAAGGAGGAACTGGCGCTTAGCATCGCGAACCTCGGCCTGATGCTCTATTCGCATACAACGCCGATCGGCACCAATCTGACCGGTTACAGCGCGACTAACTGGCTGCAGCTTGGCACGCAGACGACAAAGCGCATGCTCGCGGCCGACT